>Ga0105045_10006780_pt1 | contig 10133 bp, 7 predicted proteins | sample MAT02_FD_78089 | JGI IMG/M metagenome (GOLD analysis project Ga0105045, IMG submission 78089) | Freshwater microbial communities from Lake Fryxell liftoff mats and glacier meltwater in Antarctica - MAT-02 (megahit assembly) | ecosystem: Environmental > Aquatic > Freshwater > Ice > Liftoff...
TTGGATTCAATCCCATAAAAGAATAATGGGCGAAAAACAATGGCCCACCATAGGCATATCCCACCGGCAGCGGAATACCATAATAGGAATTGCCATTGATTATATTGCCATTGTTGGCCCAACCATTGTGATACACTTGCGGATTGATGGGATACGTGGGAGAAGCGGCTGCAAGGAAATACGTGATAAGGGATTCGTTATAGCCCCGTATTTGCATATCCATGATGAAGCCACCGTTCGGGCTCCAGTGCCAGTAAAGCACATTCTGGCCCTGGGTAAAAAAGTTCCATTCCACTTCTTCCCAAAGGGTATTAATTTTCGAAATCAAATCGGCTTCAAAACCGTTGCCTGCATCGAGGTATTCGCGCACAGTGAGCAGTCCCTGAATCATAAAGGAAGTTTCCACCAAATCGGCACCATCGTCATTGGCGCTAAATGGCTGGGTGACGCCCGTTGTACCATTCATCCAATGCGGCCAGACCCCATGAAACCGGTCTGCCGTAGTCAGAAAATCGACAATGGTATTTAACCGGTTCACACCTTCGCTTCTGGAAATAAATCCGCGCTCTATTCCAACCAGAATGGCTGCGACGCCAAAACCCGATCCACCGATGGTCACTGTTTCGCCAGAACTGTTTCGCTCGCGTGCCAGTCCGCTCACCGGATGGGCAAAATCCCAGAAATATCGAAATGTTTGTTCCTGTACGAGGGTGAGCAATTCTTGGTCGGAGATAATAGGAAATTTGGGTTCGGGATCCACTTCCGTGTAAAATTGACGGGTGTAACCTTCAAATTCTTCGCCTTCTTCGCCCATGATCTGATTGGTGAGGTTCAACGTGTAGCGCTGGATATGACGCAATGGTTCATTGGCGATAATATTGATTGTTCTACCGCTGTCTGCCAAAGTCCACGAAATATTCGCTTGTTCGCCGGGAGCGGTAATTCGAAGGCTCAGAGACGTGATGGTATTGGGATCTACAGGACGGTTGAATTTAATGATTGCAGGAAAGGTACGGTCGATGTTTAGAAGCCTGCCAGACCCAAAAAAATTGACACTGTCGGCTACCACGCTTTCCAGTTGAAGTGTGTAAGTTGTGGTATCCACGGGAACGGGATCTGGCTCAGCGTCGGGTCCGTCGTCTTTTTTACACTGGCTGAAAAGCAAAACTGATGCGAGGACAAAGGGTATAGCTGGGAATAATTTCATAGGGCTAAAAAAAACAGGGGACTTCGTCGAAGTCCCCTGCAAAGATAAGATCAAAAAATGAAGGACTAATTCTCGGCGTTAAACAAGGTAGAAACCTGTTCATTGGTCAAGGCAACATTCCATATGCGCAAATCATCCATACCACCTTTATAGGTATTGGTAGCATCCGCGTAAATAGCCCATCCAGTTGATGTATTGCTGGGGCTGGCTAAATAGCCCAGTACCAGATTTTGAACCAAACCGGATACAGGCGATCCACCTGCATTGGTATTGTATGCCAAATCGGTCATGTTGTATTCCGCACCTGGCTCTTCATTGTTGTTTAGGTCATACTGAGTAATGAGCGTTCCATCGATGAATACCGACTTCATTGATGTAGCCGCATTATAACTCATTACAAAATGATGCCATGACATCGAGGTAATAACATTTGGAATTTGTCCTTCATAATTCACGAGCGTGTTTCCGCCGGTATTACCGCCGCCGTTGATATTGTCTCCCCACGCAGTTGCATATTGGTGATTTGCTGGATCTGGACTAACCATGTGAGAGGTAGCCACTTTAATCCAATCAAGATTGTTTCCAAACTCAAGGAAGTAACCTCTTTCCGCACCTGTTCCATACACAAAGCGTCCTTGTCCTTGCGGAAAATCACTGTGATCAATACTAAACCACATACTGATGGTTTGACTTGGGTGAAGAAAGTTGTCACCGGAAAGTTCTACGATTTCTCCAGAACCCGGACCATTTGGTGCACCATTAAAATAGGCTGCTCCATTTTCATTTCCAAAACGGTCTGTGGTATAAGATATGTTTTGAGAAACCACGCTTGCGTTGCCTGTGACATCCACAATATTTTCATTAAACTGCAAATATAGTGTTTGATTGCTTGACGCTGGTGCCGTACCAAGTCCTATACCTGATGTGGTAAAATTGGCCTCAACAGTACTGGCAGTTGCGCCATCTGTTGATTGCACACCTTCAACACGAACAGTGTAGAGCGTACCTCCAAAAAGATCGTCGGTAGGTGTGATGGTTACGGTACTTCCACTTGCCGTTACAGCAGCATCCACTTCATTGCTTCCGTTAAAAAGGCCAACGTTGCCAAGTGTGGCAGAGTTAACCGATGAACTGAAACCAATCAGTATATTCTGGTCAAGGGCTACATCACCCGCAGCTGTGGCTCCATAAAGGTTGGTGCCATCTGTCGTCGTAATACTGTTGACTGTCATTGACGAAGCATCTTCGTCGTCGTTATTACAAGCGGAAAAGCCAATGACTCCCGCTATTAAAAGCAATGAAAATTTATTATTGAGCAATTTCATAAAAAAGGTAGGGTTAAGAATTTATTTACGTAAAGTTAACATTGATATCTGAGGTTTAAAGTTTTGAAGTCACAATTTTTTACCAACCACCATTTTGGGTAAGATTTGGGTTGAGTTGCAATTCGCTGTTGGGTATGGGGAAAGTTTCATGTTTGCCTTGCTGGAAACCGTAAGGCCCGAGAACTTCCGACGCACGCCCGGTTCTTACCAGATCAAAAAACCGCTCCTGTTCCAAGGCCATTTCCAATCGTTTTTCCTGAATAATGAGGTCATCGAGCAATTCAGGATTCATTTCCTGAATGTCCGGCATCCCGACCCGTGCGCGAACTTTGTTCAATTCGGTCAGCGCTCCTCCTGAATTGCCATTCTTATTGAGCGCTTCAGCTGCAATGAGCAGTACTTCTGCATAACGCATTTCCTTCACGTTGTAACCAAAAGGTTCCTGAACAGTCTCGCCCGGCACCCAAACTTTTTGGTTGTAGGTTTCAATTTCAATTAATTCTCCCTGTGCGTTGTAAGTTGAATCTGGTGTATTGGAATCTCCAGCGATTAAAACGCCATCAAGGGTCTCACCCAGAAAAATAACGGTGGCATCCATACGCGGATCTTCGGAATCATACGCATTGATCAGATCAAGTGCGGGTCGGTTGAATCCCCATCCCCTGTTTGGTACACCGCGCACACCTTGTGTATTGGCAAATTGATTTCCCCCCTGATCACCTGTACCAAAAGGAATGGCTCCCACTTCAAAAACAGACTCAATTCCATTTTCGCCAACAGGCAAAAATGCATCAGAAAAATTGGGCTCCAGATCATAAATGCCAGAATTGATTACTTCCATGGCCTGAAGGGCTGCGTTCTGATAATCAACCAAGTACAAGTATACCTTGGCTAACAAAGCCTGCGCCGCTCCGCGTGTGGCACGGCCCAGATCTGCTGATGGCCATTCATTTTTGGTAGGCAAATTATCTATGGCAAATAGCAAGTCCGGAATGATGATTTCACTGTATATTTCAGCCTTTGGGGATCGAGCCAATCCGGGATCGGGTGTGAGATTTACGACTTTTGGCACATCTCCAAAACCGCGTACAAGATTGGAATAATGCAGCGCACGCAGGAATCTGGCCTGGGCTATATAGAGATTTCGTAAACCGCCGTCCATTTCTATTTCAGGCAATTTTTCGATCACCACGTTGGTTGATTTCACAGCCTCAAACAATGTCGCATACCAGTCGGCAATATCTCCGATGTCGGCGGTAAAGGTGAAGTTGACATATTGATTCAGGCCTGCCTGATCGCCTGGATTACTTCCTTTGCGGGCATCATCGCTCATAAAGTCGACAATGGTATAACCACCATAATAGAGCGGCCAGTTTCGCAAATCCGAATACATGCCATTTACAGCACGCGAAGCATGTTCAGGCGTTGTGGGAAAATTGGCATCAGTGAGAAATCCCTGAGGCGGATTGTCCAGAAAATCTTTTGAACAGGAATTGGCTGTCAAAAGAAGGCCTCCTACCAGCAGCGTGTACAGCGCTGGCAAAAAAGCTTTTTGAATATGTGATTTTTTCATCATCGTTAAATCAGAAAGAAAGATTAATGCCAACAGAATAAATGGACGTAATCGGGTATACGCCCATGTCGATACCTGAACTCAAGACATTTTCACTTGTAATTTCAGGCGTATAACCTGTGTATTCAGAAAGAGTGAAAAGATTGGTTGCACGAATGTATACTGAAGCGCTGCGCAGTCTGACGCGTTGCGCTATTTTAAGTGGAATTTGATATGCCAGAGTTGTGGTACGCAAACGAAAAAAGGAACCATCCTGAATAAAATAGTCAGAAGGCAGGTAGTTAAGACCTCCGGCAGTAGGTCGAGGTTCTGTATCGGAAGTGCCGGGTCCATTCCAGGCTTCCGCCACAACTTGTTCATAGTTGCCCTGTTCGGGTCGAACAGCGTTTTTTCCATTGTAAATTTCGTTGCCGACCTGACCATAAAAATCCAGACCCAGAGAAAACCCTTGATAGCCTACATTTATCGTAAATCCATAAATAAAATCCGGAATGTACGAGCCGATCATGGTTCTATCCTGCTGATCGATTATTCCATCTCCATTGATATCCTCAAAACGCAAATCACCGACCTCCTGATTGGCGAGGCTGGGCAGGGAGCTTAGTTCTGCTTCACTTTGAAAGACTCCTACAGTGCGGTAACCGTAGTAAGCCCCAATTGGCAAACCAACCTCTGTGCGCGTGACCAATTGACCATTACCCAAACTGCCGCCAGGGAGAAAGGAACCCGGCCCGGCTAATCTTCCCATTTCCAGTACTTCATTTTTTACCGTAGAACCGAGCACACCGATCTCATAAGATATATCAGAACCGATTTGATCGCGCCATGTCATAGAAAAATCAATACCTGAGTTGCGCACCCTCGCTGCATTAAAAGTGGTAAATTGATTGGCACCATTGCCCATGTGGCCGGGTGACAAAAGGGCGATAAGAATGTCATTGGTGGTTTTGCTATAGTAATCCACTTCTCCGGTCAATCGATCGTCTAGCACACTAATCTCTACTCCTATGTTTAATTGTTCGGTTGATTCCCACCTCAGGTCGGGATTTCCCAACACACCGTATGAGGCTCCCGGCACCAGAGAACCATCGGGTCCGAAAACTGCATTCTGTCCATTTTGAACCAAAGTATATTTCCTATCCCACGGAATTTTTTCGTTGCCTACAGCTCCATAACTTCCGCGAATTTTCAAATTCTGAATTTTATCGCCCATACCTGCCATAAAGTCTTCATTCATAACATTCCAACCCAAGGCGATAGATCCAAAATTTCCATAGACATTGTTCTCACCGAATTTGGAAGATCCGTCTCTTCTGAAATTTCCGGTAAAGAGAAAACGGTTGTCAAAGGTGTAATTGACACGAAAAAGAAAAGATTCAATACTCGTAGTTTCTGCGCCATTACCCACAGTGAGGTAATCGAGATCACCAGTCCCTATATACCATACATCAGGGTTTTCGTCAATCAAGTCGCGTATGGATGCGCTTAGACCTTCCGATTTGTTTTGCTGGGAGGTAATTCCAGCAAGTGCATCAAAACGGTGTTTGCCTATCACTTTTTTGTAACCGAGGGTATTTTCCCAAAGCCAGGTATTGTATTGAAATCTATTTTTGCTCAAATTGCTCAGGTTGTTCTGCTGGCTTGAACTTACAAAGTAAACAGGTGTAAACGAGGTGCTTTCTTCAACACCCAATTCGTAACCTAGGCTGGACCGTACTGTAAATCCATCCAGAAAATCTATTTCAAGATATCCATTGCCAAGGCTTTGGATCCTGTTTATTTCATTGTTCGTAAACTCAATGGTAGCAAGTGGATTTCCACCTCCACGCACTTCCGCAAAAGATCCGTCGTCATTAAAAGGTTTGTCAGTAGGCCATGCCCTGTAAAGATTTCCCACCACACCCGGTGCATTTTGTTGTCGCGAGGGTGTGGCTGTAATATTCACTCCTGCGCGAACATTTTTCGACAGGTTAAATTGGTTGTTGAGTCGGATGGTTACACGCTCGTAATCCGACTTTGGAATAATCCCTTCCTGATTCAGATAACTCACACCCATGTAATATTGATTTGACTCTGAAGCGCCTGATAGCGAGAAATTGTATTGCTGCATTGGCGCATTCTCCCTGAATATAAGATCCTGCCAGTCGGTATCAGGCACTGCATTTACATTGTTATAGGTGCCCGGTGTGATCCTATTTAGGGTAGTGGCAAATTCAGGACCATCGAGAAGATCAATTTTCTTGGGCAGGCGCTGGATGCTGTATTCCGCATCAAACTGAAATCGCGGTTTTCCATCGGCTGTGATTTTACCTTTTTTGGTGGTAACCACGATTACGCCATTTGCGCCGCGTGAACCATAAAGAGCCGTTGCGGAAGCATCTTTGAGTACAGTCATACTTTCAATATCATTTGCTGAGAGGAAGTTGATATCATTGGTAAAAACACCATCGACAACGTACAATACCGAAGCATCATTGAAAGTACCTACACCACGCAGTCTGACAACTGGACTGGAGCCAGGAGCGCCCGATGGAGAAGAAACCTGAAGACCGGCTACTTTCCCCTGCATGGCCTGCATGGGATTTGACGCCGGAACTTTTACCAGTTCTTCCGTTCCCACAGTTGAAATGGCACCTGTGAGGTCACTCTTACGCTGAGTTCCATAGCCTACAACCACAAATTCCTCGAGGTTTTCCACGTCTTCGGGCAAGCCGATATCAATATTCGTTCTTCCGCCAATAAGTATACGCTGGGTTTTATAACCGATGTACGAAAAGATCAGGGAGTCATCTGCAGCCGTTACGTTGAGTGAATATACTCCGTTTATATCGGTCACCGTACCTGTCATTGTACTGTTGCTGTAAACTGTCACGCCGGGGAGCGTTTCATTGCGTTTCGCATCGCGAACTGAACCGGTAATGGTGGTTTGAGCCATTGCCGAGATTCCGAGCAGGCAGGAAATGATTGGTAAAATCAACCTGATCATAGACATGTAGTTTAAGGTGGTAATTGAATCGAAGGTACTGGATAATCTTCGTTTTGGTGTATTGTTTACTCAATTACGCAGCTGCAATAAAAAAACCACGCTCTTCTTGTGGGTTAACAATTTGATAAAAAAAGAATTGCATAAGGGTAAAACACATTGTTAAATTTTTTTTTAGACAAAAGCTTTTGTTCTTTCAGACGTAAAAAACTTGTTCAACAACGCATTTTGGGAAACCAAAAAATCCACAAGCACATACGTTTTACTTTTCAAAAATGTACTTACATTTGCCCTCCACTTGCCGGAGTGGTGAAATTGGTAGACACGCATGTTTCAGGGACATGTGCCCTTCGGGTGTGGGGGTTCGAGTCCCTTCTTCGGCACATTGAAAAACCTCCGGACGATTTCGTCCCGGGGGTTTTCCATTTAATTGGGGTAATCAACCATCCTTCCGCTCAGTTTGCCACCGCCCAAAAAAGCAACTCCCCTTCGGATAATTCCTTTTACATTCGCGTCTGATGAGAATGGGTCTTGCATATTTATCTTTCCGACGGCACGCTAAAACGCGCCATGGCATTCATTCACCGTTTATTTACGACTTGACTGAAAAGGTTTTAAGACCTGAAAACCCAGCGCAACTTTCAGAAATTGAATCCCTGCGAAACCTCCTCCTGAAAGAGGAAGCGTCCCTGGATATCCAAGACCTGGGCGCGGGATCGAAGAAAAAATACACCGGCAAAAGAAAAATCAGGGCAATCGCCCGCATGAGTGCCAGTCCACCATCTGTCGCCAGAATGTTGCATCGGCTGGTCGATCATTACAATCTTGGGCGTATTCTTGAACTCGGCACCAACCTGGGACTTACCACCGCGTATCTCGCTTCCGCGAAATCTTGCAGGCAACTCATCTCTCTGGAGGGAGACCCGGGACTTGCTGATCTGGCAAAGCAACATCTGAAAAGCCTGAAACTTCCCGCAGAAATTCTCACCGGATCATTTGAAACATTGCTGCTACCGGCCATGGAGAAACTTACACACGTTGATCTGGCTTATATTGATGGCAATCACCGAAAAAAACCCACGTTGGATTACTTTCATTCAATTTTGCCATACCTTGAAAATCACAGTGCCATCGCCATTGGCGATATTCACTGGTCGGCAGGCATGGAAGATGCCTGGAGCACCATCAAGTCGCATCCATCTGTGTATGTCACCGTAGACTTATTTTACCTTGGCCTGGTCTTTTTCCGGAAGGAACTGAGCCGAGAACACTTTATCATCAAATTTCCATGAATACATCAATGATACAGGTGAGGGAGCTCGCCAAAATTTATCAGATCGGCACACAGGAAGTACAGGCCTTGCGCTCCATTGATCTCGATATTCAGAAAAATGAATTTGTCGCACTGATGGGTCCTTCCGGAAGTGGGAAATCAACGTTGATGAATATACTCGGGTGTCTCGACTCTCCCTCCAAAGGCAGCTATTATCTCAATGGCCAGGATGTGAGCCGCATGGAAGATGACGAATTGGCAGAAGTGCGCAACCGGGAAATCGGCTTTGTATTTCAAACCTTCAACTTGTTGCCCCGTTACACCTCGCTGGAAAATGTGGCCCTTCCGCTCATTTATAAAGGTGTGAAAAAAGCAGATCGCATCAAACGCGCGTCGGAAGTGCTGGAAATGGTAGGCCTCAAAGACCGCATGAATCATAAATCAAATGAACTCTCTGGAGGGCAACGCCAACGGGTGGCTGTAGCCCGGGCACTGGTCAACTATCCTTCCATCATTCTGGCCGATGAGCCCACCGGAAACCTCGACACAAAAACATCCTACGAAATCATGGCCTTGCTGCACGACATTCACAATTCGGGCAACACCATCATATTGGTCACCCACGAAGAAGACATCGCCCTCAACGCGCGACGCATCGTGCGCCTGCGCGATGGGCTGATCGAATCCGACAATCCATCGGAAGTGCATACCGCAGCTTCTCTGTGATGAACCAAACTCCCTTCCAGCCGTTACAATTCCAATACCGACTTTTATGAAAATCTATACCAAAACAGGCGATCAGGGCAAAACATCCTTACTCGGTGGCGCGCGCGTGGCCAAATACAATCTTCGGATTGAAGCCTATGGCACCGTTGACGAACTCAACTCTCATTTGGGTGTTGTGCGCTCATACGAGATCGAACAGCTGGCAAAAGACGAACTCATTGCCGTGCAAAACATGCTCTTCACCATGGGTTCCCAGTTGGCTATCGAACCGGGTAATACCAAGATAGCGATCCCAAACTTGACGGAGGGAGATGTGTCCTTTCTGGAAAAAGCCATCGACGCGATGGAGGAAAAACTACCCCCGATGCGGAATTTCGTATTGCCCGGCGGACATCCTGCGGTGGCGGCTACTCATGTGGCCCGTTGCGTATGCAGAAGAGCAGAACGCATCGTGCTTCATCTCAAAGATGAAAGCGATGTGCAGAATCCAATACCTGTTTTCTTAAACCGCTTATCAGATTATCTCTTCGTGCTGAGCAGAAAATTAAGTCAGGATTTGGGAGCAGAAGAAATTCCATGGCTTCCCAAAAAAGTATAATTATTTGTATTTCAATGATTTAAAATACATTGATATATCTTGCATGTGATGGCAAAAAATATACTTTTGCGTATCAAAAAAAATCGACTTAAAAAAAAATACTATGTACTGGACATTAGAATTGGCATCCTACCTTGAAGATGCGCCGTGGCCGGCTACGAAAGATGAATTAATTGATTTTGCGATGAGAGCCGGAGCTCCACTGGAAGTTGTGGAGAATCTACAGGAAATTGAAGAAGTCGGTGAATTGTACGAAACGATTGAAGATATCTGGCCGGACTACCCGACGAAAGAAGATTTTTTCTTCAACGAAGACGAATATTAGACAATCAGGCCGCCACGATCCACGTGGCGGTTTTTTTTTCCAGCCATTTTGGCAATCCATCCCTTCTGGTACCATTTCTGATTGCTGCAAGCTCTTTTTGCAAGACCCCTTTCGGTAAAAAAA
>Ga0105045_10006781_pt1 | contig 10132 bp, 11 predicted proteins | sample MAT02_FD_78089 | JGI IMG/M metagenome (GOLD analysis project Ga0105045, IMG submission 78089) | Freshwater microbial communities from Lake Fryxell liftoff mats and glacier meltwater in Antarctica - MAT-02 (megahit assembly) | ecosystem: Environmental > Aquatic > Freshwater > Ice > Liftoff...
AGATGCCGCTCGACGCACCGTTTAACGGCCACCGGCTAGCATTCGGCCTTTTCCTATTGCTGCTTTGCAGCGCGTGCGGCGTCCACACAATACAGCGGCCGCCGGTCCCGGCTATTACCATGCCATTCGCTGAGAGCGATCACGATGGGCTAGCACTCCAGAAAGCGCAAAATTTAGCGTTCCATGCGCTGAACTTGGTCGGTACCCCGTACCGCTACGGCGGGGAATCGCCTTCACACGGATTTGACTGTTCTGGATTGATGCGCTACATCTTTCAAGATGCAATTTTGCAATCCCTTCCGCGAACTGCCGGGGCGCAGTTTTCTAGCGGAGCGCCGGTTAACTTACGCAGCGGGTTGCGGCTTGGGGATTTGGTTTTTTTCGGCACTGGCAAAGCCGATCACGTGGGTTTGTACGTGGGTGAAAATCGCTTTGTACACGCGCCACGAACCGGAAAAAACGTCCAGCTCAGCCCAATTAGCGGCTATTGGCGTGCCCGTTTTTTAGGGGCACGCCGCTATGTAAATACCAGTGATTAGCGCCAAAGGTTTAAGCTTAGCAAGCCCCGCATTTATTAAACTGGCTATGGTGCGCCTGGTTTAGCGGTCGTCTTTTTCTTCAGATTCGCCCTTTTTACTCATGTCGCCCTCATCGGCGGCAGGTGATTTTTCCTCATCGGTCGGTTCTCGCAACATCGCATATTCTTCTGAGCTTTCAAAGCGTATGGTGTCATCTTGCGCAAATGCACCTGAGGCGGCGAGCATAGCAAAGGCGGCAAAGGCGGATTTGTTGAGTAGATTCATTTGAAGCTCCAATATTCGCCAAATGGCTGCGTAATTTTGGACCGCAGCGCCAAAGGCCGTGTGAAAACTGGTTAACTCGGAGCGCGCTGCTAGAATCTACAAACCAGCGGGTACCTAAGCTGATTGTGGACTTTTCCTGCGGACACTCTTTTCTCAGCAACTCGCCAAAACCGCCCCTAGCTGCCGATCTCGCCGATTTACGTATTCGCAGTTTAATCTCGCCGCCATTGCCCGGTCGATGCATTCGAACTGCACTGCTGCGCCAATTTTGAGCTGCGCTAGCTTTGACAAATCGGCTTGAATAACGCAGCCGGCCAGCGCGTAGCCGCCTAGCGTTTGCGCATCAACGCCCAGCACCAGTGGTTCGCCGTTCGGCAATATCTGAATTGCGCCGTGTATAACCCCGGCAGAAAGTGCGCTGCTGAGCGCAGCGTCTATCTGAAGCGCCACGCCTTTTAGGCGCAGCGCAGCTCTGCTGCATTGCGGGGTTAGCTGATAGTGCTGCAGATGCAGCTGCGCAGCTAGCTCACCGCGGTAGGCAAGAAACCGCAGCGATGGAACTGTATGCAGGTCTGCGCCTGACCAAATGGGTATAGGACGAGCGCCTGAAGCAGGCTCACGCGTAAAAGCAGCTGGGTTTGATTTGAGCGGCAGCACATCGCCATTGATAAGCATGCGTCCGTCCAGCCCGCCAAATTGATTGGCCAGATCGGTGCTAAAGCTGCCCAGCGCTTGCGCTAAGTCCAGCTGCCCTGCGAATGCCAAATAAAGCGTTCGACCAGCAAACCAGCGCTGCACGCGCAAAGTTTCGCCGGCGCTTAAGTAAAATGCGCTGCCCGCCGCGACTGAGCGCTGAATTCTCGCGTCACTATCGAGAATGCACAAATCTACCCACGCGCCAAGGCAGGCTAGCTTTACCGACTCATTAGCGCGCAGCTCAAATCGGCTTTCGCAAATCTCGATGCAGGGCGAATTTGCGGAATTGCCGACTAGCAGATTTGCTAGGTGCGCGCTATCTGGGTCAGCAAAGCCGCCGTGGCTAATGCCGAACTTGGTATATCCCAAGCGCCCCGCATCTTGAACGCTGCTCAAACCCGCTTTAATAATGCGGCAGTTGAGTGATTCTTTCACGTTCAACATAAAAACTGCACGCGATCGCCCGGCGCCAGCCAGCACGGTGCGCCGCCTCGTTCTGGAAATCCATTCGGATTAAAAAGCGGCTGCGCAATTTGCCCAATCACGTGCCAGCCGCCAGGCCCAGTGGCAGGATAAATACCGGCCTGCGCCCCGCCAATCGCTACGCTTAACGCCGGAACTTGGGCTCGCACGCTGGCGCGGCGCGGTAAGCTCAGCTCCGGCGGCAAGCCGAGCAAATACGGAAAGCCAGCGCGAAAGCCGATTTGCGCCACTCGATACTGCGCTGCGCAAAACTGCGAGAGCAGCTGCGGCACGCTGAGCCCGAACGCATCGGCTAGCAGTGCCGCATCGAGCCCCGGTTCTGGCAGCAGCTGCAGTTGAACGAGCGGTGCAGCCCATTCTTTAAGCGAGTATTCTTTCAGCGAAATTGCGGTCTGCGCGGTGCTGAAAAACGCCAGCAGTTTGGCTGCTAAATCCGGCAAGTCGCTGCCTGGCTGTAGCATCAGCATCAAGCTGGCGTAGGCTGGAACTTGAGCTTGAACACTGAAATGAGTTTGTTTTGCGTGCAGCGCGGCGCTTAAATGTTGCACCGCGCCGCAGCTGGCTAGGCTCATATCTTGAATTTGCAGCTCAAGTCGAACGGCGCGATCACCGAGCGCGCAAAGCCACCACTGGCTTCCCGCGAATTCAAACGCAATGGGCTCGCCGGTGAACATTAATGGATTGGCGCGCTGCAAAACAGCTGTTAGGCAAAATCTGCCATGCCCTCGGGCGCGCCGCCGTGGCCTACGCGCAGCAGCTTCATGGTGTTGGTGCCACCGAGCTTGCCGGTATGATCGCCGGTGGTGATGACCACGCGATCACCCACCGCTAACCGGCCCTGCGCAAATAGCGCTTCTATTGCTAGGCGAACCGCCAAGCTTGGATCACTGCCCTGCGGATCGAACGCCACCGGGTAAACGTCGCGAAACAGCAGCATGCGGCGGCGTGATGCTGCGTTTCTACACATCGCATAGATGGGAATCGACGAGCGAAACCGCGACAGCCATTGGGCAGTCGCGCCCGATTCGGTCAGCGCGACGATCGCACGCGCGTCGATCCGATTGGCTAAAAACATGGCCGCCATCGCGATGCCCTGATCGGAGCGTTCAATGCGCTGATGCTCTAGCGGCAAATCGTGCATGTCGGTTTTGTTGCGCTCTGACGCCACGCAAATGTCGTGCATGGCGCTTACCACTTTCCCTGGGTGTTTGCCTGCCGCAGTTTCCTCGCTCAGCATGACCGCATCAGAGCCATCCAGCACTGCATTGGCTACGTCCAGCACTTCAGCACGCGTGGGTATAGGCGACTCGGTCATGGATTGCAGCATTTGTGTGGCAGTTATCACCACCCGATTACGCGCTAGCGATTCGCGAATGATGCGTTTTTGCAAACCCGGCAGTTCAGGATAGGAAATTTCCACGCCTAAATCGCCGCGCGCGATCAATACCGCGTCGGAGGCTTCGATAATCTCGCCTAAGTTTTCAATCGCTTCGGCACGCTCAATCTTGGCAACGAGCGCAGCGGATGAGCCAGCAGCGCGCAGCAGCGCGCGCGCTTCATTCATATCTGCCGCCGTCTTTGGAAAGCTAACCGCTAAAAAATCAGCATTTATGCGCGCAGCCAGCTCTATATCGGAGCGATCCTTATCTGAAAGTGCCGCCACGCTCAGGCCGCCACCTAGCCGGTTAATACCTTTGCGATTGCTCAATGTGCCGTCGGTAAGCAGCGTGCAGTCAATATCGGTACCGGTAACCGCATCAACCCGCATAGCGACTAAGCCATCGTCTAGCAGCAGCGTATCGCCTGGGTGTACGTCTAGACACAGCTCTAAATAGCTCACGGCAACGCGGGTTGCATCGCCCGGCGTCCATTCTTTACTGCATTCAAGTCGGAATTTTTGCCCGGTTTCCAAATTCACCGGCCCATCGGCAAAAGTGCGAATACGGATTTTCGGGCCTTGCAAATCGGCCAAAATAGCCACTTCAACCCGCAGCAGCGCTGCAACTTCCCGCACGGCTTCCGCGCGTGCAACGTGATCCTCGGGCGTGCCGTGGCTTAAATTGAGCCGCGCAACGTTAACGCCGGCCTCAATAATTTTCTGCAAAACGCCCGGCCTATCGGTAGCAGGCCCTAGCGTGGCAATTATTTTGGTGCGGCGCGGCGAAGGCTTGGGTTCGGGGCTGCCCGGATCGCTTTTTTTCCAATAGCTCATCTTTATCCGCCTCGCTTAAATTTGAGTTTGAACTGTAGCGCGCCTTGCGAACAAACTCTTGTGAAATCGTTTGTAGCGCCAGAAATTCTGGCGGAACCTAAACGCTATCCGCTGGCCGCATCGCCACAAAGCGGGCATCTAAGCGCAGCGCACTGATCGGTTCACCTTGGGCATCGACTGTCATGGCATCGGCGTGCGGTAGCGCAGCGGCTCTGCCTTTAGAAGCGAAATCGTGGCTGAACTGTTCAAGAGCCTCAGGCGATAGGCTAGCGACTACTTCAAAATCGCTCCAGATCGGTGCGGTATACAGCAGCTTTGAGGTGTGTACGTAAATATCGGCAGGCCAGTCAAGCTCCCACGTGTGAACCCGCAGCAGGCTCCAGCAGGCTAGCGTAAGCAAGCTGGCTAAGCTGCCGCCAAATGCGCAGCCTTTATCGTTAATATTTGGCGCTAATGGTGCGCTAAAAACCACCCGCAAGGGCGTGGCTATTCTCACCTGCAACGCCAGTGCGTGTACCAGCGGAATGTCATCATAAAGCGATCGTTGCAGACGCTTTGCGATATCGCTTTGGCTAGCCTGATTCATGGCGTGCCAATGAGCGTGCGAACTTCAAGCAGCTCAGGGAAAAAGTACAGCTCCAGCGCCTGTTTTAAAAACCCAACGCCAGACGAGCCGCCGGTGCCGCGTCTGTAGCCGATAATCCGCTCGACCGTCTTCATGTGCCGAAAGCGCCAAAGCTGAAAAGATTGCTCTAAATCCACTAGCTGTTCGCACCAGTGATAGGCATCCCAGTGTTTACTAGGCTCGTCATAGATGCGCTTAAATACGGGCAGCAGCGCTGGGGTGTTGACGTGCGCTAAGGTGAAATCGCGTACCAAGCATGATTCTGGAATTTGATGCCCGCAGCGCGCTAAATACGCCAAAAATTCATCGTATAGGCTCGGCGCACGCAGCAGCACTTCCAGCTCTGCCTGCTGCTGTGGCGCGTGTTCAAACACCTTCAGCATGGCGGCATTTTTATTGCCGAGCAAAAATTCAATGCTGCGATATTGCAGCGATTGAAAACCGCTCGATGGGCCTAGCACGCCGCGAAACTGGGCATATTCGCTAGGCGTTAGCGTTTCCAGCACGGCCCACTGTTCAAAAAGCTGGCGCTGAATATGTTTGACGCGCGCCAGCACTTTCAAACCCAAATCGCAGCGATCCGCGCGCAGTGCGCTAATCGCCAGCTTTAGCTCATGGATTACCAGCTTCATCCAAAGCTCGCTGGTTTGATGCTGGATGATAAATAGCATCTCGTCGTGATTATCAGGATCGCTCAATGGATTTTGCGCGGCTAGCAGTAAATCCAAGCGCAAATAGCGCTCATAAGTCATGCGCTGCTTTAGATCAAGATGCAAACCCTTATCGAGCGGGCGCTGGTTGGTGTTTTGAATGGTGGCCTGAACCGAAGTGTCAACTTGGGTTTGAACTGGGTTTTGAATAGGGCATTGCATCGGTGCTTGCATCCGCTATTCGTACAGCTTGACCGAGTCTGCGCTCATCGTGTATGCGGTGGACGCAACGTCATTATCAAATCTGGCTACTTTCAACGTGCCTTCAATCCAGTAGGCGTTAAACATATCAACCTCAGGGCCTGGTTTGCTTAGCTTGACGAATATAATGTTATTCGGCGGCGGTGGCGGCATGTGTAAGCATGCGCCGAAATACGGCACTAGAAAAAATTCTGTCACTAAACCGGCGTCGTTTTGTTCGATCGGAACGATGTAGCCGGCCATTTTTACCCGTCTGCCATCCATGCCAAGAACCGTCTTAAAGCTGCCCTGCTGCTCGCCCATTGTGAGGTGATCCATCGGCTGTCTTTGCGCATCCATCAGCGCCTCAACCTCTTCCTTGGGCATTAGCTCTAGCCAGTCAAGCTCTTCATAAGCGGTGCTGGCGGCACTGAGCACGCTGGCTGTTAGCAAGCCTACGGCAATCATCCATTTTTTCATACGGTGCTCAAAAATTTAGGGTACAGCTCAAAACTCTAGCACGACGCGCGTTAGCGTATCCTTATGTGTTGGCGCAAATCCAAGCTTGCCGCAAAACTTCCGGCTGTCACTTCGCTTCGATTTTCAACGCGCACGCCACTTTCCGCAGCTAGTCACTATTTCGGAGCGCGCGTCAGACCGTAAAGAAGCGCTAAGCCGGCTAGCGGAATCAGCAGCAGCAGCATCGACTTAGGCGATACCGCAGCGGATCGAATAAACAAATAAACACCAAACAGAGCCAGCGCCAGAGTTGAGCCGATAATTCCAATCAAAAACGGAGCGCCAGGCTGACGGCTCCTTGGCAGCGCTGGCTTTTCTTCTACGGGCAGATTCTGCTCAGACATTCGCTTATATTTCTAACCTAGATAGTCAGAGCTTAGGCTTTGCGGCGTCTTCCAACTGTCAACGTAAGTGTCCAATTCGACCGCTGCGGCGCCAGCGCCAACGTCTAGTGCATCGCGCGTGTCGATCATAACTGCATATTCATCCGTAGCCGACTTGGTTTGCACCAGCATTTTGTTAAGCGCTTTCGGATGCGGACCGTGCGTAAATCCGCACGGATGATAGGTAATCATGCCCGGGTGAATGTTATCGCGGCTGAAAAAATCACCTTTATGGTAAAAAATGACCTCGTCATAGTCATCATTATTGTGGAAAAACGGCACCTTGATTGCGCCTGGATCACTTTCAAACGGGCGCGGTACAAACGTGCATACAACAAACCGGTTTGCCACAAAGGTCGTGTGCGCTGAGGGCGGTAAATGATAGCGGTGGCTCATCAAAGGCCGTATATCACGAACGTTAATACGCACCGGGCATAAATCACCGTGCCAGCCAACCGCATCTAGCGGATTGTATGGGTAGGTAATGGTGCTGATTTGATCGCGACGCTTGACATGAATTTTCCACTCACCGGTAACTTGGCGCTTAAATGCGGCGTCGATTTTTGGCGTATCCAGCATAGCTGCATCAAAGATTGCCTGAGCGCCAACTAGGCCTTTTTCTGGCAGCGTATAGCTGCCGTTGGTCGCTTCGATCATCAAGATCTCAAGCGGTTTGTAAACTTCCAACCGCCACATCGTGCCGCGTGGCAGCACAAGATAATCGCCGGCTGCCAAATCCATATGCCCGTAATCACAGAAAAACGAAGCTTCGCCGCTATGGATAAACAGCAGCTCATCGCCATCGCTATTGCGCACCAAATAGCGCATTGACCCATCGCAGCGCCAGAGCCGCGTTTTGCAGTGAGCGTTTGATAGTAGCAGCGGTGCCTGCCAGGGGGTTTCGCCGCAGTCGCGCATTTTATTGGTATCAAACGCGCGCGGCCGCAGCGGCCCTTCCATTTTACTCCAGCCCGTGGGTGGCGCCGCGTGATACATAAAGCTGGCCGGGCCAAAAAAACCTTCTTTGCCTAATTCCCGTTCGTAAGTGCCAGCGGGTAAATCAGCGTGCGCTTGCCGCGAGCTTAAACCTTCAACTATAGAATGCGTGATCCATCGACGTGCAGACATATGCGCTCCAATTAGAGAAAGATGACAAGCATAAGGCTTTCGGAGTAAGAATTTGGAGTGCCAGTCTTAATCTGAAAGGAAGTCAAAAAAAAGGCCGCTCATTGCTGAACGGCCGTTAGTTCGCTTCACTAACACACTAAGGTTAAGCCGCTTTGGCTAGCTCTGCTCTTTGAGAAATTCGCGGGCCGTTTAGCATGGCGTATCTCAACGCGCCAATAATAAGATCAACTTCTGCTGAGCTAACCGCAAAATGCGGCGTGAATCGAAGGCTATTTGCGCCGCCGTGGATAACGCCGATGCCTTGATGCCGCATAAATTCTTCGGTGCTGCCTGCGCCATAGCATTTGAAATCGGGTGAAAGCTCGCAGGAGAACAATAAGCCGGTGCCTTGAACGTTCGTAATCAGGCCGCCGAGCTCAACCTGAAGCTCGCGCAGTTTGCTCAAGAACTCATGCCCGCGATTAACAATGTTTTGCCGCAGCGCCGGTGTAAGCGCTTTGAGCACGGTGCAGGCGACCTCTAATGCGCGCGGATTAGTGGTCATAGTGTTACCGTAAATGCCTTTACGATATAGACCGGCGGCCTTTTCGCTCAATGCCAGCACTGAAAGCGGATACTGACCAGCGTTAAGCGCTTTAGAATAAGTTTCAAAATCCGGCGCAGCCACGTTTTCAAAGCCTGGGTAATCCAAAATCGATAAACAGCCGTGCGCCCGCAATCCAGATTGAATCGAGTCAATCAACAGCAAAGTGCCGTGAGCTTCGGTTAAGCGGCGTGCGGCCGCGTAAAACTCAGGCGTTAGCGCAAAACCCGGATTTCCTTCACCCATGACAGGCTCAAGGAACATCGCTTCGACGTAAAAACCGTCGATTTCAATTTGTGCGAACGTGGCTTCTAATTCAGCGACATCAAACGGTGAAACCGTAATCAGCTGCTGCGCATGATGCTTGTGGCTGGCTAAATGCTGCGCGTAAGCTTTGCCGGACGAATCCGAATACAGCGCAGGCAGTTCGGTGCGGCCATGAAACGCGCCTTTCACGGCTAAACGCTTGACACGCTTACCGGCGTGGCGCCCGCCCGCATCAGTCATCAGCTTAGTATTGACGTCGCATATGCGCCCAGCCACGGTGTTCGCTTCTGAACCCGAATTCACGCAGAGCAGTTTGGCAAACGGAAATTCACCGCGTTTTACGCCAATTTCGCTTCTTAGCAGGCGATCAAGCCGAAGCTGGCTGGCCGACGCTGTCATGACGTTAGCCATAACTGCGGGCTCCGCCATGGTATCCAATACCGCTTGTGGTGCGTGGCCCATGCCGAGCATACCGTAGCCGCCGCTGTCATGCACGACTGCGCCTTTAAGCGTGATGACCCAAGGCCCGCGCGCGGCAATTGCCACGTAAGGGTTGATGGTGTCATCGGCGTAAAAATTCACGTAACCTGCTTGAAACGTCTGCAGCTGCTCAATTTCCGGTCTATCCATCAGTTCGGGAAATTCAACGGTGATTTGCCGATAAGCCGCAACCGCTTCTTCACAAGCAATTTTTAATTCCGGGTGTTGCGCTGAAAAACGCAAAATAGTGGCATCGTCAAGGCCGTGGGTCAGTTTTTCGCCAGCGCGCTTGCGCAGTGGCTGTAAAAGCTCGATCACATTCATGGTGCTTTGTCGCTGTTAGGTTTAGTGGCTTAGTTTACCCCTGCAACGCCGTAAAGCCTACTCAGCGCTACTCGGCCCGCACTCAGTGTTTAGGCTTGATCTCAGCAAATGCTGTTAGCTGTTCAGGCAAAGCTTCGCGCTGGTGCAGTCCTTTCCAAGCCTCGAACGGCATGCCGTAAACAAATTCGCGCGCATTCGCTTTACTCAGCGTACCGCCATTTTCAGCCACCGCATCACTTAGCCAGGTGCTCAAGCAGTTTCTACAAAAACCAGTCAGATTCATCAGATCAATATTTTGCACGGATGGATTATCGCGCAGGTGCGCTAGCAGGCGATCAAAAGCGCGTGCGCGAACAGCATCGGTAATGGTGGGCGAATCAGCGTTTGATTGCATCATTGGGGGCCTTGGTAAAACGAAAAACGCAGAACCAGTCTGCGTTTTTCGTCTGCAAAATCTAAATCAACGTTAGGTTGGAACCGGAACCGCAGGCTGCGTCGGTGGACTGGCGATACCTGAGTCTGGGCTGTTTGGACCGTTCACATCACTGTCCGTCCAATCGCTGGGCGGGCCCGGCTCTTGGCCGAGCATAATGGCGTCAATTTGCTTGACGTCAATCGTCTCGTACTTCATCAGCGCGGCGGCCATTAAGTGCAGCTTATCGGTGTTCTCAATCAAGATTTGCTGCGTTCTTTTATAGCAGCGATCAACCAATCCGCGCACTTCATCATCCAGCATGCG
>Ga0105045_10006782_pt1 | contig 10132 bp, 2 predicted proteins | sample MAT02_FD_78089 | JGI IMG/M metagenome (GOLD analysis project Ga0105045, IMG submission 78089) | Freshwater microbial communities from Lake Fryxell liftoff mats and glacier meltwater in Antarctica - MAT-02 (megahit assembly) | ecosystem: Environmental > Aquatic > Freshwater > Ice > Liftoff...
CGGCGTCGCCGCCCGGACTTTGGACGATCGAACAGCCGCGCGATACTCCAGGCCTGACGGAGCAACGCAAGACACCACACGGCGCTGCTACCCCATGGTCATGATGCGGTTAGCGGGCAAACGCCCTCCGGGACCTGGAGCAAAGGAAAATCTAGCAGGTGTCGCAAGCGGGCGTCGAGTGCGGCCAGGAACGGCCAATCCGCTGTGGCCGGCGGTGAACTGGCGGCCGGGCAGACCGTCCGCCGGAGCTCGATCGGACAGTCACTTCGCCACAGTCGACTGCGGCTGCCGCGGTCGCTTGTCGCGTGTGCCGTGCGCGTGGAGACGCGCCAAATGCGAAGAGCTCGCCAGGACGCGCGCCGTGCGACGAAAGCATTGACAGAACGACGACAAAGGCGAATTCTGTCGCGCCACACTGACCCTCAGGCGCGGCAGCACTTCTCCATCGGCAGGGGACGCAGTCATGAGCACGCGCGAACAACGCTCCCACCTGACGGTGCTGACGTCGGGCCTCGTCACCCGCACCGTGCACGAGCAGGCGGCGTTGACGCGCCTCACGACGCTGCTCGAGCGGACGGTGACGCCGACCGACACCGCGCAACTCGTCTCGCATCGGTTGCCGATCGATCCGCTGCTGCAGGGTAATGCGGCACCGCCAGTGATCCGTCCACCGCAATCGTCCGCCGAATTCCGTTTGTTCCGGCGCGAGTCGCCGGCAACGGCTGCGGCAATGGGCAACACGGTACCGGCGTGGGCGCGCGGTGCTGCCGTTGCCGAGACGGTCGGCCCGATGCTCGGTACGGATGGGCGCGAGTTCTATTTCGACTTCTATCGCATCGTGCGTCTGATACCAGTGTATTTCTCCGGCGATGCGCAGCCGGCGTTCCTCTTCCGGCTGCGCGAGCGCCCCCTCGCGATCGCCGACCGACTCGACCTGCGCGAGGTGATCGGCCTGTTCAGCCAGCGGCGCTACACGCTGGAGGCGGGGAGCGTCTGGATTCGTGCCAACCTTTTCGCCCCCACGGCACCGGGCGACGGCTACATCGGCCTGAAGGTTCGCGCTGGACTGCTGACCGTGACGCCGAACGTGAGCGTGGAGAACAGCCGGCTCGCGATTCCCCTCGGCGGACAGTGCGGCATTCGTCTCGAGCTTGCGACACCTGCCGTGCCCCCGTTCGGTGGTGGCGCGACCGCGCGCGATGTCGTGGACGCGGTGCTCGACATGCCCGACACACTCGACCTGACGCTCAAGCCGGTGGCATCGACGGTGAATGCGTTCAGCGATTCGAGCTGGGGCGTGTATGGACAGACGGTCCGTTTCACACGACAAGCCGCGCCCGTGACCTTCGAGCCAGCGCTGAATGCGATCGTGCTGCCCTGCACCGTCGACACGGATCGCGTCACGATCGGTGCGGTGGCGTCGGCCGTGGCCACGCCACAGGGTGAGGCGATGGTGGTGCGGGCGGGGTGGTCGATCCCGGTGGCGACCATCGACATCGCGCAGCCCAGTGAGGCGGACGGCGTTGGCGGGTTGGCGATCCGTGTGGAGCGCGGCATCACGATCGGCTGGCGCGGACTGCACGATGGTCCGCTGACCCTGCGCAGCCCGTGGCTGGCCGCTGCGCCCGGTCTGATCTTGCTGATCGACGACGAGGCGCAGGCACCGCGTGCGACGCACCGCCTGCGACTCTGGCAGGACACCACGCCGCCGGGACGATCGATGATCGACCTGCGGTTCTCGCGCGCGGGTCAATTTGCGTATCTCGTCTCGAGTTTGGGGAGCGAGGTCATCGTCGCCAGGGCCGACACCGATGCACGACTCGATCGACCGGTGGATGTGCAGGCGACGCCGTTCGACGTCCGCACCCTGCGATCGCAATTCGCGATCTCATGGAACGACGTGCGTGCGCAGGTGACCCTGTACGACGAGGACGTCCTGGCCGACGCATTGACCAAGGACGCAGACTGGCTGGTGGACCGCGGCGCACCGGCGGCGCTGGCGATCCGGAACGCGCTCTTCACGATCACGCCGGTCGCGAGCCTGCTGCTGTTCGCGACACTCCGTGACCACGAGATGCTGGATCGTGGTGTGCTGATGCTTGGCTTCGGTATGTACGCGCTCCTGCCGACGCTGCCCGACCCATATGCGGCCAACGTGCGCCGGATGCGGCCAGGCCGCGCGGGGCGCCCGACGCAGTTGCTGGTGGCCTCGGTGACGTTCGTGAAGGCCGAGGAGGACGCGCAGCCGGATTCGATCGCGACCACTTTTGCCTTTGCGCCACTCAGTGCGCAGACCGACAGCGTGATGGCCTGGACAGCGGCAGCCGATGCTGACCGACGGCCCAATCAGCGCAATCAGGACCCGAACACCTTCACAGGCAATCAGGCGCTGGTCGGTCCGCCGACAGTGTTTCAGCCAGAGCTGGCGGCACCGGTCTGGGATGCACTGTTCGATCGGTTTGGCGAGGAACAGTTCGCGCTGCTCGATGTCTCGAGCAATGCCGACCAGATGGGTGTCAGCTTCGCCCTGTTCGAGCCGGCGCGGCGGCTCGAGGCGCGCAGCACACCTTTCGACGACCTGTACGGTGACGGTCCGCCAGCGCCGACGATGCCGCTGGAGGTGCATGACCTCGACCTGTCGGCGCAGGGGCGGTTCGTGCGCGCCTTCACGGTGCCGCAGGTGAGCTGGGAGCCGTTCGTGAATCTGTCGAAGCCCGAGCGCGGCGGTGATCCACCCGAGACCTCGCTGTACTCGATCAACGATGGGGGCCCGACGCGCATCGTCACCGATGGTACGACCCTGGTGCCGCTCTCACCGATTCCGGTCACGGAGCACATCGTCTCGGACTTCGCGGCTCGCCCAGCCGGAAAAACCGCCGCCCTGTTCACCCTCCCGCATGGCATGCGGGCATTCGCAGAAATCTCGCAGACGAATCCCCGCTTTCCGCAACTCGGCGGGGCATCGATCGTCTCGAATCGTCCGGAATTCGAGAATGGCGCGCTGGTCGGTGGCATCCAGCTCCGCACGGATGCGCCACCGCAGATCGGTGAGAGTCCGCTCTTCCGCGGCTGCACCGTGCAGACGGAGAATTTGTACCGGTCCGATGGTTCGGCGACGCTGACCGGCACCCTCGGTGCAAGTGTCGGGACCATCTTCAACCGGGAATTCTTCCTCGGCACTTCGATCGGTGTCCGCAACCGTGGCGTACCGGTGACGCGCATCGACTTCTCGGGCTACGGCACGAGCCTCTTCAGCCACTGGGAGAAGCCGCGCGCAGCGATCGCCGCGACCAGCCAGGCCCGGTTCGATGTCTTCGTGGGTCGCACGGCACACGAGGTGATCCAGGTGCGGACGCTGATGTATCCCTGGGGCATTCGGGTGGTGCGCACCATCACGATGTTTCGCGCGTCGAGCGGCTACACTTATCGCTTCGACACCGGATGGCAGCCCGAGTCCGACGGAATCTTCGACTTCAGCTACACGGTGCGCCCGAAGAGCAATCCCCTGACGGACGAGGCGCGGCGAAGTCCATACGAATTTCATCCGTGCGTGGTGCGCGGCGTGTTCGACGTGCGCAACATCGTCGAAACCGATGACCCGAAGCCGTTCACGGACAAAATGAGCAAGAACCCGGGCGACCCGTTCATCAACCAGGACAACCTCGAAGCATTCGTCGATGGTGCCACTCTCCCGGCTGACCGTTCGCCGGATGTTGAACTGCGGGCTGTGTACTTCGACGGCGACTTCGAGATCGACGGGGTGGTGGCCGGCGCCACGAACGGCCGCGTCCCATCGAAACGAATCCTTGGCTTCGTCCAGCTCAGTCCGCGCGGCGAGCCGATACGTCGCGAACTGTTCCGCGACCTGCTCGTCCGACAGCTCGGCTCGATCGGCGGCGCCGTCGCCTGTGAACTGGAGATTGCAGGCAGCGGGCAGCATCTGCGCGCGAGCCGCATCGACGTCAGCCCATCGGTGATGGCCGACGGCGTCACACCGATCTTCGTCGTCGCGCCCCGCGGCGCACTGATCCTGCCAACCGGTGGTGCCTGGAGCATGGTGGCACACGCGCAGTCCAGCGGCGAAGTGACACCGCTTGATCCAACGTCCACCGTCCCGTTGATCCGCCGCGGCTTGCTCACGAACCCAGCCGAGCACATTACCGATGCGCATCCGGTCAACGACGCTTTCCGCATTGCCAATCCGATCGATCTGGTTCGAGCGCCGGTGCCAAGCTCACGTCATTACGGCATTCTGCAGTCGACGGGCACACAGAAAGTGCTGTTTCGTCAGCCGAACTTCCGGCAGGACGTGAAAGAACTCCGCAGTGCACCGCCGGATTTCTCCGACGCGTATCACCTGATCAACACCAAGGGGATCTTCCCCAACGTGCAGGACACCGTGCCGCTGGCGCTGGGCAACTTCGCCACCACGATCATCCCGGAAGGCTACAGACTGATGAACGCGCTGGATCCGGCGCGGGTGTTCACGCAGCCGTTGCCAGCCGGGCCACTGAGCCTGATCAACGAGTCGTACCTCAGGATCTACATCGAGTATGCCAAGGCGCCGAACCCCAAGAGCGACACGCCATCAGGCCCGGGCGAGCTCGCCCTCGGCATCGACTCGGCGGCCGCGGAAGGTCAGCGGTGGCTCTCGCACGTCGGCAAGATGGCGATGGTGGTGGACCTCGGTCCCATCGATCGACTGATGGAGATCAGCGGATCCTTCGACGCGAAGCACGGCAGCGAACCTGGCTTCCGCGCACCGGAGCTGAAGTTCGCGGCCGAACTGCAGCCGGTGGTGGACATCCTCGTGGTTCTGACAAAGTTGCAGGGTGGCAACTACGCCGAGGCAATGGCGAAGGGACTGGATGTGGCCATGAGCAACTCTGCCGACAGCTGGAACTACGCACTGCATGCGCGCAAGGAAATCCCCGTCGTGCAGTTCCCGCCGGGCGAGGCGTACAATGCGCCGACAGTGCCGCTCAAGCTGCAGGCGCGGATGGCGCTCGGGGCGTACTTCAACGAATCGCTGACGCCGAGCGCGGACCCGAAAAGCCTGCTGCCGACAGCGGGCGCATATATCGAGTTCGGCGGCAGCATGAGCGTGATGTGTATCAGCCTCGCCGGGGCAACGGTGTACGCGGTGGGCACGGTGGACCTCCGTATCTCGGGCGATACGAAGGCCGGCGCCCGCCTGATGATGAAGTTCGGGTTCGGTGCCGAGATCATCATCGGGCTGCCCGTGATCGGCAACGTCTCGGTCACGTACATGGTCGGCATCGAAGTGTCGATCGACGAGCTCGATGTTCGCGTCTCGGCCTTCCTGCTGTACAGGGGTCACGCCGAAGTGGCGATGGGACTGGTCGGCATCACGATCATGATTGAAGCGAAAGGCTCCTATGAGCGGAACGAGGCAACCGAGATTACGATCATGACGGCGCAGGTGACCTTCGCCGTCGACATCTGCGTGATCTGGGTCATCAACCTGCACATTTCCAAGAGCTGGGCGGAACAGAGGCAGATCGCATGACACTCATCGAACCGCGTTTGGCGGTGCTGACATTCCCTCAGCGCTACGATGGCTCTCGCCTGCATGTCCGCATCCTGCTGGTTCCGCGCCTGACGGCAGGCTGGACAGGTAATCCACTCGAGCCGTTGATCTCGTCGTTTCCCGAACCCGGCGACACGACTCCCGCACTGGCTGACGCCGACCTGCAGCTCGAGGCACGCTGGGTCGGGGGACTCGACATCGTTCCGACCAGCGCTGTGGCTGCCGTGGTGTCGCCGCTGCCCGGGGCGAGTGGCATCGTGGATACAGCGCGTCCGCTGTTCGAGTCGCTGGTGGCGCCGATGCCGGGGCGATTCAAGCTGTCGCCCGCGATGCCGCGGCTGGCGACGCCGGTGTCGGAGGACTTCGCAATCAGCAAGTGGCTGCCGCAGTCGTATCGGAATGCATTCGTCTTCACCGGCCCTACCGCTCCCGGCGCGCTGACCGATGACAGCTATCACTGCGCCATGCGGGCCAAGACGAAGCCCAATCCGTTCTTCGTCCAGTCGCCGGACACCGTCAGCTGGGGCGAGGTGATCGCGTTCGCGATGCGCCAGCCGCGGCTTGCGATGCGACTGGGTCTGGTGCGCGAGGCGTGGTTCGAGATCTCTGATGCACAGGCGACCGCTGGCGGGTTTCTCTACGTCGCGCTGGCAGAAGGCAGTGCGTATGCCGCACAGGTGACAGAACAGTTCTCGTTCATATCACACTACGCCGCGCGGATTCCGGCGATGGCGTCCGGGGTGTCGCGCCAGCTGTTCGCGGCACTGCAGTTTCCGGTGTCGTTCGTCGATCCAGACGTACCGGGACCACCGCCGCCGATCGGCAACTTCGATCGTGTGTTCGTCGAGGCGGCCGACTACGACGACGGCTTCGCGAAGATCGTGCACGGCATGCAGCCGGTGAGCGTGAACCTGCTCGCCGAGGCAGCGGACGGTGTGCCACCGGTGCACGACATCGGCATCCGCGTGGCGTGGGATGACGAGCAGATCCTCACCTGGCAAAACCGGCAGGTGGTGCCCGACCCCGAAAGCAGGAAACGCCTCGATGCACCGATGGGGGTGTTCGGCTATCGGATCGATGCGCGCCGCAGCGCCGCCGATCCGTGGCGCTCACTGGTGCGCGTGCGGCCGCGTGCGGCGCTGATGCTGGACGACACGCGCATCGACACGCCGGAAGACAGTGCTCCCGGGCTCGAACTCGCCGTCGAGGTGCATCCCATGCAGATCGATGGCAATCAAGCGAGTGGTCGCTGGTGGCTGCCGGCCTACATGTCGCAGTGGAACGGGCAGTCACTCGTCCTGCCGGATCTGGACGCGGCGGCACTCTACCACACCGAGCAGGCCGGGGCCTCGCTGGCGCGGCAATACGAGGCCGTCGGGCTGGAAGATGTCCCGCTGCGCTATGGCGAGTCGTACCAGCTACGGGTGCGGTTGATGGATCTCACCGGTGGCGGGCCCGTCGAAGATGACAAGGCGATTCACGAGTCACCCGCCCCAGTCGCGACGGTGCCGTTCCGGCGCCATGTGGTGCCGGAGCCAGTCCGTCTCGAAAACCTTCCGGCGTTCATGGCTGCGGAGGTGGCGGACGATGATCCCATGGTTCCGCTCTTCCAGGGCGACACACTGCGCCTTGCGCGTCCGCGCCTGGGCTATCCGAGCGTCGTGTTCACGAGGAAATACGCCGATCCCATCGCCTTGCTGCAGGCGGCGTCCGACCGATCCCTGGATCCCGATGCGGCGGCTACCGATCACGAAGCGTTCGGCATTCCCGATCCGGACGTGCAGCGACTGGCGATCGATGTCGAAGTGCGAGCGCTCAAGATGGACAACGCGCTCTCACTGAGTCAGCGCGACTCGTGGGCCTTGCTGTACAGCACCACGCGGACGCTGCCTGACGATGTCGGTGCGACACGCGAGCTCGCGCTCAGCTTCCGTGACGCCAACGTGCTACGCTTTGGCGATGTCACCGACCTTGGCGACTTCGGGCTCACGGCTGCTGAGATCAATGCCATCGCCGATGAGCTCCCGTTGCCGACGGCGCGCGATGTACGGATCACCATCCGCGCGGTCGCTGACGAGAATCCGGCCTATTGGGCGCAGGACGCGCATATCGGGAAGCCGGTGCAGGTCATCGTCCGCCGCGTCTCACGCGACGAGCACGGGCTGCTCGCCGACGACAGCGATGCGCGGAAGATTCGTGCGCTGTGGCTGCGTCCCGACGCGGAAGTGATGGCGCCAGCGATCAGCGCGCTCGCACCGCTGCTCTTCCAGCGATTGCCGCTCGATGAGACGCCACATGTGATGGCACGCCTGGCCGACCAGCTGGAGCTGGACGTGAAAGGCATGACACTGGTCGGCCGGCGTGGCGAGCGTGTCGCCTTCGCCTGCTCGCGACGCATTCGGCACACGCTCGCTCCCGACGCATCGTCGCTCACTGTGGGCGCACGCGAAGACCTCGTGAATCACTGGGTGGTGGGGATGACGCTGCGGCTCGATCGCGACTGGACCTGGGAGGGGCTGCGCCATATCGGCCTGCACATCTTCCGGGAGGGCAGCGGCACGCTTGGTGCGCGGCAACAGGTGGGCGAGTGGGAGATCATCCAGACGGCGTCATTGTACGCACTGCACGGTGCGCAGCGCACCTACACGCGCCTGATCTTTCTCGATGCCGTGGATGCACAGGTCGCGCCGCTACGCCCGGGAGAGCCTGACAGCCCGGTGTTTGCAGACACGATCGACGTCACCTACACCGTGGAGCCGCGCTTCCGCACGCCGCCACCCGATGGCGCGGACGATCCGACGCCGGTCTCGCTGCACCTGCCCGTCACCACACCACCGGTGCAGGTCCCGAAGCTGGTGGCGGCGGGGTTGGCACTGTCGAAGTACGAGCGCAACGCCGCCTACTCGAGCAGTGAACCGCGCCGGCGCTCGCTCTGGCTGGAGTTCGACCGCCCGCCGGCCGACCCCCACGACATCTACTTCATCCGCATCCTCGCGTACGCGGCCGACCCGTTGCTCTCCGATCATCGCGTCGAGACGCTGCTGGCTCCGGAGGAACCGGCGCTCAACATCGCTGCCGAGACGGTGCGATCGATCACGACCGGCCAGAGTGATGACAATGCGGGGCTGGACGCGATGATCCCGCTCACACCCGGCAATTCGCCCGTGCACTTTTTGGTGCCGATCCCCCCGGGCATGACGCCGGACGGGCCGGAGATGTTCGGACTCTTCACCTGCGAGCTCCGTGTCGGCCATATCGGCATCTGGTCCACGGCGCAGGGTCGCTACGGCCGACCACTGCGCAGCACCGGCATGCAATATCCGGCGCCGACCCTGCTCTGCACCACGACGCGCACCGCAGACCGCGTCGTGGTCGAAGCACCATATGCGCAGGCCGTTCTCGGTGGCAGGAACATCACCGCGAACCCGCCGCGCACGCAGATCTGGGCACTGCTGTATGCGCAGGTCCGGCAGGCAGACGACAAGGACATGCGCAACGTGCTGCTGGACGACCGCGTGCTCGTGCTGCGGCCGCGCACGCAGAAGGGTCGCGTCCTCGGCGGGACGATGAGTTACGCGGGCGGCTCCCCGGCGGGCAGTTTCGAGAACAGTGATGCGCCGGCGCGCGCCGTGGCGTCGTGGACCTCGGCGGAGATTCGCGTGATGCTGGCATCAATCGGGTTACCCGACGACTCAGCGCTGTCAGTCTTGTGCGTGGAGATGATGCCGACGATGGCCGCGCTCATCAACCAACCGGAGACGCGCAGCATATTTGCCGGCGAGAACGTCGCGGCGATGGCATTTGCGGAACGAGCCGGCGTCGCGGCTCCCGCCGCAGCAGCGGTGATCCAGCACACAGGGGGGCCACGCCCACTCAGTGATGGACTCGGTCATTTCCGGATTCTGCGCACGTCACCGCTCGCCTCGATTGCTGCCACCTGTTGCGCCGACTGCTGATGCGGCGCACGCCGCCGCACGTTCACACGGCGAGCGCTGCCGCCACGATACGGCCGGCGGCGGCGGCGGCGGAGGCGGAGACGTCGAGATGAAAGACGGCACGCACCCGCGTCGCCGACCAGCCGGAGAGGGCGACGCCACCGGCCAGCGCGGCGGCGACGACGTCAGCCGACGTCTGCCCGTCACGCAGGTCGATCATCACGATGTTCGTGTCGGGCGTGACCGGGCGTGCGCCACCGGCACCGTCCACGAGTGCCGCAAAGCGCGCCGCGTTGGCGTGATCGTCGCTCAACCGCTCGAGATGATGCTGCAGGCCATGCAGCGCACCAGCGGCGATGATGCCCGCCTGTCGCATGCCGCCACCGAAGCGCTTGCGAACCTCCCAAGCGGCGTCCAACAACGCCTTGGGGCCGGCCAGCGCCGCGCCCACCGGCGCACCGAGTCCCTTCGAGAAGCTCACCATCACGGTCTCGGCGCAGGCCGCGAACTCGTGCAACGGCGTGCCAGTGGCGATGTGCGCATTCCAGAGCCGCGCGCCATCCATGTGCACCTTGAGCCCTGCCTCACGGCCAACGGCACCCAGCGCCTGCAGTTCGGCGAGCGGCGTAACCGCCCCACCGGCACC
>Ga0105045_10006783_pt1 | contig 10131 bp, 10 predicted proteins | sample MAT02_FD_78089 | JGI IMG/M metagenome (GOLD analysis project Ga0105045, IMG submission 78089) | Freshwater microbial communities from Lake Fryxell liftoff mats and glacier meltwater in Antarctica - MAT-02 (megahit assembly) | ecosystem: Environmental > Aquatic > Freshwater > Ice > Liftoff...
GCGAAGGAAATTTTGAACGATGGTTTTTTTAAGGTTTTCACGAAGCTGGAAACCTATGACATGAAGCGTCCCTTCAAGACCTGGATGGGACGCGTAATGATTAATACCGCTCTGGATCAATACCGCCGAGAGGCCAAGCACCAAGTTTATGAAGACATTCGCTCGGCGGAAAACATGGTGGTCGATGAGACAGCTGTGAGCCGGATAACCCACCAGGAACTGCTCGAACTGGTGCAGCAGTTGCCACCCGCCTACCGCACGGTGTTCAGCCTGGCGGTACTGGATGGCTATACCCACGAGGAGATTGCCGACGAACTGGAGATTTCGGTCGGGGCCTCAAAGTCAAACCTATCACGAGCGCGGGGAAAATTGAGAGAAATGTTAGCAAAAGTAAGTAGGCAAGAGCATGAAAGAATGGTCCGATGAAGAACTGGACAAACTCTTCCGTGCATCCGCCGAAGAGTTTGAAGCTGAGTACCAGCCAAGCGACTGGCAAAGCCTGCGTCGCCGCCTTGACGAGGCTGACGGCGTGGCGGGGGGCGGCTGGCTGAAAAGCATGGCCCCCTGGGTGGCGGGTGTTCTGTTGCTTTTGCTGGGCGGAATGGGGGTGCATTTTTATGGTAACGAAGCGGGAATCCGTAGGGAGAGAGCAATCGTATCTGCTTCGGAAAAAGGGGGCGGGAAACCCGATGCCCGGACGGCAAGGCCGCCTGGCGCAGCCTTCAGTAAAAGTGAAGCAGGCGAGACGGACGAAAATGTAGAATCAAAGCCGCAATCCGTAAGGATAAAAGGAAAAAAAGCACAAGAAATAGCGGCGGCACCGGAAGTTGCTGAAAAGAAAAAAGAATTGCCCCGGAACCCGGTAAGCGTAAGCGGAGTACGCAAACCAACTGACCCTGAACGGAGAAGCGAGAAAGGGGCAGTTCTTTTATTAAAAAAAGCACTAACAAGGGTAGACGAAAAGGCCCGAAATACGGAAAGCATGGAAGAAAAACTGTCGGAACTCGCCAAGCGGTCGGCCTTACGCGAGCGAGCGTCCGACGACGAGTTTCGCAGCCTTTTACCTGCTTTAACGAAACTAGCCTCCCGTGCTACTTTGCCAATGCGAAGCGCCATTTCTTATCCCGCCGTTGCCTACGCCCAGCCAGCCGTTGCAGTGGCTCCCAAACCCGAAGAAAGCATCCCGAAGTGGTCGGTCAGGCTGGGCCTAGCGCCGGACTTAAGCATGGCGGGAACGTCGGAAATGACGAGTTCCATAAAACCGGGGTCGTCCGCTTCGCTGCTGGTGGATGTCAACGTCAGGAAGCGCTGGGTCATCCAGACGGGCGTCATCATGAGTCTTAAAAATTACGTGGCGATGGGCGGCGAATACACCTGGCCCTCAGAATGGAAATATAAACAAATACAGCGACCCAGCAGCGTGGACGGCAGCTGCCGGGTTATCGAAATACCGCTAAACATTCGTTTCGATATTCGCCAGTCGCCTACCTCACGTTGGTTTGTCGGGGCCGGAGTCTCATCGTACAATTTATTGAAAGAAAAATACGAGTTTAATTACGACAGCTATGATCCCAAAACTGTCATGTACGGCTACAGCTATAATGAGAAGCTATGGGCCATCCTGTGTCACGCCAATGCGTCGGTGGGCTACGAACGCCGTCTGACTCAGCGCCTTTCGATCCTGGCCGAGCCCTACGTCAGGATTCCCCTGCGAAAGTTGGGCGTCGGTCAGGTTAATCTGTTCACGGGAGGCGTTTGGTTTTCGGTGCGTTACACGCCGGTTTTCAGGAGATAAAAACAAAATGAGTAGCCAAAGCCTTTACTATGATAAGTTCACGTTGCCTAATTTTTTAAACAATCTAAATCAATAAAAAATGGAAATACAGAAAAAAGAAGATTTAAAGCGGGGAGAGTTTTTGCGTAGTCTGGGCCTGAGCACCTCGGCCCTCATGGCGTTCTACTGCATGGGTACCACGCTGACCTCGTGCAGCACCAAGGACGATGACCCAGCTCCCACGGCCCCCGGCGGCGGGGCGGGCGTAACGGGTACCTCCACGGGTAGTGGCATTGATTTTAACATAGACCTCACTTCGGCGACCTACCGGGATTTGAAGACTACGGGGAAATTCTCTATCATTGGCGACACGATTGTTATTGCGACGGGCAGCGACCGGTTTGTGGCGCTGTCGAAAGCCTGCACCCATCAGGGCACTACCGTCAATTTCCGAAGTGCTTCCAACGATATATTATGCCCCAACCACCTTTCTGAGTTCCGGCTGGACGGAACGGTGAAAAAAGGGCCGGCAGCTTCCCCGCTGACGGTTTTTAAAACTACGCTCAGCGCAAATGGCAACTCACTGAACGTGAAAGCTTAACCTTAATCCTAGTGCGAGAAATTCGTCTGCTTTTCTGTTTGTTATTAGCGCCGCTACTCGGGTCGGCGCAGGATGACTTGCTGGGTCAACTGGAAGCTGAGGCTAATGCGCTGCCCGTTCCGGTGGTTGCGACTTTCAAATCCACCCGGATCATCAACGGGCATTCGGTCGAAACCGTCAAGCGCAATCACCTCGAATTCCGCATTTCGCACCGCTTCGGGCGGCTCAACTCGGGGGCCTACGAACTCTTCGGGTTGGATCAGGCCGTCATACGGCTGGGCTTGGAGTACGGCCTGACCGACGACCTGACGGTTGGTGTGGGCCGCAGTGGCACCCAAAAAGCGTACGATTTTTTTGGCAAATACAAACTCCTGCGGCAGACTCCCAACCAAATGCCCGTGTCAGTGACGCTGTTCGGCAGCACGGTTGTCCGCACCCAGAAGTCGTTCGTGCCGGGCGAAACGTTTAGTTTTCAGGAAAAGCTGTCCTACGCCGGGCAGATACTGGTCGCGCGGAAGTTCAGCGAAAATCTTTCGCTGCAGCTTTCGCCCACCTATCTCTACCGCAACAATCCCGAACTCGCCGGGGACGAGCGCTTACTACTGGCGCTCGGCCTGGGCGGAAGGCTGAAAGTCAGCCGGAGGGTGTCGATCAACGCGGAGTATTTTTACGCATTTCGCGAAAAAAACAACGAACTGCCTTACCATAACTCGCTTTCCCTGGGCGTGGATATCGAAACGGGCGGCCACGTTTTTCAACTGCACTTTACCAACTCGCTGGGGATGATCGAGAAGCAGTTCATCGGTGAAACCACCGGAGCCTGGGGGCAAGGCGACATTCATTATGGGTTCAATATCTCGCGAACTTTCAGTTTTAACAAAAAGAAAAATCCCGTTGGCAATTAACCGCCTTAAAATATTCTGGCTGGCGTTTGGGCTGATTTTCGTTTTCTCGAAAATCTCGGCCCAAAGCAACCGCTACGCCACCACCTCTGGGCAGACCTCCTTCCATTCCAGCACGCCCGCTGAAGACATCAATGCGGTCAATAACAAGACGCAAGTACTGCTCAATGCCACCAGTGGTGAGATAGCCGTACTGATGACGATGCGTGACTTCGACTTTCCGAATGAACTCATGGAGGAACACTTCAATGAAAACTACGTGGAGTCGGCCAAGTACCCCAGGGCCACCTTCCAAGGAAAGCTGGATCGGCCCGTGGATCTTTCCAAGAATGGCACCTACGAGTTGTTGGCCTCGGGCACTTTTACGGTTCACGGCGTGGGTCAGCCCCGCACCTTGCGGGGCACGCTGACTGCGCAGGATAACAAAATCAGGCTTGACTCGAAATTCGAGGTAGCCTTGGAAGATCACAAAATTAAGGTTCCCCAGATTGTTTTTGTGAAAATAGCCCAGATTATCGAAGTGAGGGCGGCTTATGAGTTGGCTCCGTACGTGAGGAAATAAAAAGTCCCTAACTTTATGCCTTAATTTTTGTAAAAAAACCATAACGCCCATAGCCATGAAATCAAATTCGCTTGACGAACTCATCAGCGGCAGCTTGCTGCACCAGTCAGTAACCGAGCGGCTGGACACCGCCGAGGCCAGTGCGGCGACGCTCGACAGCGAGTTGCTGGAACTGATCTTTGATCTTTACGACGACGACCGCGACTTTCCTTACCAGAAAATCAGGAAGTTCTCCATCGGTGAAATTCTGACCTACCTGCAAGCGACGCACCGCTATTATCTTACCAAGAAGCTTCCCGAAATCGAGCAGTCGCTGTTGCACATTTTTAGCCGTTACGGCAAAACCCACGAATTGCTGGCGGAACTCTGCCTTTTCTTCAACGACTACAAAAACGACCTGATCGAGCACGTCAAGATGGAGGAGCGGGAGTTTTTTCCCTACATCAAGCGGCTGGTTAAGGCTACCGAGGGCAATTTGTCACCGGAGGAAGTCACTAAGCTCCTCGCCTCGGCTTCCATCGCCCAGTTTACCGATCATCATGACTCCATTGAGGATGAGTTGAAGGAGGTAAGCACCATCGTGAAGCGGTACTCCGAGTACGAAAATATGCCGCTTCCCTACCGGATTTTCCTCAACCAAGTCGAACTCTTCGAGCTGGAACTTCGCAAGCACGGCATCATCGAGGATCACGTGCTGGTACCGATGGCCGAGGAGCTGGAAAAGAAATTGCGCGCCCAATAGACGCTTAATAGCAGGAGTAAGTACCAGACAATAGTATATTGACGGAGCAACTCGCTTTATTGGTTTTTCAAAGCCACCATAACCCGAATATGAAAATACAACCAGCCCGCCGCTCTTTTCTGAAAAGCACGGTTCTTACCGCTACGGCGCTCACCTTTAAGCCCTTCTACATCCTGAAAGCCCAACCTAAGGCCAACGGGGAAATCATCGGCCACGGCACCCATAAGTATAGGGTGCAGCTAGGCTGGGGAAATCTCGACGCGTCGAAATTTCCGATCAGCAACTGCCACGAAATGGTGCAGGACAGCAAGGGGCGGCTTATTATGGTCGGCGACGAGGTCAAGAACAACATCCTGGTTTATGACCGTTCGGGCAAACTGCTCGACAGTTGGGGCCATGAGTACCCCGGCGGCCACGGACTCACCCTCTGGAACGCCAACGGTGAGGAATTCCTCTTCATCTGCGACCCCAATCTGGGTAAGGTCGTCAAAACGGACATGAAGGGCAAAGTGCTGCTGACGATCGAGCATCCGTCGAAAGTGGGGGCCTATGAGGAAAAAATGAACTTCAAGCCCACCGAAACAGCCATTGGGCCCGATGGGACAATTTACGTCGCCGACGGCTACGGCTCCCAATGGGTGCTTCGCTACACGCCCACCGGCGAGTACATCGACAAGTTTGGTGGCCCCGGCGACGAAGAAAGCCAGTTTGCCACCGCCCACGGCGTGGCCATCGACTACCGCAACAAGGCCAATCCTACGGTGTTGGTGACTTCGCGGGTACACAATTCATTCAAGCGCTTCACGCTGGATGGGAAATACCTGTCCACGATTTTCTTGCCGGGGGCCTTCGTTTGCCGCCCGGTGCTGGACGGCGACAACCTGTACGCAGGTGTCTGCTGGTCGCGCTTGAAATACCTCAACCAAACACCCAACTCCGGCTTCGTGACCATCCTCGACAAAAAGGACAAGGTGATCTCCAATCCCGGTGGCACCGCCCCCGAGTACCGCGACGGCAAGCTGCAACTGATGGTGCAAACCTACCCGCAGTTCATGCACTGCCACGACGTTTGCATCGACAACGATAAGAACATCTACATCTGCCAGTGGAACGCCAAGAAGACGTATCCGGTGAAGCTGGAAAGAGTGTAGTTTTCAGTTTTTCTTCCTTCTTTCTGAACTTCTCCCGCCCCTAGCGTAAGAGTTAGAGAAGGTGATTCAGCTCTTCTCAAATGTGCAATCTCAAAACCCCGACGGCTAGCTGCCGTCGGGGTTTTCTGCGTTGTGAAGCCAGCCAGCCGATTATCCGGTGAAATGAATGTGGTGATTTCACGCCCGATAGTGGTGATTTCACCGGATCGCATTGTATATAGTAAAACTCGTCTCCCTACTTTCGATTCATATACGCGCTAAAACGAAAAACTGTACGATGAAAACGGAAATGGAATCGAAGTGGGCTTTGAAGAAAACGGGCACCACCGTACTCGTGGCAAAGTCAGAACCCTTCACCTGCGAGGTGCTGGGAAGCCTGTTGAAAACCGAAGGGTTCGACGTGGTGGGGCGAGCCTCCAAACTGGACGACCTGATCAGTAAAATCCAGACCAAGAAACCCGCCTGTGTAATCACCGAGGTGGGCCTGATTGGCGACGCTACCAGACTGATGAGCGCCCTGCGCGAATTGAAGAAAGTGCCCAAGGTGGTGATGTACGTCAACTCCCACGACACCCGCGACATCTCTAAAGTGTTGGAAGCCAAATTCAGCGCCTACCTCCACGCCGAGGATCAACTGGAAGAACTGTACCGCTGTCTGCAATCGACCCGGCACAACGACACTTACTACAGTGCGTGCTTCAAGGATCTGATTCACGAACTGGGCATCAAGGAAGCCGACACCGAAACGATGAACGTTATTAAGTCCCTCACCAGACGCGAACGGGAGGTGCTCTATTACCTCACTAAGGGCATGACGGGCCACGAAGTGGCGGCACACCTCAACATGAGCTACCGCACCCTAGCCACCCACAAGCAGAACATTTCGCAGAAGTTCTCCCTCGATAGTGGGCGGCATCTGTTACGGCAAGGCTTACAGATCAGGAGCTTTCTGGCGGACCCGCAAGCGACCCGGCAGTAAGCGCGGCTCGGGCGGCGGAGTTGGCCAAGTTGTTTTCCAGCGACTGTTTTAGGGTAGCCATCCGGGCGCGGGGCATGATGAGGTCTTTTTCGGGAAGTTTCGGGCAATGCAGCACGTATTTGCCCTTCTCCCAGTAAGAATAGCTATCGAAGTAATCGAGATTGAGGAGATAGTGGCGATTGCCCCGGAAAAAGCGGTCGGGATCCAGTTCGTTTTCTAACTCGGCCAGCGACTTGGAAATTTTATACCGCCCTTTGGTATGTTCCGCAAAATACTCCCCTTCCTCCGTCTCGAACAGATAGCAATCCTCCACGTTGAGGAGCGTTTCACCTGCATTGGTCTTGGCCGCGATCACTTGGGTGTAGGTGCGGGGCGCACCCACCGCCAAGGAAGTAAGCGCCCCCAGCACGGTTTCCTCCGGTTTGGCTGCCTTCTTCAAGTTTTGCAAAAAGTCGACAATGAGGGAGGTATTCAGAAGAAGGTAGCCGAGGATGATGATGAAGGGAGTGTAGCCAATGTAGCCTGCGGGAGTATACAATACCTTCAAATAAGCTGATTCATAACGTTCAGCCCCAAATTTCGGATATTCACGAATCAGAAAGCGTAAATGGAGCGTGACAGGGATAAAAAAGAAATATGCAGTTAAGAAAAGGGGTAAAAATTTAAGTTCGTAGAGTAGGATGGATTTCGGAGAAAGAGTTAAATCATTGATCTCAAAAAGCTTGTGAAAATTTTCCATCAAAATTACGACAATGTAAAGGCTTACAAATTCTGGCAGATAAAAACCAAAGACCCAGTTGACCATATACCCTGCCAACCCATTTGCGTAGTTCAGCTTCATTGACTGCTCATCAGGATTCAAAACCCAGCTAAGCAGTTCGTACATGAGTACGATACCGAATAGGGGGATAATCCCACTTAGCGGCCTTTTCAAAAAAGAACGATTCAAGTCGAGACTTCTCACGGGTGGTTATTTTTTTGAAAAGTGCTTTTTAAGGACTAATAGCGGTCGACATACACAAACTAGACTACGATAAAACTAGTCATTAATGACTAGCTTGGAAAGAAAGAATAGTAAAAAAGGCGGATTATTCCGGGTAGTTCGGTGCCTTACCTTTGTAACATCAAGATTTAGAGATAAATACTAACTTGCTTGATAAAATGTTCTGCGGCAACGCACAAAGGTAATGGCTCATTTAGAAACCTCTTAAAAATACTACTCATGAAAAAGTTCGAACTCAAAGCCAAAGGAAACCTGACTCAGTACATCAAGGACAACGCGATCAAGGCCAAAGGAGAAATCTCAAATGTGCTATTGCTGGGGCCCGCCGATTCTTCGTGTTTCTACCTTGAAGTCCCCAAAATGTCCACGGGTCTATCCGTCTCCCTGTAAGTAAAGTAGTTCTCACCCTAATCCGACCAGTCATGGCAAAACTACTGACATCCTACCAGCAGGTAGCGCGGGAGTGCATCGCGGCATTCGACCGGGTTGATATGCGGCGTGAGGAAGGGTTCTGTGTCCGGTCGGGGCTGTTCTCGGCCAATCTCACCAACTTCCTGCCTGAGGTGGCGGAAGATGAGCATGAGCAACTTTATACTAATTTGCTTCGTAACCTGTCGCTCGAGAAGTTCGATCGGCAACTGATGCACCTGAGCGATGTCTCGGCTTTGGAAGGCGACTTGTCGCTAATAAATAACCCCAACAAACCATTCATCTTCTGTACGTTCCATATTGGCTCGTACCGGCTCATCGCCAACGCACTCCTACGCAAAGGCTACCAGTTTTCGACTTTGGTACGCCAGGAGGTTTTTGAAACGCAACAGGCGGAGTTCAAAGAGTATTGCGCCAATATGCACGATACCTTTCAAACCCCGAGCAAGGTCAATATCCTCAACGCCGAAGATCCCCGCGTGCTGTTGCAGATGACGCGGGAACTGAAAGCCGGACGATCGCTGCTCGTTTACATCGACGGCGACACCGGATCGGGCGAGGAACACAAGACGACCGTCGATTTTCTGAACCAGCAAATCAAGGTGCGCAAGGGGATTCCCTACGCCAGCTACCTGTCGGGGGTTCCCATCCTGCCCATCGTGCAGTATCGGAAGCAGAATCTGCAAAACGTGTTGCGCATCGGACGACCGATCGAGATCAAGAAAGATGAAGGCCGCCAGGAATTCAGCCAACGTTCTTTGCAAGCCATCTATAGATACTTCGGCGGGTATATCAAGAAATACCCCGACCAATGGGAAGGCTGGACGTACATCCATAATGCCATGGTTATCAAGCCCGAGAGTCTTTTAAAGGCTACTACGACCTATAACCTGAACAAGAAAGCGACCTACCGTTTCAACCAAAGTCGCTACCGCATTTTCGAGTTGGAAAGCAATTACCTGCTCTTTGACCGATCGGCTTACGAGACATTCGAGATTACTGCCGATATGAAGCAGTACCTCTCGGCCCCGGTAGTGATGAATCCCGTCAAAACTCTGGGTGCGAATATTTTCGGTGAACTGCTCACCCGCAGTATCCTTGTCTGAAACCAAATACTTGAAGAGATTCAAAAAGATTTAGTGTGTGTATAGTGTGGAAAAGCTCCCTTGCTCTTTGAGCGAGGGCTTTTTTGGTTTTTGCCCTATCGAATCAGCCGTACTGTCGCGCCGTTCAAAGCCAGCGTTCCGATCAGCAGAATCAAGTACGCCCAACCAATGGGCAGCAGTGGCAGCAGCCAGTACACCCCAACCAAGAAAGTAAGAAAACCGTAGCCTGTCAGTAACAGCCCGTACATAATGCGTATCGTGGCGGTGGAGCCCTGCTGTGCATGGGTGAACACAGCTAACGTGGAGGTCATAATAGGAAAGGGGGTAAGGAGGCCGCTCCATTCGGTACCCAGCCTTTCGGCGGCTTGGGTCAGAAGCAGGACAAAAAGCGTAGCGACCAGCATCCTGAGCGGAATATCGAAGCGAGGCTGGCGCGGGGCGGCGTCGGCTTGGGTGGATTTTGGGAAGAAATACAAAACCCCTGACAAGGCGAAGAGCGCAATCACAATTCCCCAAAGCAGGGGTGGCGTGAAGTAAAAAGACACGATGGCTACGACGAAAAACGCCCCGTAACTGGCCAGCAAAGTCGGCAGCCACGACCAGCGGCGGGAGAAAGCCGCGTAGGAGTAGGCAAAAAAGAACGTTCCGACGGCCCCCATCAGCGCACTCGGGATGGTGTCGGCGGCGAAAGTCGGCCCCTGCTCCCAGGCCATGAAAAACGAAATCGGCCCGGCTACCCACGGGAAGCCGCCGATCCAGCCGCCAAGTCCGGCCCCCCAGCGCCGGACACAGAGCGTGACGCCCGCGATAAGCAACGGCATGAGGGTTAGTTTGATGAGGAAAATATAGTTCATGTAAAATGGGTTAACGAAAGACGTAGCC
>Ga0105045_10006784_pt1 | contig 10129 bp, 10 predicted proteins | sample MAT02_FD_78089 | JGI IMG/M metagenome (GOLD analysis project Ga0105045, IMG submission 78089) | Freshwater microbial communities from Lake Fryxell liftoff mats and glacier meltwater in Antarctica - MAT-02 (megahit assembly) | ecosystem: Environmental > Aquatic > Freshwater > Ice > Liftoff...
AAAATATTTTTTATCGAAGAAATATTGCCCGTATTATAATTGATGATAGTTATCAAATCCTAATCTTTAATGTAGTGGCTATTTCTATTCAATACTGATTTTTAACAAGTAACGATACTTCAAAAAAACAATACCCGCTATACCCATCGTTGCAATGGTAATCAAACTTTTATCTATCAAACTAATATCTTTAAGAAGATATACAAGAATAGTGACGCAGATGATAACAGCCATCCAAAGTAAGGGATAAAACGAATTATTTCCTAATTTCCGGTAGGCTGGTAAGAAGAACCCGCTAAAGCCAATATACATTAGAGCAACAAAGCTAGTCAGTGCAGCAATTGAGTAGCCATAGATGGGTACTAAAATAAAATTAAGTATGACACTTACCGCTCCAGCAATAAATGATATCTTCCAAAGACTAGTAGTTTTCTCGTAGAAACTTAATTTATTTACCACAGTCCAATACATGGGGCGATAATTATAGCCCATTAATATGATTATTCCCAAGTAATATCCCTGCTGTAGGTCATCATTTTTAATGAGCAATACAAATATTTCCTTCAGCCAAAGCGCCAATAAAAAACTCCCAAACAAAAAACAAAACTGCAAGAAGAACGTCAGAATGCGCACCTCTTCTTCCCGCTTAAGTGCATACAGTTTTGTATAAATGGGTCCCACAGCCATGCCCACGGCTGAGCCAGCAAATTCAAAATAGCTACCAAATGAATTGGCAACATTGTATACCCCGATTTTCGATAGATTGATGCCCAGCACACTCATTACCATCCGATCAGAAGCTCCTAATAAATAAGAAGAGTAGTTATGGGGCACAACAGGTAATGAAATCCTTAACTGACTAAGGAAGGGAAGCCACTTAAAACGAAAAATGGGAGTTAATTTGTATTTGAAATAGACTGGATAAAAATATAAAACAAAAGAGAGCGCAGAACTTGCAAAAGTTGAAACAAACCATCCCATATAGCCCATTTTCCAAAAGGAAATAGTGATCAAATTCAGAGCAATGGCCAATACACCAACAATGGCTGACACAATTGCCATATAAAGTGGTTTCTGTGAAAACTGATAAAAACGGCTACCTATGGTAATCGTAGTGTCAAATACCAACCCAGAAACTGAATAGAGAAAAATAATGACGATCCTATTCTCATTAGCTTCAAGTGGAATAATAAAAAACAAAAGTAATCCTTGCAAAAGCGCGTAGATTCCCGACCATGCTGAAATATACCCATGAATCTGACGCCAGCCTAGTTTCCACTTTAAAGGAAACCTAAAAAAGATATTAGATAGATTGACTGTTAAGCCCAGGTCTTTTATACCACCTAATAATCCTGTGTAAGCAAGAATCACTGCGGCTACACCATAGTCTAGCGCAGTTAAATCTTTTGTTATGATTGGCAAGACAAAGATACTTGCAACTTTCGGTAGCTGGGGGCCTACCGCAAATATCAAACTATTATTAAATATCTTTTTCAGCATTAATCTTAATTATCGATGGCATACCATTCAACTATTATGTGTTCGCAATAAACTTAACCATCCTTCCTCATCCATATTAAATATAGTGCTAGTTTTTGATTCAAATTGATAAAACCTGTCAATCTTTGAAAGAGCGAACTCGAAATCATCACTCGTTCTTATATTCTTTAGTGAAGGCTCCTTTAAATCAAGATCATCAATAAAGCAAAGACCTAAATCCATGCGAAAAGCTGTTTTACCTGCCATATACGCGTCTAAAAAAATAGTACTTTGTCCGCTGGCAATCACAACATCGTGTTGCAATATCTGTGTGCCAAGCTCTATCCGATTATTGAACTGCACTTTGGCGCGCATTGCCGGATCCAATATTTTCATCATTTTAGCTTCTGAGATGTGTGCCAGTGGATGAAGGCGGATGGTCATGTTCCATAACGGCAACCTTTGTATGCCCTTTTTGATAATCTCATATTCTAACTTTGCATACTCAAAGACTGTTGTACACCATAAAAATCGCACACTATGAATTACCGCGGTATGATCAATTTGCGGCACTATCTGATGTGAGAGACTTCCTAAAACAAATATTCTTTTCGCTATTAAGCTATTGTCCAACAGCATACGGTTCTTAAATACTTCACCCCACACAATGAAGTAATCCGGAATTGGTAAAGCGTCCCCTTGTCGCATATCCGTTAACTCTGGAGCTGTGAGACGATAAACAGTATGATTTTCTGAGATTAGACCATGTTGCATACCATATGTGGTCATAGAATGATTATTCGCAAGTTTTGCAGCAGAGGATACCACTCTTCCAAAAACATACAACTCATCTTCATACAATACTTTAATATTACCGGTAAGCGTCTTGAAATAATTTTGCATCCACTGGTGCGCCAAAAAAAAACTAGGATATTTCAAAACATCCAACATTTCAGACCGTACCGCTTTGGCTAATATTGTAATTAATGGATCTGCGTCAACAGGCACTAATTTTTGCACATTGCGGGCAGTAATAAAGATGGATTGACAAAGTAAGTAAAGCTGACTAATTGTTGGCTTACAGCGAAAAAATGAAGCGGGTAAATCTCCGGCTACTTTTGCTAAACTACTAAGATGATAGACATTTTCTGGAATAACGGCCGCACGGCTAACACTGTTTGCCAACGTAAAAGCACGAGATGTGGTTTTGTTGTTTAATGAACCCACAAAAATAATTGAAGGATCTTTGATCCCCTTCTTTTCCATTCTCCATGGTTTCATCGAATATTTTGAAATGTTGAAAATAAATTTTCCAAGATTCATCAGGATAGTAAGCAACGAGGGCGGGGATTCCCTTTCTGATATCAGTACTTTATCCCGCGGTAGAAATAACGCTCGTATTACGTTAGCGCAATGACCAGCTCCGTTGGGAACAATGATTATTTTCTTAGAATCTGAAGCAAACAAATCCGGGAAATCCACTAATAAATGTTTCAGAAAAAAGACTGCCTGCCCCCAATGATAATAGTCATGCTTCTGTGCTAGCCCTGTGAGCCAGAAGACGGGTAGATTATTAACTTGATAACTCCGCAAAGCCCGATGCATTGAGCTGACCCGGCTGAGTTCCCCAATGGTATCCACCAGATCGGTTAATGCCTTTCGTTCTGTTTGATGAGCACCCTTCAGTAATCTGGCAACAGTACAATTAGGATAGTTACCTTGACAAACTCCCGTTACGTCAAGCAATGGGAGCGAGTTACCAATAGAAGGATTTTTTAACAAAAAATTCCCAAGGTCTTCAGGATTATAACTTAGATTAATCAACATAGGGTTGACCTTATTGATTTCATAAAGTAAATTTCAATCGCCAAGACAAGTCTGCGCTTCTCTCCCATAGATGTGGCGACCTGAACTTATCGACAGTAGTCCAGAATTCTGACTCGCTTGTATCAATATACTCTAAAAACTCGTGGAAATATTTGGTTGGAAACTCTTGATCGTATCTTCTAACAAGTGCTACCCCTTCCTCACGACTGATCTTACCATTGCGAATCTCCTGAGCGGCATCGTATGTTGCCCGACCTATTCCAAATTTGATCAGCGTTGTGAAGTAATGAAACGGATCGATTTTATCATCAATACTGCTGTATTTTGAGTAACTCCCTTGAGTCCGTTCTGTATTCGCGTTAAATCCGGTATGCTCGGTGGCATAATAGTAACATTCTTGGGGATCCCACTTCAAATAGTAGCCAAGGTAATGTACTTCAATCCCATTTTTTACAAGTTCCGCAGGAGGATGTGGAACATAAGGAGCAAAGTCGCTTAAATTATAACCATACTCCTGCATCAGTTCGCGTATAGTTTCACCGCCCAACGTCAATCCCATCGGATCGTCAACAGAGAAGAATTTATCATTCATGGTAGGAATATTATTCTCATCTACCTTGTTCCCGTACTCGGCTTGATTTTCTCCGTACATAACCAATTGCACGCCAAATCTTTTAGCCATAGCAGGTCCGATAATCCGTTGACCAATAATGAAAGGTTGAAAGGGATGCAGCAAATTATGAAATGCTTTTCGGGTCAATAGCCGGTGCAGGCGGCCATTAGGTGTATAAAGCATATTATCTAGTCCCCCAACATGAATCCAATTCTGAAAATTCTCCCAACCAATACTTGTGTATAAGTGAGGTGCCCAAGTCACCGTCAACGGGTGCATTTTATATTTATACTTCAATACATGGGCAGTATAGGCGCTATCTTTTCCTCCGGAGCCCGGCACTATGACATCGTAGGAACCATCATTTCGTCTAAATTTGTCACACAGCTTCCACAATACTTCCTCACGTTTTTCCCAATCTATACCCGTCTCTTTTTCATCATGGTATCGACACGCAGCACAGATTCCTTCCTCATCAAAATTGATTACATCCTTCTTATCTTTTATGGTGCTTTTAAATTCGACCGAAGAACTTGGTCGCTGGTTGGAAATTACGCATCTCTTGCAAAATCTAACTTCGGGTGGAAGTCCATACCAAGCTTCCGTAGGTTCACCTTTCAAATTATTCATAGCATTAAAGATTTATAAAGTTCTTCAAAATTTTCAACCCCATGTCAGCACTTTTTTCAGGGTGAAATTGAACACCGTACACGTTATCCTTTCCAAAAGCTGAACAATATGTGTTATCATCATACGTAGTCAAGGATAAAACATCTTTTGTATTTTTAGGATGAACCGCAAAAGAATGCACAAAGTAAAGATTTGTGTTTGTCTTAATATCCTGAAAAATGGTGTCAGACCACGGCCGATGTGCAGGTTGTTCAATCTTACTCCATCCAACGTGGGGTAAACGTGCATGAGTCACTTTTAACCGTATTACTTTCCCATTGACCAAACCCAAGCCACGTGTATGACCGAACTCTTCACTCTCATCCATCAACATTTGCATGCCCAAGCAGATACCTAGGAAAGGTTTACCCGTTTGAACATAATCGCTAATAGGCCCTTCAAGTTCATATTTTGCGAGATTTTCCATTCCAGAAGCAAAGGCACCAACCCCTGGAAGAATGACGCCATCGGCTTCACGAATTTCCTCTACACGATTGGTCAAAATAGGTCGGGCATTGATTTGCGCAAGGGCATTGTAAATACTTTTCACATTGCCGATGCCATAATTCAAAATTGCGATTTTTCTCATACTCACTTTATCTGGTTTCAACACCCATTGAATTCAATTCAAACTTCACCTCCTTTACCGAAGCTAGGTTATAATGAAAAATACTGGCTGCCGCGATTGCCCCGACTGAAGTGGACTTGGCAAGCGTTGAAAAATGATTGAGTTTACCAGCACCACTGCATGCAATCAAAGGTAAACTGATGGCATCATTGACTGCATGAATCAAGTCAACATCAAATCCCTTTTTTGTTCCATCCTGATCTACGGAAGTAATCATAATTTCTCCACAGCCAAGGTCTTGCAACTTTCTGGCCCAATCAACCACATCAAGTCCTGTTTCTTCCCTACCGGTATCGATGTATGCTTCCCATGATTTCCCTTTCTGCTTGGCTTCAATGGATCCAATGATGCATTGCGAGCCATAAGTTCGTGCGGCATCAATAATCAACGCTGGATTCTTGACTGCCGCTGTATTCAGTGCAATTTTATCTGCACCTGATTGCAAGGCCTGATGGATATCGGCCAGCGTGCGGATACCACCGCCAATGGTAATGGGTACAAAAACCTGTTCGCACGCTTTTTCAATAATATGAAAAAGATTATTGCGTTCATAAAGACTAGCCACCGCATCCATAAACAAGATTTCATCAGCACCCTCTTCGTAATACTTTTTTGCTAGCAAAACCGGATCTCCAATTTTGCGCAGCCCTTCTAAGTGAATACCTTTTATAACATAGGCGCCCTTAACATCCAACCGAGCGATTACTCTTACTTTCGCCATTCAATAATATCCTTGAAGTGTTTCTGTTTACTAATACCCCAGAAACTGTCACTGTGCAGTATCTCATAAAACATGGCATCACTTTTACCTGCACCATATAACTCAACCGGTATCGGGTGTTTCGTCAATGCCTTTTGAATACCTCCGATAATTTCTTTTTTAGAATAGCCAGTGTTGATAATATCATCATTTAAAGCACGATTATATTGACGTGAACCAACGTTAACAGATGCAACACCGTAGTAAGGTGCCTCACGGATTCCAGAACTACTGTTTCCCACAATAAACTGGGCATGCTTTAACATGGTTAAGAAAGATTCAAAACGGATGGAGGGAAAAAGCCTAAACCGGTCGTGATCCTCTAACCGCTCATAGGCCTTTAGTATGTGCGAAGATCCCATATCATTATTGGGATAAATAATCACGTAATTCAAATCTGAGTCTAACAAGGCATCCACCAATTCAACCGCATATTTATCCATAGCGTCCAACTCGGTTGTAACCGGATGAAACATAACGATCGCAAATTGCGAAAATGCTATCTCATAATATTTCATTACATCCTGTAGACTTGGCAACCGGTCGGAAAGCATCAAATCAACATCAGGGCTGCCAATAATAAAAATTGACTCTTCATTCTCACCCATTTGGATAAGTCGCTTCTGGGCAGCCCCGTTTGCTACAAAATGAATATGACTCATTTTACTTACTGCATGACGAATTAGTTCATCGATAGTACCGGAAATTTCACCTCCCTCGATATGGGCTACTAAAATATTATTGAGGGAGCCAACGATGGCACCGGCCAGTGCTTCTACACGGTCGCCATGAATAATGATAAGATCAGGCTTAACTTCATGACAAAATCCAGAAAGCCCCTCAATGGTTCTAGCCAGAATAAGATCCATCGTATTCTCTGCGGTATGATTAATAAATTTGAAGATATTCGGATAGCCGCATTTCTCAATTTCATTTACGGTGGCACCGTACTTGGCCTGCATGTGCATACCTGTAGCAAAAATATGCACCTCAAAATCGGAACCCTCATTGACAATCTCAATTAGCGATTTGAGTTTACCAAAATCCGCGCGGGTACCGGTTAAAAAAACGATTCTTTTCAACTACTTAACAATTAGATAAGAAGGAACTTTGGAGAAGGGGAATTTCTGAAGTTGATACCCATAGCGTTCACAGAACTCATCAGCAATTTTTGTTTCGCCTGGAAAAACACCATAGTCATCAAAGATAATAATACCACCTTTAACAACTCTTGGTGCTAAATACTCCACGATAGTCTTTGCTGGTTCGTAAATATCCGTGTCAATATTTAAAAGTGATATTCTTAATTCCGGATGGTTAGCCACATACTTTGGCACTGTTTCAAGTATATCTCCCTTTACTAATTCAAAATGAGTATGACCTTTCTGTTGAATATACACTTCGAGCTCTTCTTTTGTGATGGACTTCCCTCCACCTGTTTCTTCAACAAACAACTTCAATTCATTTTTATCCTCTTCATAGGCGGTTGTTGGAAAAAGATCAAAAACATCAAACCCAATTATTTTTCTTGAGTTATTGGTTTCTAATAATTTCATAAACATCATAAATCGCATAAATGATGCCCCTTTGAATATACCACACTCCACTAAGTCACCCGGCAATTCTATTACTTTCTTATACAACTCATAATGGGCGAGCAATCGAGCCATTCGGCTTTCACCTGCTGTCAAATAGAACCCATTTTCGTACTCAAAGCTTTTTGAACTTATAAATTCCATAGATTCAACTGATATCGACTATATTCAGCAACACATCCTTTGGTAGGTCTTTACTGGCCACCTTACCCAGAATAACAGAAAACTCACTGGCAGGTATTTCGCCAATGCCTGGGCGTTTTACCCAAATATTTTGTTCCGTAAAAATCTCTCCCTTTTTGATCTCTGCAATAGTGCATACAGAGGCAAAAGCAAAATTAATGGTAACCTGTTCATCAGGGGCAGGCCCCTTTTTTCCACCCCGCTGTTGTTTAATGATTATACTGCTCTTTATCAATTCCCTGCAGGAGTTTCCATCCATTGAACAAATTATATCAGGGCCAGGTCGTTCCATCGAGTCTGTAAAATGTCGTTCGAGAATGGAAGCACCAAGTGCAACTGCACCCAAACAAGCATGGTTGGTCAAAGTATGATCTGATAATCCAACAACAGCCTCTGGAAATGCCTCTGCTAATTCTGTCATCGCACCAAGGCGTACTAAATGATTAGGCGTTGGATAAAGATTAGTGGTATGCAGTAAAGCGTATTCCACATTATGTCTTCTCAAAATCTCAACTGCTTTGCGAACACTGTCAAGCGTATTCATGCCAGTGCTGAGAATGATTGGTTTACCAAAAGATGCAATATGTTCTAGCAGCGGGTAATTATTACACTCGCCAGAACCAATTTTAAATGCGGGCACATTCATTCTTATCAGGCGATCGGCAGCTGCTCGTGAAAAAGGTGTGCTAATAAAAATAACACCCTTTGACTCAACATATGCTTTCAGTTTAACCTCATCCTCTTCAGACAATGCTGACTGTCGCATAATTTCATAAATGGATTGATCGGAGTTTCCCGGCTTGATATTCCGTGCTTCCGAAGACATCTCATCTTCTACAATATGTGTTTGGTGCTTGATCACTTCAACGCCAGCGGCAACTGCAGCATCAACCATTTCGAATGCAGTTTTCAAACTACCGTTATGATTAATACCAATTTCAGCAATTACCAATGGGTCATAATCATACCCGATTTTTCGTCCCTGGATTGTAATACTTGGTCTCATTTGTTAAATATTCAAACATTTTTTTTTTCTGCCGAAAAATAACTTCGGCAATCTCTAAGTCCTCCCGGTCATCAATATCCACCATGGAGTATATCGGGTCGGTAATTAGCGCAACTGGCTCAGGCTCAAGCATTTCTTTTGTCTCATTAACCCAACTCACTTGTGTGCCATATAAAAGACCATTTTCAAAATATGTTAATTCCATATCCTGCGATCGCTGACCAAACCTATAATTGATGGGTTTATATTGCCCATCTTCAATTTTTCCCATTTTTCTATTGAGCAGACTCACCGACAAAAAACTCTTTGCTTTAGGGTAAGCCGCATGGATTGCCTTAACGCTATCAATCAATTCCATTGGTCGTAATGGGTTGGTCGGTTGAAGTGTGAATATCCAGTCATCATCTGACAAAGATAAAAATGAAGCGCAATGAAATACCGTTTCTTTTGTAAGCGACAGATCCCCTGAAATGGCCGAGGGGCGCTTGATTACTTCTGCGCCATATTTGGTGGCAATCTCTGCAATAGCATCATCATCAGTCGAAACTATAATCTTATCAAAAAAAGAGGTGTATAATGCAAAGCGAATCGAGTATATCAAAAGAGGAATTTCATTAAATAATACCGTGTTTTTTTTAGGAAATCTTTTTGATCCTCCGCGCGCTGGAATAAGGGCAATTTTTTTCATTTCAGCTTAAAATTAAAAAAGTGCGCCAATGTTGATCTTATCTCCTCGTCAATATTATTTTTTAAATCAAAACCTTGACCACTCACGCGCCCAATATTAATAAATAAAGCCTCATCAAATAACTTCTTTTCTGTTTTCTTTAGATTAATTATTATCGGCTTATTGAGGTAATCTTCAGCGACTTTCTTTATATGATTTGCCATTTCGCGAACTGAAATGGATTTACCAGCACCGATGTTAAAAATTCCATTTGTCGTTTTCGCATGGGGCGCACCAAGTAAATGGTTCACGGCCGTGCACACATCTTGCAGGCAAACAAAATCACGTACCTGCAGTCCATCGGTCTGCAGAGTCATTGTGCCTGTTGCTACAGCTGAGCGACACAAATCATTCACTAATAAAGTCCAACGATCTGCAGTGGGAAAAGCCGGGCCGCCAAACGCATTGGTAAGTCTTAGCACCAGGTTATTCATTCCCTTCTCGTGGCGGTAGCTTAAAACATAATCCTCAGCTCACTTGTGGGTGATTGCATACGGGTGTACGGGGTGTGTAGGTGATTCTTCATCATAATAACCCTGCAATGGCTTGCCATACACATGTGCCGTAGAAAAATAAATAAACTGATTTATACCGGCCTTATATGCGCGATCGAGCCACTGCCAGGTTTGTGTAATGTTTACA
>Ga0105045_10006785_pt1 | contig 10128 bp, 5 predicted proteins | sample MAT02_FD_78089 | JGI IMG/M metagenome (GOLD analysis project Ga0105045, IMG submission 78089) | Freshwater microbial communities from Lake Fryxell liftoff mats and glacier meltwater in Antarctica - MAT-02 (megahit assembly) | ecosystem: Environmental > Aquatic > Freshwater > Ice > Liftoff...
TATTGTCAAACGGAAAGTGTGCTACCAAATTTGCCGGAGCCACTTCCGATGAATTGGTAAACCCTCCGGCAACCGGCGGTGCATCACCTTTTGTAATATCATCACCATAATCAGCTTTTGTGCATCCTGTTGCCAGCAAACCTGCCGCCACAAAAAACACAGCCGCCGGTAATATATTTTTGAAATTCGATTTCATGATTAAAAATTTAGTAGTAAAAAACATTATTTAATAATTTGGATTTTGAGTAAGTCTTCCACCACTTAAATCTCTTTGAGCTTGTGGTATTGGAAAGAGTTCATGTTTACCATCAACAAATGCTTTACCATGGGCTCTTAAAACTGCACCAGCTCTTCCCTGGCGTACGAGGTCTAAAAACCTGTCTTGCTCCATCGCCAGTTCGGTTCTTCTTTCATTCCAAACATTGGCCTGTGTGAGTGTGGTGGCCGGAAGATTGGCCCTGCTTCTAACTTGGTTTAGTTTACCCAAACCATCGGCATTGCCCAGCATGGCGGCAGCTTCTGCGTACATCAACAGCACTTCGGAATAACGCATTAACCGGATATTTTTTGGCTTGGTATCCTTGTTGGTGGTTACCTGTGGCGACTCTGCAATGGTACTGTGATAAGGCTTGTAGCTATAACGCTCATTTTCTACAGAATCTTTTGAAGGAATACGGAAACCATCCCATAAAACGGTACCTGGACTATTTCCCGCAACGGTAGGCGTGATAAAAATAACGGTAGCATTTCTTCTCGTATCGCCTGCCTGGTAAGCACTAACCAAATCGGTTGTTGGCGTATTAAATCCAAATCCCAAATCATTCCATCCTCCCCTGCCCCTTGGGCCCTGTCCGTTGCTGAACAAAGGACTAACTGCATTTTCTATTGCATTTACACCGGTTTGCACTTCAAAAATAGATTCGCTGTTGTTGGTTCCGCCCTGTCCGCCTACTGCCCTTTCCCGGAATATTAAACTGTAATCATTTACCAATGAATATTTACCTGAATTGATGACAGAATTGGTTAAGCTCAATACCTTTTGCCAGTTTTTTTGATACATATAAACTTTTGCGAGGTAAGCTTCTGCACCACCTTTATTAACCCTTCCTACCTGGGTAGTACTTTCACCCTTCAAGGGCAGATTATCTACTGCAAATTGCAAATCGTCTATTATTGCCGAATAGATTTCGGCAGCAATAACCCTGGTATTTAAAGCATCATTGTTGCCTTCACTTGGCAATGGCACTGTGATTATTTTTGGTACGCCTCCAAAAAAACGCACCAGGTTAAAATAATAAAATCCCCTGATAAACCTGGCCTCGCCTATCAACCTGTTTTTTGCTGTTTGATCAATCGTACTTTTTCCCAGAATATCAATGGCTTTATTTGCAGCAACAATTCCACTGTAATGCCCACTCCAGATATTATTAAATATGAAGTTGTTTGGGTTACTGGTAAAATTATCAATTTCACCCAAAGGTGAAAAATCTCCTGGTGTACTTCCTTTGTCGGCATCATCGCTGGCCACATCATTGCTTAAAGCCCATAAAAAACCAACGGTAGTACTTCCAAAACCTCCTAAATACAACGAATTGTAAACACCGCCCACTAATTTAGCGGCGGCTTCAGGATCTGTTAGGGCCAACACTTCTGTGATTTGCCCTTGTGGTTCTACTTCCAGAAAATCTTTAGAACATCCTGCAACAAAGGATGCAACTGCCAGGAAGGAAGCTATCAATATATTTTTATTTTTCATTTTTATTAATTGAAGGTTAACAATTTAAAATCCAACATTTACACCAAAAGCAAAGGTTCGGGTGGTTGGATAAATGGACGATTCGATACCACCTGCTAAGGTATTGGAACTGCTTATTTCAGGTGTAAAGCCACTATAGTTGGTGATGGTAGCCAGATTTTGTACGGTAGCATACACCCTAAGGCTTTGCACTTTTACTGAAGAAAGCAAATTACCCGGTAAAGTAAATCCAATCGTTAGATTGTTGATACGGAAAAAATCACCTCTTTCTAAAAAATAGGTAGAGGCAGGTAATTCGTTTAAATTAGCTCTGGGAATTTTTGTATTGGTATTGTTGGGTGTCCAACGGTTGTTAGCAACCTCCGTTTCAATATTATCCCTGAAATCGGAACGTGCGGCTTTTTTACCGTTGTAAATTTTACCGCCACTGGTGCCAAAGCCACCTACAGAAAGATCAAGTGTTTTATACCCTAAATTACCATTTATACCATAAGTAATTTTTGGCTGATAAGAGCCCTGGTAAACCCTGTCGCTTGCATTGATGGCCTTATCATTGTTAATATCCCTGTACCTAAGATCGCCTGGCTTGGCGTTTAGCTGCGCAGAGCCGGCAATTTCATCGGCCGTTTGAAAAATACCATCTACTTCCCAAAGATAAAAGCTGCCAATGGGTTGGCCATTATCGGATAGAGTAGTAGTACCCTGCCCACCAACATTGCCATCAGGTATAGCCTGCCCTCCGTTTAAATTTTCAATTCTGTTTTGGTTAAAAGCGATGTTGCCTCCGATACTGTATTTCCAATCTTTGGTGATATCGGTACTCCAGTTTAACCCCAATTCAACACCTTTGTTGGTAAAAGTAGCTGCATTGGTAATATATTCATCGTCTCCTAAAATCGTGGGCGTTTTAATACGAACCAATGCATCTTTAGTTTTTCTGTCATACACATCAATGGTACCAGATAACCTGTTTTTCAATAAACTGAAATCAAGCCCAAAATTTACTTCGGTTGTAACCTCCCAACGAATTTGGGGATCATACAACTGTTCCAATCTGAAATTCAATACTTCCACACCATTAAATAAATAGGGCAAATTAGGCGTAGCTAACGAGGTAAACGCATTGCTGGGAATACCATCATTACCAACCTGTCCGTAGCTTACCCTTAGCTTTAGGTTATCAACCAATTTTTGATTTGCCATAAACTGCTCGCTGCTGACAACCCACCCTGCACCAACGGATGGAAAAAATCCCCACCTGTTATCCTTTGGTAAACGGGAAGTGGCATCGTACCGTCCTGTAGCTGTTAAAAAGTATTTATCCTTATAATTATAATTTAACCTGGATAAGTAAGAGTTGCGGGTAGATTTATCTCCATCATTAAAATTGGTAGCGCCAATTGTAGACCCTGCATTTAAATACCACTGGTCTTCATCTTCTGGTACATCATTGCGCCTTCCACCCATGCTGTTTGATTTTATTTGTTCGGCAGTAGTACCAACCAGTAAGTTAAAGCTGTGATCGCCAAATCGCTTAATGATGGTTGCAGTATTATCCCATACCCAGCGGTTGCCCTGGCTTTCGCCGATACTTAAACTACTATTATTGCGTACCTGGTTGCTGCCCGAGGTAAGGAATACATTGTTTGGTCCGACATTGAGATACTTGTATCCATAGTCTACACTCCTGAAATTATTCTTGTCAACTCCAAAACTGGAGCGTAATGTCAACCATTTAACCGGTTTTAATTCACCGACAATATTTCCCTGAAAGCGATCGCCATAACCAGCATTGTTATTCTTATCCTGGTCCAGTATTGGATTGCCCACATTATTAGAAAGAGAGGTGTTGCCATACAAATTACCCTGCTTTGCAAAAACATACGGTGCGGCACGGTAAGCCACATTAAATGCCCCCAGATCAACATTTCTAATATTGGAACGGCTATAAGAAACCAAGGTTGATATTTTAAATTTGTTGGAGATTTTATAGTCGTTGTTATTTCTTAAAGTAAAGCGTTCAAAATTGTTAGTCCGGATAATTCCTTCATCACCCAGGTAACCAGCACTGAAAAAATAATTTATTTTATCGCTTCCTCCGGATAAAGAAAGATTGTGATTCTGGAACATACCTTTTTTTAAAATCTCGTCGTACCAGTCAGTGTTGGCGCCATTAAGCAGCGTTGTCTGTTTTACAATGCTGTCGCCACTTCCATAATAAACACTAGCTTCATTTACATAACCGGCATATTGATTGGCACCTGCCATATTTACCAAACGGGCTGCTTCTTTAAAACCAATTGATCCGTCGTAGTTGATCAGCATTTTACCAATCCGCCCTTTTTTGGTAGTAATCAGCACTACCCCGTTGGCGGCCCGCATACCATAGATTGCTGTGGCAGAGGCATCTTTCAATATATCAAGAGTTACAATATCTGCGGAGTTGATATTACGGATATCGTCATTGATTATACCATCTACCACATACAATGGATTAGCACCACCCAACATAGTACCGGTACCCCTTATCCGGATAATGGGCAATGCGTTAGGGTCGCCACTGGTAATCACCTGCACCCCTGCCACTTTTCCCTGCACCGCTTGGGTTGCAGTAAGTACGGGCTGTTTCGCTAATTCGGCACCTGTAACGGAGGCAACCGATCCGGTTAAATCTTTTTTTCGGGACGTACCATATCCAATAACAACTACCTGTTCCATTTGCTGGGATGTAGCTTCCATTACTACATTTATTTCTGTACGGCCATTTACTGTAATTTCCTTTGTTTGAAAACCAATGGAAGAAAATACCAGCACCGCATCATCCGGAACTGTCAATGAATAAAACCCGTCGCTATTGGTAGAGGTACCAGCTCCGGCATTTTTTACCTTTACGGTTAACCCTTCAACAGGCTGGCCTGCACTACTGGTTACTGTACCTTTCACTACAACATCCATAATCAGTAAAACCTTTTTTGTAATGACCACCAGATTGTTTTCAAGTACCCGGTAGGTTAGTGTAGTAGTGTTCAAAATGTTATCCAATACCTGCGTAACAGGCATATTTACAACATTGATACTCACTTTTTGATCAGATGATATCACCCCGTCATTGTACAAAAATCGAAAAACACTTTTTTGTTCAATTTGCCGCAAAGCTGTTTTAAGCCCGGCCGATTGCAGGTTGATGGTGATTCTATCCTGAGAGTAAGATTTTGCAGCTACCTGCAAACAGGATAAAAGGATGAAGGCAATCGTACATTTCATAAGCAGTAACATTTTGAAAATGCTTCTTTTTCTAAAAAAAAGCAGTCGTTCATTTTTTTTCATACATTTAATTTTGATTAATGAAAAGTGGGAATCTGAGCCATCTAACAAACATTTCAGATTTCTATTTGGGTTATTCTTTTATTACACGGGAAATGCTTCAACATTTCCCGTTTTTTTTCAGGAAGATTACGAAGAGTCGATTGTTATCGTTAGGTGCATGGGTGTTTATTATTTAAAGATTTTAATTTGCTGGTTGATAATTTCGTATTTAAAAATCGGGGTGGAAAACTTCAATGCACGGAGCGCCTCTGAAACGGTTTCTTTTTCAAAAGTGCCTGTCAAAGGCTGCGATTTCAGTTGGTTATCTGTGATGTGAATACTAACACCATACCACTTTTCCATTTTCAACGCTACTTCCTCAAATGTTTCATTATCAAATACCAGCTTATTATCTACCCAGGCTGTTTCTATGATGGTACTTTCATCCCGGGCTAGCGTTAAATGACTCATTGATGTAAATGGCACTTTCCCAATGCGGGTATTTTTTTTCGCATAGTTACTTTCTGCAACCAGGCTGATTTCCTCATTTCTAACGATTAGCTTATCATTGGGTTTCATGGTGATTTTATCCTTGCTGTTTTTCAAGGTCACCTCAATGCTTCCTCTTACTAAACTGGTCTCGGTAGTTTTTTCTCCAGGATATGCTTTTACATTGAAAGCAGTGCCAAGCACTTTAATGGTGATTGCATTGGCATGAATAATGAACGGCTTGTCCTTGCTTTTCACTACATCAAAATAACCCTCCCCGGTTAAAGTTACTTCCCGTACTGTTTCACCAAAATGACTGTTATCATACACCAGTTTGCTACCACCGTTTAGCCATACTGCGGAACCATCCGGCAGTTGAATCTTAGTACGGGAACCGCTTTTCGTAGTGACTTCACTTTGTGCCGTTTTATCGCCGGACGCAACGGCTGCGGAATCAGATGTATTGTAAAAGTTGAAAAACAAAATAGCCAACAGCGAAATCAGCAGTCCGCCTACCAAAGCCGCCCTGCTGATGCGCTTCTTAGGAGCTTCATCGGGATAATCAAGATATATGGGATGCGATTCATCTTTGTCCATCATCTCCAGATCAAATCCTTTTTCCTTCAACCGGTTTAAATGTAAATGGTAGGTAGCTGCTAAAAATTCTTTGTCTGTTTCCGGTGGAATGTTCCAATACTCAGCAATTGCCTGGAGGTATAAATCAGCATTTGACTCAGTCATGATTAAATCATTTAACTCAGTCAATTCGGAAGCAGTTGCTTCTTCAGAAAGTTTACGGGACACCAAGGTCCAAATTCTGTCCTTTACCATATACAAGTTATTATAAGGAGACGACCATCAGAAAAATCCCCTAAAAGAAATTAAAAAAAAGTTGAATTTTTTTAAGAGGAAGGCTTTTTAAGCGAAATATGAAGTGTAGATGCGATTTTTTTAACTGCAATGGATAGTTGGTGGTCGATTGTTTTTATACTGATATTTAATAATAGTGCTATTTCTTTATACTTTAAGTTATCTTCTTTTGCCAGCTTGAAGATAAGTTTACAACGCTGGGGTAATTGCTGGATGGCAGCATCAATTTTTTGAGATAATTCCAGATTTAACAAGATTGTTTCTGCATTCTCATAAGCGGAGGTAAATTCAACAATCACCTCATCCAATGAAAACGTGAAAGTTCTCTTGGTTTGCTGGAGTTTTCTAAAAGAGGCATTTTTTACGCTTACATAGAGATACATTTTTAAATCGGCTATCTCAGCCAGTTGTTTCCGCTTGGCCCAAATTTCAATCAGCGCATCTGATACAATTTCTTCGGCCAGCTCTTTTGATTTGATAATTGAATATGAGAAACTTTTAAGCGGGAGAAAAAAATAAAAGAAAATTTTTTTATAAGATACCTGGTCCTCATAATCAGCGATGTGCTGTTGAAGTTCCTTTATTTCAGTGTCGGTTAAAATCGTTTTTATTTTCATGGCAAGAAATCATTGGCGAAAATAACACTATTCAGATAACCAATGTTCGAAAAATAAAAGAACAATAGATTTTATTGTAAAACAGTAGTTGGCGTTCAATTTCGTTGGGTAACGAAAAAAGTGCGTTTAACAAATGGTGAGGATCAGTTCGATCGTTGTGATAAATATTGTTCAGTATGCAGCTAAATAATCTATATATGGATTGCACTTAAAAAAGCAGAACTGCTGCGCTTACCTTAATGTTGTTCATTAAACTTTGCATTGTCGGATTATTTTTTTTTAGGTTTGCATTTTACAAATTAGAATCCCCTTTATATAAATTACTATATAGTTGAGTTATTATGTATCTGATTTTTTTTAAAAAGACATAAAAATGGCGATTGAATTATTTTTTGGATGGTTCCGTATAGAAAATTAGTTACGGTATTCAATTTTTTTTATTACCAAAACAAGCAGAATGAAGCAATTTTTAAGGCAATTGATTACCTGGCAAACGCTTAAGAATAAAGAGCAAAGAAATGACGACTCTGCTATTTCCACCTATGAATTGGCCAAGCAGTTTCGTCAGTTAAAAATAGAGACCCGACGCTTAATTACCGATGTGTTTTTAATGTCATTGGGAGTGTTGTCTGCAGGTTTCGGGTTAAAAGGATTTTTGCTTCCCAACAATTTCATTGATGGTGGTGCGGTGGGCATTTCATTGCTCATTTCAGAAATATCAGGTATCTCTTTATCCATCCTGCTGATTTTGGTAAACATTCCATTTATCATACTTGGCTATTATTCCATCAGCAAAGAGTTTGCTTTAAAAACAGCCACCGCTATTATGGCACTTTCAATTATGGTGGCATTTTTTCCCTATCCTCAAATTACTGCTGATAAACTGCTGGTGGCTGTTTTTGGTGGCTTCTTTCTCGGAAGCGGAATTGGCCTTGCAGTAAGAGGTGGTGGAGTAATAGATGGAACGGAAGTACTGGCCATTAATTTAAGCAGGAAACTGGGGCCTACCATCGGGGATATCATTTTAATCCTCAACATCATCATCTTCTCATTTGCAGCATGGCTACTTTCCATCGAAACAGCCCTGTATTCGATCCTTACTTACCTGGCAGCATCCAAAACAGTTGATTTTATTATTGAAGGTATCGAAGAATACACCGGGGTAACCATTATTTCTATCAAATACGATGAAATAAAAAATATGATTACAGAGGAACTCGGTCGTGGCCTAACTATTTACAAGGGCGAACGGGGCTTTGGAAGAAGTGGCCACCGCGACAATGAAATTAAGATCATTTTTACCGTACTAACCAGGCTGGAAGTGAACCGTTTAAAAACAGAAATTGAAAAAATTGACCCGGACGCATTTGTAATCATGAATAGTATAAAGGACACAAAAGGCGGGATGATAAAGAAACGTCCGTTGAAATAGGGATGATGAGTGAGGAAGGAGGAATGATGAGTGATGAGTGATGAGTAATGAATGGTGAATGGTGAATTGAATTGTGAATGGTAATAGTGAAACATCGACCACTTTATAACTATTCAGTCACCATTAGCAACCCGTTATCGGGCCAAACTTTAATTACCAATTGCAATTGTTTACGCATGTATAAACCCGGTGTAGCGTAGCGCAAAATCATTTTATTTGTAAAACAAAAATCCCACCCTGTTTTATCAAGATGGAATTTTTTATAATTTGTCTACGCTCAAATTTACAAATCAGTAATTGGTCGGTACTTTGGAACCAATGCTTTCATAACTGCCCAGGCAAATAAGTAGGCCAATGCACAAAAGGTAAACATGATGGTGTAGGCTGTTGTCATTTCTGCCTGTATCAATGGCTTCTGCAACTGCACCAATTGCGCAAAGAGGGATGGATCAACAGCTTGTAACTTTGCGGTTACTTCTTTTGAAAGACTGCCAAGTTCTGCTTTGTCGATGTTAATCTTATCTCCGTATTTGGTCACCAGATTTAACCCTTCAATTTTTGTAAGAAAATCGCCCAAACCAATGGCTTTCGCCTGCACCCATGAATTGGCTATACCAGCAGAACGATAGGCATCAAAAATCCACCCGCCGCATTTTGATACCAGCACGCCTCCCATACCACCTGCCATGCCACCGATACCTACCACCGAGCCGATTGCTTTTTTGGGAAACATATCAGATACCGTAGTGAAAATATTTGCAGACCATGCCTGGTGTGCTGCGGTACCAATACCAATCAATATCACCGGAACCCAAAAACTGTAATCGCCAAATGGCTGCGCCAGCAACACTACCAGTGGAATCAATGCAATCATCAGCATTGCCTTCATACGTGCATCATAAGGCTCAAATCCTTTCCTGATAAAATACGTAGGAAACCAGCCGCCCCCAACACTACCGATCATGGTTAAACTATACAACACTGCCAAGGGAATATTAATAACAGTTCCCGTCATGGCATATTTGGCTTTTAAAAAAGCAGGCAGCCAAAAAAGAAAGAACCACCAAACACCGTCTGTCATAAACTTACCAAATACAAATGCCCAGGTTTGCTTGTAGCCCAGTAATTTAACCCAGGAGATTTTTTGATGCTTCGCTAAAGGATCAATCACTTCGGCTTCATTCTCTTGATCACTGTTTATATAAGCAAGTTCATTAGCAGACATTCTTGTTTGTTCCTCCGGCTTCTTATAGATTCTTATCCAGAAAAATAGCCATAAAAAACCGATGGCGCCAATAACTACAAATGCGGCTTCCCAACCCCAGTTCTCGCCTATCCATGGAACGGTTAATGGCGCCAGTACAGCGCCTACATTGGCACCGGAGTTGAATATACCGGTTGCGAATGAACGCTCTTTTTTAGGGAAATATTCCGCCGTTGCTTTAATGGCAGCAGGAAAGTTACCCGCTTCGCCGATTGCCAGTACGGCCCGTGAAATCATAAAGCCAGCAATGGAAACCGGCACCGCAATGATGCCCACCCAACCAAGTATAACTGATATGCCTTGTCCCAGCGGAATTGCTAACGCATGGATTAAAGCACCTACGGACCATATTACGATGGCCCATATATAACCCCGCTTGGTACCCATCTTATCA
>Ga0105045_10006786_pt1 | contig 10128 bp, 7 predicted proteins | sample MAT02_FD_78089 | JGI IMG/M metagenome (GOLD analysis project Ga0105045, IMG submission 78089) | Freshwater microbial communities from Lake Fryxell liftoff mats and glacier meltwater in Antarctica - MAT-02 (megahit assembly) | ecosystem: Environmental > Aquatic > Freshwater > Ice > Liftoff...
GACCGACGGTGCCGACCGTGAGCACAAGGTCCAACAGCCCCATCACGGTGCCCACCGCTGCGCCGGACCGTTGGTCACCGGCAACGGCGGCAGCTTCCGCCAGGACCGCTGGCATGATGAACGCGTAACCGAAACCGACGGCCACCAGCGCGACGGTCAAGGTCACCGCACTCGGACTGAGGCCGGCAGCGACAAGACCAACGGCGCTCAGTACGGTGGCGGACGTGGTGGTGCGGGCCAGACCGAAGCGGTCCGGCCACGAGCTGCCGACGACCCGACCGAGTATCAGGGTCGCGGAGAACGCCGAGAGCAGCAGTTCCGGCGAGCCCATGCCCAGAGCGTCACCCCGCAACACCGCGAAGCCGTAGATGGCGCCGAAACCCAGGTTGGCCAGTCCGAGGGCCAGTCCGGCGGTCACCACCGGGCCGTGCAGGAGCGTCCGCAACGTCGGTGCTGCGGATCTTCGGTTGCGGTCCCTGCCCAAGCGCGCCCGGGGCGCGGCCTCGCCCAGCACCATGCTCCCTGCAACGGCACAACCGGCGGCGACGAAGAACACGGTGCGCTGGCCCCAACGGTCCGAGATCCACACCGCGACGATCGGACCGATCGCAGTGCCGGCGACGAACAGCGCAGCGAAGCGCGTATAGGCCGAACCTCTCCCCCGCCGACCGTCGTCGGAGCCACGTGCCGCACCGACCAGGACGAAGCCGTCGGCCAGCCCGATGAACGTCCGGAAGATGGCGAACACGACCAGCGTCGGCGCCAGCGCCTGACCCAGAAAGGCGATGACGCCGATAGCGCCGCCTGCGGCGACGCCCGCAGAGGCCCCGCGCCGGTCGACGAACCGGCCGGCGAGCGGCCGGGCCAGCAGACCCGGCAGACCCATCGCAGCGACGGCGATACCGACGCCGATCCCACCGGCGCCGAAGTTCGCCACCACATAGGTGGGGATGATCGGAGCGATCAGCGCCGTGGCGAAGAAGAACAGGAACGCTGCAGCCGGACGCCGCAAGCCCGGGTTCGTGGACACGCCGGGTCAGGACGCCGCAGCAACGCGCGCCGATGTGGTGCGGAGGTGTGGAACGATCGGCAGCACCTCATCGGCGAAGCGGGTCAACCCGTCGTCCCAGTCGGGAAACATGACCAGGAGCCCGTCGACACCCGCATCGGTGATCGATTGGAGGTGCTCGGCGATCGTCGTCGCTGAGCCGGCGACGATTCCGCCGAAGAACACGTGCTCGCCCGATTCCACGATCCCTCGTCGCAACGATTCGCCGGCGCCGGCACGCGAGTACTGCCCGAGCAGGTCGGAGATCGCATCGACGTCGGGGTGGTCCCGGTAGTGCTGCACCTGTTCGGCTGCGTCTGCGTCGGTGTCGGCGACCAGCAGGTGCGCCACGGTGTAGATGGTGATTTCGCGACCGGCTGCCGTCGCCGCTGCGCGGTAGCGATCGACGGTGGTGGCGAGTTCGGCGGTCGTGGGAGCACCGACGAAGGCGTGCGTTCCGTGTTCCATCGCGAATTCCATGCCACTCGCCGATGATCCCGCGCAGAAGACCGAGGGTGGTCGGACCGGCGTGGGGCCGGACACGCAGCCAGCCAGCGAGATCCATCGGCCGTCCATCTCGACGGTGCGCTGGTCGCTCCAGAGACCCCGGACCGCATGCATCCACTCGGATGCGTAGTCGTAGCGGATCTCTCCCCAGGCCTCCGGAAGGACACCCATCTGTTCGTACTCGCTGAGGTTGGCGCCAGCCACCACGTTGATGCCGAAGCGTCCACCCGAGATCTCATCCGCCGTTGCGACCATCTTGGCGGCGACAGCCGGCGGGTAGAGCAGCGGCTGGACCGATGCGATCAGCTGGATGCGTTCGGTGACCGCTCCCAGGGCGCTCATCAGCGTGAAGCACTCGAGGCTCGTGTCCCAGAACCCCGTGGCTCCGCCGTGACCACGCCAGACCGACTGTGCCAGGAGGAACTCGAAGCCCATGTCCTCGGCACGGCGGGCGATCGAACGATTCAACTCGAAGGTGGGCGGAGCAGGGTCCGCCTCGGCGGACAGGATCCACCCGTTGTTCGCGACCGGTAGGAAGATGCCCAGCTCGAGGGTTGTGCGATCCGAGGTCATGGAGCGGTTCTCTCTGTAGGTGGGGTTCGTGCCGTATGTGAGTTCCGTGGCGAATGTGAATTCCGCGAGACGCAGGGGGCGCAGCTCTTCCCGTTCGGTCCTTTTCGGGCCATGATTCGAAGATGAATCGAAACGGTGTGCGACGCGTGGTGCCGATGGTGTTCGGGTGGGAGCATCTGCCGCTGTGGATCTCCCTGCCGCTGGCAGAAGATCCCCGGCGGGACATGCTGGTCCGGGAGCCCGTGCCGGGGCTCCTGCTCGAGGTCGACGGCGGGTGGTTCCTCGTCGACAGCGGGTTCAACACCCCGCTGGTGCGGGACCCTGCGCTGTACCGGCGGTTCTGGGGCGATGTTCCGGTCGATGTCGAGCTGGCAGGACCTGCGGACATGGATCCGCTCGATGCTGCGTTCGAGCTGGCTGGCGTGGACCCGCGGGATGTCGTCGGGGTGTGCATCAGCCACTTCCACAACGACCACAGCGGCGGACTGCGACACTTCACCGGCCAGTGTCCTGTGTACATCCAACGCGCTGAGCTCGAGCTCGGCATGAGCGCCGACCCCAACGACCTCGAGCGTGCGGCGATGTTCCGGCTCGACTGGGACGACCCGTCGGTCGACTGGCGGATCCTCGACGGCGACGCAGAGATCGCCCCGGGCATCTCCGCCATCCTGACCGCCGGGCACACTCCCGGGCACCAGTCGTTCCTGGTCGACCTGGATCCGTCGGTCGTGGACGAACACTCGTATCCGGGATACGTCTTCGCGTGCGATGCAGCGGACCTCCAGGAGAACCTGGACGACGAGCATCCGGTGACCGGCCATGGAGTCCCACACGAGGCCACCGTCGACGGCATCCGTCGGCTCAAGTCCGTGGCGTCCGAACGCGGCTATCGGGTGATCCCCGGGCACGACCCGGTCGTCTGGCCCGCCTTCGCCGAGGAGATGGGCGTAGAGGTCTACCACTGAGCGGCGCCCGTTCATTCGCTCACACCCCGGCGTGGGCGAACGGTCGTACGTGACATGCGACGACACCACGCTCGGCGCTCGTCGGTATCTCGAGCACGGGGCGTTCGGTGGCGCACTCGTCGACCGCATACTTGCATCGCGAACGGAAGCCGCAGCCCTCCTCCAGTTCGAACGGGGTCGGCGGCTCGCCCAGGAGCGTCGGCGCGAGCCGGCCGGGCTCGGCGGTGGGCGACGCGTCGAGCAGCCCTCGCGTGTACGGGTGCTGAGGTGCCTCGAACAACTCGGCGGTGGGCGCACGCTCGACGATGCGGCCCAGGTACATCACCGCGACCTCGTCACCGATTCGTCGTGCCGCCGCCAGATCGTGGGTGACCAACAGGATCGCCAGACCCAGGGACTCACGGAGCTCTTCGAGCAGGTCCAGGACACGCACCGCCAGGGACGCGTCGAGCGCGCTCACGGGCTCATCGCAGATGAGCAGCCTCGGGTCACTCGCCAGCGCCCGGGCGATCGCTGCACGTTGTCGCTGCCCGCCGGACAGCTCCCGCGGTCGGGACCGACCCGCGCGGTCATCCAGGCCGACCCGCACCAGCAGATCCATCGCCAGCTCCGCCCGATCCGATCTGGGAACACCTCTGGCTCCCAACCGCTCGGTCACCTGCCGGATCACCGTGAGCCAGGGGGTGAGCGATGCCCCGGCGTCCTGGAACACCAGCTGGGGCGCACCTCCGTCGATCGGCCAGTGCACCGAGCCGGAGTCGGGTGCCGAGATGCCCGTCGCCATCCGCAGCAGTGTCGACTTGCCGCACCCACTCTCGCCCACCAGAACCGTCGCGCCGCCGACGGGCACATCGAGGGTGACGTCGCGCACGGCGTGCAGGCGATGTCGGTCGCGCCCGCGACCCACGTCGAAGTACTTCCCGACCGACTCCAGGCGCAGCGCCGACTGACGGGCCCGTGGCACGTCGGCCACGACGGAGGGGTCCGCGCGATCCGGGCGGCCCACCACCCGCAGATCCACATCGTCGTCCAGCGGATGGACACAGGCCACGTCGCGCCCGTCCCGCTCCACGGCCTCGGGGACCGCCGTACGGCACTCCGCGTCCGCGCTGGGGCAACGGGGTGCGAACGCACATCCGGGCGGCGGTCGGAGCGGGTCGGGTGGTGCACCGCCGATCGCGACCGGCCGGGTACTGACGTCGACCGAGAGCCGGGACCGCAGCAGCCCCGCGGTGTAGGGGTGGAGTGGAGAGGCGAGCAGCTCGGCGGTGGGGCCCACCTCGCAGACCCGCCCGGCGTAGAGCACCATGATCCGGTCGGCGATCGCCGCAGCCACACCCAGGTCATGGGTGATCAGCAGGATCGAGCAGTCGTGCTCACGCCGGAGCCGGTCGAACATGGACACGATCTGCGCCTGGACACTCACGTCGAGCGCCGTGGTCGGTTCGTCCGCGACGATCAGCAGCGGGCCATCCCGCCCGGCTGCTGGCTCGCCGTCGCCGCCAGAGGCCTGATCCTCTGGCGGACGACCGTTGGCGGCGAGCGCCATTGCGATCATGACGCGTTGGCGGAGCCCTCCCGAGAGCTCGTGCGGCCACTGGCGCATACGTCGTGAGGACTCGGGAACCCCGGCATCCTCGAGCGCCGCGATCGCCCGGCCCTCATCGACTCCCCGCTCGGTCAGCTGGGCCGAGATGCGCATCATGGGGTTCAGCGATGACAGCGGGTCCTGGAAGACAGCGCCGAGGAGGTTGCGGCGCACCGCCCGGTGCAGCCCCTCGTCGCCGCCGATCATGTCGATACCGGCGACCTCCACCCGACCGGTGACCTCGGTGTCGGCCGACGTCGGGGGCATGCCCAGCAGGCACGAGCCCAGGACGCTCTTGCCGGAGCCCGATTCGCCGACCAGTGCCACGATCTCGCCGCGCCCGATCCGCAGATCGACACCCCTCAGAGCGTGCACCGTGCCGTCGTCCACCCGGAACGAGACCCGCAGGTCCTCGACGCTGGCGACCGTGTCGTCCACCTCAGCTCCTCAACCGTGGGTCGACGAGGATCTGCAAGCTGTCGACGGCGGCGTTGACCAGCACGTACATCACCCCCAGCACGAATACGACACCGATGACCGAAGGGAAGTCCGACGACGAGATGCCCTGGCTCAGGTAGAGCCCGATTCCCGGCCACGAGAACACGACCTCGACGACCACCGCCCCTGCCAGCAGCAGCCCGAGCTGGAGCCCGGCCATGGCGAGAGCGGGGTTGATCGAGTTGCGCAGCGCATGGCGACCGATGATCGCCGCTTCGGACACGCCCTTGGCCCGTGCAGAACGGATGTACTCCTCTCGGTAGGACTGCCGCAGCGACGAACGCAGCGTCCGTCCGATCGCCACAGCCGGACCGATCCCGAGCGCCACTGCAGGCAGCACCATGTGGCGCAGAGCATCGGCCATGCCGGCCAGGTCACCGCGGGCGAGCGTGTCGATCAGCAGGAACCCGGTCGGCCCGGAGGTACCGAGCTCGGAGGATCGCTGTCCTGCGGGCAGCCAGCCGAGCCAGCGGTAGAAGATCAGGATGCCGGCGATACCTGCCAGGAAGGTCGGCGCGGCGGCGAGCGCAACCGACGAGCTGCGCAGGGCACCGGATGCCCGTCCCGGACGCGAGCCGAGAATGCCGATGGCAAGGCCCAGCCCGACGGCGACGACCGAGGCAGCCAGAGCCAGTTCGAGGGTGGCCGGCAGGAACGCGCCGATGTCCTCACGCACCGGTTGACGGGTTCGAAGCGACACACCCAGGTCGCCCTGAACCAGACGTCCCATGAACGAGCCGTACTGCTCGATCAGCGGGTCGTCCAGACCGAGCTCTGCCCGCTTCTCGGCGATGATCTCAGGTGAGCTGTTTCGACCGTAGAACGCCTTGACCGGATCCGCCGGCAGGGTGCTCTGGATGATGAACACCAGGAAGGTCAACAGCAACAGGACTCCGGCGAGCGATGCGAGACGGACCCCGAGTCGGCGCAGCACCGTCAGGCCTCCAGTGCGTCCGACATCGCGTCGCCGACGAAGTTGGCCAGCACCGCCAGCAAGAACAGGCCAAGTGCAGGGACGACTGCCACCCAGGGAGCATTGAACAAGTAGGTCAGGCCCTGTGCGGTCATCGCGCCGAGCTCCGCCGCGGGGGCGGGCGAGCCGAGGCCGAGGAACGACAGCCCTGCGAGCACGAGTATCACGGCGCCGACATCGAGGGACGCGGCGACGAGGACCGCTGACAGGGTGCCCGGCACGACGTGTACGAGCGCGACCCGGGTGCGCGACAGTCCTCCGGCGCGCGCCGCCTCGACGTGGGGTCGGCCCATGAGGGCACGCACCTGACTTCGCACGATGCGCGCGTACCAGGGCCACCAGGTGAGCGCGACGGCGATCAGCGTGTTCTTCAGGCTGGGCCCGAGCGCAGCGACGACAGCCAGGGCGACGAGGGGTCCTGGGAGTGCGAGCGCCGCGTCGGTCAGCCGCATCAGCACCGCGTCGACGATTCCGCCCGAGAACCCCGAGACGAGTCCGATCATCCCTCCGATGGTGACGCCGACTGCAATGACGGCGAGGGCCGCGAACCAGCTGACGCGCATCCCGAGCAACGCGCGCTCGGCTACGTCTCTGCCCTGGCTGTCGGTGCCCAGAAACTGTTCGCCCAGCGGCTCGGCGAAGGGCGTGCCGGCGATCTCGGACTCCGTCAGCGACAGCAGGGTCGGCAGAACGAGAAGTACCACGGTCGTCACGACCAGCATCCAGACTGCGACGACTCCGGAGCGCCTCATCCGTCGCCCCGTGCGGCGCCGGCCTCTCTGACCCATCCAACGGGGTCGGAAGGCCCCCGGCAGGGACGCTCTACCAGGATCGTCGTCATCGATCTCGTCGCGGGCGGTCACGATCGTGCCGGCGACGACGACGGGCTCGGTGTCTGCCGACCCGGTGTCCGCCGACCCGGTGTCCGCCACCTCGGTGTCAGGGGCATTCATCGGGTCACTCCGGCTTCAGTGCCTTGAGCTGCAGAGCGAAGGGCGTTGGCAGCCAGTGCTGGAACCCGGTGATCCCGTCCCGAACGATGAACACGTCCTCGGGGTCCGCCAGCGTGATCCAGTTGGCAGAGTCCTGGATGAGGTCGCCCACCGCTCCGTAGGCCTCGTCGACCGCTCCAGGGTCCGTTGCCGAGATTCCTTCGTTCATCCTGGAATCCGCCTCGGGCGTCCCGCCGACCAGGTAGTTGAGGAAACCCCCACCGCCGCTCTCGACATCGGAGTACCAGAACAGCCGGGCCCAGGTGTCAGGATGGTTCGAGTCCGGATACGCCACCTCGTAGTGCATGTTCGGTGCGCCTTCGAGATCATCGACGAAGGCGTACTGCTCGCCGTCCTGCAGCGGCACCAGCTCGACGGTCGCTCCCGCCGCCTGCAACTGGGTCTGGATGGTCTCGACCACTTGCTGGTCCGCAGCCAGCGACGCGGAGTAGCTCAGACGGATCGGAGTATCGCCGAGCTGCTCCAGCACCGAGGGCTCGAACTCCCATTCGTCTGTCGCCATCCCCTCCGGCAGGTTCTCGACGGGATACATCTGGGTCGACTCGGGCGCATAGTCACCGAAGACCTGCTCGACGAGGGCTGGTCGGTCGATGGCGGCACGGATCGCCCGGCGGATCTCGGGATCGGCGGTCGGACCCGAATGGACGTTGAGGTGCAGCCACGCCTTCTGCAGCACCGGGAACGTGACCACCTGGAAGTCCTCGGAATCCTCGAAGGTCCGCACCGTGGCGATCGGCTGTCCGGCGACGATGTCCAGATCTCCGCCCTGGAGCTGCACTATCTGGCTGGCAGCGTCGGGGATGATCTTGACCACCACCTTCTCGTAGAAGGGCTCCTCACCCCAGTAGTTCTCGTTGCGGGACAGGACATACTGCTGGCCCCGGGTGAACTCCTCGATGACATAGGGCCCGGTACCCGCCGACTGCGTCTTCATGAACTCGACGGCACTGTCCTCGGCGTTGTCCTCGAGGACCTTCGGATTGATCGCCTTGGGGCTCACCGACGAGGCGAGATAGGTCGGGAATGCCGAGTCGGGCGCTGAGAGGTTGATGATGAAGGTCAACGGGTCCGGCGTCTCGTAGGACTCGACGCCGGCGAGCATGTAGGCAGCGGGCGCAGCGACGTTCTCGGCCACCCGCCGCTCGAAGCCGGCCTTCAGCGTCGTGCTGTCCAGCGGAGTGCCGTCGCTGAAGGTGAGCCCCTCGCGCAGCGTGAACGTATAGGTGAGCTGGTCGTCGGACACCGACCAGTCCTCTGCCAGCAGGGGCACGAGTTCGCTACTGCTGTCGGGGGCGTAGTCCAGGAGGCCCTCGTAGAGCGACGTCATCACCTGGTTGCCCTGCAGCTGGTACACGGTGTCGGGGTCGGGGTCCTCCATATCGGAGGAGAACGCGAGGGTGAGCGTGCGGTCCGAGTTCACCTCGGATGCAGAGTCGCCACCCTCCGAACCGGAGCCGCATGCTGAACCGAGGAACGAAGCAACCACGAGCATCGCTGCCAGTAGGCGGGGGATTTTCATGAGTCATGAGCCTTTCGTCAGGATCGCCATCCTCTCCTCCCGCTGTTTCGAAGATGTTTCGAAACCGTGAATGCACCACTGCGCCCAGAACTCGGACCGAGCTGCTCAGCGGTCTGCCCGGTGCGCTCGCCATCCGCCGCTGTGGGTGATGTCGAGCGCGCCGGTCACGGCAACCTGCTCGCAGAGGAACCCGTGGACGGTCGAACCGTCGACGAGCTCGACCGTGCCGATGCACAGCGGCGATGGCACTGCTGCCACGAGCGCGCCGAACCCCTCGTCATCGAGGGACCACACCTCGATCTCGATCGAACCAGCACCCGGGTCCTCGGGCGGCACCCTGAACATGCCAGGCTTCGGCGGGTCGGAGTCGAGCTCGACGAGGCGGTACCGGGGTGAGGTCCGCATCGTGGACACCAGCTTTGCGCCCCGTCGGGTGAGCTGGTGGTTCAGAGGCTGGCCATCGAGATGTGCGCCGACGACGCCGAGCAGGGGCATCCCCAATCATCCCCCACACGGACTGGCGTGCCGATTCCATCGGCGCGACACAGCGACCGTTCGAGGACCGCCCCGGTCAGCGCGTGGCTGTGGCACCCTCGATGTCGATCGGCACGCCGGTCTCACGCTCGGCCACCTGCCACAGCGCAGCGACCGCCGCATCACTGCCGGGTCGGACCAGCGGCTTGAGCACCGGTGGGCCGTTGGTGGCGAACAGCGGCCCGTAGTACCCGCCGCCGGGTGCGCCGGGGTCGGTCGCTGCACGTAGCTGGCTGAGTGCACCACGGTCGGTCGACATACCCGTCGCTCTGACGATCTTCACCGAGATCGCGCCGATCGGTCCCGCCGCCCCCTGTGCGTGGGTCGTCGTCTGCAGATCCGAGTTCGTCAGTCCCGGCTGGGCCGACAACGCCAAGGCATCGACGCCTGCCCGGTCGAAACGGTCCTGGAGCCCGACCGCGAAGTGGCGCATCGCCAGCTTCGTCTGCCCGTACATGCGCCATGGGTCGTAGTTCTCTCGCATGTGGGGATCGTCCGGGTCGATCGCACGGCCGGTGTGCTGGGCGGTGCTCGACAGCATCACGACCCGCGCACCGGGAGTCGCCAGGATGGTCGGCAGGAGGCGACCCACGAGTGCCCAGTGGCCCAGCACGTTGATCCCGAACTGTGTGTCGAACCCGTCGACGGTGGTGCTCTGTGGCACTGCCATCACCCCGGCGTTGCACATCAGGATGTCGATGCGGTCGTGCGCCTCGACGATCTGCGCGGCAGCGGCCTCGACCGAGGCGAGGGAGCCCAGGTCCAGCTCGACGATCTCGAGTGACGCAGAGGGGTGTGCGGCGAGGATCTCGGCACGGGCGGCAGCGGCCTTGTCCTGATCACGCGCCGCCATGACCACGTGGGCACCCTTGCCCGCCAGCGCCTTGGCCGAGGCGAGCCCGAGTCCACC
>Ga0105045_10006788_pt1 | contig 10127 bp, 5 predicted proteins | sample MAT02_FD_78089 | JGI IMG/M metagenome (GOLD analysis project Ga0105045, IMG submission 78089) | Freshwater microbial communities from Lake Fryxell liftoff mats and glacier meltwater in Antarctica - MAT-02 (megahit assembly) | ecosystem: Environmental > Aquatic > Freshwater > Ice > Liftoff...
CCGCGTCCACAACCACGTTGAAGCACCCGCAAACCGCCGAGATATCCTGATCGAAGCGCTTCGAGATCTTGTAGCACCTCAGCCCCGGCGCATGCTCCGGGAAAGACACCCCGGCCACAAACTCCCCCGGCCGCAGGTCCTGCTTGCGGTACTCCAGAAAGAAATCCTCAAGCCTAAGGCTGCGCATCTCGTCCCCCCGCGGCAAATGCAGCGTGGCCCCTAAGCTGATCAGCGCCGGTGGCCCGTCCCCGATCGGCGAGCCATTGGCGATGTTTCCCCCGATCGTCGCTGCATTGCGCACCTGCTCTGACGCATAGCGCCGCAGAAGTTCGCCAAACGACGGCAACCGCTCGGCCACCGCCGCCCGCAGGGCAGCAATCGTGACGCACGCGCCGACATGCATTTGCCCGCCCTGAACCTCGATCCCTTGCAGGTCCATTACACCGCCAAGAAACGCCAGTGGCTTCAGGTCGCGCAAGCCTTTGGTCACCCAAAGCCCGACATCCGTCGCCCCGGCGATCAGCGTGGCTTCAGGGTGCGCCAGATACCAGGCCGCCAATTCGTCGCTGTCTCTCGGGCGGAACCAGCCGGACAGGCACCCGCCGGACAGGCCGCCCGCCTCCTCGGGTTCCTCCGGGGCTACTTGCAGGAGCGAAAGATCTTGGTCCGTTTTCATCCAGTCGGGAACGGAGGCTGTGGCTGCCGCCTCAGCCGCTCGCACGATCGGCGCATAGCCGGTACAGCGGCACAGGTTGCCAGCCAGTTGGTCGTCGTGATCAACAGCCCCGTTCAGATGCGCCACTGCCATGGAAACCACAAACCCCGGCGTGCAGAATCCGCATTGCGAGCCGTGATGCGTTACCATCGCCTCCTGAACCGGGTGCATCTCGCCGCCCGGCCCCGAGATCCCCTCGACCGTCCGCACCGCCTTGCCGTCAACCTGCGGCAGGAACAGGATGCAGGCATTCAGCGCCCGGGAACCCGCGCCATCGGTGACCATCACCGTGCAGGCGCCACAATCGCCCTCGTTGCAGCCTTCCTTGGTGCCGCACAGCCCACGTGTTTCGCGCAGCCAGTCCAGCAATGTCCGCATCGGGGGCTCACCCGCCACACAGACCGGCGTTCCGTTCAACAGAAACGCTACATTCATGCGTCAGTCCGCCGCGGTCTCCCCGATTGAGGCGTCATGCGTGGTCGCCCGATGCGGCGTAAAGCGACCCACGCGCCCCTTCTTGTCATTGCAATTCATCAAGCCGGGGCCAACCGCGCAAGGCAAGCAGAAACTATGCGGCAAAAGACGAAGCAGCTATCAGGTTTTGTCGCAGATTCGGGCACCCCATGCCCGATTCCGGGCGGTTGTTCCGGTAAGGCGTCCCTTACCCGATGGCGCAAACCGTGTCGATTATCGGCCATCGGTCGTCAAGCCCGGCTGGCAGGACTTTGCGCTTTTCGCAACCCTCGCCGCGGTCATCGCGCTGGCCGCTGCGGCCGCGTTCCGCCCGCTGCCGAACCACGCCTGAACGGGGCTTCACACAGCGCGCCGGGCCGGGTAACCCTGTCACATGCCCGGCGCGCCCCCCCGATTCATCCACCTTCGCACTCATACCGAACATTCGTTGCTGGAAGGCGCGGTGCCGGTCAAGAAACTGGTCGATCTGTGCCTCAAAGCCCAGATGCCCGCCGTCGCGGTGACCGACACCAACAACATGTTCGCCGCCCTTGAATTCTCGGTGACCGCCATGGGCGCAGGCGTGCAGCCGATTGTCGGCTGCCAGATAAGTATTGCCCACGACCCCGCCCAACCCGGCGAAAAGCCCCGCGCGCCTGCGCCCATCGTCCTGCTGGCACAGGACGAAGCGGGCTACCTGAACCTCATGCAACTGAACACGCGCCTTTACATCGACGGTGCGATGTCCGGTGCCGCCAACCTGCCGCAAGTTACGCTGGATGAACTGGCCCGCCATGCCGATGGCCTTATCTGCCTGACCGGTGGCCCCGATGGGCCAATGGGGCGGTTTCACGCCACCGGCCAGACCTCCAAGGCCCGTACGCTGCTGGAAAGGCTGGGAACGATCTACCCGAACCGCCTGTATGTCGAACTGCAGCGCCATCCTGGCGCCGGCGGCGCCCTGTCGGAAACCGAGACCCTGGCTGAACGCGGCGCGGTGGAACTGGCCTATGACCTTGGCTTGCCGCTGGTGGCGACCAACGATGTCTACTTCCCGAAATCCCAGATGTACCTTGCGCATGACGCCCTGATCTGCATCGCCGAGGGCGCCTATGTCGATCAGCAGCAGCCCCGCCGCCGCCTGACGCCACAGCACTATTTCAAATCCGAAGCCGAAATGTGCGCCCTTTTCGCCGACCTGCCCGAGGCCTTGGAGAACTCGGTCGAGATCGCGAAACGCTGCGCCTTTGCAGTCAAGAAACACGCCCCCATCCTGCCGCGCTTTGCCGATGACGAGGTGGAGGAACTTCGCCGCCAGGCGCATGAGGGCCTGCAGGCACGCCTCAAGGTCATCCCCCATTCCGCCACGCCCGAGGAATATGAGGCCCGCCTTGATTTCGAACTTGGCATCATCGAAAAGATGGGATTTCCCGGCTATTTCCTGATCGTGGCCGATTTCATCAACTGGGCCAAGAACCACAATATCCCGGTCGGCCCCGGTCGCGGTTCAGGCGCGGGCAGCCTTGTCGCCTATGCGCTGCGGATCACCGACCTTGACCCCCTGCGCTATGCCCTTCTTTTCGAGCGGTTCCTGAACCCTGAACGGGTGTCGATGCCCGACTTCGACATCGACTTCTGCATGGACCGGCGTGAGGAAGTCATCTCCTACGTCCAGGCTAAATACGGCCGTGACCGGGTGGCTCAGATCATCACCTTCGGCGCACTTCTGTCGAAGGCCGCCGTCCGCGACGTGGGCCGTGTCTTGCAAATGTCCTACGGACAGGTCGACAAACTGTCAAAGATGATCCCGGTCGAAGGCGTGAAACCCGTCAGCATCACCAAGGCTTTGGCCGATGAACCCCGCTTGCGCGAAGCCGCCAAAGAGGAAGTCGTTGGCCGCCTTTTGGACTATGCCAAGGAAATCGAAGGCCTCTACCGCAACGCATCTACCCACGCTGCCGGGGTAGTGATCGGCGACCGCCCGCTTGACCAGCTGGTGCCGCTTTACCGCGATCCGCGCTCTGACATGCCCGCCACCCAGTTCAACATGAAATGGGTCGAAGCAGCGGGGCTGGTAAAGTTCGACTTCCTTGGCCTGAAGACCCTGACCGTGATTCAGAATGCGATGGACCTTCTGGCCCTCCGCCGCATCAGCTTCGACATCAACCTGATCCCGCTGGACGACAAACCCAGTTACGATCTTTACGCCGCCGCCAGGACCGTCGCCGTTTTCCAGGTTGAAAGCTCCGGCATGATGGACGCGCTGCGCCGGATGAAGCCGACCTGCATCGAGGATATCGTTGCACTTGTGGCGCTTTACCGCCCCGGCCCGATGGAGAATATCCCCACCTATTGCGAGGTGAAGAACCGCCTCAAGGACCTGGAATCGATACACCCGACCATCGACCATATCCTTGCCGAAACCCAGGGAATCATCGTTTATCAGGAACAGGTGATGCAGATCGCCCAGGTCATGGCCGGGTACTCCCTCGGCGGCGCCGACCTGTTGCGGCGGGCCATGGGGAAGAAAAACCCCGAGGAAATGGCCCGCGAACGCCCGAAATTCATCGAAGGTGCCAAGACCACCCACGGGATTGACGCAGCCAAGGCGGGCGAGGTTTTCGACCTGCTGGAGAAATTCGCCAACTACGGTTTCAACAAATCCCACGCCGCCGCCTATGCCGTGGTCAGCTACCAGACCGCATACCTCAAGGCGAACTACCCCGCCGAATTCATGGCCGCCGTGATGAACTGCGACCTCCACCTCACCGACAAGCTCGCCGTCTACAAGCGCGAGGTGGACAAGCTTGGCCTGAAAACCATCGCGCCTTGCGTCAACGCCTCCCTCGCCACTTTCACCGTCCGTGAAGGCGCCCTCGTCTACGGCCTCGGCGCGTTGAAGAACGTCGGCGTCGATGCTATGCAGCTGATCGTCACGGCACGCGGTGAAAAACCCTTCGCCACCCTCTGCGACTTTGCCCGCCGCGTTGACCTGAAACGTATCGGCAAGCGCCCGCTCGAAATGCTCGCCCGCGCCGGCTGCCTTGACCAGCTAGACCCAAACCGCGCCCGCGTCTTTGAATCGCTGGATGCCCTTGGCGCCTACTCTGCCGCGATCCATGAGGCCGCATCTTCGTCGCAAGTGTCGCTTTTCGGCCTGGCCGGGGCCGACATCCCCGAGCCCCGCCTGCCGTTCCGTGATGACTGGCTTCCGGTGGAACGTCTGTCACAAGAACACCTTTCCATCGGCTTTTACCTGTCCGGCCACCCCTTGGACGACTACATGTCCGCGCTGCGCCGCCAGAAGGTTGAAACCCTGGCCGAGGTCGTCGCAAGGGCCGAACGCGGGCCCTACATTGCCAAGCTCGCCGGCTCCGTCTCCTCTCGCCAGGAACGCAAATCCGCGCGAGGCAATCGCTTTGCCTTCGTCCAGCTGTCGGACCCGACGGGCCTTTACGAGGTCACCTGCTTTTCCGAAGTGCTGGAAGCCTCACGAGACCAACTTGAACCCGGGCAGAACGTCGTCCTGACCGTAAAGGCCGAGCTTGAGGGTGAGACGCTGAAGCTCCTCGCCCAGTCCGTCGCCCCGATCGACGCCGTTGCAGCCCAAGCCGGGGCGCAGGCGATCCGCATCCATCTGGCAAGGCCAGAGGCAGCCATTTCGCTTGCCTCGCTTCTGGCGCGGGTCGAAGGGCGTACCCGCGCGCAGGTTACCCTGTGTGTAACCGATCTCTCCGGGCGTGAGATTGATATCGAGCTTCCGGTTCCCTACCCCGTCACGCCGCAGATTAAGGGCGCGATCAAGGCCATTCAGGGCGTGCTTGCGGTCGAAGACCTGTGATGCACCTGACCGGACCCCGGTCTTTCGCGGACCCCGGTCTTTCGCGGATCTTCGTCAGCTGATGAAGGCCAGCCCCACCCCACCGACCGCCGCCACGATGACCACTGCCCAAGGCGGAGCCTTCCACGCCACCAGCAGAACAAAACAGGCGAGCGCCAGCGCGAAATCGCGCAAGTCGCCAATGGCGCTGGTGAACACGGGCGAATAGAGCGCAGCCCCAAGGATACCCACTACAGCGGCGTTCGCGCCCTGCATCAGCGATTGTGCCTGTGCCATGGCCCGGAACCGATCCCAGAAGGGCAAGACACCGATCAGAATCAGAAAGCCCGGCACGAATACCGCCACAAGGGCCAGCACCGCCCCCACCACGCCGTTCGGCTCTGGCCCAAGCACCGCGCCGAGGTAGGCGGCGAACGTGAAAAGTGGCCCGGGGACCGCCTGCGCAGCGCCATATCCGGCAAGGAACTGGTCTGGTGTGACCCAGCCGGAGGCGACGACCTCGGCCTGCAGAAGGGGCAAAACGACATGGCCACCACCGAACACCAGCGCGCCAGCGCGATAGAAGCTGTCGATGATTGCCAGGGCATGCCCCATTCCCGCCATCAGAGGCAGCAGCACAAGCAGCCCGACGAACACGACAAGCGCCGATACCGCAACGTCGCGCGACACTGGCATCGCGACATGCCCCCCCGGCGCTGTACCTGAGCCGCGCCCCAGTGCCAGACCGGCAAGCGCGCCAAGAACGATCGCACCGACCATTCCGAACGCCCCCGGCACGAAGGCCAGCGCAACCACTGCGCCCACCGCAATCGCAGCGCGCTCCCGGTCGGGGCAAAGGCTTCGAGCCATGCCCCAAACGGCTTGGGCTACAATCGCCACAGCGACAATTTTAAGCCCGTGCAAGGCTCCGATCCCGATGGGGCCCGACAGCGCCGCCGCCGACATCGCAAAGCCCAGCAAAAGCAGCGCCGAGGGCAGCGTGAAGGCGGTGAAGGCCGCCAGCGCCCCAAGCCAGCCCGCGCGCCTCATCCCAAGGGCAAAACCCACCTGGGATGAGGCCGGGCCGGGAAGGAACTGACACAGCGCCACCAGATCGGCGTAAGCTTGATCCGACAGCCACTGCCGCCGAGTGACCAACTCGTCGCGGAAGTACCCCAAATGCGCAATCGGTCCCCCGAAAGACGTCAGGCCCAACTTGAGAAAGGTGGTGAAGACCTCGCCCGGCGTGCCTTGCGCTGGCCTGATGTCGGCGGCGTCTGTCCTGTCAGTCACTCTGCCCCTGCCTTGCCCTTCAGGTGCGGCAAACAAACTTGCGCCACCGCCAGCCCATCGCACCCTTTTTTCGTGTTCGTGTAAACCTTTCGCGACGATGAAGCGTAGCACTTGGTCTGGCCGGAGTCGCGGGTTGCGGCCATGCGGTTGCAACACCCGGTCCTTCTCTTGCCTGTCTTCATGCGATACGAGGCGAAATCGATGCGCGACAGGATTGCAAGATGCAGCCGTGGATACAGTTGGCGACGGCGACCGCTCCGCAGGGAGACACGCTCAGGCTGTTGCGACGGGCAGACGAGTTTTCGATCCGCCTCAAAGGTGGAAACGAACTGATGAACAGCAAACTCGGCGGGTCTGAAGAAGCCCTTGCGACGTTTGCGATGGAACGCCTGGCCGGGCGACCCTCACCTCGAGTACTGATCGGTGGGCTTGGCATGGGCTTTACCCTGCGGGCAGCACAGGCAGTCGCACCACCAGACGCGCGCTTTGTCGTTTCGGAAATCGTCGCCGAACTGGTCGGCTGGGCCTGCGTGCAGATGGCGGGGGTTTTCGGCGATTGTCTGGCGGATCCAAGGGTGGAAATCAGGATAGGTGATGTCGGCGCCGAGATAAGGAAGGCCACCGCCTCATTCGATGCCATCCTGCTGGATGTCGACAATGGCCCGGAGGGCCTGACCCGAGCAGGCAACGATGCACTTTACGGCACAGCAGGCCTGAGAACAGCACGTCGGGCGCTGACCAGTGGCGGCGTGCTTGCCATCTGGTCAGCAACACCAGACCAGACCTTTTCCAGACGGCTTGCCCAATGCGGATTCGCCGTGACGGCACAAACGGTACGCGCCAGTCGTACCGGGCGGGGAAGCCATCACACCATCTGGATCGCCGTTCGATCCGACTGACCCTTGTGGATCAATGCCTCGGTTTCGACGCTTCGTGCCTGTCAGGTTGACGATGAAGGGACCCGGACTGATCACGGTTGTACTGGCGAACTACGCCGGCACCCGCCACGGCGAGTGCCGGGCCTCTCACATTGTCGCCGCGGGCGACTTGCGGGGGGCTGACCTGACCCTTCGGGATGCCGACCCAATGCGCCATCGATCATGATAAAGCATGTTGGAGAAAGAACCGCAGCATCTGCCGCGAGGCGTCTGGCCCCTTGGGATCGGTGTAGCTGGCACCTGCCTGCCCGCCAGCCCAGGCGTGACCTGCGCCCTCGATCTGCCAGTGCTCGGCCATGATGAGGCCATCGGCGTGGCAATACGCGGTGACACTATAGTTCCGACCGCCCGGAACTGCGTCCTGCCGCGTGCTGCGACGCAGATCCCGCATGGCGGGCAAAGCCTGCTTCACGCTTGCTGTGCCGTTGCCAGGATGCACCGTGCTGTCCGCCAACCCATGAAACACGATCGTCGGAAGGGCGGTCTTGTGCGGCGCTGCATCGGTTCCGCTGCGCATTGCCGCGAAGGCCGAAGCGACGTCACGCGCGCCACCGGCAGGCAGACCGGAATGAATCCCTGCCGCAGCAAAGACATCAGGGTATGCAGCCGCAACGACCAAGGCCGCAGCGCCGCCCGCCGACAGACCTGCAATGTAGGTGCGCGCCGGATCAGCCGGATATTCCCGCTGAATGTCACCGGCCAGACCGGCAATCAGTGCCGGTTCCCCACGGCCGCGACCCTGATCTTCAGGGCGAAACCAGTTCCAGCACTTTTGCGCGTTTGCGCCCGAAGGCTGGGCCGGATAGGCGATCAGGCACCCGAATTCCTCGGCAAGCGCGTTCATCCCGGTGCCGACGGCGAAATCTTCCGGCGATTGGGTGCATCCGTGCAGCATGACGATCAGCGGCATCGGTGTGGTGGGCTGATGGGATGGCACATAAAGTCGGTAGTGGCGGCTGCCTTGCGGCCCGCTGTGCGACAACGCCAGGAATTGTGCGCCCGCTGCGACCGGCGCCGCGTTCTTGGCCAACGGGCCGCGCACCGGCATTCCACCGGCGGCGATCTTGCGCAAGGTTTCGGCCAAGGGGGTTCCTGCAGCCTTGCGCCGCCTTGCAGCAGGGTACGTCGTGGCAGGATCAAGGCGGGTAAAGTCGCCCTCGATCACTTGATCGCGACCGAAACTCGCCTGGGTCGCGACGTTAACTGCTTGCGCGGGGCTTTGCAGAAGATTCTGGATCACCGTAGTTGCCTCATGCAGTTTACCTGCCTGGGTCAGTTCCATGGCCTTGGCCATGCCGCTTTTGAAAGAGGGGGTCATGTTCGGTTTTCCTTGAAGGGGTCAGGTCATACGGTCGGCCAAAACGGCCTTGACCGCATCGCTCGCTTGCAGCGCGCCGAGAATATTCAAGGCGGCAATCGTCGTTCGGGCCAATTCGGGCCCCACGTCCGGGGCGATGACAGCCAGCCCCAGAACCCGGATGTCGAGCATTTGTTCTGTCGCGCGCGCTTCGATCAATTCCTCTTTGGTGATGTGCCGTACCCCCAGATGCACGCTTTTGCGCGTCACCACCTGCCGAACGGTTTCGGCATGTTGCTGGATCTGGTTGCGGATGGCGGTACGGATGAAGTCACTACGGTTTGAATAGAAACCTTCGCGGACCAGAAGGTCGATCTTGCCAAGATCGACGAACCCGAGGTTGAGCGTGATCTTTTCTGAGTCGGGCGTCTTTGCGGCAGCACTGGGCTTTGGCATCTGAGATCTTTCAATCATCCACTTGGATGGTAAGTGGATGACGCTGCCGACGATTGCAAGCCCTTTACTGCCTTGGTGGCCCTGCGCGCTTACGTAGTGCCCTCCCCAAAATCTTCGTGACCCTCCAACAGTGAGCAGGGCAGCCACCGTTCCATCATTTCGCGCTAAATTGTGTAAGGGATGGAATTGCGCGCGCGGCGCGGGAAAACGGGAACGTCGGGGGAGAACGCATCTGCCAAGGGTCAGCATGGTTCTGGTGCGCGTTTTCGCACAGCGCATTCAGAGCGGCGGGCGCGCAAGGATTTTCACCCTCGCGCGCCCACGTATCAAATCGCGGCCCTAGTTGGTGTAGTTCGGCATCGCTTCAAGTTGCTCTTGCGTTGCGGTGACGGTGAACACCATCTCGTTGCTGTCTGGGTCGGGCACAAGACGCAGCATGTCCGAGGTCAGGGCGACCGGCTTTTCGCCCATCCCGAGGAAGCCGCCAACATCGACAACTGCTGCGGCGATCTTGTTGTCCGCACCGACGGCGACGGCGCTGATCTCGCCCACGTCCTCACCGTTCGGCCCATAAACGCGCTTTCCGATCAGGTCCGCGTCGGTCATCGTGCCGTAGTCAACCATCTCGCCGTCCATCATCGTGGTCCCGGCGTCAGAGGTGGGTGCCATGGTCGTATCGGTGGCGGTGTTGCTGGCGTCAGTGCCGTCCATCATCGTGGTCCCGGCGTCTGAGGTGGGTGCCATGGTCGTATCGGTGGCGGTGTTGCTGGCGTCAGTCATCCCGTCCTGACCTGTTGCGTCTGCTTCGAACACCATGTTCTCGTCAAAGGCCGGGGCGCCTTCAAGAGCAGCTTTGCTGCCTTGAAATACAAGGAAATAGTCATCCGGGCTGGCGCTGTCTGGCACCAGGGTGAGGTTGGACATTGATACGGCAACGGTCTTTTCACCGATACCGAGGAATCCCCCGAAATCGACCAGCACGGCTTCGTTGTCGCCTGCCATCGAGATGATGAGGTCAGAGATCTCACCGGCGTCTTCCCAATCGGCATTGGCTTGTGTCAGGGCGGTCTCCGAAAGGCCGGTTGTATCCGCCTCAGTAACGTATACCCGCTTGCCGATAAAATCAGAGGCGCGAACACCCCTTTCTACGCCCTC
>Ga0105045_10006789_pt1 | contig 10127 bp, 6 predicted proteins | sample MAT02_FD_78089 | JGI IMG/M metagenome (GOLD analysis project Ga0105045, IMG submission 78089) | Freshwater microbial communities from Lake Fryxell liftoff mats and glacier meltwater in Antarctica - MAT-02 (megahit assembly) | ecosystem: Environmental > Aquatic > Freshwater > Ice > Liftoff...
CAACAACAAGATGTGCCAATGGAATTTGCAGAAGTGGCTTCGATGGCGATGGAACTCATCGGCGCACCCTATCTGAGCAAAGCCAACGGCGGATTTTATAGCGAGACCGATGCCAACCGCGCCCGTGTGGAACATCTTGAGGGGATACTCCAATTTTGGGGATATATGTCGGTGGTAGATTCATTCCAACACTGGATTTATACCCATCACGATATTGCCACAGACCCATCTGCCTGTGATGAAAAATGGGCAGAACTCTGGTCACGGTATATGGTGGGCATAGATTACACAGGCTTAGAACATTTCTTGAGCAATCGTTGGCGCAGACAACTACACATCTTCCAACTGCCATTTTATTATATCGAATATGGTCTGGCGCAATTGGGTGCGGTGCAAGTATGGAGCAATGCGCTCAACAATCAGGCGGGTGCATTGGCAGATTATCGTAAGGCGTTAGCATTGGGTGGTACGGTCAAATTACCCGATTTATTTGCCACAGCAGGCGCAAAACTGGCATTTGATACACAAACACTCGCCGATGCAGTAGAATTGGTAGAGAAAACCATTTATCAGCTAGACCCCATGTAGGAGATGTTTTATGCAACTAAGTTTGATAGATATTATTGTGGAATATTGTGCATCTTGAGGCTATCAAGGTCGCGCCGTCAGTTTGACGACAGAAATCTTGATGGAACGGGAACTCGAATATACGATTCGCTCGTGGCAACTTATTCCTAGCAGTGGCGGTGTGTTTAATATCACCGTCAATGGAGAGCGTATTTTCTCTAAAAAGGAATTGGGTCGCCATTTGGAAGAAGGCGAGGGCAAACGCCTCATTGCCGAAAAAGTTAAGGCGATTGTGGATAGTGGTGAATAATTAGGCGTGTTGACGTTTTACGAAATCGTGTGAAATATTCTTCATCTATGGCTGACATACGCACTTGCGTGCAAATCAGCCAGTACAGTTTCGGCTATTTTGAGGGATATAGGGACGTGATACAAGGCTTGTCCGACTCGTATGTCCGCCATAAAAAATAACAGCCATTAACCCGCCATTCCTCTTTTTCGATGGAACAAATCCTCCACCAGAAACGTCCTAATGCTATCAATCAATTTGTACTAGGGCGTTTTTGCCCACAAGGAGTTTTTTATGTTCAAAAAAATTACGCTATTGACCGTTTTTGCCTCACTATTGATGCTCGGTGTATTCTCTGCATCTGCCCAAGAAGAACCCCCTGCCGATGAGCCACAATCCACTGTGTCACTGACTGTTTACAATGAAGGCACGGCATTGGTGCGTGACCGCCGTACTTTTAGCTTTGAAGAAGGATTAAACACCATCAATTTTACCGATGTCGCCTCATCTATAGATGCGACCTCTGTGAGTTTTCTCTCGCTCACCGACCCCGATGGGACATTCGTCTTGGAGCAAAATTATGTCTACGATTTGGTAGATACCTATTCACTCATCCGCCGTTTTATTGACCAAGTGATTACCGTCACTGCCGCCGATGGCACGGTATATACAGGCATATTGCTCAGTGGTGGCGATAGCATCATTTTGCAAACCGAAAGTGGGCAAGTGGTCGTCCTGAGCGCCTATACCCTGCGCGATATTCAGTTCCCCGTGTTGCCCAACGGACTCATCACCCGCCCAACCTTACGTTGGCTGGTGAATAGTGGTGTTTCTGGCGACCAAGATATTGAACTGACCTACCTCACAGGCGGGATGTCATGGACAGCCGATTATAATGTGTTGCTCACCAGTGACAAATCTGCCCTAGACCTTAATGGCTGGGTAACACTGACCAATACCAGTGGCACAACCTATCAAGATGCCCAACTGAAACTCATTGCGGGTGATGTGAATCGTCTGCCAACCTATGATGAATTTGCGTATGCGTCTGATATGGAAGTAATGCGTGCTGTGCCTGCCGAGGTCCCACAAGTAGAACAACGCGAATTTTTTGAATACAAATTGTATGAAATCAACCGCCTTGTGACCGTTGGCAATAACGAGACCAAACAAGTCGAATTTGTCACCAGCACCAATGTCCCTGCCACCACCTATTATGTCTATAATGCCAGTGATGTGTTTTATGGGTATTATAGCCCCATCGTAGACACCTATTATGGCAATACGGGCATTACCGATGTCCAAAATTACTTGGAATTTACCACCGCAGAAGAAAATGGTGTCGGTGCAGATTTGCCCGCAGGTCGTATCCGTGTGTATCAAGAAGATGTCGATGGCGCGGCATTGCTCATTGGCGAAAATAGCATAGACCACACCCCAGAAGGCGAAAATGTGAATGTCTATTTGGGCAACGCCTTCGATTTGGTGGGGGAACGGGTTCAGACCGATTTCCGCATTATCTCTGACCGCGTGATGCAAGAGACCTATCAAATCACCCTCCGCAACCGCAAAGATGCCGAAACAGTCGAAATTCGTGTGCCAGAACGCCTCTTCCGTTGGAGCAATTGGCAAATCCTCAGCGCCACCATTGACGGTGCAACTGCCGAATATACCCAACAAGATTCTGCCACCATCGAATTTCGGGTGCAAGTCGCCCCTGGTGGCGAAGTCGTTTTGACCTATACCGTGCAATATAGCTGGTAGGAATTAATACCCACATGCTTGCAAGGACGGTACATACGCCGTCCTTTTGCGTTATAATTGGTAGCATCACCTATCAGTCTTAGGGAAGGATATATTTCTTATGGCACAACAACCATTTTTGGCGCTCACGGTATATACAGGGCTTGGCTTGGTGCGGGAACGGCGCACAATCACCTTTGCAAAAGGCGGGAATATCGTCAATTTTACCGATGTCGCCTCATCTATTAAGCCAGAATCGGTCAAATTTGTATCGCTCACCGACCCCGCTGGCACGCGGGTCGTGGAGCAAAATTATGTCTACGATTTGGTGAATAGCGAAGCACTTTTCCTCCGATTTATAGACCAGACCATCAGTGTCACGGCAGAAGATGGGACGGTGTATGTTGGGAAATTGTTGAGTGCCGACCGTCGCCTTGTTTTGCAGGCAGAGAGTGGGCAATTGTATCTGTTGGATAGTAGTCGCCTGCGCGATGTGCAATTTCCGTCATTGCCCGATGGACTCATCACACGCCCCACCTTGCGCTGGCTTATCTATAGTCCATTGGCAGGTGAACACGATATTGAACTGACCTATCTGGCAGATGACATCTCATGGGATGCCACCTATAACCTGTTATTGGCGCGGGATAATAAAGCAGTAGACATCAATGGTTGGATAACATTGACCAATAACAGTGGCACGACCTACGCCGATGCACAGCTAAAATGTGTGGCGGGTGAGGTGAATATGTTGCCAAAGCATGAGGTCTCATGGCGTGTTAATACTATGCACTTTATGAAATCGGCTAGTTTTGATGAACAGCCAGAAGCTGTTGAGCAACGCGATTTATTTGAATACAAACTCTACGAAGTCCCACATTCTGTGACGGTAGGCAACAACGAGACCAAGCAAATCGAATTTATCATCAGCAAAGATGTGCCTGCAAAAACCACATTTTTATATAGCCACACCCGATTTATAGCTTATTCGAGTGAACCGCATTTGGATATGAATTGGGGGAATAGTCCTGTAATACAAGCAGGCGTATATTTGGAATTTACCACCGATAGAGAAAACGGCGCAGATGCCGATTTTCCCGCAGGAAAAATGCGCGTGTATCAGAATGATGTGGATGGGTCGGCGTTGCTCATCGGCGAAAATATGATTAAGCACACCCCAAAAGGCGAAAAGGTCAGTATTTATTTGGGCAAGGCGTTTGATGTTCTTGGTGAACGCAGACAGACCCTTTTTCATCTGGTGGCAGAAAAAGTGCTACAAGAAACCTTCGAGATTAAATTACGCAACCGCAAGGCATCAGAGACAGTCGAAATTCGTGTGCCAGAGCGCCTTTTTCGGTGGAGCAATTGGCAAATTTTGACCGCCAGCATGGAGTATATCCAAAAAGATTCTGCCACCATCGAATTTGTGGCGACTGTCGCGCCCAATGAAGAAGTGAGCATTTTGTATACCGTGCAATATAGCTGGTGATGACCGATTTGGGGTGTGATAAATATAGTTCACACCCTTTTTGCGATATAATAGGGGATATGGCATAGAAAAAGGATTCATGATGGAAGTTTTAGCATTAGAGTATATTGTCCGTGACCCCAAAATTCGCGGTGGTCGTCCTGTGGTGGCTGGAACGGGGATTCGTGTGATGGATATTGCGGCATTGACCAAATATCATCACCAATCTCCAGAAGAAATAACGGTGAGTTATGGATTGACGATGGCACAAGTCCATGCGGCACTCGCGTATTATTATGACCATCAAGCCGAAATTGATAAGCAATTGGAAGATAATGATGCGGCTGTGTTGAAAGCAAAAGAGCAAGCAGGTGATAGCTCAATCTTAAATCAAATCGGTGAGCGTGTCTTCAATTTACATCCCAATGCGATGACCATGAGCAACGATTTTGATGAGCCATTATTTTAGCTATTTATGGATTTAGAGCCTCTTCATACATACGACTGGTTCACGCGATAGCATTGTTCGCAATATCGAAAAATCGGGTAATTTTAGGACATCTACAAAGGCTTTATCAATTTCTGCACGCGCCTCATCGGTTGCCATTTGAGGTAATGGCAATAATTCTTTTTCTGCCAATTTGTCATATAGTTGCGCTAAAGTAGCCATTTGGTCATCACTTAAAGTACGAATATCAAGAACGGGCATCGCTAAAAGCGATGGTTTTTTGAAATCAACCCAAGCTCCCCTTGTTTCATCACGAGTTGCGAACAAAATTGTTAACCCAAGTGTTGAATTTAACCATAATACCAGAACTTTATCTGCGTCTTTATGGACAATAGCTTCATGAAAATTAAATGTCCACCACACATTAGATAATACTTTTTCTGAGATATTGAGTGCGACTAGTCTTTGTGTTTTTAACCACATTCGTTCCGCCAATAAAATTCTTCCTGCAAGGAGCCACAAATCGGTGGTTTTGCGTAAAGAACGACCTTCTTTGGCGCGCGGAAGGGCATCTAAAAATTGGTTGGGTTTTTGTGCCATTGTCAACACTTTTTTGGCATCATGCCCCCAAAATGCTGGAAAAGCCGATGGTGATTTACTGACAACGAATCCATCGTGAATATCTCGCCTATCAGACCCTAATTTGCCTAACTCGCTTAGAGGAGCTAGGGCAATTGAAGTTTTCTGGCTAACGCCCGGTAGAAATAAAGTCCCATTTAGAAGGTGATAGGCACTTCGGGTTAAATCCATTTGTGCAAATGCACATGGTAAAAACCAGTCAGATTGCATTTTATCCCAATCATATAGGGTAATTTCGCCCGCTTTTTGCTTATCTAAAAAGATAGAATCAACTCCTTGTTCAGAGACTAAGTTAGGCGGGTTGCTTGCCGAAATTTGTTGTGTAAGTGACAAGGCTTGTAGGGTCGTTGTGGGGTTGCGCCATAAATTAACAACCTGCGTTTTATGCTCATGATTGCCATTGCCATTGCCATTTTTATTTTTGGTGGCGATAAGCATGACTTCGCTTAAATTCGTGGTATCAGAAAAATTCCAACGCTGGGCATCATGACTCACAATGACAAAATCAATTCTATAATTTTTGTTGATAAGGGCGCGAGATTCTTTCCATGCTACACCTGAAAGCAGTGCCTTGGGCAAAACTAATGCTAGTTTGCCTCTCGGTTTAATTTTTAAGTCGCCAATGGCTATAAAGACAGCCCCTAGCCCCGCAGTTATGTTGGCAGAGATATTAGCATCTTTTACCAGTTTCTTTAATTTTGTCTGCATTTTGGCACGTTGTTTTTCTGGCATAGAGCCAAATAACAAATTTCCACCAACACTACGAACAAAAGGCGGATTCATGACACATAAATCTAGTTCAGGATATGGCGCAGTCGTTATCATTTTTTCAGATTTACCTGTTACTTGTTTAGGTTGTTCAACAGCCCCAAATAAATCATGAAAGGGGATGCGAATATTTTCTGGTTGTAAAAATTCGATGCTCCCCAGCATATCATCTGTACCACCAAGCGGTAATGCAAATAAATTCATTTTCTTAAATGGCACTTCTGGGGTACGAATAGCCAGTGTAGATGCGGTAAGATGAATAGCCGATGCCAATACATCATAGCCATATAAGATTGATTCAACTGTATGCCGATAGAGGGCTTGTAATTGAACCTTTTTTCCTTTTTGGGCAGATATAGTGATATGATTGTCAATTAGACTATCGGCTGTTGCCACTAATAGCGTCCCTGTACCACACGATAAATCAGCGATACGTAGTTCTTGAACTTGCTTCAAATTATCCCATTGGATATTCCAGTCTTTTGGACGTAAGGCTAATTTTAGGAGCATAGTTGCTGATGGGATGCTTGTATAGTATGTACCCAAATATTTTGCGTCAGCCAATAAGCGATGGTAGACACGTCCCATTAAGTCATGACGGAGTGCAACACGACGTGAACTAATATTATTGGCGATTTTTGCCATATGAATAAAAGAATCAGCCGGTCCAAACTTGGCTTTGCCAATCGCCTCAAATGCTTTTAATGCCACATGAAAAATAGAATAAAAATTGATTTTATCGAGGATATAACGCCATTGATCGCTAAAGGCATCTAAATCACTTTTGCTAATAATTTCCTGTAATTTGGTTACTTTTGTGGGATAAATATCTGCCAAAATATCATGAAAAATCATGGCATTGAGGATAATGAGTCCGCCTATTCTGCAACTTGCCGCACGCTCTTTTTGTGATAATTCCTTTACATCTTTTTCAGTGTGTTGTTCATTTAAAATGAGGAGTAACCGTTCCAAGTTTCCCTGAGATGGAATAATATCCTGTGCAAATCTTTCTACTGCTCCATCTATAAGCACGACACACTCTGCTACCACATCTTCTTGAATGAGTGCTTCAAATGTGTTACATAAAATACGTTCTAAAGCATCTATTGTGCCATTGATAAAATCTTCAGTTTTTGCCTCACTGACAACTGCTATTTTTAATGTGGTAGTGGTAAGGACATTTTTTAAATCAATAAAATCTATTTCTCGCAGTGTTTCTGGATAAACAATTGCTATGCCAATTTGGGCAATGCCCTTTTCAACACGCATTGTAGCGGATTCAATTGCTTTTTGCTGTGCTTTTGGTGCATCTACTTCGCCTTCAATAGCAATACGTAGTCCATTATAAAAGACTAACACATCGGGCATGTGACGTTTATTATCAGCATACATAATATTTTCAGGCGCAACGACAACACCACGTTCTTGTAATAATTGAGCAAGAACAACATTAAAAACTTCTTGACGTTGACTTTTTGGCATAAAAATACTTCTTTCACTGCTTAGGATTTAAGCAGATTATAACATAAAATGTTTGTTCTTCTATTGAAAGTAAAAAATCAGGGGCGCGGGGTAGAGGTCGCAAATATCAGGGGTAGGGGTGTAGGTGATAAGTCTGCCACACCGGATGTCGCGCTAGGTGATACCACTGGTGCGGGGGTATCGGTGGCGGAAATAACTTGTTCTGTCCTCACAAACGATACACGCCAAATATGCCCATAGATAAAATCGGCAATGACCAACGAGCCATCTGGTGCGATTATCACATCCACAGGACGAATCAGACCTGTCACAAACGGTTCTGGGGTATAAAGCGCCAATTCTTCTGGACTTAATGGCACGGTGAGCGGGTTTATCCGCACGATGCGCTGGCTATTGGGTGTCCCATTCCAAAACGCCACAAATAGCGAATTGAACATATTCACGGGGAATTGGTCACCTGTGTATGCCACCATTCCGCGCGGTAGCGTGTAGTTGGGCAAGGTGAGCATATCGGGCAAAATGGTGATGCTCCCTGTCCGCACAGGGCAATCGGCACAGCCACGCTCACGCCAATACGGGAAGCCATAATTGCCCCCGCTCAATACCCACAATAGCCTATCACCTGCGCCGTCTAACATGCCGTTATCGGTGGCATATAGTTGCCCAAATGAATCGAATGTGAGGTCATACGGGTTGCGGATGCCCTCTGCATACACACTTTTTTCGCCTGTATGTGGGTTAATCCGCAAAATACTGGCTTCGTATGGCACAAGGGCGCTGTTGCGTTCTGTCTGTGGATTGCGCGGTTCTGCGCGGTCTGTGAGTGACCCCACGCCCAAATACAGATACCCATCAAGCCCAAATGTCATGCCATTGGGCTGGTTATCAATCACAGAAAAACAACATGGCAGGTCGTTGATAACGAGTTCTGTTGTCTCATCGGGATTAATCCGCCACACACCGCCCCCTGTGAGGGGAGATAAGCGGGCGCTCACATACAAAATATCGCTATTGGGCGCAAATGCCAAGCCAACGGGTGAATAGAGCGATGCCCCATATTGGCGGGATGTGCCATCGGCTTCCATGACATATACCGCGCCCTCACGCCCACCATTGAGCAATACGGTGGCATAGAGCCGCCCATCACGCCCATAGGTGATTTGCATGGGCTGTCCCACAAATTGACCCACATGGCTCACGGCATACCCGTCTGGGACACGGATGCGGTCTAAAAATCCGTCAATATCATCTTCACACGGAAAATCCACACAACTCCAGCCTTCGGTTGGGCTAAATGGCGCAGGTTGGTTGATATAAGGCGTGCCATTCGCAGGTTGGGCGGGTGTGAGTGTGACCAATGGCGGGGTAGGGGTGATGGTCGGCGGGATGGTCGGTGATGGAGTGTAGGTGGCGGTGAATGTCGGTGATGGGGTGAATGTCGCCGATGGGGTGACGGTGGCGGTTGGTGTGGCTGTTTCCGTTGGGGTCGCGGATGATGTTGCAGTGGATGTCGGCGTATAGGTTGGCGATGCGGTATGCGTGGCGGTATAAATAGGTGCTGTCGCCTCATTTGCGGGTATAGTCGCCTGAAATGCCTGCTGAGTGACATTTTCTGTGCCACAGGCAGTCATGACAAAGGCAATACAAGCAATAAGGGCATGAACCATCATGCCCCTACCGATGATATGAGGGGATTTTGGGGCATGGCGATTCACCATGCCCCTTATGCTGTGTTTTTTTAATACAGCCACGCAGATTTATCGCTATTCCATATTGAAAACGCGCTCAATGCGCTCAATTGCCCAATCAATATCGGCACGGCTAATAACCAGTGGTGGCGCAAACCGCACGACATTTTCGTGTGTTTCTTTGCTCAATAGCCCTTCACGCATGAGTGCCTCGCAAAAACGACGCGCCCCGCCTGCGGATTCTTTCAATTCCACGCCGATGAGCAAGCCCTTACCGCGCACTTCTTTGATATGTCCGCTTTCGATTTGGCGCAAGCGATGAAGCAAATACTCGCCTTGTTCTTGGGCATTTTCTATCATGTGTTCATCCACCAACACGCGGATGGCTTCACGACCAATTGCCGCCGCCATTGGGTTGCCGCCAAAGGTTGAGCCATGGTCACCGGGGTTGAACACACCCATAATGGCATCATCGGCTAAGACGGCAGAAATGGGGTAAAATCCGCCAGAGAGCGCCTTGCCGAGTGTAATCACATCGGCACGCACATCTTCCCATTGAGTGGCGAGCAATTTGCCTGTCCGACCCAAACCCGTTTGGACTTCATCCGCCATCATGAGGATGTTGTGTTTGGTACAAATTTCGCGCACACGCTTGAGATACCCATCGGGTGGGACGACAATCCCCGCTTCGCCTTGAATGGGTTCTACCATAAAGCCAACGGTATTGGGGGTGATGGCACGTTCCAACGCATCAGCATCGCCATAATCCACACTCACAAAACCGGGTGTAAACGGACCAAAGCCATCACGATATTGGTCTTCATCGCTAAATCCGACAATGGTGGTGGTGCGTCCCTGAAAGTTGCCATGGCAGACGATAATTTCTGCCTGACCGTCTGCGACACCTTTGACCTTATACCCCCATTTACGGAGGAGTTTAATGGCGGTTTCGACTGCCTCTGCACCGCTATTCATGGGCAACATGCGGTCATAGCCGAGCAATTCGCATAAGGCTTGGGCGAAAAGGGGCAATTG
>Ga0105045_10006790_pt1 | contig 10123 bp, 8 predicted proteins | sample MAT02_FD_78089 | JGI IMG/M metagenome (GOLD analysis project Ga0105045, IMG submission 78089) | Freshwater microbial communities from Lake Fryxell liftoff mats and glacier meltwater in Antarctica - MAT-02 (megahit assembly) | ecosystem: Environmental > Aquatic > Freshwater > Ice > Liftoff...
TGAATCGGCGATGATCCTGAATGGGCCGGCGCCGCAGGGCAGGGTACTCCTCGCCACGGGACAAGACGCTGGATTTGATCGCACTGCCGAAGCGCAGCGCGTCGGCGCGATCGCATGATGGCTTGACGTCCGGCCGGCAAGCCGCCCGGGCCGGGGTAGGCGTGTCCGATGCCCCACCGTTGCCTCGTTTGACAATGCAGCGGCTGCGATCTCGCGACGCAGGCGATTACGGCAATCGACGCAGCGCCTCTAGCGCCCGCACCTTCAATGCCGGCAGTTCGTCAGCCGACTGCGACATTCGGGTCAGGGCTTCTTTGACGATGGTCCCGTTGTCGGCTTTCACGGCGCCGAGGGCAAACTTGCGGACGCCGGCATCACGATCCGACAGCAGCGCGTTGAGCTCGCGATCAGGCAAGGTGATGGGGCGTTGCGCCACGGCTGCCGCTACGGCGACCCTGACCGGTGACCGAGAGTCAACCGCAGCCCTGCGCAGGACGCGGGCGGCGGAATCGCCCCCGATACGGCTGAGCGCGAACACGGCACGGGACGCCATCACTGGATCCGCCTCGGCGAGCAATGTTTCGAAGTGCGCAATGTCGTCGACCGTCATGCCGGCGAACATTGTTTCGTCCGGCTCGATCGCCTGAAAGCGGCGACGAATCTCTTGAAATTCCATGTGTCTCTCCAGGTTCTGGGGGACTCAGCACAGCGTGGTGAGGGCGCTGTCGCGCAGCGTCGTGAACTCGGCGGCGACCAGATCGGGTGGGAGGTTGGTCCAGCCCACGCTTGGATTCATGAGTCGGGTGGTGTCGGTCACGTGTCGCAGCCCGAGCACGTGGCCGACTTCGTGCGCCGTCAGCCACCGAGCCGTGCTCTGCACGATGGAGCAGGAGGGGCGTCCCGCGGGAAAGGCGGCGCATCCGAGGAAATTGCCCGCGCCGCCGATCAGGGAGTTGGCGAGAAACACGACGACGTCATTCGCGCCAACGTTGTTCCGATTGCCATACAGCGTGTTTTGCTCCGCAGTTGTCGTGCCCATGATGCATTGCGCGACGTCGAGATCGGCGAGTTGCGCGGCATTCGCCATGCCACTAAGGTCCTCTGTGGTACCGCGCATGACGGCGATGTTGGAACCTTGGGCAAACAACTCTTCCATGGCCGCATGTTGATCGCTGAGGTAATTACGCAGCGCATCCGTCAGCGGCAGTAATGACTTGTAATGTACCGTCAAACGCTCACGACCCGGACGACCGGTATTGCCAGCGAAGTTCCACTGTAGTGCGGTGCCAGCGAAAGAGCCGATTTGCCAGTTGCCGTCTCCCGGAAAATAGAAGAGAACGTCGAATTTGCCGCCGCCGTTGAAGTCGGCGACATAAAACGGTCGCCCGTCCCAGATCTGGCCAAAACCCGACGTGTTTCCGGCCAGCGTCCACGACAGTTGTCCGGCATTGGTGACCTGCCCGAGCCACCAGTTGCGATCGCGGGGCGAGTAGAACAGCAGGTCGCTGCGGCCGACACCCGCGAAGTCGGCGGCCCATATTGGGCGGCCGTCGACGACGTTCCCGAATCCAGTAGTGTTGCCTGCGAACGTCCAGGTCAGTGCATTGCCGACCATGGCACCGCGCCACCAGTTCCGGTCGCCGGGTGAGTGAAATACGACGTCTGCCTTTCCGTCGCCTGTGAAGTCGCCCGTGTAGAAGGGCCGTCCATCCCACACCTGCCCGAACCCAATGGTATTACCGACGAACGTCCACTGCATCTGGCCGTTCACGAACTGGGCGAGCCACCAGTTTTTGTCGCCGGGCGAGTAGAAAAGGATGTCCGCCGTGCCGGTTCCCGTGAAGTCCGCGCTCCAGATCGGCCGACGATCCGCCAGATTGCCGAAGCCGCGCGTATTGCCGACGGATCGCCACACGAGTTGCGCGCCGATGAAAGCGCCAAGCCACCAGTTGTGGTCATTCGGTGTGTAGAAGAGCAGGTCGCTCTTGCCGTCACCGGTAAAATCGCCGGCGAAGAAGGGGCGACCGTCAGCGACCTGACCGAAGCCTGCCGTATTGCCGGCAAGATTCCACTGCATCTGACCGCCGGCGTTGAACTGCCCGATCCACCAGTTTCGATCGCCCGGTGAATAGAAGACGACGTCGGCGCGGCCCGCGCCAGCGAAGTCGGCGACCCAGATCGGGCGGCCATCATTTAAGTTGCCAAAGCCACTCGTATTTCCGGCAAACGTCCATGTGAGGGTATTCCCAGAGAATGTGCCAAGCCACCAGTTTCCGTCTGTCGGGAAATAGAAGAGCAGCTCACTCTTGCCGTCCGCGTTAAAATCGCCGGAGAAGAATCGGCGTCCAGACGCGAGGTTGCCGAAGCCGGTGTAGCAGTTCATGTGCGAGCCTCAATCATGGGTTGTCAAAGGAACTAACGAGAGGCCCGATGGATTCAATTTATCGAGAAGGGCCGACGCGCACGACACCAGTGGTCGCCCGTCGAACAGTTTGCTTTGGTGCAACAGGCGTCCCAGTTGGGATGCTGGGCTTCGTTGCCCGCGGCGCGCCCGACGCAACGAATGCGGGTATCGACGCGAAAAGATTCAATCGCTTCATTGACGACATTCCGCAGTGCTGGAACCATGGCGTAAGGTATTAGTTCGTTTGGCCAGCGGAGCCGAAGCCACGACAGCCCGACGCCGCGGAAAAGTCCGCCCCGGCCGGCTGCAACGCCGTCGCGCGCACTCTGTCAGCGGTCTCCGCAGCGACGGCGGCGGCGGACATCACTGCAATCTCCTCTCCACTACCAATTGCTATGTCGCCTTCCAACATCGCCATATCGCCCATCTGGCAATATGTGACCGACTTTTGGCCGAACGTGGCGATGCGGCGCGCATAGCCCCGCCTAACGCGGTCGGGAGATCGATCAGCAGGTGTCGTAACATTCATTACCAACCGCATGGGCAACCAGATCGATGATGGCCAGAGGTTCTGCGTGGACGTCTACCGGCGCGCACATTATTTCAAATCGACGACTTACTTCAGCTGCCGCTGGCGATATATGCCTTCCTGCATCACCCTCAGCAGTCGGACGAATAGTAGGCCTGCGCAAGAAAGGCGACAACCCCCTAATGTTAGGCCCCCTGAGTTCACGGCTACCAAAAAACTCATCTCGTGCTCTGAGTGCAGAGTTGACATGAACGGGGAGATCGTTGTCTCCAACGTCCTTCGGATCTATGTCGCCTCGCCCGCCTCGGCTGCGGAGAATAGGCTGGCCCCGGATTACTTCACCGAGGACGTGGCCCGCGTCATCGCTTTTGAGGGCGCGCCGGAATTGCAGAAAGCAACCGCCACGTTGCAGGAAGTCGCCGCACAATGCCCCGACAACCCAGCTGCTACCTAAGCCGCGATGGCCGTCTCGGCACCGATGCTTCGCGACTACAAGCGGCTGAAGGCCGGTGCCGATTCGAGTCTGACCTTTAAGGGGACGAATGCGAAGGTGGCCGAGGCGGCAAAGCTGCAGATGGAAGTGCTGGTAAAGACGCCGGACGCGGCAGCGGAGACCATGGGCCACATCGACTACTTCTCTGACCTCGCCGTGCTGGCCGAGGCGCTGGAGAAGTCTGGCGACGACAAGGGGGCAATCAAGGTACTGAAAGCCTCCATCGCCACCATGAAGAAACGCGGTGTGATCGAAACTATCGTCAGCGAGACTGAGACCAAGCTTGCCAACCTGAAATAGCTACACGCGAACTACCACGGCGCTACTTGCGGTGCGGTGACGGCGTTGCGAGGCGTTTTATGTTGGAATTACGCAATGGGGAGACTAGTGTCCGATGTTGGTGCCAGCTTCGGTGCCGGCACAGGAGGTTTGCGCACGGCCTCCAGCACCAGTTGTAGCAGTTCGCCACCCCGGGGATGCCCAGCATTTGAACTCCGTAAGTTTCTAATATATCGAGACCGCCAGAATTTGATTGTCGACGCACAAGAGCCGTGTGTGAACTTGCCTCCGAGAAACGTCCTCCTTGATGAAGTTTTCAATGCAGGCAAGTAGAACGACAATTACGACGAAATGCGAAGCGCTACACGCTTGAGTTGGAAGAGGGGCCGTTCAGGGCCAAAGCGGCGGCCATTGCTTTAGCAGTCAACAATGTCTAGTTGCAACGGTCGATCGGCTGAACTCAAGCGATGAAATTCAGCTTTCATCTGTTGAAATCGACTAGCTGAGTTGCCGCTCAGAGTCGGGGATTGCCAGACGATTTCGTAATTGGGATGTACGTCAGCCGAGACTGAAACTAGTCTGTTCGACTATTGCCGTTCGGCTACTCGGAGTGACGGCCATGAACTCCCGGTAGTCATCGGCAGCTTCGCAGCACTTCACCTAATCTGGCAATTAAGTCTTGCACGTTCACGCCGATGCTGTGACATCGAGAGGGCGCAGCGGCAAATCAGCAGCTACTCCACACATTGCCGCCCACCACACCGATCCAGCCTAACGAGAACGTCGCCCGAGACCATCTCGCAGATCTCCGATGTCGAGCGGTCGAGCGGTTGAGCAATAGAGTTGCGACCGAGCTTTGATCGGCAACACATCCAGAACTCTCGGACGGAGACATAGCCGTCCGTACGTGCCCGGCCAACTCATCCTGCATCGCCAAAAGCATACATGCTGCTGTTCCCTGTGTGCTCGCGCCGCAGGAACTCAAGGTCGGCGGCGGTGAAAAGCAGATCGACCAGCAGCGTCTGAAGGATTGTCGGTGCACGAGCTGCCGGTTACCAGCGCAGGTCAACTCGCACAGGGCAATGATCGGACGCACCCAGGGGGGGGAGGAGGCTTCCTGAAAGCTGCCCGTTGATCAACGTCGCTTCTTGTAGCCTGCTAAGGAGAAGCTGACTACTCGCCGCTTGATCTAGACGCGCGTGGCAGCCATTGACTGACGCGGGCTGGCGGTCAATGCGAACCAACCGCATGGAGCTTGCTGCTGGCGCGCCGTCGTTGAGTTCAGGCCACATGTAGCGAATCCGTTTGTTTACGCTTGGCGATGCAGGGTCGGACCCATCGGTGCGGGCCGGGCGCCCGTGCCGAATCTCGCCTTCTACGTCGCGGTTCCAGTCGCCGAGCACAAGAAAGGGTTCGTTGGCCTCGGCCTTACGTTCGATCCATGCCTCAAGCACCGGCACTTGGCGCTGCAATGTGGCGCAGGCTTCGGCTCCGTTGTGCCCTTTGCTGCTCATGTCTCGACTAGAACATGAGGCCTTCAGATGAACATTCAGGATAGTGACCTTAGGGCCATCGGCGTCCCCAACTTGCGCAACGAGCTCAAGCCCGCGCCGTAGCCTTCCAGCTTTCTGAGGCGAAGAGGGTAGCGATAGCTCATCGAAATCGGTGCAGTCTAAGCGTATCGGTGCAGACTCGCGCACGGCAAACCCGAGGTTCTGAGCCTGCCGGGTGTCTGTAATGCACTGAACGCGCCAGCCGCTGGGAAGCACTGCACGCAGTGCAGCCGCATCGGCAACCTCCTGTACTGCTAGCAGGTCCATGCCATCTTCAGCCAGTTGAGCCAAGCGCTTCCGTAGGGGGAGCAATTTATTCGTTTCATACAGTATTGCTGTGCGGCCAAATGCCCCCACCGAACTGCATGGCGGTAGTCCTTTCACTACCGTGTCGTTGGAGAAATGCTTAGCCTCGCACCTGACCCAGAAACCATGCTTGTCCATAGTCGGCAGATCCGCAAGCCACTCTAGGTTCCAGCTGACGACGTTCAATCGAGGAGCAGACTGCGCAGCCGCAGTAGAACCAAGGATCAGCAGTGCCAACGCTGCTAGTAACCGGGGGCGGAAGTCACTGGTCTTGCCGACCCAATTCACGGTGGGTTTTTCACCGCGTGCCTGCTCGAAGACCCTCACAGCGCGTCCACTCCATCGGTGATGTTGCGAAGCAGTGCGAACGTGTGCTTCGTACTGGCCAGGAAATCACCGGGGGTCAGGTCGTAAAGGGCGATGCCGACCGAGTTGCCGACGTTGCCACCCACCGCCACAGCCTGCTGCTTTTCACTGTCGATGTGCACGATGATGTCGCTGTGGCTGCGATAGCTCTGCAGCTTTTCCGCGACATCGAAGTCCACCTGCGGTGCAAACTCGGGGTTGTCTCTGACTACGATGTCGCCCACCTGCGGCTGCGCCTCGTGCAGCCGGCAACCCCAGAACGGATGGCTATGGTCTTCGCGCCTGCGGGCTCGGATGGCTGCGTAGACAAACTTGGAGTGCGCCGACTTGAACGCAAACTTTGCGTATTCTGGTCCTGCATTGCGCACCATGAATGAGATGGCGACGGCCGACCAGGGCTGGTCGCGGTCGGTGCCGTCGAGCCTGATGCCGAGTGCCTTCCACATCTCCCCAACATAGCCGGAGAAGGGCTTGACATGCTCCTGGCCCAGCCCACGATTGAAGCGCATGTACTCGCGGTGCACCGCGGCCAGCAGTGCCTCACGATGGGGCGTGGTCGGCGGCCGCAAGAAGTTTCGGGCCGCAAACCCTGTCATCGTCTTGCCTTCGATCTCGGCTCGGCACTGTACGTACTCTTGGTTCGCTTGCTCAATCACTTCAACGGGCTGCAGCAAATGCAGCGAACCGATGCGGTTGTCCGGTAACCGTTCAGGCGCACTTCTGAAGTTCAGCGCCGACTCGTAAGCGGTGACAAACATGCGACTCATCAAACTCTCCTCGTTAGCGTTGGCTGGTGTCGTGGGCCAGTATCCTGTCGTCAATCCAACGCAGGGCAGACCTTTACTGTGATATCAAAGCTCTGCTCACGCCGGCTGTCGCTGATACGCACCACGGTACTCACCGCCCGGGTCGCGGCGGTGCCCGCGCTCAGGCGCACGGCCGTCGTGGCCTGGATCAGAGGCATGGTGATGTCGAGCACATCGGGCATGAGTGATAGGCCAAGGAAAGCAGCGGCCGCCTTGCCGCTGTCGCCTTCGAGCACAAACTGGAAGGATTCACCGGCTTGAAGCACTAGCTCGCGCTTGTCTGGCACCAACCTCACTGAGGTGGCCGCGCCGCAGCCCTTGGGCAGTCCGAGTCCATCGCGTGCAGCCGCTACGCGCTGAACAAAGCTGGCGACAGCACCCAAATGTTTGTCTAGGTTCGTGGTGGCTGTGGTCAGGCGGTCGCGCAGCGACATTGCATTTATAGCGTCCATGCGGGCCGCTTGTTCCTTGGCGCGTCGTTCAAGCTCTCGCTTTTCTTCCTTCTCTCTTGCCTCAGCTGCGCTAGCGGCCAACGCTGTGGCCACTGCCAGCTTCCTTTCCGCCAATTCGGCCTTGTTAATTTTTGGTGCGTCTTTGCGCTTCTGCGCGTTGCTGTTCGTCACAGCACTGGCGGCACTTGCAGCGGCCGTAGCTGATTTGGCTGCGCTGCTTGCTGCTGCGGCAGCAGTTTCGACCTGCTTGCCCAGAATGGCCAGCACAGGGCTCACCGGTGCCGGTGTGCCAGCACCGCATTGCGGGTCTTTGGGCGCTTTGGCCGGCTTGTCTGCGGTCTCGGGCGAATCGCGTTCGGAGCTAGCTGCCGGCGGATCTTCGTTAGCCGTTTCCTTTTGAGGCAACAAGAAGACATCCGCACCCACCAGTTTCGCTACGTTGGGCTTCAAGGAGGAGATAGCGGCTGGCAACTCGCTCAAGTCCTTGGTTACGCGGTGGACTTGGGTCGCCACGTCGCTTGTCAGCAGTGCTGTCATGTCACGCAGGCGAGGCCCGGCCTGTTCGATGTTGCCCAGGGCGACATCAGCGCCGTCGAGCACACGGTTGGCCCAGCGCAACTTGTTCCAGCCGCCACGCACCAACCACCAGGTTTCCGAGTGCTTTTTATATCGGCCCGCCAAGCGCAGAGCCGTGGCCAGTTCTTCGAGGCCGTTGCGAGCCATCCTGATCTCTGCTTTGATCTTCTTGTACTCTTCGACGGACACCTCGTACGGCGCCGTAGCCAGCGCCAGGCAGGTCAGCGACACCGCCCCTTGCAGGTAAATGCTCTGCCGCGCACTGGGTTCCAGCCAAGTGGCGCCAGCCCACACCGTAGCGCCAGCAAGCCCGGCGCGCTGCATCCAGCCCTTGTTGTCGGTGTAACGCGCGCCCCGGTAGATGGCCGCCGCGCCGAGGCCAATGAGGCCCAGCGCAGTCGCGGTTTTCATCTGCTCGGCTTCCCCGGCGGCCTGCCAGAGCAGGCGGCGTTGGTCCATCAACGCCGCCAGAGATAGATGCAGATCACCCGCCAGCGGTTCGCCCGACGGCTCGGCACCAGCTTGGGGCAAGCGAGTATCGAGCCGCGGCGAGAAATGATACGGCGACGCGCAGCCCGCACTGCCTAGAAGCAGCGCCAAGGCTACGGCTGTGGCCGTCAGGCGCTGCACGGGTCGTGCATGCACGGCGCTCATGCCTGCCCGCTCGTCGGGCGCACCGGCAGCACGCCTATGTCTATGCTGTCTACCGCACACAGCGCGCCCGAGCTGCTGCTGGCCAGGTCGCGTTGCGCCAGCAGCAACAGCGAGATGCGCAGTTGGCCGTCGGCGGCCACCGGGGCTGCCACGGCGGCACTGAAAGGCTCGTCGGGTAAGCGCGGAGTCGCGCGCAGTCGGCGCCCATTGACCCAGCCGAAAGCATGCGCGTAGCCGTGTTCGCCAACGACGGCAATAGCGCCTCGCACCAGTACTGACACCCAGCCCGAACCTTCGCACTGCACCACACCTTCTGCGCGCCGCGTGGCTGGCCAAGCATCGTTGTCGTCGGCCTGGCTCTGCGCCACCAAGTTGTCGAAAAGCAGCGAAAACACGGTGCGGTCGTCCGTGCGCGTGCCACGCACAGCCAGACTGGTGTCTTCGAAAGTCGCGGCGTTTAGTTTCAGGCTCATGGTGGCTTTCCTACACGGGTTTAACTGCCATGCTGAGGCAGCGCCGCCTTGAGCGCACCCTCGAACGTGAGGGTAAATGTGAGTTCATCGCGTAAATGAAATTGATGATTCCGCTGCGCTGTTGCTGTGCACAATGGTTGGTCATGGCTGCCAACACCGTCCCGAAACGCTCGCTGCACGCGCTGAATGCACTATGTCTCGCTCAGTGGCACGTCGAGGTCTTCGTTCCGGCACTTTTGGAAGCCTTACATGGCTTGATCCCGAGCGCGCGTAACCTGTACGACTGGACAGACGAAGAGGGCCGCCTGGTTCGCTACTTTATCGAAGGCCCAGTGGATACAGCCGTGGCCCAGCTGTACTTCGAAGAGTTCCACAACGGCAAGGAAGCGAGCTGTATGCCACCGTTCTCTTCACTGCGCCAGATGCCGTTGGGCGTGCGGGGCGCGGCGGAACTGGATAACCCGGCGTTCTTCTCCGGCGCGCTATATAACGAGGTGTGGCGGCCACAGGGGCTGCACTCGCGCATCGAAGGCGTGGTGCGCAGCCGCAGCGGGCGGCTGTTGGGCAGCCTGGTGCTCTACCGCGGACGGGGTGAAGCACGCTTTACCGATCGGGAGCAGGCACTTCTGGCTGCTGTGTTGCCAATGGTAGCTGATGCACTGGATCGTGCGCGCCAAGCGACTAAGCCCGACAACCAGGGTCTGCACGTCGACGGCCTTGAGCCGCCGGAAACTGTTGTGCTGGATGGCAGCGGCCACGTTCTACACGCTACCGAAGGACTGGAACGTTTGCTGATGCTCGCAGATGACGGGTTGTCGCGTGACGCACTGCGACAAACGCTGAACGAGCGCCTGCAACGGCTGTTCGGGCATCTATTCAGGCAGATGATTGAACGCACACGGCAGCTGGATGGCCCTGCGGCGACGACGCCATGGCCTTCGCTGACGATAGTGAATGGCTTTGGGCGATTCAACGCTCATGGCTCTCTTCTTCGCCCGGCTTGGCCTCGGACGGAGCGTCCCTCGCCGCTGCTGCAGATCGTGTTGCGGCGGCTGGAGCTGCGAACGGTTGCACTTCACCGGGTGATGCGCGCATTGCCCATCTCTGTCAATCAGACGGTGGTGTGCGCGGCCTTGTATGCCGGCAGGACGCAGACCGATATTGCGCGCAGCATGGGAGTGAGTTCGACGACGGTGGTAGACCACGCGCGCAAGCTTTACCGCGCGCTGGAA
>Ga0105045_10006792_pt1 | contig 10120 bp, 10 predicted proteins | sample MAT02_FD_78089 | JGI IMG/M metagenome (GOLD analysis project Ga0105045, IMG submission 78089) | Freshwater microbial communities from Lake Fryxell liftoff mats and glacier meltwater in Antarctica - MAT-02 (megahit assembly) | ecosystem: Environmental > Aquatic > Freshwater > Ice > Liftoff...
AGTGAACAAAAACCTTCGATGGCCCTCTTCTGGGGTTGTTTTATTGCCCTGATTACGACGGCCTTTGCCTTCTTTAGCCGCATTTACCTTTGCGAAGGACGTTTTGCGACGGACTTCAGTTTGGACAAAGGGACCGTGGGCTCCCTCATTGGTGCAGGGATTTGGCCTTTCGGTATTTCCATCATCGTCTTCAGCCTCATCATCGACAAAGTCGGCTACCGCTTTGCGATGATTTTCTCATTCGTCTGTTATGTCGTCTACATCGTTCTGGCCTGCCTCGCGTATGGAGCGATTCAGGGAGTTGAGGGCGCGGACCTCGCTGCTGCCCAGATCAAGGGCTACAACCTGCTCTACTGGGGCAGCATCATTCTTGCCCTTGGCAATGGAACGGTCGAGGCCTTCATCAATCCGGTGGTGGCCACGATGTTCAGCCGGGACAAAACCAAATGGCTCAACATTCTCCATGCGGGATGGCCTGGTGGTCTCGTCATCGGCGGGCTTATCACGATCGCCCTCGCCGATGTCGCGGCATCGGGCGACTGGCGTCTCGTCGTTGGAATCATCGCCGTGCCGGCGGTGATCTACCTCATTATGCTGCTCCGCGTGAAGTTCCCGGTCAATGAGCGGGAGGCGGCAGGGGTTTCTTACAAGGAGATGCTCGGGGAATTCGGCGCCTTCGGCGCCCTCGTGGGTTTCGGCCTCATCTTTGCCCAACTCGCCCAAGTCTTCGCCTGGCCGTCGTGGCTCGTCTATGTCCTGACCGCCATCGTCGTGATCGCCTTCGGGGCCTACACGCGCAGCCTCGGTCGTGGCATTCTCGCCTTTCTCATCATCATCATGATGCCGCTCGCGACCACCGAGATCGGGACGGATGGCTGGATCACCGGCCTGATGAAGGTTCCCATGGAAGCTGCCGGACACAACGCTGCCTGGGTTCTCATCTACACCTCCGCGATCATGATGACTCTGCGTTTCTTCGCAGGCCCCATCGTTCACAAACTCTCCCCCATCGGCCTCTTGATTCTCAGCGCCGTCCTCGCCATTGCCGGCTTGTTTGCCCTGTCCAAGACGGGCAATTCGGGAATCGTTGTGATCTTCTCCGCAGCGACGCTTTACGCTTTTGGAAAGACCTTCTTCTGGCCGACCATGCTCGGAGTGACTTCGGAGCAGTGTCCTCGTGGCGGAGCCCTGACCCTCAACGCCATTTCCGGCATCGGGATGATCGCGGTCGGCATTCTCGGATTTCCCTTCATCGGGGTGATTCAGGAAAAAACCACCACGGTTGAACTGCAACAGTCCCAGCCGGCGGTGGCCCAGCAGATCCTCGTCGAAAAAAGCTCCGTGCTCGGCCAGTATCTCGCGATCGACCCTGCCAAGTCTGCGGCGCTGACCGATCCTGCCCAGGTGGAAGCGGTTTCCGCAGCCTCCCAGTCCGGTCAGTTTAACGCTCTCGCGACGATGGCGTATTTCCCGGCTTTCATGCTCTTGTGTTATCTTGCCCTGTTCTTCTACTTCAAGTCGCGCGGCGGCTATAAAGCTCAGAGCATCGGCGGACATTAATCGCGGGCCTTTTGAATCAATTTGACCGAGAAGGGGAGGCGAAAGTCTCCCCTTTTCCATGTCCGTTCATGAAAATCCACACCTACGCCAAGTGCGACACCTGCCGCAAAGCCGTGAAATGGCTCCGCGAAAAAGGGCTCGTCTTTGAAGAACTCCCTATCCGCGAGACCCCGCCCTCTCCGGACGAGCTCCGACGAATGCTCGCTATATATAAAGGAGACCTCCGCCGCCTCTTTAACACCTCGGGCCAGGACTACCGCGCGCTCGGAATCAAAGACAGACTCCCGACCCTCGCAGCCGACGCCGCCGTCGCTCTTCTCGCGGGGAACGGAAATCTCATCAAGCGCCCCTTTCTTCTCGATGGTGAGCGCGGGCTCGTGGGGTTCAGTGCCGAAGAATGGGAGCAGACTCTGCTTTGAGTTCGCGCTTCCGTTTTTCGTCCGTCTCTGCCATACTTCGGACATGCTCGCGGGGCGTTTTTACTTTCTCATCCTCCTCCTCCTGCTCTCCCCCGTGAGTGGCGGCCTTGCGGAGGTGACGGTAAAGAAAGAAATCAACGTCAGCTTTGCCCCGCTCGAGGTCGTGAAGCCCATCCTCGACCCCGTCCTTAGTCAGCAGGGCAAATTCCTCATGCTCGCCAACAAGGGGGCCGTGCTCGTGATCGACACGCCCGAGGGCATCCTCGCGGCAGAGCAGGCGATCACGGCGGCGCAGTTGCCCGCTGCCGACGTGGCGCTGGAGTTCCAGTTCGTGACCGGGTTGCCCACGCGCAAGACCTCCATTACGGTGGGGCGGGAGGTTCCGTTCCCCACCGCTTTTGCCCCGGCCACGATCATCGTCGGGCCGAACGGCATCGTCACCGGGGTCGTGCCCGCGACGCCGACCGCGTTCCGCACCCGCAACATCGGGATCACCAGCGAGAGCGTCAGCACGGTCAATCCCGACGGCTCCATCACCCTCGATATCAATACCGAGTCGAGCGAGTTTGAAGGCTTCGTCAACTACGGCTCGACGATCCTCCCGGCCGGAGGCATCGGCAGCGTGCCGGTCAACGGCCGGGTGGGGAATCCAGCTTTCTTCAGCCCCTTCATCAACACCGGCGGGATCAATCTCCCCATCATCTCGACGACCCGCATTTCCACCTCCATCGTGATCCGTCCGCGTCTCGAGGTCGGCGTCATCAATCTCGACATGATGCCCCGTCTCCAGGTGCAGATCGACGGATCAGAGATGGAGCCCCAACTCATCGATCTCAAGCAATACCGCACGACCCTGCCGGTCACGAATCATCAGGTCGGCCGGGTTTACGGCTTCACCGGCGCGGACGAGGACTTCAACCGGCACTTCTTCGGGGCCAAAGATCTCACCGCCGGCGGCACCGCCATCGTCGTGAAGGCGAAGGCGACGCCCCCGGGTAATGCGGCTCCCGAAAAAGCCGCCGAGTGATCCCGCTCAGCTCTCGCGCTTTTCCGGCAGGATGGCGCAGGCACCCTTGCAGCCGAAGATTTTGCTGAGAAAAAGGCGGTGCTTCGAGACAAAGGCGTAGACGATCTCCGCGATCTTGATCACCCCCGGGATCCAGAGGAAAAGGCCCGTTGGCACGAGAAGGGGGATGCGCATCCCGAGAAAGCGGAACGCCCGCGCCCCGCGATAGATTACCCCTTCAGGTGTGACACAGTGAATCGCCTCGAGCAGATCTTCCCGCGTGATCCCCGGCGCAATCTCTGCCGCCCGGGAATCCTTCAGCGGCACCATCTCGACCACATGGAACCAGTCCATCCACGAAAGCAATCGACTCTGAAAAGTACAAAGGGGACAATCACTATCAAAAAGAAGAATGTGTTTCTGACTATTCATAAAAAAACCAAGCACTTAGCACTTAGCACTACCCCCCGGCCTATTCCTCTCCTCAAGGATCGCGCGATACTCCGAGGCGTAGGAGACAAAAGTCGGCGCCGCATCCTCGTCGCAGACTTCGAGATCCCAACGGTCGTTGCAACCCGAGCAACGATAGGCGACATAGTCCCCGATTTCCCAGCCTTCCTCGGGAGGATAGCTCAGTCGGTGCGCCAACTGCCCGCAATCGACACAGGTGATGGTTTTCGGGACTTCCATGGCGTAACCTTCGCACAGCCTTTCATGTCAATCAATCATCAGCCCGTCATCATTCTCGTGGAGCCGCAACTGGGGCAAAACATCGGCATGTGCGCCCGCGCCATGCTCAATTGCGGGCTCGAGCACCTGCGGCTCGTGCGTCCGCGCGACGGGTGGCCGAATCCCGCCGCCATCGCCACCGCCGCCGATGCCGACTCTGTCCTGGAAAAGGCTGAGGTCTTCGAGACCCTCGAGGCCGCCGTCGCCGACTGCCAGTATGTCGTCGCCACCTCCGCCCGTGATCGTTCCATTGCCGTGCCCGTGGTGGGTTCGGGCGAGGCATCCGCCAGGGTCGCCGACTGGGGTGCGAGCGGTTCCCGTGTCGCCGTGATCTTCGGTCCCGAAGCCTCCGGATTGGACAATGCGGTGATCGCGCGGGCGGGGATGCTGATGCGATTCGAGACCAATCCCGACTTTAGTTCGCTCAATCTCGCCCAGTGTGTCCTGCTCTTCGGATGGGAATGGAGGCGCGCCTCCGCCGCCCCGGGCGGAGCATCGGAGCCGACCGCGTCTGCCGCCCCCGCCACTCGCGGGGATCTCGACCGCTTCCTCGATCGTCTCGAGCAGTCGCTCGATGAGCGCGGCTTTTTCCTCACGCCCGATCTGAAGCCGACCACCGTGAAGATCCTCCGCAGCGTTTTCTCACGCACCATCGCTTCCGAAAAAGAGGTCAGACTTCTCCACGGTGTCCTCACCGCCCTGCTGCGCGAAAAACCATAATGGTGACCCCCGGGTCGCCATCAAAGAGGGTTAAATAAGTGACTCGCCAGGGTCTAATGAGGACATTCCGCCCGACCTTCTTGCATTGTGCAATGCCCGTAAAATCAGGGGCTGGAGGCTCTTTTGACCTTCTTTCCCATTGATATTTAGGCGGCTTTCGCCTACGCCTTAGAGCGCACGATTCGGTCCCGGCAGAGCGTCGCCACTCCCTCCTTTGATGAAACAAAATCTGTTGGCGTCCCCCGGTGATTGGCGCCGCCTCCGCCGCCCCTTCGGGCTTGTGTTTTTCGCCAGCGTGATTTCCCTCTGCTCGTGTTCCACGGTCAAGGTGAAAAACATGCCTGCCGCCGTCGCCGAAGTGGCGTTGGAGTCCGCCGGCCTGCTCGAGAAGGTCGTCGCCTCGCCTGTCGATGCTCTCGCTGACTTCGCCGATGAAACATCCGACCTCATCACGCGGGCAAAGCGGTCCGAGTTCAGGGGAAAGAAAAGCGACGCGGCAGGGACCTATCTCAAGGTCGCCAGTGATGCGCATTTCCGGCTCATTTCCGGCAAGGTGTCCCCCGGTTCGGAGGAGGAAAAGGCGCTCATCGAGATCTACAACAGTTCTCTCGCCAGTTTCGCCGCCCAATGGATCGAGGATCCGCGGCGGTTTGAGCCGGGCTCGTGCCAGTACTCCTGCGGGGATGAAGCATTCGAGATCGCGGTCGCCGCGGACTCTCCCTACGAGGCCGCCTACTTCGATCACATCATCCCCTCGAGCGCACTTCAGAAAAAAGGAATCGTGAACAAAACCCGTGAGGGTGTCGGCGCTGCCCTCGTCGCGATACGCGAGCAGCGTCCCGATCGGGAGGAGGAACTGCGCTTTTTCCCCGGACGCGGGCTCCATGTCCCGGTCACCGTGACGATCGATTCCGTTTCGATCTCCGCCGTCGACGGCGGGGTTAAGCGAGTAAATTTTTCCCTGCGCAATCCTCTCGTCGAAGACACGATCCTGCTGGGTGATCGTGCACTGCCCCTCGCGGCGGACTTCAGCGCGCCGCTCGCGATGGTTTTGCGGGGCGGCAATGAGGTGATCTCGGGGATTCATGGATTCTTCAAGGCAGACGAGCGCCTTGCCCACTCCGGATTTCTCCTCCTCGAACCCTACGATCCCGATCGCATCCCCGTCATCCTCATCCACGGGCTCTTCTCCGTGCCCATGATCTGGCGCGACATCATTCCCGAGATGACGTGTCATCCGGAAATTTCGAAACGCTATCAGTTTATCCTCTTCACCTACCCGAGTAGTTACCCGGTGATCGAGTCCGCCGAGCTGCTGCGTGACCAACTCGCCGCCTTGCGGGCCGTTTACGATCCTGATGGGAACGATCCGCTCTCGCGCAATCTCGTCGTCGTCGGGCACAGCATGGGCGGCATCCTCGGCCACACGCTCGTGACCGAGTTTGGCGACAATCTCTGGAACGAGTACAGCGACGTGCCTTTTGATGAACTCGACGTAGGGGCGGCCGAGAAGGAAAAGATCAGGAAGCTCGTCTATTTCAAACCCGATCCCGGGGTGACCCGGGTGGTCTACTATTCCACTCCGCACCGTGGATCTGACGTGGCGAGGAAGGGCCTCGCCGGAGTGATCTCCCGCACCGCGAAGCTGCCGGCCAATGTCGTGCAGTTCACCTCGAATTTCCTCGATCCGCGGATCGAGTCGAGCCTGGCCGTCCCGGTGAAAGAAAAAGTGACGAGTGTGCAGTCGCTCCAGCCCGGGTCGCCAATGCTGTCGGCAATGGACCGCTCGCCCTACAAAAAGGGAGTCATTTATCACAGCGTCATGGGTGACCGCGGGCGCGGCGACACACCCGAGAGTTCAGATGGAATCGTCGCATACTGGAGTTCGCGCCAGCACGGTGCCGCCTCCGAGCTCGTCGTTCCGAGTGACCACAAATCATACCGTCATCCCGGGGGCATTGCAGAGCTGCACCGCATCCTTCGCGAGCACGCTGGTCTTTGACCCTCCTTTCAGAGAGATGGGGCTCGCTCTGCACGGCAAATGATGAGCCGCTCGAAGTAGCCGGGCACGCAGTTGATTTTGCTCGTTTTATTCGCTTCGCTCACCCTGCGTTTGGAGGGATGGGGCTTCTTTACCGCCATGTCCTCGGTGAACTCCGCGTCATCCTCACAGGCACGCCCGGTTTCAGCCATCGCGGCATCCTGTTCGAAGAATGAGTAAGGTTAACTTTTAATGATGAGACCTAGCCGCCTGTCGGACTTATCCCGCCCGGCTGCGGAAATCGGGAATTCGGCCCGAATTCCCCCTCGTTTTCGTCATTTGTGTTCGCACAAACTCCTCAAGCTCATGAAAATTCTGACTCGAACCCCAATCCCCTCGCTCAGACGCTCTAAGTCCGACAGGCTGCTAGTCTCTGGGTGCTTTGAAACATCTGTCTCACCCCAAATAACCTCACCGCCAAGAAATGAGATCGACACCGCGCAGCGTCCTGCTACCTTAGCGGCTTTAACCCCTGAAAAATCCCCGGGGGGCTGACTTGTCAGGCATGAAGATTTTTGCGCCAAAAGAAACCGACCCTATCGAAACCCGAGCCTCGCTCGATCCCGCTGCGGTGAAGAAACTCGTCGGCCTCGGGGCCGAGGTGGTCGTGGAATCGGGCCTCGGCGATCGCTGCGACCATCCTGATTCGGCCTACATGGCGGCCGGGGCCGCGGTTACGGCGGATCGCAACGGAGCACTCGGCTCCGCTGACATCGTCACCCGGGTGCGCAAGCCTTCCATCGACGAGATCGGCCAGCTCAAGGCCGGGTCTATCCACATCAGCTTCCTCGATCCCTTTAACGAAAAGGATCTCATCACGAAGTTCGCCGATCAGAAAGTCAGCGCGATCAGCCTCGAGATGATCCCGCGGACCACTCTCGCGCAGAAAATGGACGCGATCAGCTCACAGGCGAACCTCGCCGGCTACGTCTCGGTCATCGTCGCGGCGAACAGCATGAGCACGATCTTCCCCATGATGATGACCCCGGCCGGGACGATTTCCCCGGCGAAGGTCTTTGTCCTCGGTATCGGGGTGGCCGGACTCCAGGCCATCGCCACCGCGAAGCGACTCGGGGCACGCGTCACCGCTTTCGACGTGCGGCCCGAGGCCCTCGAGCAGGCCGAGTCGCTCGGAGCCAAGGCCCTGCGCATCGACCTCGGTGACACCGCCGGGACCGATCAGGGCTACGCGAAAGAGCTCTCCCCCGAGCAGCTCGAAAAACAAATCCAGGCTCAGGCTAAAGTCTGCGCCCAGAGCGATGTCGTCATCACCACCGCGAAGGTTTTCGGCCGCAAGCCGCCCATCCTCATCAAAAAGGACGTCGTCGAGAGCATGCAGTATGGCAGCGTCATCGTCGATCTCGCCGCCGAGACCGGCGGCAATGTCGAGGGCATCGTCCCCGGCGAAGAGGTCGTCACCGCGAATGGTGTCAAACTCATCGGCCTCGCCAACTTCGAGGGCCGCGTCTCCAAGCACGCCTCCCAGGTCCTCGCGGCGAACTTCGCCAACATGATCGAGCATTTCTGGGACAAAGAGGCCAAGACCTTCAAAATCAATCCCGCCGACGAGATCCAGAAAGGCTGCCTCATCACCCACGACGGGGCCATCGTCCACGAACGTTTCAAAAGCTAACCGCGTCCTCCCATGGAAATCCTCATCCTCCTCGTCTTCGTTTTTGTCCTCGCCGCCTTCCTCGGATTCGAGCTGATCCAGAAAGTCCCGAGCCAGCTTCACACCCCGCTCATGTCCGGCTCAAATGCGATCTCCGGGATCACCGTGGTCGGTGCCATGATCGCCGCCGGTGTGGCTGAGGGAGAGTTCGGCAAATGGCTGGGATTTGCCGCAGTAGTTCTGGCGATGATCAACGTCGTCGGGGGCTATCTCGTCACCGACCGCATGCTTGGCATGTTCAAAAAGAAGGGTAAGTGACCCGACCGCACCCCGTTTGCCCCCGACTTGACCCTCTTTTCCTCTCTCTCCCCACCTTCATGGAAAAACTGATCGACCTCGCTTACATCTTCGCCTCGATCCTCTTCATCTTCGGGATCAAGATGCTCGGCAATGCCTCGACGGCCCGCAAAGGCAACCTCCTCTCCGCCGTCGGCATGCTCATCGCCGTGGTCGCCACGCTCTTTTATAAGGAAGTCGTCGATTACCCCCTCATCCTCGCCGGTCTCGCCATCGGGGCGGTCATCGGCTGGATCTGGTCGGTGAAGGTGCAGATGACGGGCATGCCCGAACTCGTCGCCCTTTTTAACGGCTTCGGCGGCCTCGCCTCGGTGCTGGTGGGTTGGGCGGAGTTTGAGTTCGGCAAAAATACCGACCCGGTCACGCAGATCGCCATCTACTCCGCCATCCTCATCGGGGGCGTCACTTTTACGGGCAGTTTTATCGCCTACCTCAAACTCGCCGGCAAAATGAGTGGAAGTCCCACTCTCTTCGCCGGGCAGAAGGCAATCAATGCGGTGCTCTTCGTCGCGCTCCTGGCGCTCGGGGTCGTCTTTGTGATCACGGGATCCGCATGGTCGCTCTATGCCATCCTCGTCCTTTCTCTCGCCCTCGGAGTCCTCGGAGTTCTGCCCATCGGTGGCGGCGACATGCCCGTGATCATCGCCTTCCTTAACAGTTTCTCCGGTCTCGCGGGTGCAGCGGCCGGTTTTGTCATTCTCAACAAAGTGCTCATTGTCGCGGGCTGTCTCGTGGGTACCTCGGGCATCATCCTCACGATGATCATGTGCAAGGCGATGAACCGCACCTTCGGCAACGTCCTTTTCGGCGGATTTGGAGCCGCGGGGGGAGCCACCGGTAAAGCGGTCGAGGGCGAAATGAAAGGCGTCTCGCTCGAAGACGCCTATTACGTGCTCGAAGCGGCTCAGTCCGTCGTCTTTGTCCCCGGTTACGGTATGGCCGTGGCGCAGGCCCAGCACGCGGTAAAAGAGCTCGGAGCCCTCCTCGAGAAAAACGGGGCCGAGGTCCGCTACGGGATCCATCCCGTCGCCGGCCGTATGCCCGGACACATGAACGTGCTCCTCGCCGAGGCCGACGTGCCCTACGAGCAGCTCTGCGAGATGGATGACATCAACGCCATCATCGAGACGGTCGATGTCGCGATCATCATCGGGGCCAACGACGTCGTCAATCCCGCCGCCGCCGAAGACGAGGGCAGCCCCATCTACGGCATGCCCATCATCGACGCCTACAAGGCCCGCACCGTCTTCGCCCTAAAGCGCGGCAAGGGGGCGGGATTTTCCGGTCTCGAGAACAGCCTCTTCTTCCGCGACAACACCCGCATGATCTATGGCGACGCCAAAGAGACCATGACCGGGCTCGTGGCGCAGTTCAAGCGGTGAGGTTTTTCACCCCAACCGATCCTTCGACGGCCCGGCGACGGGCTCAGGCTCGGAGGGAAACCCTGCAGGGAGGAGAGAACCGAGCTGGACGAACCGGCTTCTAGGATTGGCTCGACGCTGAGGAGTCGGCGCAAGGAGGTGCGACACTCCTGTCGCGCGGCTGGCAGGAGTGGTGTCCCGAGGAAGCGGAATTACTAATCGTTCGGAAACGATATTCAGCAATTTCCGCCCGATCTTGAGAGCGGCTCGGTGGTGTCGGGATGGAAACAGTCATGCGAAGTACCAGGGAAGAAC
>Ga0105045_10006793_pt1 | contig 10119 bp, 8 predicted proteins | sample MAT02_FD_78089 | JGI IMG/M metagenome (GOLD analysis project Ga0105045, IMG submission 78089) | Freshwater microbial communities from Lake Fryxell liftoff mats and glacier meltwater in Antarctica - MAT-02 (megahit assembly) | ecosystem: Environmental > Aquatic > Freshwater > Ice > Liftoff...
CTGAATGGCCGTTTCGTAAGAAGATTTTGCCAAATCAAAGCGCTCCATTGCCAAAAACATGCTTCCTTTGAATACGTATGCATCACGCTTATTCGGGTCAATTCTTAAAGCTCGGTCAACGTATAAAAAAGCGTTCTCAAAATCTCTTTGAAAACCATAAGAAGTAGCCAGCTGCAGCAAAGCATCCGTGTTTTTTGGTTGTTTAGAAACAATGTATTTAAAATGTCTTTGAGCAATGGCTACATCTGCAACCGAACGATCTGGTTTGTTGTTTTGCACTTGAGCGTATAACATGCGTGTTTCCAAATTCATGCTATCAAGCCTAAAAGCTTTAGCTGCATCTCCGAGTGCATCAACAAAATTGTTTTTCTCAAGCAAAATATTACCCCTTATCAATAATAAAGGAACACTATCTGGATAAACGTTTATCAAACTATCAATGTTCGATGCAGTTGCTTTAACAACGGGTGCAGAATTTTCGCCACAAGAGGTTATCAAAACAGATGTAAATGCTACCAAAATATAGATCAAACTGATTTTTTTCATACTACAAATTTAGATGAAATTTTAATTAATTGAGCTCAAACTTTCAATCATAGACTAAAAGGTTGTTTTGGAGGTGTAAATTGTAAGATTTTAACTAAAATTATTTATTCGGTCAGAATAATGCCGTAAATTTGTATCATGAAGATTTTCAAAATTTCTTTTCTCATTTTAGTTGTTGGACTCCTTAGTTCGGATTTATTTGGACAAGGATGCTCTCAATGCAAATTAATTGCCGAACAAGGTAGCGAATTAGATGAAGGTTCGTTTGGTTCTGGAATCAATGGCGGAATTTTATACCTCATGGCAATTCCTTATATTCTATTACTCCTTTTATTCAGAAAACGCTTGGTTCGGTTATTTAAACAATTTTTTCAGCAAAAATCAAAAGCGCCCTCTTCCCTTAAATAAGGCCGTGTTTCTTGTAGAATAAGAAAGTGAAAATTCCAACGAGCCACCTCTATATGCGTTGCGCAATTTAGAGATTGTTATATCATACGAAATTCCGAATTGGAAACTTTTCCAGTCAATTAAAATGGATGGCATAATTGCATCTTTCCATCGCGTGTATAATCCAATACCGAAAAAGGCTTCTTGCGTATTTCCTGTTACATAAGTTCCATCTTCAAATCGGTACCTAAGCATTGCTCCAACTAAGGTTTGAAAGTGTGTTCCTTGAATCGTTTGTACTGCATTCGCATCGATTGTAAAAGATGAACTCCCTAAATCGGCAGTAACTCCCGCATGGGCAACGTATTTACGCAATAATTGCTCGCTGGTGGCACCAGTGGCAAATTTAAATTTTGGAGCATTCACATGATAAGCAGCAAAACCAGCTTGCACTTTTAGATTGTTTTCACCTTGAAATGTGTTTTGTGATCCATCATAAACATAATAAACTCCAGCGCTAGCATCCAAATAAGTGAAACTTCCTAACTTATTCATGTCACCTGTTAAGATTAATTTATCAAATTTTTGCCCATCCCATTGACTGCGATAATCTAAGCTAGTCGCATTCCCAGAGCGGTTTCCAACTCCTCCTTGAAGTCCAACTGCCAATGTGTGCCCATTTCCACCCATAGGTAAAATCCCATTAAGCGTTAATGAACCTTGACGGTGTCCAAATTGGGAATCACCGCCAATGTCGTTAAAAAACATAACTCCTATTCCTAAATGAGCTCTATCATTCATATCAGGTTTAAATGCAGCCATTTCTGCCGAAATATTAGTTGTCATGAATTGTGTATTCGCACCTAACCATTGATTTCTATGATTCACAATGAACCGTTCCCACCCATTAAAGACAGCACAGGCAGCTGGATTTATTAGAACCGGTGTTTGAGCCGTTTGTGTAAAGTGAATGTCTTGTGAAAATCCGGTTAAATAGATTAACAAGATACTTATTGAGCATATACTTTTCATAGCTTATCGAATAACAGTGATATTACCAGATTTAAGTTCTGCTGTTCCATCGTAGTATTTCACCTCTAAAATGTAAGCATAAATTCCTGTATTTACTTTACTGCCATTGAAATTTCCATTCCACTCAAAATCTCTATCTGTGGTTTTCACCATAAGGTTACCCCAACGATCATAAATTGTGAATATAAATGAGAAGACATCAATCCCTACAATTAATTTTAGGGTTTCATTGTCACCGTCACCATCAGGTGAGAATCCTGTTGGAACAAACATTCCCAAAGTACAATCTATCCCAGCCGCTGTTGGGCTGCACGGATCAAACGGATTTGAACCATCAGCAATTTCGATTTCATCTAAAATTCCATCACCATCACAATCAGAACCTGCTAATATCGTTTCAGTTATTGATCCAATTAAATAAGAACATGGATTGTTTGGGTTAGTTCCATCAAGTAACTCTCTTATGTCAAGCACACCATCACCATCCGTATCTATATTGCATTCAGGTGCAGAATCGTCTGGGTCACAAAAATTTAAAGGATCAGAACCACCAATAACTTCTGCGCTATCACTCAATCCATCTCCATCCGTATCAGGATTGTTTGGATCTGTACCAAGGTTTGCTTCTTCGAAATTTGTTAATCCGTCTCCGTCATCATCACAGTCATCATCATTTGGATCACAAGGGTCTAGTGGGTCAGAGCCATTAGCAATCTCCACGCCATCATTAATTCCATCACCATCTGTATCTGGATTTTGCGGATCTGTACCGTAAATATTCTCTTCATCCTCATTGGTAATTCCATCGCCATCTAAATCTGGATTGTCAGGAATAAAAACCGCTAGAATATTCTCTGGCTGATTAATGTCTATACTATTCGTGTCTTCCGTTATTGCATTCGACATTGGTCCTAAAGTATATTCCCAATGGTCGAATGTAAAACCAGGAAAAGCACGAGCCTTGACGTTAGTTGCAATCCCACCGTAATATTGGGCTACCCAAGGATATGCTGGAGCCCATGTTGAATTCACTTTAATTTCACCACTTAAATTTGGAAAAACATCAAACGAAACATCAAAAGGCCCAACCAAGGTGTAACAATCTATTAATCCTTGTGATAAAGCCAAACAACGAGCCTCAATAAAATCGCGTAAGGTTTGAACATTATTTTGCCAACCAGTCATGGTGCCGCCCCATCGAGCAACCTGTCCAACCATTTCAGGAGCAATCTCGGCAACCATACTGTCTAGCAGAGGCAGCAGGTAATCACATGATAAATAGGTGTTTACTAAGTCAACATATCTTGTAATATAATACTGATTTACATCATCATTTTCTGCAATCAACTTCGTAAGAATTTGAGTATGACCCTGCCCTCCTGGGTTTGGCAACTCTTCAGCATCACACGGATCAGCATTTGGAGATTCATCTGGAATCCCTGTGAAATTGATATAATGACCAAAAGTTGCATCCATGTCCCAAAGCGCGTATCTCCACTTTCTCTTATCACCTGCTGGGTTAAGTCCGCGCCACCATGCAGTGTTCCAATTCAGCCAATCTTGATTAACACAGTAGGAATTAATGACAAAGTAATCACAAAGAGATTCCCAATTATACAACGAATCTACATTTGCAAAGTTTGCAGGGACACCCATGTTATTGGTAGCTATATAATTTCTTAGTGTGTTCCAGTTTGGTTGAGCGTTTGGAGCACCATAATCTTGCCATGTTCCGCCCCACGTTTTTAGATACTGTAAATTGTATTTGTTTTGATTATAATAATGATTGGTATAATCATGGTCATCCGCTTTTTCACGAATTTCATACACCCCCCAATATTGACCATTGAGATACACAACACAAGGCCTCCACGTTCTTTCGTCTAATTTCAAATCAGCGCGAATGGATAAGGTATGAATAAAAGCATCTCGAATATGAGCTCCTCCGTTTTCAAATGGGTAATTATCACTAGCACCTGGTTTCAAAATTACTCGTTGAAATTCGTCTCGGTCTTTATCCGGAAAGATTTGATGCTGCAGTTCATGATTGTAACCAAATTGATCACGCATGATGAAATCAAATCCTCTTTGTGGATATCCCCAAGAATCATTTCCATGCTTGTTGAAGTTTCCTTCTCCTTCATCAATAAACGAACCATCATCTTCGAAAAGTTCAAAAGCTCCCTGTGGTTCAATTTGAGAGCCACCGAGCAATGTAGCAACTTGCTGACCAGAAACAGAAACAACAGAAACAGTATGATTTACATTGATAAAGTATGAATTTGTCTCCGTGAAACTTGGTTCATCTGTACTAAATGCAACTGCTCTCAAAACCGTGGTTGCGGCAACGGAGATTGGACCTGAATACAAGGTAGATGTTGCTATTGGTAAGGAACCATTTGTTGTATATCTAATCTGCGCAGCAGGATTTGAACAAGTGATTGTTACGGATTGTGTTCCTGTATAAAAACCAGGAGCTAAAGACATTACAGGTTTAGGAGTGTAAAAATTAAGTGCTCCCGTATTATTAGCTCCAGGAGTTGGAGTAATGAAAAGCTTCCAAGCGGCTGCTCCATTTGTCTCACGACCAACTGAATGATTTGCTTTAGTTCGATGGATAATTGATAACGAATCCACAATGTTTCCAAAGGGATTTGATAATAGAATCTTATCATCACGGGTTTGTTTCAAATTGAAATTTGGATGAAGCTGAGTTCCATTTACAGTATTTCTGCCAGAAGCAAAAAACACTAAAAAACCATTAGCCGGAATCGAACCACTTGGAATTTGCCATTTCAATGGATTTCCAGCCCTCTCGGAAAGGTACCAACCAGTTAAGTCAATCGCAGCGCCTGTGGCATTGAATAACTCAACCCAGTCCTCGCGCTCTCCATAAGCGTCTGTGATACCCGCCGTGTTTGAACACGAGTATTCGTTAACAACAATCTGACTAAATGACTGACTACTAATCAATAAAACAGAAAAAGCAAATAAAAATAGTTTCATAATTTCGAGAATTTCAAAAAAAAAAAGTATAACAGAACGTAATATTAATAAATTATTAACAATTAGACGAGCAGAAAACAGTTTTAGTTGTACTTTTATCCAAAAAAATTTAATAAAAAAATGAAAACAGTTACTTATTTCTTGTTTTTTGCGGTACTAACCACGTTTATTTCTTGCAAAAAAGTTGAAGGCGAAGGTGGTGGTGCAACCATCTCCGGCAGTTTAAATGGTCAAAAATTAAATGGAGCAGGTGTTGTTAGTTCAGAATATCCATTATTCGATCACGATATATACATCATTTATGGTGGGAATAGCACATTTTATGATGACAGAATAAGAACGAGTTATGATGGTTCGTTTGAATTCCGAAATCTTCAACCAGGTAATTATACAGTTTTCTTGTATCAGAAAAACCCATCAGAACCAAACGAAGAATCTGTTATTATTAGACAAGCTACGATTTCCAAGCAAGACAAGAAAGGCAAGGTTAATATAGGTGTCATTAATGTTCGGGACTAAGATGAAAAATTTTTTCATTATTCTTTTATTTCCTTTTTGTTTGTTTGGACAGACATCTAACAATGTTTGGATAGAACTCGCAGTAAAGGGCAATATTACGGAAAAACTAGGATGGCAATCGGAAATAACTAATCGATTTGGAGGAGATGGTATTGAACGCTTTTTTGTGCAAGCAGGTGTGAAATACAAATTAACGAAATGGTTTCGACCGTCCTTTGATTATCGATTTAGTTTGGACAAAGATTTATACACAAATTACCAACCTTCGCACCGATTTTTATTCAACGCAAATTTTGAAAAGAAATTCACAAAAAGATTAGAGGCTGGTTTGCGCGTTCGTTATCAATATGATTTTTCAACTTGGAATAGAGATTATGGATATCAACAATCTGTTTCGAATACCTTAAGATTTAAACCGGAAATACAGTATTCAATTAAAAAAAGTGATTTCACGCCTTATGCTGGCGCCGAATTTTTTTATAGTATAGTGAGGTATAATTCGTATTTCTACAAGATGCGATTTACGGTAGGCACGGACATTGAGCTCTCTGACCCATTAAAAATAAGTATTGGTTACATTTTTGACAGAGAGTTGTTTGATCAAAACAACTTCCCTAAAAGAAGACACGTTTTAAACGTTGGATTTGCTTATAAAATAGGACAATAAAAATTTAATACTCAGCCGGGCTAACTTCAATTTTAAATCCAATATCTAACACATTATCAATAGAAGGTTGCGTAATTCCTTGCTCAATGATGAATTTATACTTTCCTTTTAGTGGCATTCTTCTACTACTAAAGCGCAGTTGATTTTCAACGATTGTTCCTGAATTATTTCCATGCCATGATCCATCTGGGTTCGTTATTTTTAGTTCAAATGGTTCTCGGACTGTTTGACCGTCTGGAGTTGTTGTAGCCCAAAATATCCACAAATTATTGTATTTATAACTGGTACTAGTTCGAACAGTTAAAACAAAATCATACGATTTCTTTATGTCTGTAATATCAACTTCAAATGTTGGTTTTTGAGTCTGTTTCCATTCATTTCCATCAAAGGACTGAACATTTTCGTAAAATGGGGCTTCACTGCAGCCGCTTAAGAAAATCAAAAAACAAAAAACGACAAAAATAGTGCTATACGTTTTCATTCGGATTTTTCTTTTCTCCAGCGGCGTTAGGATTGTTCGGTTTTCTTCGTTTATTCGGTCTTTTCCGCTTTATCACTGGATCACCTGTGGTTTCTCCAGCAAGTGGATTTACCTTCGCATTATCCTTTTGCGGATTATTAATTTTGGGCTTAGAAGAATCGTTTTGTCTGTTAGGATTGTCATTCCTTCTTTCTCCTTGCGGGCGATTCGGATTTGGTTTTCCTTTTTTCTTTTTCTTTTTGGTAAAAGTATGTTCAAATCTATTAAGACTGTCCTGACCTACGACATTAGAATATTCTGGAGCAACCTTGAGAACTTCAACATATTCTTTCAATTCTCTCGGTTTTTTACCCTCTTTATTCATCTGTATTACTTCCAAAACTCTTTCAGGAGTTAAAGCCACAAGTCCAGAAACACCTTCACCAAATAATGAATACCACATTTCACGTTTAAACACATCTGTTTTCACATGAGAAGCAGACCCTTTTTCCATTTGGAGTTTAATATCCGTCTTTGGGAAAGTTTTCATGGCTTCTAGATACATGTCTAACTCATAATTTAAGCAACACTTCAACTTTCCACATTGACCTGCCAATTTCTGAGGATTCAAAGAAAGTTGCTGATATCTAGCAGCTGATGTAGAAACAGATCTAAAGTCTGTTAACCAAGTTGAACAGCACAATTCTCTTCCACAAGAACCAATCCCACCTAGCCTCGAAGCTTCTTGTCTTGCCCCAACTTGACGCATTTCAACACGAATTTTGAATGCATCCGCCATGTCTTTTATCAATTGACGGAAATCTACGCGACCTTCGGCAGTATAATAAAAAGTAGCTTTAGATAAATCTCCTTGGTATTCAACATCTGAAATTTTCATTTGCAGATTTAGGTTTAGCGCCAAAGTTCTTGAAGCGAACATGACATCCTTTTCAAGCTCTCGCGCCTTGATCCATTTATCTATATCTTCTTGATTGGCAACACGCACAATTTTTCTAGCTTCCATAGGTTTAAACCCAGGCGCTTTTTTTCGCACTTGTATTCTGGCTAATTCTCCTACAACCGAAACAACTCCTATGTCAATACCTGGACTTGTTTCAACAACCACTACATCGCCCGCTAGCAAACTTGAACTGCGCGAGTTCCGATAAAATGATTTTCGGCTGTTTTTAAATCTTACTTCAACTATATCATAAGGTGACTGACCGTTCGGTAATGCAATATTTGCTAACCAATCATAAACCTCTAATTTGTTACATCCGCCAGAACTACAGTTGCCGTTATCTTTACATCCACGGGGCGTTCCACCACCACTACTGCAACTTGAACAACTCATAATTCTATTTTTATTTATTGTAAAACTAGTAATAATTCTCTCTTTTCAAGCAAAAAAAACTAAGCCATGTGTATATAGCGCATAACTTGGAAACAAATATTTGTAAAAAGCAGTTTGGAATTTGCATTTCTTTCAACAAAATAATGACCATCATTAAATGTTTTCATAAATAGAAGAACATTATTGCCGGTAATGAATTTGGAGAATTTTTTTAAGAATTCACCTTCCTCTTGAGAAACTCTGAGTAAAATATCTTGTGTATAATTTTTTAATATGCTTTGTCTGAACATGTGCAAAGCATATTTTAAAAATGTTTTCTGATTTTCACGTGATTCAAACCCCATTCTTTCGGACCATTGAAGCATTTGTAAGACATCCTTTTTATAACATACACGCATTAATTCCACAAATAAATCTCGTTCAACATTTGCATTCTCAGATTCGCTTATCTGCTCCAAGGCAGATAATAAATCGCCCTCAGATCGTGCAGTAATTGAATCAGCCAATGACTTGTCTAAAGCTTTTTTATCTCGCAGAAAAACGCTTAAATCTTCTGCATTTATTTTAGGAATCTTAACAATTTGAGTTCGCGACAAAATAGTTTGAAGCATATTATCATCTGTTTCACTAACTAAAATGAAAAGTGTATCCTTTGGTGGCTCCTCCAGTATTTTAAGCAATTTATTGGCTGCCGCAGCATTCATTTCGTTCGCACTCCAAATAATCATCACCTTTTGTTTACCTTCATAAGCTTTTAGCGAAAGTTTTTTGATGATCGACAGACTTTCTTCTGTGCCAATAATTGGTCTTTTTCCTTTTTCATCAATAAGCAGTGTCCAATGATTTAAATCAAAATAAGCAGATTCTTTCAATTGCTTTCTCCAGGCCGACGAAAAACCGCTTGATAATTTGGAAATAGACAAAGAATTAGGATATGAAAAATGAACATCAGGATGCTGATTATCCTGAACTTTCAGACACGAACTGCATATACCGCAACTATCATCACTTAATCGATTCTCACAGAAGATATATTGCGTAAAAGCCAACGCCATCGGCAGAGATCCGTATCCAAATTTACCTAAAAACAGGAGTGCATGACTAACTTTATCTTCATTAACTGCTTTTCGTAAATCTTGCTTTAGATGAGTATGTCCAACGACCTGTTTAAATTGCATGAAGTAAAGTTAATTTTTTTGGAATAATTTTTGAATGAATTAACTTATAATTTAATAAAAATAGCTAACTTAAACAAAAATTTAATTTATGAAAAAACACATCATAATAGTCTCAATGTTGATTGCATCACTCAGTGCTCAAGGATTCAATGTATTGGCAACATCAACAATTGAACACGTAAGCAAAGACGCTATCTCTGTTACAATATCAGTATTAAGTGAAACAAAGCCCGTAATTGGCGCTCTAGTAAAGATTTCCTTTAATGACATGGTAGTTGGAGCAGGAACGACAGATGCCAGGGGCGTAGTTGCAATTTCAATTCCTACTTATGGAAAACAACTCGTTCGAATTGATGTAACTCACTCTTTATACAAATCTGATAAGTTAACCGAGGTTTATTTGGAAAATGGTAAAACCTATTCATTTAATCTTAAGTCTAAAACTTTAGATGCTGATGGTGTTGCTATTGAAAGTGAGCAAACCGTTATAAAAATCAATGAAAAAACTGAAAAAGCAGAAAAAACTACTATTGAAAAAGAGAGGGAAGCTGCTGAATATGCCAAACGTCAAGATATAGCAATTAGAGAGCAAGAGCGTCTTCGTCAGGAAAAAGAAGATATCAATAAAAGTGCAGAACAAATAAAATCTGACGCTGAAACGAGACAAAAAGAAACAGATGCTAAATTAGCAGCAGCTGAAAAATCTCAGAAAGAAACCGAAGCTAGAAAAGCGAAACAAGCTGCTCAAATGTCGAGTGATCAGAAACAGCGTGATGAAGATCAAAAGCTACGCGAAGCTGAATTAGCTGAGAAGAAAAAAGAATTGGAGAATGCTCAAATGAATGATGCGAAAAAAGAAGGTAAAGCTTCGGAAAAAGACGCAAAAGCAGCTCAGAAAGAACAAGAACAAAAAATTAAAGATGCAGAACAAAAAGCAAAGGAACAAGAAGCAGCAGCAAAAGATCAGAAA
>Ga0105045_10006796_pt1 | contig 10118 bp, 4 predicted proteins | sample MAT02_FD_78089 | JGI IMG/M metagenome (GOLD analysis project Ga0105045, IMG submission 78089) | Freshwater microbial communities from Lake Fryxell liftoff mats and glacier meltwater in Antarctica - MAT-02 (megahit assembly) | ecosystem: Environmental > Aquatic > Freshwater > Ice > Liftoff...
CCTGCATCCATAGGGCGATGGGGCCATAATCGCTGCCACCCATCACCAACGTGTCGAGGGGCACGTACGCCAAATCTCCGTAAAGGACGCAATCGAGATCGAGGTCTATATTGCCCGAAAAGGCGGAAATAAGTACCACACCAATAGCGAAAAGCCACGTAAAGGTTATCCCGATCGATGCATCGGTTTGAAGCCGCACCTTCTTCGATAGCCACTCAATACCAAACACCGTAATAAGGCCGAATATGGTGGCTCCGAGCATCATCCATGCCGAGTGCCGCACCCCACTTGCTAAGTAAGCAATAGCTATGCCCGGAAGCACAGCATGCGATATGGCGTCGCCGATCATCGACATGCGTCTGAGCACCAAAAAAACACCGAGTAGTCCGCAATTTACTGCGACCAAGATGGCGGTGGCTATGATGAAGATGTCGTTCATGGAAGGGGAACACCCGGGATTATAGATTGATGTGGATCAAACTGCGGGTTGCCAAGCTCTGCAATCAGCATAGCTTCGAGCTCTGGAGTAATGATGTGTTCGATGGCCTCGGCATCATGGTGCACATGGTCTTCGGCGATATTCATCCGCGCAGTAAGGTATAATTCCCAAAGGCGGTGCAGGCGCACCACGCGGCTCGCTTCGACTTCCCCGGCCACTGTAAAGGTTAAGCCTTTCGGCAAACGGTGGACAAGATCCTTATCAACCAGCCGCTGTAGCCCTGTTTCCAACATGCGGCCATCAAATTTTCTTCGCTCCAATAGATTCACTGCGGCCACCTGCGGACTTCCATTCTGGATGAGCTCCCTGTACAACTCTTTAAGGATATTCTCTTCCTGCACTTTGCGCTGATGCTTTATACGCATGCGATACTTGAAAAACATCCCCTTTTGGGGAGCAAATACAAACGAGAGCATAGCCAAAACACTCAATACTATTACTATCCAAGGTCCCGTAGGCATCTTCGGGGTGGTATAGGAGATAAGCGCACCCAAAGCGGCACTAATCAAGCCGAAAACTCCCGCGAGCACAAGCATGTGGCTCAACCGTTTTACAAAAAAGCGGGCTGCGGCGGCAGGGGTGATTATAAGCGCCGCCATTAATACCACACCCACTGCTTGTATGCCCGTAGCCACCGATAATACGGTAAGCGTAGAGAGCAAGAATTCCAAAAATCGCACGGGCAAACCAGTGCTTCCGGCAAAACCGACGTCGAAGCTCAGCAGTTTCAAGTAAGGATAAAACAACCCAATAAGGATTATTAGAAATATATCGACAAAAGCGAAAACATAAATATCGGCCGAAACCATTGCGGCCGCTTTGCCAAAAAGAAAGGTGTCGAGACCGGCTTGTTGCCCCCCGCCAGTAGTTTGCACAATGCTGAGCAATACCAATCCGAACGCAAAAAAAACGCTGAGTACAATGGCGATCGCCGCATCTGGTTTGATCCGTGTGCTGCGTGTTATGGCGTCCATCACCCATAGGCTGAACCAGCCAGCCGCCAGGGCGCCAGGAAAAAGTACCCACATGCTCTTATAACCCGAAAGCATAAATGCAAGCACCACCCCGGGCAAAATGCTATGCGCTATGGCGTCGCCGGCTAATGCCTTTTTGCGCAAGTACGCGAAGCTCCCCACCACGGCCGCACCAGCACCTATGAGCATACAGCCGGCTAATACCCACCAAGCGTTGTAGTCCATTATCCCTTTCTTTCGCGCACGGGATAGCCGTGCGTGCGTATCAGTTCAGAAACTTTGCTCAATAAAGTTAGTTTGCCCCCGTAAGCCAATCTCAAATTGGCTTCCGTCAAGACATCTGCTTTCGGGCCCACGGCTATAAGACGGGTGTTGAGGAGCACTATCCAATCGAAAAACTCAATGGCTGTATGCAAATCGTGGTGTACCAACACCACCGTTTTCCCCTCGTCGCGCATTTCCTGGAGCAATTGGAGTATCGTCTCTTCACTAGCGGCATCAATGCCTACGAATGGCTCGTCGAGTATGTATAGATCGGCTTGTTGAGCCAAAGACCGCGCTATAAATACCCTTTGTTGTTGCCCACCCGATAGGTCCGAAATTTGCCGGCGGGCGTACTTGGTCATACCTACCCGCTCCAGAGACTGGGCGGCGATTTCGCGGTCTAATTTCGATAGCCTTCCAAAGAGTTTTCCCTTGCGGTATCGACCCATAAGAACCACGTCCATCACATTCGCCGGGAAATCCCAATCTACCGATTGTCGCTGCGGTACATAACTCACGCGCTCCCGGACTTCATCGATCGTTTTTTCAAAAATTTTCGTGTAGCCACTATCTGTTGGGAGCAAGCCAATCATGGCCTTCAGCAGGGTGGTCTTACCCGACCCGTTTGGGCCTATAATACCTGCGAGCTTGCCCTCCGGCAATGCAAAATCGACATCCCAAAGCACGGGTTCCCGATCGTAACTCACCGTAATGTTGTGGCATTCGAGTGCTATCATTATAAGGCGGTATAGATGGTTAGCACATTGGCCCGCATCATGCCTACATAGGTGTCGGCACCTGAGTCTGAGCCGCCGAGTGCGTCCGTGTAGAGCGTACCACCCAAAGCTACGTTCCAACCTTGACGCGCTGTACCTTCGGCTACCGCCTTCATCGATCGATCGCTGATGCTCGATTCTACAAAAACAGCCTTGACCTTTCGATCTACGAGCATATCTACCATATCGGTCACATCGCGAACCCCGTAATCGCTTTGCGTGGAAATACCCTGAAGGCCCACCACTTCAACCCCATACGCTTCACCAAAATATTGGAAAGCATCGTGCGCTGTGACCAGTACCCGCTGCTCTTCGGGGATGGTCTGCATGCGCTCCGCAATTTCTACATCGAGCGCAAGCAATTGATCTATATACGCTTCCACTGCACCTGCATTAACGTAGAGAAGTACGTCGAGCTCGGTTGCAATATGGGCCGCAACATTCGCCCATAGGGCAGCATTCATCCAAATATGCGGGTCGGGAATGGTCCGGGCAGCATCGCCGTAGAGCAACTGACTCTTATCAAGCGCATCGCCAGCAAAAACTACAGCCTTTTTATCGCTAAATTTTTCAAGCACGTCTTGCATTCTACCTTCTAAATGAAGGCCATTAGCAACTATCACGTCAGCACGGGCCAGATCATCGAGGGTAGCCTTGGTTGGTTTAAAAAGATGGGGATCCGTACCTGGACCCATTAAGGCTACTACTTCGGCAGAGTCGGCAAATTGGCGTACTACATCTGCCAGTATACCCGTGGTGCAAACTATCACTTTCTGCTTCTTTGCCAGGGGTGCACTATCCGAATTGCCGCAGCCCGAAAGAAGCAGGCATACAGCAAGAAATTGAAATATTTTCATGGTGCAAATTTCGGAAATAATTAGACTCGTCTAACAAATTCTTTTTAGACGACCTAATTAGCAGTCGCTCCTAAAAGTCATAACTCTTCGGGATCACCGTCGAGAATCGTTCGGTTTTTCAAAGCTTATACAATCCGCCTTTAACCGACCGAATAACGCAAAAGAACTCGATGCTCCCCGGTTTAGTAGATAGCTCTTGAAGATCTTCGGCCTGGGCGATAGATCACGCTAAACTCTAAGGCGCCTCGATTTTTTGAATAGTCGCTAAGGCCCGATGTGTTGATGTCGTATGATATTCGGAAGATATTCGAATTGTGGCGCAGACCGGCATGTACGATTACGGCATCGCTGGTGCGATAACCCAAGCCGCCAATGATATGGTAAGGCGTGCCGGAAATTTCGTAATGAGCCAGCGCAGTCGCTAAGAATTGTTGCGCTTCGCGTTGGCGCATCCATATAACCGACGGATCTATAAGGACTTGGCGAGATGCTTCAATACGGGCTCCTAAGCCCCCCATCCAACGCATAGGAAGTTTGGACTTGGTATCACCAACAAAGGATTCATTCGGAGTAGTAACGTGATAAACAGCAAAATCGGCATAGGGATTCAGCTTTTTAGACCTATCGGTGGACTTGTACGAGAAGCCCAAATTGGCATCGGGCATAAGGCGCGTAGTGCGCGCAAAATTCTCGCGGCTCGGGAGGTCTCCGTCAAAGTTATAACCATCAAATTGGGAATCGAAGATCAGACCGTTGGTATTTATCCGTTTATAAAGGAACCCCACTTGTGCACCCACGGTGAGCATGTACTTCGTTTGATTCGGATCGGTAATTTGGTAGGCACCCGAAAGTACGAAATTAGTGGTTGTAATGATGTTAGCTTCATCGGTATTTACAAACGCTGCCCCAAATCCAAACCGGTCGTTGGCAGCCATATCAAATGATACTGCAAACGTATTAAAGCTAGTTGAAAGAGAACTCCATTGGCTGCGATACAGCGATGAGATACGCAAATCAGTGTACTTTAACATACCCGTATTGGCCGGGTTGAAAAGAATCGGGGCAGACTCGTATTGCGAGAGCTGCGCATCTTGAGCCAATGCTTTTGGGGTGTAAAAAAGAATCGCCCCAGTGCCGATTAAAACCGAGTAAATAAGCTGCTTTGACATATTATCGTAGTAAATTGATTCGTCCTGAATAATCGAATTGGTCGTTGTTCAAATTGGTGGCAACAATGGTGAATACGTAAACCCCGACTGGCGACTGTTTCCCATTTTGAGTTCCATCCCAGCCTATTGACTGATCATTGGTGGAGAAAATTTCCGATCCCCAACCATCGTAAACTTTAAACGTGATTTCTGTAAAGGGACCGCCGCGTATGAAGTAAATATCGTTCAAGCCGTCGCCGTTTGGTGAGAAGGTATTGGGCAAGCGAGGAGGTAAGATAATTATACCATCTATAACTAACACCTGCGAAACTCTATTACTGCAGCCACCTTGGTTAGTAGCTGTAAGGGTTATCACGTAAGATCCGCTTTCTAAGTAGCTGTAGGTGGCGACTTCTGTATCAGCTGTACCTTCGTTATCTCCAAAATTCCAAAGCCAGGAATTTACAAACTGGGAAGTGGAAGTGAACTGAATATCGAACTCAGTAGGAGCCGGATTATTGCTCAAAGTAAAGCTTGCCAAAGGTGTTGGCGACACGATAATCAATTGAACTATCGTATCGTTGCAACCTAAACTGCTCGAAGCTACCAGTCTCACGTTATATCCTCCTTCCACATCAAATATCACCGTTGGGTTTTGAAGGTTGGAAACGATTCCATTCCCAAAATCCCAGTTCCAACTGACGATTGATCCTGTTGATACGGATGTTTGATCTAAAAACTGGGTGCCCAACCCCGCACAAGCCGCGTTATTAACAAAAAATGCTTCTATGGGATTTGAAAGGGTAATCACCAGCTCGTCAGTCACGGTGTTACAACCTAATAAACCAGCAGCTTCCAGATTTAAGGTGATCGTTCCAGCCGATTCATCGCCAGGCCCTAAAACATACGTAGGATCGGTAACGGTTGCATCCGGTAAGAACACTCCGTCGCCTGCCGTAGTCCATAAAATAGATGCCGAGTTAGAGACAACTCCCGTAAGGTCAAACGAACCAGCATTGCCACAAGCTGCAAAGTCAGCTCCCGCATTGACAATGGGTTGCTTATTAATCGTGATAACCAGGTTATCGATCACCGCTGGACAAGGACCATTGGCAATACTTGTGAGCGTAAGCGATGCCGTACCAAGGAGTATGTCATTGGGTCCAAATAAGTACGAGCCATCCAATTGATTTGGAGTTGGGTTAAAAGTTCCGAACGAATTGGTAGACCATAAGCCCGATGTGGTTATGCCTGATATCGCTCCTGCCAAGGTTACTTGTCCGTCTATGTCGCACGCCACAAGATCGGGGCCAGCATCAACAGTTGCCGGTATCAGGAATTGAATATTCACAAACTGCTGCACGGTACCGCAAGCGCCATTAGAAGTTGCTCCCAGTTGAAGATTGGCCGTGCCATTGGCAATTTCAATCGCTGTAAATATGTAATTCACATCTTCGCTCGTGGCGTTTGGCGTGAAACTGCCACCCCCCGGGCTAGACCAAAGTATGGAATTGGCATTCTGAACGTCCGACGTAATAGCTACTTGCTGTGAACTTGTGCACACATCTACTGAAGAAGTCACCGTGATGATTGGCAAAAGATCGAATGTTACCAAAAGGGAGTCGATCCGCGCTGGACAATTTCCGCCGCCTTGGCCTGTGAGATATAGTGTTACAAATCCCTGAGCCACATCGGCCACAGCGGGCAAATAAGTAGTAGAAAGCACTGCGTCCGAAGGATTAAAAGAACCACTTCCATTGCTCGACCATTGAAAGTCGGTGCTCCCCTCAACGGTTCCCAGCACGTTTACCAATATTGCTGACTCGCACACTTCCTGATCGGGGCCGGCGTTAACCGATATAGCTCCACCGAAAGAAATAATCATTTGATCAATTCCTACTGCGCAATTGGCGTTGCCAGAAGTGGTAAGTGTAAGCAGAACCGACCCGGCAATGCTGTCGGCTGGAGAAGGAAGATAAAGAGCGGTTAGCACATCGGGCGATGGGCTAAATGTACCAGAGCCTGCCGTGCTCCACACTCCACCACTTGCGCTCCCAACAGAGCCTAAAAGCTGCACAGAACTCGTTGAACCACAAATCAATTGATCCATACCTGCATTTGCAAGAGGCAACGATTGGAAATTAATGCTGAGCGACGATTGGCCTTCAAGGCAAAGCGTACTACCTGTAGACATAAGCGTGAGGATCACGTTTCCAGCTGATATATCGGCTGCGCTTGGGTCATAAAAAGCGTTCAGAGAGTTTGGTGTTGGCAAGAATGTTCCCGATCCAGAAGTAGTCCATGTGCCAGTAGTTGTTTCTCCACTCACAAGTCCGTTTAACTGGATCAAATCTTCCGATTCACAAACGAAGATATTTTGTCCCGCGTCCACAAAAGCAGTATTTCCGAAAGTCAATTCGAAACTATCTGATTGCTGTGCACAAATACCATTATTAGTCGAAGAAAGTGTAATAATTACCGAGCCCCCAGAAATATCGGCAGGGGTGAAATTATAAGTCGCATTTAGGCTCGATGCAGATGGGGTGAATCCACCATTGCCCGAAGTGGTCCAAATACCCGTAGTGCTGCCATTTGCCACCGTGCCGTTAATAAGAATACCACTCGCTTGAGCACACGCACTTCGATCTGTTCCAGCATTCACCACAATTCCTGTGCTGATGGCAATAAACAAGGTATCGACAACGGCGAAGCAATTCACATTACCGGTAGATGTAAGTAAAAGATTGATACCTCCAGCATCAATATCATTTTGAGACGCTACATAGAAGGTGTTTAGATTGTTCGCATTTTGGAATGTACCAGTCCCTGCGGTGGTCCAAACCGCTCCACCCGCATTTGCAACTGTTCCGGTAATTTGAAAAGGTATTACGTCTCCACATGCCGCTTGATCGGGTCCGGCGTTCACCACTGGTGCAGGCACAAAAGCGACATTCATAAAATCAGATGCCGCGTTGCAACTATTTACCGCACTGAGTATGAGCTGCACCGAGTTGCCGAGCAAATCTTGAGCGCTTGGCACGTAGGTCACCACCAAACTCGTATTATTTGGAGCAAAGGTTCCAGTCCCCGACGATGTCCACAAGGCTTGATTGGCGCCCGTAATAGTCCCATTCAGTTGAATCTCCGGATTGTTTTTGCAGGCCGTAACATCTAGGCCCGCATTGGCTGTTCCTTGCGGGAATATGTTCAGCGTAAGTTGATCGGTTACAGCTACACAATTGCCAATATTTGATGAAGTAAGGGTCAAGGTTACTACCTGACCGGCTATATCGGCAGCTGAGAATGCGTAACTAGTGTTCAGGGCGTCCGCATTTGGCGAGAAGGCTCCATTACCCGATGTGGTCCACGTACCGGTAGTTGAAGCTCCGGAAACGATCCCATTGAGCATCACCTGCGTTTCCGACGAACAGACTGTAATATCGGTACCCGCGTTTACCACGGGCGATGGAGTGTATGTTATGGTCAAATTATCTGATGCCTGATTACAGGAATTCACTGCGAACGTAATTACCACTGAATTTGCTACCAAATCGGCGTCGCTCGGAAGGTAGCTGGGATTCAACGAAGTATTATTCGGCGTAAAAATCCCCGTACCCGATGTGGACCAAGATCCGCTGGTTGCAGCTCCGCCGATGATTCCTGTTAAGGCGGCATTTGGGTTGTTTTTACAACGTGAAATATCAGCTCCTACATTAGCTGTGCCCGCCGGAGAAATAAATACGGTAAAATTATCGATAACCGCCGTGCACAAGCCGTTATTCGTAGAAGTTAAGGTTAGCACCACTTGACCGATCAATGAATCGGCACTCGAAATTTGGTAGCTACCATTTAAAGCTCCGGCTGTGGGTACAAAAATTCCAGAACCGCTCGTACTCCAAACGCCCGTGTTGGAGCCTCCACTCACCATTCCGGAGAGTGGCACAACTAGCGCATCCACGCAAGCAAAATAGTCTGGACCGGCTTCAACTGCAGGTGCAGGGGTAAAATTGATCAGAACCTGATCGCTAACGGGTAGGCACGTGCCGTTTCCGAAAGTAGTGAGCGTAAGCGTAAGGCTGCCATTTGCGATTTCACTGGCCGAAGGCGTATAAATGGCATTTGGCGATGAAGCACCTGGGTTAAAATTACCGGCTCCTCCGCTCCAATTGGCTCCTTCAGCCACCGTAAACGATCCATTGAGTTGAACTTGTGCATTGTTAGCACAGCGTGTTTGATTTACTCCTGCATCTACAATCGGCGCAGGTGTATAAGTTATGGTTACTTGATCTGTCACCAGGTTGCAAGTACCGTTGCCTGTGCTTGTTAAAGTAAGTGTAACAAAACCAGCGCTTAATTCTCCTAAGCTAGGTTGGTATGTAGCATTCAAGGCGCTTGCCGATGGGCTGAAGGCGCCAGCACCGCCAGACCACGCTCCACCTGCTGCAAATTGCACACTGCCAGCCAACTGTGCCAAATTATTATTCGCACATCGGTTAAGATCAATGCCTGCATTCACCACCGGAGCCGGATTGATTATAACCGTCATTTGATCAATGGCCGCAGGACAAGCCCCAGTACCTGTGCTAGTGAAGGTAAGGGTTACGGACCCATTAATGATCTCTGCGTTTGAAGGTGTGTAAGCCGCTTGTGGATCTGTATTGGCCGGATTAAAGAAGCCTTGACCGCCGCTCCAAATGGCTCCTCCCGAATTGTTGAAAGAAGCATTCAAAATGGCTACCGGATTATTCGCACATACGGTAACATTTGGCCCTGCTTCAATGGACGGGGTTGGCGTGTATGTTACAACCACATTGTCGGTTACCGGATTACAGTTTCCATTTCCGGTTGTGGTTAAAGTAAGAGTAACTGATCCCGCAACTATCTCCGCTGCAGTCGGGCTGTAAGTCGGAGCTGCTACAAATGGATTTGGGTTGAATGTCCCATTTCCGCCTGTCCATTCTCTACCTGTGGATATGGTGGTAGCTCCTGCCAAAGTAGCAACCGGACTGCTCGCACAAAGCGTTTGGTCGGGTCCTGCCGTTGAAGTTGGGCTCGGCGTGAAATTTATAACAAATTGATCTGTCACAGCTGTACAGCCATTATTTCCAGTTGATGTGAGCGTTAATAATATCGAACCAGATGCTACTTCGGCTGGTAGAGGGGTATAGACTGCATTGAGTGTAGCACTATTGGGATTAAAGCTTCCGAAACCTCCTGTCCATGCGCCGCCAATTGCATTGGCCACTGTGCCCGCCAGTTGAACAGCAGTGTTATTAGAGCAAATTTGCTGATCACTGCCGGCATTCACTACGGGTGTCGGGGTAATGGTAATTACCATTTGATCGGTTACCGCATTGCAAGTACCGTTGCCCGTGGTGGTCAAGGTAAGAGTTACCGTGCCGGCTGTAATTTCTGCTGCGCTTGGGGTGTAGGTAGGATTGAGAATCGTATTACCTGGCGTAAAGGTTCCTGAGCCACCACTCCATATCCCGCCCGTAGCAATCGAAACGCTTCCGCTTAGATTTACATCAGCATTGTTGGCGCATACCGTGCGGTCTACGCCTGCATTGGCCGTGGGTGCAGGGGTAAAGGTGAGTACA
>Ga0105045_10006798_pt1 | contig 10117 bp, 8 predicted proteins | sample MAT02_FD_78089 | JGI IMG/M metagenome (GOLD analysis project Ga0105045, IMG submission 78089) | Freshwater microbial communities from Lake Fryxell liftoff mats and glacier meltwater in Antarctica - MAT-02 (megahit assembly) | ecosystem: Environmental > Aquatic > Freshwater > Ice > Liftoff...
CCGGAAATCGCGCTGTCCGCGCAATGGCTGGAGCGGTTCCGCCTGCGCTTCGGCGTCGATCCGGCGCTGTGGCATTCCGAGCTCGGGTCGAAAACCCGCGCCACCACCTGGCGCGCCGTCGCGGCGGGGGAGGTGGATGTGCTGGTCGGCGCGCGCTCGGCCCTGTTCCTGCCCTTCCCCGATCTGGGCCTCATCATCGTCGATGAGGAACATGAGACGGCGTTCAAGCAGGAGGATGGCGTCGTCTATCACGCACGCGACATGGCCGTGGTGCGCGCGCGGCTGGAGGAGGCCGCCTGCGTGCTCGTCTCCGCCACCCCCTCGCTCGAGACGCTGACCAATGCCGAGACCGGCCGCTACCAGCACCTGCATTTGACCGAGCGCCATGGCAGCGCGGGCATGCCGCGCGTGGTCGCACTCGACCTGCGCCGCACGCCGCCCGAGCGCGGCCGTTTCATCAGCCCGCCCTTGGTGGAGGCCGTTCGCGAAACACTGGCGCGCGGCGAGCAGGCGATGCTGTTCCTCAACCGTCGTGGCTATGCGCCGCTCACGCTGTGCCGCGCCTGCGGGCATCGCCTGCGCTGCCCGAACTGCACCGCCTGGCTGGTCGAGCACCGCGCCCAGCGCCGGCTGCAATGTCATCATTGCGGCCATGCCGAGCCGATCCCGCCCACCTGCCCGGAATGTCACGCGCCCGGCACGCTGACCCCCGTGGGACCGGGCGTGGAGCGGGTGGTGGAGGAAGCGACCGCGCTGTTCCCCGAGGCAAGGCGCATCGTCATGGCGTCCGACACCATCCCCGGCCCGGCGGCGGCGAGTGCCGCGGCGGCGGCGATCTCGGCGCGGCAGGTGGATCTCATCATCGGCACGCAGATCGTCGCCAAGGGCTGGCATTTTCCGCACCTGACGCTGGTCGGCGTGGTCGATGCCGATCTCGGGCTGGCGGGCGGGGATCTGCGCGCCGCGGAACGCACCTTGCAGGTGCTGCATCAGGTCTCCGGCCGGGCCGGGCGGGCCGAGGCGGCGGGGCTGGTGATGTTGCAGACCTTCAACCCGGAGCATCCGGTGATGCAGGCGCTGGTCTCGGGCGATGTGGACGCCTTCATGCGCGCCGAGGCCGCCGGCCGCCGGCCCGGCCATTGGCCACCCTTCGGCCGTCTGGTGGCGCTGGTGGTGAGCAGCGAGGAGGAACGCGCGGCGGAGCGCACGGCGCGCGACCTTGGCCTCGCCGCGCCGCGGCTGGAGGGCGTGGAGGTGCTCGGCCCCGCCCCCGCGCCGCTGGCCTTGTTGCGCGGGCGGCATCGTCGGCGATTGCTGCTCAAGGCGCGGCGCGAGGTGAAGGTGCAGGAGGTGCTGCGAGAGTGGCTGGCGCGCGTCGCGGTGCCAAACAACGTCCGGGTCCAGGTGGATGTGGACCCGGTGAGTTTTTTGTAGCGGGTTTGTTCATGCCCAAAAAAGGCGGGCGCCGGCATCCGCCGGCTTGCCTTCGCGCCACTTGGCGCGGGCCGCCCCATTCCTTAATCCAGCTTCGCGCCGGAAATCCGCACCACTTCCTGCCACATCGGCCGCTCCCGCGCCACACGGGCGGTGACCTCGGCGGGCGTGCTCCAGACGCATTTCGCGCCGGCGCGCAGGAAACGCTCCTGCATCGCCGGGTCCTGGCCGATCTCGCGCATGGCAGTGGCCGCGCGGTCGAGCACCGGCGCCGGCACGCCCATCGGGAAGGCCATGGCGCACCAGGAGGTGACCACGAAATCCGGCACGCCCGCCTCGGCCATGGTCGGCACGTTGGGCAGCGTCGCCCAGCGCTCGGCGCCGGTCACGGCGAGCGCGCGCATGCGGCCTTCCTGGATCACCGGGATGTAGCTGGCGAGGTTGTCGATCGCGAAATTGAGGTCGCCCGAGAGCATCGCCGGGATGATCTGCGCAGCACCCCGGAAGGGCACATGCGTACCATCGATGCCGAGCCGGCTGGTGAACATCGCCCCGCTCAGATGCGCCGTGGTGCCCACGCCGGGCGAGCCGAAGGAGGCACCGTTGCGCTGCGCCTTGGCCCAGTCGATGAAGGCCGCCAGCGTCGTTGCCGGGTTGTGCTGCGCCGAGACGACGACGACGTTGGGCAATTCCCAATGCATCGAGATCGGCTGGAAATCGCGCTGCGGGTCATAGGGCAGGCGGCTGTAGAGGAACTGGTTGATGTGCCACGCGCCGAGCGTCAGCGGCCCCATGGTGTAGCCATCCGGCGCCGCCTTCGCGAGCGCATCGGCGCCGATATTGCCGCCCGCACCGGGCCGATTCTCCAGCACGAAGGATTGCCCGAGCTTCTGCTGCAACTGCTCGGCGACCATGCGGGCGAGGATGTCGGTGGACCCACCAGGCGGCCAGGGCACGATCAAGCGTACCGTCCGGATCGGCCAGGGCGCGGATGATTGCGCCAGGGCCGGGGCGGCCAGGGCGGCGGCGCCGGCGGCGAGCAGGCTACGGCGAGCGATCATGCGACATTCCTCCTTGCTTGTTGCCGCTTCGGTCGCACGGCCGTGGCGGCAAGGCAAGCGCGCCTGGCCCTGGCAGATCGGCTTCAGATGGAATTGTCTGAAGGCGTGAAGAAGCCTCAAGAACAAAGTCCGGAGCACGAGATGCGTCCAATTGAACGCATCTCGTGCTCCTCAGCGCGGACCATCGGCCCTGGCTGCGGCGCTGTACAGCTTCCGGGTCCAGCTTCCGGCGCCGTGGTCAGCCGGGCTCGGCAGGGCGGCGGCGCAGCCCGAGCAACGCCGCCACCGCCAGGCCGAACAGGCCGACCGCACCCGGCGCCGGCACCGCCACCAGCGGCGAGGCAGCGGCGTCGATCTCACCTGCGGCTATCAGGCCACAGCGAAAGAAGGCATCGGTGCAATCCGTGCCGATGGTGCCGCCGCCGGCGATGTAGGCGACCTGATCGTTACCGGCAAAAATCACCGCATCGAAATCGAGGAAGTCCAGCGTCGCCAGGCCGAGGTCGAAGATCAAAAGATTGTCCAGGCCGAGGATGAACGGCGAGATGAGGCTGTTGCCGCTGAAGGTCAGCCGGAAGCCGGTGATCTCGTCGATCGGGTTGCGGTTCTCGCGCTCCAGCCGGCCGTCGCCGTTCAAGTCTGCGCCGGCGACGGTGAAGCGCAGCTCGGCGCCCTCGCTGAAGCCGCGCTGGACGAAGCTGAGGCTGCCGGCCGAGGCAGCCGCGCCGAGGGTCAGGGCGAAAAGCCCCGCCAGGGCGGGTGTTGCGAAGCGCATCGGGATCTCCTGCGTGAAGCCTGCCCCGGCGTTACGCGACGGACGCCGCGCCGGATGCAAACGACGCGGAAGATACACGATGGCCAGCCGGTTTCGGGCGGCAGCGTCATTCAGATCGCGTCAACCGCTGCGGTCATAAAACAGGTTGAGCTCGACGTGCTGAATTCCTCATGCGAAAGGATCGTGCGTCCTTCGCGCTCGGTGGTCGCCAGGCTATGTCCGCTTGTGGCGCTGCTTGATGGCGCCTGCGGCACAAGACCAAGCGGCGCTGGTTTCGCTCGACGCGCGAAGTTTTGACAGCTATCGTCAACCTGAAGCTTCATCTGGGGTGATGGTGGCAACGGACGGTATCAGGACCGTGGTATGCGTGCTCGGCACGCGGCCGGAGGCCGTGAAGATGGCGCCGGTCATCCAGGCGTTGCGCGCCTCGCCCTGGTGCCGCGCGGTGGTGGTCAGCACCGGACAGCACCGGGAGCTGCTGGCCCAGACGCTCGGCTTCTTCGGTATCCGCCCGGACCATGACCTCGACCTCATGGCGCCGGACCAGACCTTGGCGGGGCTGACGGCGGGCCTGCTCAGCCGCCTCGATCCACTGCTTGTCGCGCACGCGCCGGCGCTCGTGCTGGCGCAGGGCGACACCACCACGGTGATGGCGACGGCCCTGGCCTGCTTCTACCGGCGTATCCCTTTCGGCCATGTCGAGGCCGGGCTGCGCACCGGCGACCTCCAGAGCCCCTTCCCGGAGGAGTTCAACCGCCTGACCGCCACGCGCCTCGCCGCGCTGCACTTCGCGCCGACCGCTGGGGCGCGGGCCAATCTGCTGGCCGAGGGCGTGGCGCCGGGGCTGATCCACCTGACCGGCAATACGGTAATCGACGCGCTGCGCGCCACCGCGGCCCGGCCAGGCCTGGCCAGCCCCTTCCCGCGCGACCCGGCACGGCGCCTGGTGCTGCTGACGGCGCATCGGCGGGAGAATCTCGGCCCGCCGCTGGCTCGGATCTGCGCCGCCGCCCGCGCCCTGCTGGCGCGCTTTCCGGATGTGGAGCTGGTCTATCCGATGCACCCGAACCCGGCGGTGCGGCGGACTGTCGAGCCGATGCTCGGCGGGCTGGACCGCGCGCATCTGGTCGAGCCGGTGGACTACCTGACGCTGACCGCGCTGCTGGCGCGCTGTACCCTGGTGCTGACCGACAGCGGCGGGTTGCAGGAGGAAGCGCCCGCACTCGGCAAGCCTGTGCTGGTGCTGCGCGACAAGACCGAACGGCCGGAGGCGATCGAGGCCGGCGTCGCTGTCCTGGTCGGGACCGAAACCGCTTCGATCCTCGCCGCCGCGACGCGACTGCTGTCGGACCCCGCTGCCCATGCAGCGATGGCAGGCGGTGCGTCGCCTTTCGGGGATGGCCAGGCGGGGCCGCGCATTGCAGCACTGTGCGGGGCGTTCCTGAGCATCAAGGCGCCCTCTCTCAGCGGGCGAGCGGCCGAATGGGCGCCGCGGCCAGTAGCGCGAAGCCAAGCGGCCGGACGGCCGCGTCCGGCGTCCGAGGGCACCACCAAGCGTTATGGCCAACCGGTTTCGGGCGGCAGCGACATCAGGATCGCCTCGACATTCCCGCCCGTCTTCAGGCCAAAGATCGTGCCCCGATCGTAGAGCAGGTTGAACTCCACATAGCGGCCGCGGCGCATCAGCTGGTGAGCGCGCTCGGCCTCGGTCCAGGGCTCGTGCATGCGGCGGCGGATGATGGCGGGGTAGCTCTCCAGGAAAGCGAGGCCGACATCCTTGGTGAAGGCGAAGTCGAGCTCCTGCCCGCGGCCTGGCGTGCGGTCGCCGAGCCAATCGTAGAAGATGCCGCCCAGGCCGCGCGGCTCGTTGCGGTGCGGCAGGAAGAAGTATTCATCGCACCATTTCTTGAAGCGCGGGTAGTAGGTCGGGTCGTGCCTGTCGCAGGCGGCCTGGAAGGCGGCATGGAAGGTCGCGGCATCCTCCAGGCTGTGGGGGGCGGCATGGTCCATCGGCGTCAGGTCGCCGCCGCCGCCGAACCAGGATTTCGTGGTGATGATCAGGCGAGTGTTCATGTGCGCAGCCGGCACGCGCGGGTTGCGCGGATGCGCCACCAGCGAGATGCCGGTGGCGAGGAACCGCGGATCCTCCTCCGCGCCGGGGATCTGCTTGCGGAATTCGGGCGAGAACTCGCCGAAGACGGTCGAGACATTGACGCCCACCTTCTCGAAGACGCGGCCCTTCATTACGCCCATCACGCCACCGCCACCTTCGGGCCGGCTCCAGGGGACGAGGGCGAAACGGCCAGGCGGCATTGCAGTGTGCGGGCCGCTGCCCAGCTCATCCTCGCAGGCCTCGAAGGCGGCGCAGATGCGGTCTCGCAGGCTTTCGAACCAGGCGCGGGCCGGGGCCACCTTCGGATGCGCGGCGAGGGGCACTTCAGACATGGTCGGGACGTCTCCTCCAGGCGGCGCGGTGGCCGCAACGAGCCAAAGATTGGCAGGAGGTTAACGGAAAGGCGATCCTCGGTCCTGGAAGGTCGTTTCCGGGCAAAGTTGCAGCAATTTCAGGTGCCGCAGCGGGTGGACAGTCCGCCGATGCGACCCTTATATGCGGCGCGCCGATCGGTCCTCGGCAGAACCGCCTGAGTTGCGCCCTTTTGGGGGTGTTAAGCAGACGTTAGGGGATCCCGGACGATACAGACTCGACGATGCGGCACGGCCCGGGACAGCGCCCGAAGCCTTGCCGAAAGGGGATGACGACATGGCCGAACCGAGCGCGCCCTCCGGCGCGGCCCACCCGCCCGCCGGTGACGACGAGACCGGCGGCACGCGACGCGACCTGCTGATGCTGACCACCGGTGCGTTCACCGCGATCGGTGTCGGTGCCATGGTGTGGCCCTTCATCCACTCGATGAACCCGGCGCGGGACGTACTGGCGCTGTCCTCGACGGAAGTGGACATCAGCCGGATCGAAGTGGGCCAGGCCGTGACCGTGATGTGGCGCGGCAAGCCGGTATTCGTCCGCCACCGCTCCGCCGAGGAAGTCCAGGCCGCGCGCGCGACGCCGATGTCCGAGCTGAAGGACCCGGCGCCGGACCAGAGCCGCGTGCAGAAAGACCAGTGGCTTGTGCTGGTCGGCGTCTGCACACATCTGGGTTGCGTGCCGCTCGGCCAGAAGGCGACTGACGCGCGCGGCAATTATGGCGGCTGGTTCTGCCCCTGCCACGGCAGCCACTATGATACTTCGGGGCGCATCCGCCTCGGCCCGGCGCCGACCAACCTGCCGGTGCCTCCCTATAGCTACATGTCCGACACGCAGATCCGCATCGGCTGAGTGCGGCGAGGGCGCGGTATCCTCCGCGCTCACCCCTCAGCCCTCAAACCCGAGGAGCCAGCCGCGATGGCCATCGGCCTTCACGACAGCACGTTCAAGAACCCGGTGATCCGTTGGGTCGACCAACGCCTACCGGTCTTCACCATGATCCAGAAGGAGTACGGGTCGTTTCCAACGCCCCGGAACTTCAACTATTTCTGGAATTTCGGTGCGCTCGCCATGGTCAACCTGATGATCATGATCGCGACCGGCATCTTCCTGTCGATGCACTATACCGCCCATACCGGCATGGCCTTCGACAGCGTCGAGCGCATCATGCGCGACGTGAACTACGGCTGGCTGTTGCGTTATGTTCACATGAACGGCGCCAGCATGTTCTTTATCGTCATTTACATCCACATCTGGCGCGCGCTCTACTACGGCTCCTACAAGGCGCCGCGTGAACTGCTGTGGATCCTGGGCGTCACCATCTTCCTGCTGATGATGGCCACCGCCTTCTTGGGCTACGTGTTGCCCTGGGGCCAGATGTCCTTCTGGGGTGCGACGGTCATCACCAACCTGTTCAGCGCCTTCCCCATCGTCGGCGAGCACATCGTGACCTGGCTGTGGGGCGGCTTCAGCGTGGACAACCCGACGCTGTCGCGTTTCTTCAGCCTGCACTACCTGCTGCCCTTCGTGATCGCCGGCGTGGTCTTCCTGCATGTCGCCGCGCTGCACATCACGGGTTCCAACAACCCGCTCGGCATCGACCCGAAGGGCCCGCAGGACACCCTGCCCTTCCATCCGTACTACACGGCGAAGGACAGCGTAGGCCTCGTGGTCTACTTCATCGTCTTCGCCTTCCTGGTGTTCTTCATGCCGAACTACCTCGGCCACCCGGACAACTATATCCCGGCCAACCCGCTGGTGACGCCTGCGCATATCGTGCCGGAATGGTACTTCCTGCCCTTCTACGCCGTCTTGCGCGCGGTGCCGGACAAGCTCGGCGGCGTGCTCCTGATGTTCGGCTCGATCGCGGTGCTGTTCATCCTGCCCTGGCTTGACACCTCGTCGGTGCGCTCCATGCGCTTCCGCCCGGTGGCGAAGTGGCTGCTGTTGCTTTGGGGCGTGAACTTCTTCGTGCTGATGTGGGCGGGCGGCATGCCGGCCGAGGGCATCTACGTGACGATTTCGCGCATCGCAACGGCCTACTACTTCTGCTACTTCCTGGTGGTTCTGCCGGTGCTCGGCCGCCTGGAGCGCCCCTTGCGCCTGCCTGAAAGCATCTCCATGCCGGTGTTGCGCGGCGGTGGGCCGATCCTGGCCGGCGCGGCGGCCAAGCCGATGGAGAAGGCATGATGCGCGGCTTCCGCAACCTGCTCGGCGCGCTCGCGCTGGGTGCTGCCGCGGCGTTGAACCCGGCGCCCGCTAGGGCCGCCGGGGAGGCGATCGTCCTGCCGGATGTGCGCTTCAGCTTCGAGGGGTTGTTTGGCACCTTCGACCGCGGCTCCCTGCAGCGTGGCCTCCAGGTGTACAAGGAGGTCTGTTCCTCCTGCCACGCGATGCAGCAGCTCGCCTATCGAAACCTGGTCGAAATCGGGTTGAGCGAGGAGCAGGCGCGCCGCATCGCGGCCGACTTCCAGGTGCCGGACGGCCCGAACGACCAGGGTGAGATGTTCGAGCGCGCCGGCAGGCTGGCGGACCGCTTCCGCCGGCCCTTCCCGAACGAGCAGGCCGCCCGCGCCGCCAATAACGGTGCTTATCCGCCCGATCTGTCGGTGATCGTGAAGGCGCGCGCCGGCGGGGCGGACTACCTGTACGCGCTGCTCACCGGCTACCAGGACCCGCCGGCCGGCTTCTCGTTGGGTGAGGGCATGTACTACAATGCCTACTATAACGGTCACCAGATCGCGATGCCCTCGGTTCTCAACGAGGACCAAGTGGAGTTCGCGGACAAGACCAAGGCGACCGTGGATCAGATGGCGCGCGATGTCGCGACCTTCATGGCCTGGGCCGCTGAGCCGGAGCTGGAGCAGCGCCGCCAGATGGGCGTGCGGATCATCCTGTTCCTGACGATCCTGGCGGGCCTCACTTACGCCGTGAAGCGCAAGGTCTGGGCCGACGTGAAACATTGACACCCTCACCGCACCGGGTCTGACCAGGGCCGCTCCCGCAAGGGGGCGGCCCTTCTCATGTCAGGCCGGGATCGGCACCCGGGCGGCCAGCGGGTCGAGCAGGCTCTCGATCGCCGCCGGTTCTTCCCAGGCCAGCCGCACCGTCACCACGGTGACGCGGGAGCGGAAGGCGGGCGGGATACGCACGAAATCCTTCTTCGTCGTTACGGGCAGCGCGCGCAGCGCCTCGGCCTGGACCAGCAGCGCCTGCATGTCGCCCTCATCGAAGGGGTAGTGGTCGGCGAAGCTCTCGCGCCCCGCCAGGATCGCCCCGGCCTCCTGCAAAGTGGCGAAGAATTTGCGCGGGCTTGCGATGCCGCAGAAGGCGAAAACCGACTGGCCCGCCAGCATCGCCGCCTCGGGCCCCGCAACCAGCCGGGCGCGTAGCACCGGCAGGCCGGGGGGGAGCTGCGCCAGAACGCCGGCCTCATCCTCGCCGATCAGCACCGCGGCACGGCAGCGCGATGCAGCGGCAGCGACGGGTTCGCGAAGTGGCCCGGCCGGGATGATCCGGCCATTGCCGAAGCCATAGCCGCCATCCACCACCAGCAGGGACAGATCCTTCTCCAGCCCCGGATTTTGCAACCCGTCATCCATGACGATGGCCTGAGCGCCGCCCGCCACCGCGGCCTGGCCGCCAGCGCCGCGATCGGCGGAGATCCAGGTCGGGCGGCGCTCGGCGAGCAGCAGCGCCTCATCGCCCACTTGCGTGCTGTCATGCTTTGCGGGATCGACGCGGGTCGGGCCGCGCAGCGTGCCGCCATAGCCGCGCAGAAGAAAGTGCGACGCGATGCCCCGGTCAGCGAGGCGCTGGCCGAGGTCGAGCGCGACCGTGGTCTTGCCCGCACCGCCCGCCGTGGCATTGCCGCAGCAGATCACCGGCACGGGGGCCTGCCAGCCCGGCCGCGCCATGCGCCGCGCCGTGGCGCCGGCATAAAGCGCCGAGATCGGTGACAGTAGCAGGGGCACAATTCCGCCACTGCCGGACCAGAAGCCGGGTGCTCGCATCAACGCTCGTTCTGCTCCAATACCCTGGTTCAAAATGCTCGGCGCTTGCCGCGCCGGCAGCCTTCCCAACCCCTTAATCAGCCCCTTTGGCCGCCTTGCTTGCCCCTTTCGGGGGCAATAGGGCCAGAAGCGCCTCGGCTACCCGGTCCGGCAAATCGGCCTGACCTTCGGCCACGGCGGCGGCCGCGTCTGCGAGACCCCGCGCGTAGGAAACATTTGTTAGCACGGTGCGTGCCCCCTCCGCCAGCGCGGCGGCGGAGGCCGCGACCGGCACCAGCCCCCCGGCCTCGCGCAGCCGGGTGACGGCCTCCTCGAAATTGGCGCCGTGTGGTCCGATGAGGATCGGGCAGCC
>Ga0105045_10006799_pt1 | contig 10117 bp, 7 predicted proteins | sample MAT02_FD_78089 | JGI IMG/M metagenome (GOLD analysis project Ga0105045, IMG submission 78089) | Freshwater microbial communities from Lake Fryxell liftoff mats and glacier meltwater in Antarctica - MAT-02 (megahit assembly) | ecosystem: Environmental > Aquatic > Freshwater > Ice > Liftoff...
ATCGCGTTGATTGGGATCGCAGCTTGAACCGCCGGTTCCATGGCAGCACGCGATTGTTGAAAATAGCTCGATAGCGTCTTTCGGGTAGTCTGAAGACTCGACTGCTGATTGAATTGGAGTTCCGATTCAGGCAGAGCCGCTTCTTGAGCTGGCGTGAGTTGAGCAATCGCGCTTCGAGCAGTAGTGACTTGAGCGGCTGTGATTGGCGTTTCGGCCCGATCGACGCGAACGGTGGATGATGAGCGATGTCGCGACGACCCCGAAGTGGTATGGATCGTCGATGCGGATCGAGGCGTTGCAGACGTGTTAGGGGGACCGATTGGCGGCGTTTCAACCGCATGTGGGCCTATCAAAGGGCTCGCTGCGTGTGCGAATACTTGCTGCTTTTGAGCGGGACTTGGCGCCGCATTAGACTTGCTATCACCGACTTGCGTTCTTGTAGGCACGTTCAAGGGATGTTTGACATCCGCATTGGTCGACGCGTGACGTCCGCGATTTATTTCGTATGCCTTTAAAAAAGCTTGGTCGATTTGGCTCATGCTGGATTCCTAATTCCCGTTCATGGGTTGAGATTGGAATTGAGGACTGAGTGGTTGGTAGCCACCAGACGTCGGGACTTGAGGTTGCGGCTGGGTAGCGTAATCGGTGGCTTCCACAAAGCCATCAGGAGTGAAAGCGCCCACGATCGGAACATAGGGTTGATTGCTAGGCGTAGTTGCAAGGTTCGGAGTATTTGCTGCCTGACCGTTCAATCCGATGCGGCCATAACCTGGCGATGCCGCTTGCACCGGTTGTTGTTGATACGTAGGTCGTTGCACAAACGCGGGAGGAACATAAGTCGGCCCAGGTTGTGTCGGTCCGGATACGACCGTGATTGGTGGCACCCCATTGGAAGAGTTGTTGGTCCATGGCTGAACAGTTGCTCCTGCCATTGGCTGTCGATTTCCAACGATCGCTTGTTGTTGGCTCTCCATGTTCGCTCGAAGGTACCTCTCTCGAAGCTTAAAAAGCTCTGCGGTTTCAAGATCAGGGCTGGTGGTTGTAACAAGCTGAGACTGTTGAGCACTCCCTTGATCGCCTTCGCCCTGCTTACCAGGCGACTCCGTTGACTGAGCGCTTGTCGCTGAAGCAACATGTGGATTCGTCACGATGGTTGGAGTAGGCTGGCGGTATAGCACGGATTCATTCCCTGGGAATCGCGATATGGTTGATGCCCGGTTCGAATCGTTCGATCGAGCCCCTTCCACTACCATTGCATCAGACGGGATCATCACGGATCGATGAGACTCAGACGAATCGGAGGATCTTCCATCTAAGGTGGCATAAGGCGAATAGTCTGCCGGTAAGTCCATCGAAATGCTGGCCACGTCCTCAGACGGCTTAGACGCATTCTTACTTGTAGCTGAGTCGGCTGTTTGTTGAATGAGCGGAGTAAAGACAGGCATTACCGAAGAAGGCTGTTCCGTTACTAGTTCCATTGGAGCTGGTAACTTAGGTGCAACTAATGGTTCTATCGAACCAAACCTATCGTCTTTGGGAATATCCAAGATGCTTGAAACCAATTTCGAGTCGGCGGTCGAAGGTGTCTCGATAGGCGACTCAGAGTTGGTCCTCGATGTCGAAGCTACCAGCGGTTTAAGAGATTTTTCGCTGACAGCCAAATTTGCTTTGCTGGAAGCCAACGACGGTTGGGAAGGATTCGATTTCAATAGCAGGAACACGACCGCGACGCCAATCGTCAACAAAATAACATTCGTCGACCAAGGACGGTTTGAAATAACGGCTGGACTAGCTTGCTGAGTAGTTGGCTCAGTCGGATCAAGTTTCGGAACAGAAGAGTCCGGGACTCTAGTTTTTGATTCCAGAGACTGCTGGGATTGTGGTGGGGCCTCTCGACTGAGCGATGGTGAAGTTTTGCCTGCACCAGTGGCTGCGTTCTGGCTTGTTGAGTTCAACGATACCGAGGCGTTCGTCGAACTTGCAGGACTGACATCCGGATTGCGTTGAAGGTTCTGGAGCCGAAATAGAACAGGAACTTCAGCAGATCCGCTTCGATGCGATGCGCGTCTTGCGGTATCGAAACGATAGTTCTTGGCAGACGCGTTGTCTTGCGATGCACTCTCATTTTGAAATTCGCGGACCATGATGCAAAATCCTTTTCGCGGTTCGTCTAGCCGATCCCGTATCGCGTCGACATCCGCGAACGCTTTACAATCGCTTTTATCCCTACAACTTGCTCAATCTGTGTGATCGGTTCGGGATGCGAGACTTCTTTACACTTATTCCGATTAAAAAATCCAGGCCATCTGGGGGCTTTACGAGAGGCGTCGTCCAAAAACGCAATTTTTGGATTCAGAATGTATGTGTTGGTGCAGAGATGACTAGAAAACGATATGAAGAGCCAGCATTCGCGATCGGTATCCTTGATCCCTCGTTATTTGACTAGGAAAGTTAGGATTGGTGGCTTAAAATCGGTCAACTCTTTATTATTTTGACATACAACGCATTGGATGGCATTTAGTCGGCTAAATCGGCACTGATCGCAATCACCTCGGACAAATTGACTTATGCTTAAAACTTCCAACCCCGTCGACATTCTTCCCGGCCTTATTCGCGAGCGGCTGCTCATTTTGGACGGCGCGATGGGGTCGATGATTCAGCGACTGAACCTGGATGAAGCCGCTGTTCGGGGCGAACGGTTCAAGAACCACCATAAAGACTTGGTTCGATTCTCAGATATTCTCAACCTGACCAACCCCGATGCAATCTCGGATATCCATTACGCCTACCTAGAAGCGGGAGCGGATATCGTCGAAACGAACTCCTTCGGTGCTAGCCCGATCGGGATGGTGGAGTTTGACCTACCGAACGAGCTGGTCCGTGAAATGAACTTCGCGGCAGTTGATTGTGCTCGAAAAGCGGTCGAACGGATCGAAAAGAAAATTCCCGGCAAAAAAAGATTTGTCGCCGGGAGCATTGGCCCAACGACGAAACAATTGGCCATCAGCGTCAAAGTAGACGATGCAGCCAATCGCGACGTTACTTATCTGGAAATGGTGGCCAGCTACAAAGAACAGGTTGCGGCCTTGGTCGAAGCCGGGGTCGATATTCTACTTCCCGAGACGGCGATCGACACCCTAAACCTAAAAACATGTCTCTTTGCGATCAGCGAGTATTTCCGCGAATCAGGGCGACGAGTCCCCGTCATGGTCAGCGGTACCTTCAAAGACGGCCGTACGTTCGTAAGCGGTCAAACCGTTGAAGCTTTTTGGAATGCGGTCAGCCACTTCCCACTGCTGACAGTCGGAATGAACTGCGCCGTGGGGCCTGCTGCGATGCGAGCCGACCTTCAGGAAATGTCCAAGATTGCTCAGACGGGAATCTCCTGCCACCCCAACGCTGGGCTTCCTAATGAAATGGGAGCCTATGATCTGGGACCGGCTGCGATGGCGGACTATATCGAAGACTTTGCCAAGCAAGGTTGGCTCAACATCGTGGGAGCTTGCTGCGGTTCGACGCCTGATCACATTCGAGCTATCGCCGATCGACTCCAGAAAATGCCGCCTCGTCAGGATCCTGAACCGATCGTCTGGACTCGCCTGAGTGGTACTTTGGCCGCAACGCTTCGACCGGAAACACAATTCACCATGGTTGGTGAAAGGACGAATGTTACTGGTAGCCGCGCATTCGCCAAACTCATTCGTAACGACCAATTCGATGCAGCAGTAGAAGTCGCGCGTCAACAGGTCGAGAACGGTGCGACCATCATCGACATCAACATGGATGATGCATTACTGGATGGAGCCGAAGCGATGACTCGATTCTTAAGATTGATCGCCGGTGACGACGTAGCTGCAAGTGTTCCTGTCATGATCGACAGCAGCAAATGGGAAGTCTTGGAAGCCGGCCTTCAAAACGTACAAGGCAAGGCCATCGTCAACAGCATCAGCTTGAAGGATGGCGAACCTGAATTCCTGCGAAAAGCAAGGTTGGTTCGACAGTATGGAGCAGCCGTTGTTGTCATGGCCTTCGATGAGAATGGTCAAGCATCCGAGACAAGCGAAAAAGCGAGGATCTGCAAACGAGCCTACGACCTCTTGGTTCGTGAAGTCCAATTCCCACCGCAAGATATCATCTTCGATCCGAACATTCTTACCGTCGCAACGGGAATCGAAGAGCATGATAACTATGCCGTGAACTTCATCGAAGCATGCCGAATCATCAAGCGAGAATGCCCACGTGCCCGAATCTCAGGCGGCGTCAGTAACATTAGCTTCTCTTTCCGTGGCAACGACGTTGTCCGCGAGGCGATGCACTCGGCCTTTCTCTATCACGCCATCCAAGCCGGCATGGACATGGGAATCGTCAACGCAGGACAACTGGCCGTCTACGAGGAGATTCCTAAAGTCCTCCTAGAACATGTGGAAGATGTTTTGCTGAACCGTCGCTCAGATTCTACCGAACGCATGTTGATCTTGGCCGAATCCTTTAAAGGTGATTCGACCAAGAAAACTTCGCTCGAAAATCTTGAATGGCGCACGAAACCCGTTACCGAGCGATTGAAACACGCTTTGATCCAAGGCATCGATAAGTATATCGAGGAAGACGCGGAAGAAGCTCGTAAGCAGTGCACGCGTTGCTTGGAAGTCATCGAAGGTCCCTTGATGGCCGGGATGAGTGTCGTCGGCGATCTATTCGGGGCCGGAAAAATGTTCCTGCCGCAAGTCGTCAAGAGTGCTCGAGTCATGAAGAAGGCCGTTGGTTATCTGCAGCCTTTCATGGAAGAAGAGAAAAAAACGCTTGGCCTGGCTACTCAATCGTTCCGCGGTAAAGTCCTCATGGCAACCGTCAAAGGGGACGTTCACGACATCGGTAAGAACATCGTGGGAGTGGTACTCGGTTGCAACAACTATGAAGTCATCGATTTGGGAGTGATGTGTTCGGCAGAGAAGATTCTCGACACCGCTGTCAAGGAGAAGGTCGATATCATCGGACTCTCAGGATTGATCACGCCTAGCCTGGATGAAATGACACACGTAGCCAAAGAAATGCAAAGACGGGGCATCGAGATTCCGCTGCTGATCGGTGGCGCAACAACTTCGGCGAAGCATACTGCTGTGAAGATTGCACCTCACTACAAGGAACCCATCGTGCACGTCCTGGATGCCTCAAGAAGCGTAGGGGTCGTCGATTCGCTGCTGAATTTAGAACTAAAGCCTGCCTTTACCGTTAAGAACGACGAACTCCACAAGGAAATGCGAGCAAGCTACGAAGCGAGACAAGTGAAACTCGTACCTTATGAACAAGCCTTTAAGAAGCGATTTGCGACCGACTGGTCGACCATTCGGATCGATAAGCCTCAGTTCACCGGAACGCGAGTCCTTGAAAACTACTCGATTGCCCAGATCGCTAAGTTTATCGATTGGTCGCCGTTCTTTAACGCATGGGAATTGAAAGGGAAGTATCCGAAGATTTTTCAAGACGAATATGTTGGCGAACAAGCAAAGGAGCTATTTGAAAACGCTCAAGATTTGTTGCTGGACATCATCTCAAAAAAGACTCTAACTGCCAAAGCCATCTACGGTTTCTGGCCAGCCGCTTCCGATGGCGACGACGTGGTTCTCTACACCGATGAATCTCGCGAGCATGAGTTGACTCGTTTCCACTTCCTCCGCCAGCAATGGGAACGAAAGGGACAGAACGACTTCCGATCACTTGCTGATTACATTGCTCCCATCGGTTCTGGTCGTCAAGACTACCTAGGCACGTTTGTGGTCACGACCGGTCACGGAGCAGACGAACTAGCGAACGAGTTCGAAAAGGCCTACGACGACTACAACTCGATCATGATCAAAGCCATCGCCGACCGACTCGCAGAGGCGTTTGCCGAATTGCTCCATAAGAAGGCACGAACCGAATGGGGTTTCGGCGTCGATGAAACGCTTACCAACGAGCAATTGATCGACGAGGAGTACCGAGGCATTCGTCCAGCACCAGGCTATCCCGCCTGCCCAGATCACACTGAGAAAGAAATCTTGTTCAAACTCTTGGACGTAGAAAAGAACATCGGCGTGAAACTCACCGAGTCCTTTGCCATGTGGCCAGCCGCCGCAGTTAGCGGATTCTATTTTGCTCACCCCGAAAGCCGATACTTTGCAGTCGATCGATTAACGCAAGATCAAGTCCAAGATTACGCCCGCAGAAAAGGCAAGTCCGTCCGAGAAATCGAACGCTGGCTAGCCCCTAACATCGGCTATGAAACAGCGTAATCCCGTTACACTGACTGGCAAGATGACTGAGGCTGCAAAGTTCCCAATCCATGGTTGCTACATTTCGGCTGATTGAGTGGATGGACGTGGGATGGGGGCCGTCGCGATTGTCCTCGCAATGTCTGCGGGACAATTCGTAGTGGCCATATTCTTGATCGACACCTTGTGCTTGGGGGTCAAGAACGTGATCGCTACATTCCGTTCAAGATCTGAGTTAACGAAGCTGCTTGAAGGAATGCAAGGACACGACACCTTTGAAACAGTCACCCCGGGAGTTGCTCGCAGTCATGTCGAAGCGGCAATTGTCTACGCCGCAGCACTCGGATTCAAACGTCACGACGACTAGCGTAAAACAGAAACCATCTGGGAAAACATTGAACCCGAACCGTTACCTGAACATTATCAATTCGGTCAAAACGGAAAGCCTCATTTTATGGCAGGCCCCGACGACGACAACGCCAAACAAAATATGATCTTCCGGACGTTGGCGCAAACCGTAGGCGAAGGTAACTTTAATTTCACCGTCTTGACATCCGGCAATTCCGGTTTCCAAGGAGACTTAATCGATTGAAATGGATTCGATGAAGCAGACTTAGACGACTATTATGTTGAAGACTACGAGACGGGCGATGACGAATATGAAGATGACGAAACGACCATCGACGGAACCGTCATGCGTCGCCTCGATATTCCAGAATGATCTTGATTAGACGAACGGCAGGATTAAGTTTACCTAATACGAAGCGCTAGGTTGTTGGAGATGGAAGACTTACCAGACAGACCTGCTAGACGCCGTCGATATTCCGGGCCAAACCCCAGAAACTTTGATGATAAATATAAGGAGCACCAAGCAGATCGCTATGCAGAGGATGTTTCAAGAGTCGTCGACCGTGGTCAAACGCCAGCCGGAATGCATCGACCGATTATGGTTGCAGAGATCTTGACAGCACTCGCATTGAAACCCGGTAATATTGTGGTGGATTGCACGCTTGGATATGGCGGCCACGCTCGAGAACTTTTGGCGGCCATCCAACCTAGCGGACGCTTGCTAGGCGTAGACGCGGATCCAATCGAACTTCCTAAAACAGAAGCTCGATTGCGAACTCTCGCCCCAGCCGAGGCGATGATCGATTTACGAAAAATGAACTTCGCCGGTATCGCGTCCTTCTTAACGGCAGAAGCCCCTGACGGAGTCGACGCACTGCTTGTTGACCTTGGGGTTTCTTCCATGCAACTGGATGATCCAACGCGCGGGTTTAGTTTTAAGGAGGATGGTCCGCTGGATATGCGGATGAACCCTCATCGCGGACTCTCTGCCAGCGAACTGTTATCCACAGTCGACAGAGTTCAGCTAAGTGCGATTCTTGGCGAAAACTCGGATGAGCCCAACGCGGATAAAGTAGCGCAAATGATATTGACGGCTCACTTGAAATCTCCCCTTCGGACGACCTTCGCGCTCGTTGAAGTTCTACGGTCGACCGGGAAAAGTCAAAGCGATGCGGAGTCAAACTTAACCGTTAGACGGGTTTTTCAGGCGCTTCGAATTGCAGTCAACCATGAGCTTCGGTCGCTCGATGCATTTCTGCGACAACTGCCATCGTTTATGAAGAAAGGTGGCCGCATTGCGATACTTACTTTTCACTCGGGTGAAGATCGACGTGTGAAGTCATCCTTCAACAAGGGTTTCCGCGAAGGAGTCTACGATTTTGTGTCGAAAGAAGTAATTCGAGCTTCACCGGCCGAGCAACGCTCCAATAGCCGGTCAAGCTCTGCGAAACTACGAATCGCTACTCGCAGCTAGTGCCAAAAACCGCAAGTTACTTCCGGAATCGATGCGTCGGAATACTCATGCAAATTCTCCCCTCGCTTCGCTCGAACCTGCCGGAGGGTGACCAGATGAAACGTTGTTCATACTGAGCTGTGAGCGCTAACTTCGGGTTCCCCCCGGTGAAACATCCAATCAGGACAATCGCCGCGCGTCACCCGTGGCTAGCGCCATCGGCTCAGTTGTCTGCCTGAAAGGCAGTGAGGGGAAGGGACTTCAGACGTTTGGCATTAGATCAAGAGGCAGATTCAATCATCCCCGAAGTGGCAAAGACAAAGTTGCCGCTCGCCAAAATTGGTTGTACACCGTTTACTTCTGTTTTGGGGCGGCTGGCTTAGCAGTCCCCTTCTTCTTGTCTTGCTTAGGTTTCATACCTTTTTTGTCATTCTTCGCGCTGTTATTGCCTTTACCCATGATACGCTCCACTACATTGAACAAGGGATTGAAATGTCGACGACCTTCCACACCACTAATGTAGCAGATTCTCGAATCTATAAGAGATCAGTTTTGTCATTTGGATTTACCGGGAGTAACGCTCGAACGAGACTTCCGATATTCTAGAAAGAGTCGTTCTGTTTGCTTGCCGTCTCCTTGGATCGTTTCATGAGCACTTTCTACCAATCGTTACCGGGAATGGTTCCGGGTCTGTTTTCCCTCTTAGGGGTCTGCATTGTTGCTTGGCAATCTACGGCCGCTGAACCAACGAAAGTACTCCTAGTGAACGATGGATTTAAAATTTCAGAGTCGGATTGGCCTTGGTGGCGGGGACCGGCTAGAAATGGGACTGCGTCTCCCGAGCAATCGCCTCCGCTGCGTTGGAGTGCTGACGAGAATGTGGTTTGGAAGTCAGCCATTCCAGGCCGGGGACATGGGTCGATGTGCTTGATGGGGAACAGTATTTTTCTGCAGACTGCTGATGAGTCAAGTGATGCTCAGTCGGTCCTGTGCTTGGAGCGATCGACTGGTAAAGAAAAATGGAAAACCGTCGTCCATGCCTCGGGTGGGATGCGGAAGAACGAGCGATCTACGGCTGCTTCCAGCACACCTGCTTGTGATGGGGAGCGAATCTTCGTTAACTTCCCCAATAGTGAAGCATTGGTGACGACTGCTTTAGATCTAAATGGAAAGCTGCTTTGGCAGTCGAAGATCTCCGACTACATCGAACATCAAGGATACGGTTCGTCACCTGCGCTCTATCAATCGCTCGTCATCGTTTCATCGGATAACAAGGGAGGCGGCGCAATTGCGGCACTAGATCGCGTTTCAGGAGAAACCGTCTGGACACGCGACCGCCCCAAGGATCCAAACTATTCATCCCCGATTATTTTGCGAGCATTTGGTAAAGATCAAGTCGTGCTGACAGGATGCGATAAGGTCTCGAGTTTCGATCCGCTAACAGGAAACACACTTTGGGAGATCAAGGGAGCCACGACGGAATGTGTTACTTCCACGGTGACGGATGGACGCCGAATCTTCACCAGTGGTGGATATCCCCGTAACCATATGTCGGCCGTCTCGGCAGACGGTAAGGGGACAATCGAATGGGAGAATAATACTCGGCTCTATGTACCTTCGCTTTTGATACGAGAAGGCAATCTTTTTGGAACTCTCGATGCGGGTATTGCCGTTTGCTGGGCGACCGACACAGGAAAAGAACTTTGGAAGAATCGATTGGGAGGAAACTTTTCCGCCTCGCCCATATTGGTGGGCGAGACAATTTTCGCAACCAATGAAGGAGGCGACACGTTTGTTTTTCGTGCCAGCAAAGACAACTACGAAGAGATCGCAAAAAACCATCTTGGCGACGAGGTCTTTTCGACGCCCGTGATCAGCGACAGTCGAATTTATTATCGAACGGCAATCACGGTAGATGGCAAGCGACAGGAATATCTCTACTGCATTGGTAAATAGCTTCTGACTTCTATCAGGAGATCGTCTGCTCCAAGAATCGGGCTCGTCTGACTGATCAGTGGGTGATTTTCAGTGATCCTTGTTGCCAGCCCCAAACCCCAGGATTTTTCGC
>Ga0105045_10006800_pt1 | contig 10117 bp, 7 predicted proteins | sample MAT02_FD_78089 | JGI IMG/M metagenome (GOLD analysis project Ga0105045, IMG submission 78089) | Freshwater microbial communities from Lake Fryxell liftoff mats and glacier meltwater in Antarctica - MAT-02 (megahit assembly) | ecosystem: Environmental > Aquatic > Freshwater > Ice > Liftoff...
ATCTTGGGGACGTAGTCCTGCTGCTCGACCTGGCGCGCCTCGCCGCCGATGACCGCACGAAGGGTGGCGCGACATGAGCCACACGGGCCGTAGAGCTCCTCGGTCACCTCCAGACGACACCGCGGGCACGTGAACGACAGCAGCTCGTCGCCCGCGGGCTGGGCCGGCAGTGCGCTCGGAGCGCCAGGCAACTGACCTGCGGGGGCGTTGGCTGGAGCGGTGTTGGCTGGAGGGGTGGCGGCAGCGGGCGTGTTGTCGGCGGGAGTGTTGTCGGCGGCGTTCGGGAGCGACATTGCACCATGGTGCCATTGCGGTGCGCCCGCAGCTGTGGATGACCTCACTCCCATCCCCCGCCCGTCCACCGTTGATCCACCGCCGATGCACCGTGGATCTACAGGGTTGTGGCTCTTTCGATCCACAGGACGATGCTCGTACGGTCACCACATGACCTTGGAACCCACCGCACAACACACCGGGACCGCAGCGTTCGACGTCGTGCTGGCCGACGGGAGCCACGAGACGGTGCTCGGAGCGGACGCCTACCAGCAGGAAGCGTCGATGACGACGTTCTTCCGCACCGACAACGGCCGCCAGGCCGTGGACTGCTGGTCGGTGCGGGTGGCGAGCTTCCGCACCGACCACATCGCGGTGATCCGACGCCACGAGGACGACGCCGCCAGGGTGCGTCACCTGCACCCCGCCTGATCGCGACGGGGTACTCCGTGGTCGTCGCGGCCAGGGGGTACTCCGTTGTCGCGGCGGCCAGGGGGTACTCTCGGCCTGCGGACGAGACTCGTCCTGCCCCCTCGAACTCGGATGCTTGACGACACCTCCCCCACCTCCCCATCCACCCCTGACGCTCCGGCGGCCGACGACGATGCGTCGGCGATCGTTGACCCGAACGTGGTCATCATCGGCGCCGGACCTGCGGGACTGACCGCGGCGTTCCAGCTCATGAAGGCCGGCCACCGCTCGACGGTGATCGAAGCCGACGACATCGTGGGTGGAATCTCCCGCTCGGTGGAACGCGACGGCTACCGCTTCGACATCGGCGGCCACCGGTTCTTCACCAAGGTCCCCGAGGTCGAGGCGCTCTGGCACGAGATCCTCCCCGACGAGGACTTCCTGCTGCGGCCCCGTATGAGCCGGATCTACTACAAGGGCAAGTACTACGACTACCCGATCAAGCCGGTGAACGCGCTGCGCAACCTGGGCCCCGTCGAGGCCGTGCGCTGTGTCCTGTCCTACCTGGTGGTCAAGGTGCGTCCGCCGAAGACCCAGGAGACCCTCGAGGACTACATCGTGGCCAACTACGGCCGCCGGCTCTTCGACCACTTCTTCAAGACCTACAACGAGAAGGTCTGGGGCGTACCCGCCTCGGCCATCTCTGCTGACTGGGGTGCACAGCGCATCAAGGGCATGTCCATCTTCGACGCCGTGTGGGAGCCCATCCGGGCGCGCTTCGCCGGTCGCCGCAAGGGCTCTGCGCAGGTCACCAGTCTGATCGAGGAGTTCCAGTACCCGAAGTACGGCCCCGGCATGATGTGGGAGACCTGCACCGACAAGGTCACCGCCGAGGGCACCGAGGTGCTGATGGAGACCCGCGTGGAGCGCATCGAGCACCGCGATGGTCGGGCGACCACCGTCCATGCCCGCACCTCTGACGGCAAGTCCCTCGAGTTCGCTGCCGACCACGTCGTGTCGTCGATGCCGTTCCCGCAGTTGCTCCGCGCGATGGACCCCCAGCCGCCCGCCCCCGTGCTGGCAGCGGCCGACGACCTCGGGTTCCGGGATTTCCTCACCGTTGCGCTGGTCGTGCCCGAGGCCGCAGGGTTCCCCGACAACTGGATCTACATCCACTCCCCCGACGTGAAGGTCGGTCGCATCCAGAACTTCGGTTCCTGGTCGCCCTACCTGGTCAAGGACGGCAACACCTGTCTCGGCCTCGAGTACTTCGTGTTCGAGGGCGATGACCTGTGGGACTCGACCGACGAGGAACTGATCGCTCGCGGCACCCGCGAACTTGGCATCCTCAACCTGGTCGACCCGTCGAAGGTCTCCCAGGGCTATGTCGTGCGCCAGCCCAAGGCCTACCCGGTCTACGACGACGTCTATGCCGAGCGGGTCGCGGTGCTCAACGACTGGATCGCCTCGACCACACCGAACGTGCACCCGGTGGGACGTAACGGGATGCACAAGTACAACAACCAGGACCACTCGATGCTCACCGCGATGCTGACCGTCGAGAACATCTTGGGCAAGGGCGACCACGACATCTGGACCGTCAACGTCGACGAGGACTACCACGAGGAGTCCGGCGGGTCCGGGTCGAGGGGCACGGGGCGCGAGGCCCCCTTGTTGCCCCGCGACATCGCCCGCTCCGGCTCACGCCTGGGCTGATCCAGCGACATCGCCCGTTCCGGCTCTCGTCCGGGCTGGTGGTGAGGGTGGCCCGTTCCGGCTCTCGGCAGGGCTGGTGGTGAGGGTGGCCCGTTCCGGCTCTCGGCAGGGCTGACCGTGCGGTCCGGGCCGGCTGGTTGCGTCAGGCCGGCCGGGTCGCGACGAGCAACGGGACGCGACCAGCTTCGATCTGCTCGAGTTCCTCGTCGATCTCGGCACTCCGGCTGAACACCGCGATGCGCTCGCGGTCGTTGCTCGGCGCAGGGAGCTGCTCGCGTTCGGTCCTCAGCGCCGTGCTCCGTTCGAGCTCGTCGTCGGTGAGCGGCTGGTAGACACCGAGGACCGACCAACCGTCCTCGGTCAGCATGTCGGCGAGGTCCACCGGTGCGATGACCACCAGTTGTTGGGCGGTGCGACCGGCGCGGTGCCGACCGATGTAGGCCCCCGATTCGTTCTCGCTGGTCACTTCGTAGCCCCGCCGCTCCAGCTGCAACAACACCGCTCTGGCCACCTCGATCGAGCGGAAGTCCGGCACCGCATCCACCGCGACGGTGCCCTGCAGATCCTCGTCGTCGACCCACCCCGTCAGCGCTTCGACCGTCGGCGCATAGCTCTGGTTCGGATTGTCGCCACCGAGCTGTCCGACGCCGGTCAGGACGTTTGCCACCACGGTCACGGTGACCGCTGTGACGAAGCCGATCCTGCGTATCGATGGCCCACCGGCTGCGAGCAAGGCGCTCAGACCGATCGCCAGGGTGACGACGACCACGCTGCGGTTCCACACGACCAGGTAGGCGAAAAGGCCGTCGGAGATCGAGGCGATCCCGAACGTGCCGCCGAGGAGCCCGGCACCCGCGACCGCGAGTCCCCGCAGGTGCAGCGTGTCGCGCCGACGGAACGCCACGATTGCGCCGGCGACCGGGACGACCAGCCAGATCGGGAGGGCCCATCCGGTCGACATGAAGTTGTTGTCGACCGTGGAAGGTTCGAGCACCGAGGGCACCGCCGCGAACGCGTTCGACATCGAAGCGAGCGCCGAGGAGATGCCGATGGGGTCGCCGGTGCCACGTCGGGCGAGGAGCTCGGTCAGGTTGCCGGGGTCACCGGTGACCTGCTGCACCAGGGGCGGGAGCCACATCACGAAGGTCAGCGCAGCACCGATGGCGGCGGCTCGACGGCGAGCAGGATCCCACCCGGGTCGACGCCTGCCGGCTGCGGGGACCACGGCGACGATCGCCGCGGCCGCGCAGATGCTCACGACCATCGGGGCGGTGACGACATGGCTCTGCACCAGCAGAGATCCCACGGGCACCAGCGCGATCAGCCCTGCCCGCGCCCGGGAGGCAGCCGACCATCCGAGTACGACCAGCAGTCCCGAGCCGATCAGTGCCACATAGGGGTTCCAGGGGCTGCGCAGCACCTCCGCCTCGGTGGTGGCCAGCACCGCCGCGACGCCACACAGCACGAGCATGCCGGCCAGCCGCTCCATCCGGCGCGCCACCCACCACGCGCCGAGCACCGCCAGCAGCTGTCCCACCATGGCTCCCACCACCAACGCCGATGAGGCACCGCCCGAGAGCCGGTAGGGCAGCGCCAACAGGTAGAACAGCGCCGGACCCGGATGACTCCAGCCGTAACGTGAGTAGACGCCGGTCAGCGGTAGGTTCGAGGGGACGTCGCGGACCAACAACTCGATGAGCGCATCATCGGACACCGGCGTCCATCCCTGGGCCACGGCGCCGACCATCCCGACGATGAAGGCGACCACCACGGTGCCGACCGCCAGTGTCTCGCCCAGGCTCAGGAGGCGGTCCGCCCGGGGACTCAGCATCCCCGGGTCAGTCAGCTGCGGATCACCCGGCGTCGGGCCGGTCGACGTCTGGCCGGTCGACGTCCGGTCAGTCGACGTCTGGTCAGTCAGCGTCGGGTCGAGCTGAGTGGCGGTGTCGTTCGGTGCTGGCCGCCCGGTCTGCTCGCCGGGGGTGTGTCGGCTCACGGCTCAGAAGGTGCCGAGGTGAGCTCAGCGACCTTCCCGCGCCAGAACTCCTCCCAGATCCGGATGGTCTCGGCCCCGAGCTGCTCGCGGTAGAGCTGGTTGGCCGAATCCGCCGGGATGTGGACGCCGTCGGGTCGCAGCTGTTCGTCCTGGAGGCGGCCTGCGAGCAAGCCCTGCAGGTCCAGAACCCGGACGCTCTCGGGCCGCTGGTCGGCCACCTCGCGCATGATCTGGTGCAAGCGCGCCATCCGGGCGGGGTCGCCCTTGGCCCGCTCACCGGGCGTGCCGGCGTTGGCCACATTGTCGGTGAACTGCGGCCAGAGCACCAGGAGCACCATCGCTCCGTCCTTGCCCAGGATGTCCACCGCTTCGAGCAGTTCGGAGCGGACGAAGTCGTCGACCACGGGGTCGCCGATGGCGGAGTACTGACTCGCTCCGGGCAACAGCGCGTCGGTGACCTCCCAAGAACCGGTGATCAGCTGGGCGATGTTCGGTCGTTGCTGTTCGATCGCGGCGGCCCAACGGGTCGGCCAGGAGATGCACTCCTCGGTGTAGCCGAACACCTGGTCGACCCGGCGCTTCTCGAAGCGGCTGACCCCGCATCCCAGTGCCGCGTCGCCGGCGGTGCCGACGAAGGTGCCGGTCTCTGCCGCGTACTGCAACATGCCGAGCCCCATGAGCAACGCGGTCGAGTCGCCGAAGGTGGCCAATGTGGGAACGGGTGGCTCTGGTGGCGCCACCGTCGTGGCCGGGCTCTCGGGCGTGGCGGGGTCCACCGCAGTGGTGGTGGGGGCCTCGGTGGTCGTCGGCTGCTGTTCGAGCAGTGCCGCCTGGTCGAGCGCCGCCTGGTCGAAGTCGAGGCGCCCCTCGGGGTCCGCCGTGTCGGTGGGCAACAGCATCGCCAACCCGGCGATGACCACCATCGCAACGGTTGCGCTGCGTGCGAAGTGCGACGACACCGGCGACGTCCCGCGCCGGATGGGTTGTTCGACCACTCGGTAGGACACCTCGGCCAGGGCGAGGGACACTGCGATGCCGACGAACGCCAACAGCCACAGCGACGCTGTCGGCCATGTCTGGCGCACCACCAGGAACAGCGGCCAGTGCAGCAGGTAGATGCCGTAGGAGCGCTGACCCAGGTAGGTCAGCAGCGCGCCGGACAGCGCACGGGGCAGCCCGCCCGACGGGAGCGACGCAGCGGTGATGACCATGCAGGTCAACAGGGCGTACAACGCGAAGCCGCCGCGGTACAAGAACGCGCTCGACTGCTCCAGGGTGACCCACCAGTAGAGCTGGAGCGCCAGTGCGGCGAGCCCGCCGAGCCCCATGGCAGTGCGCAGCCCCGACGGCCCGACCAGACGGCTCCGCACGCCGCGATGGCTCAACACCACCGCCAGAACTGCGCCCAGCAGCAGCTCGGCAGCACGGGTGTCGGTGCCGAAGTAGATGCGGTCCGGGCTCATGTCGAACACGAACGGTTCCGCTGCCGACAATGCTGCGAGCACCGTGAGCGCCACGCCGAGCAGCATCTTCGATCGTCGTGTGATCGCCCAGAGCCCCGCAAGCAGCAGCGGGAACACCAGGTAGAACTGCTCCTCGATCGCCAGGGACCAGAAGTGCAGCAACGGCGAGGGGTCGGCGAACAGGTCGCCGTAGCTCGAACCGGCGACGATCAGTTGCCAGTTCGCGACCTGGGCGAGTGATGCCAGGACCTCGGCCCTCAGCGCGTCGAGCTGCTCGGCCGTCGCGACGAGCCAGGCGAACAGCGTCGCGACGAAGAACAGCGTCACCAGCGAGGCCGGCAGCAGTCGCCGGAAACGTCGACCCCAGAACGAGCGCAGGTCGATGCTGCCCTGGTCCTCCGCCTCGCGCAGCAGCAGCGAGGTGATCAGGAATCCCGACAGGGTGAAGAACGTCGAGACGCCCAGGTAGCCGCCGACCATGAACCCCAGCTCGGTGTGGAACAGCACCACGATGGCCACGGCGAGGCCGCGGAGGCCGTCCAGACCCGGGAGGTGGGGCAGCTTGGACCCGTTGTCCCCACGGAACTCGACGAACTGGCGGCGTGCGGTGCGCGTGGGTGGCATTGAAGGACCAGGGGTGGGCGGAGCGGACACAGCACGTCGCTGCACGGCCGCCGCGCAAGGTACCACGGGCCCTTCGGGTGCCGGTGGCACCCGGTGGAGGGGACCACGGAGCGCTCTCAGGGCTGTGACAGACTGTCGGGACCGTCCCGGCGATGGAGTGGCGTCATCCGAGTCCTGGTCATCATCCCTGCACTGAACGAGGCGGCGACGCTGCCCGAGGTGCTCGCGACCCTCCGAAGGTCGTGTCCGGACCACGACGTCGTGGTGGTCGACGACGGCTCGACCGATGACACCGCGCAGGTGGCACATGGCGCCGGTGCTGCGGTGCTGCGATTGCCGTACAACCTCGGCATCGGGGGCGCGCTGCGCACCGGTTTCCGCTACGCCGTCGAGCAGGACTACGACGCCGCGGTACAGGTCGACGCGGACGGGCAGCACGATCCGGCCTCGATCGAGCGTCTCCTGGCGGAGCTGGCGCACGCGGATTTCGTCATCGGCAGCCGATTCTCCTCCGGCGTCGTCGGCTACCGGGTCGGGCGCGTGCGACGCGTCGCCATGCGCATGCTGGAGCTCACCGTGCGCCTCCTGACCGGCACCCGGTACACCGACACCAGCTCGGGGTTCCGGGCGTTCGACCGCGAGGTGCTCGAGTTCTTCGCCCACACCTACCCCTCGGAGTACATGGAGTCGGTCGAGGCGTTGGTGCAGGCGTCCTACGAGGGGTTTCGCATCGTCGAGGTACCGATCGGCATGAACGCCCGCGCCGGCGGTGACCCGTCCACCATGCACGCCAAGCTCGCTTACCACTACTTCAGGGTCATCGTCACCCTGCTGGTGCGTGCCCGACGTCGGCCCCGCCCGGGTGCAGCGGCGGCGACGACGGGGATCACCCTGGATCCACCGCCCGCTGAGGCCGCGCCACCGCGCGCGGTCGACCCGACCGCGACCGGACCATCCCCGGCGACCGATCCGGCCACGGCGCCCGATCCGGCCACGGCGCCCGACACGACCACTCAGCCGGTGCGACCATGAGCCCGTCGTTGTTCGCGGCCCAGCTCGCCGGTGACGTCGACGGGCTCGACCAGATCGGTGAGATGTCGGCCAGGACCCATGCGGCGGTATTCGTCGCGACGGTCGTCTGCGTCGGATTCATCCTGCGACTCGTTCGGCGCCACGGACTGCGGTCGAAGTACACGTTGTTGTGGCTCTCGCTCGCCGTCGTACTGGCTGCACTCGGGGTCTTTCCCGGTCTGCTCGTCGCCGCCTCGCGGGTGTTGGGCATCAACTACCCGCCGGCTGCCTTCCTGACGCTCGCAACCGGCTTCCTGTTCCTGATCGTCATCCAGTTCAGCTGGGAGCTGTCGCGGATCGAGGAACGCACCCGCATGCTCGCTGAGCACGCGGCGCTGCTCGGCGACGAGGTGGATCGCCTTCGCAGCGCCCTCGGCTCCGAAACCAGCCCGTCCGACGATGTGACCCCATCGGATCCGTCCTGACCCGGATCATCCGCCCCGCCGCCACTCGGTACCCGTGACGACCCTCTCCCCTCCCCCCACGACCTCGCCGCCCGTCCGGCTGGCCTACGAGCCGTCCCTCGACGGCCTGCTGGGCCTCGCCCTGATGGCCATCATCGTGTACCACTCAGGGCTCGACTGGGCCCCCGGAGCCTTCCTGAGCGTCTCGACGTTCTTCACCCTGTCAGGGTTCCTGATCACGGCGCTGTTGCTGGCCGAGCACCAACGCGACGGTGCCATCTCGCTGCGCCAGTTCTGGTCCCGTCGCCTGCGTCGCCTGCTGCCTGCGTCACTGGTGGCGATCGCCGCCATCACCGCGGCAGCGATCTGGCTGGCGGACTCGACCCAGCTCGCCCGTCTACGCGGCGACGCGCTCGCCTCACTCGCCTACGTGGCCAACTGGCGCTTCATCGCTGCCGGCGACAGCTACGCCGCGGGGTTCGAGAGCGCGTCACCGTTCACCCACTTCTGGACACTGGCGATCGAGGAGCAGTTCTACGTCGCCCTTCCGCTGGTGGTGGTCCTGGTTCTGGCCGTTGCCCGGGGTTCCCGTCGGGTGCTCGGCGCCGTGTTCGTTGCGCTGACCGCCGCATCGCTGTTGTGGTCGATCCACCTGGAATCGACCGGGGCGACGACCGATCGTCTGTACTTCGGCACCGATGTGCGCTGCGCAGAGCTGTTCGCAGGTGCGCTGTTGGCGCTGTGGTGGATGCGCCGCGACGAGCCGCTGAGTGACCGCACACGGCGTGGGGTGCGGGTGCTTGCGCCGCTCGCGTTCGCGGCGATGCTCGTGTCGTGGCTGGTCGCGGATCTCAGCGAGCGGATCTTCTACCGCGGCGGCCTGCTGGCCTATGCGGGTCTGACCCTGCTGGTGATCCTGGGGTGCCTCGACGGCGTCGGACCGGTGTCGCTGGTGACCCGCTGGCGTCCGCTGGTGTGGATCGGCACGATCTCCTACGGCGCCTACCTGCTGCATTACCCGGTGCTGTTGTGGTTCGGGCAGCGCTCGTCGCTGCCGGCGCTGGTACGTCTGTTGATCGCGCTGCCGTTCGTGCTGGGTGCCGCGCACCTGTCGGTGCGCTGGTTCGAGGGGCCGATCCGCCGGGGCGAACTGCCGTCCCGACCACGTGTCGCGGGTCCGATCGCCGCGGGAGCCATCGTGGTCACCGCAGCGTTGATCATGGTGGTGAGCGCAGCGGTCCGGCCAGCGGACGCGGTCGACCTGGATGCTGCGGAGCAGTGGCAGCGCTTCGTCGAGCAGACCGAGGCCCAACAACGCTCGGCCGCCCCACGCATCGGGTTCTTCGGCGATTCGAGCGCCCTGATGACCAGCCGGGGCATCGCCAGCCTGAGTCTGGAGGATCCCGACCGCTTCGTCAGCACCCAGGGTTGGACGATGCTCGGGTGCGGGGTGCTGACCGGCGGCGACCGGCTGGTGCGTGGCGAGCTGATTCCGCCGGACCAGGAGTGCGTCGACTGGGAGCAGCTCTGGGCCGACTCGTCGGCCGAACAGGGCTCCGACGTGGCAGTGGTGCAGCTGGGACCGTGGGAAGTGGTCGACCAGCAACTCGAACCGGGCGGTCCGCTGCTCCACATCGGCCAGCCCGAGTTCGACCGGGAGCTGACCGAACGCCTCGAACGTGCGATCGAGCTGCTCCTGGCCGACAACGAACAGGTCGTGTTCCTGGCGCCACCGCCGATCGACGTCGGCCGCATCGACAGCCGGTCACCCGCCAGCCCTTGGGTCGAATCCGATCCCGCTCGCATGGCGCGGTTCCGGGAACTGCTCGACACCGTCGCCGCCGGGGACCCGAGGGTCCGCGTCGTGCCCGTCGAGGACTGGTACCCCTACGTCGACACCGAGGATCGTCGTCTTCGTCCCGACGGTGTGCACCTGAGCGAGACCACCTCGATCGAACTGGCGCCGTCGATCGCCGAGCAGTTGCTCACGGTGCACCAGGAGCGGACCGGCTCGGACCGCACCGCCCTCGACCGCCCCTGACGCTGCACCCTGGCGCTGCGCGACATGGGGTCTCACCTGTGCGAGGTCAGCGCCGTGCCGAGTGGGCGCGCACGATCAGACCGTCTGCTGCGTAGGGGCGCCCGGCGCGTGCCAGCAG
>Ga0105045_10006802_pt1 | contig 10115 bp, 6 predicted proteins | sample MAT02_FD_78089 | JGI IMG/M metagenome (GOLD analysis project Ga0105045, IMG submission 78089) | Freshwater microbial communities from Lake Fryxell liftoff mats and glacier meltwater in Antarctica - MAT-02 (megahit assembly) | ecosystem: Environmental > Aquatic > Freshwater > Ice > Liftoff...
CTGCCGTCGACCAGTCCGGCGCATGCAGGGATGCGGTTTCAAGCCAAGGTCGAGGTTTGGCGGATGCTTGCGGATGGTCAATGATGGTGTTGGCTCCGATATCCCTTCCATGGCAGTCACGGTGGGAAGATGCGGTGTGCCGATGATCTTCATTCCGCGCTACCACGCCACCCCGATATCCCGCCACCCCATCACGTTTACATCTCGCACGGTATGGCTGCCGTCGCCGCCGTACACCACGGTGACGGGTGCTGCCGCCGCCCCGGCGTAAGTCCTCCAGCGCCGCCCGGCATGGACCCAGTCGCTGGCAAAGGTGGCGCCCGACTTGATCTCCACGGCGTGCAGCAGCCCGGCCTGTTCGAACACCAGGTCCACCTCGGTTCCGTGGTTGTCGCGCCAGAAGTAGATGGCCGCGTCCAGCCCCCGGTTCCATCGGTGCTTGATGGTTTCGCCTACGATCCAGGATTCGAAGATCGCGCCTCGCATGGCGTGGGTGGCGAGGGTGAGTGGTGAGTCGATACGCAACAGATGGCAGAGCAGTCCGGTGTCCAGGAAATACAGCTTGGGTGTCTTGACGAGCCGCTTCCCCAAGTTCTGGTGGAACGGCTGCAGTAGCCGGACCACGTAGCTGGCCTCCAGCACGCCGAGCCAGCTGCGCGCCGTCGGCTGGCTGATGCCGCAATCCGATGCCAGTGCCGAGTGGTTGAGCAGAGTGCCTGCGCGCGATGCGCACATGAGCAGGAAGCGCTGGAACAACGCCAGATTGCTGACCTCCAGCACTTGGCGTACGTCGCGCTCGAGGTAGGTTGAGATGTAGCCACTGAACCATTGCGTGGCCAGGCTGCCCATGTCGCGTCGCGGGTCGTACAAGGCTGGATAACCGCCCTTCCAGAGGGTTTGCTCCAGGGAGGCTGGCGCAAGCCCCGCCTTGCGTATTTCAGCCAGCGACAGTGGGAGCAGTTGTACCTGGGCCACCCGGCCCGCCAGCGACTGGCTGATGCGGTCGCGCAAGCCGAACTGCTGCGATCCGGTAATGATGAACTGCCCCATCCGGGCGCGCGAGTCGACCACACCCTGCAGGTACGACAGCAGCTCGGGCGCGCGTTGCACTTCATCGAGGATTGCGCCATCAGGCAGCGAGGCAAAGAATCCGCGAGGGTCGGCCAGCGCCCGCACCCGCGTATCTGCATCCTCGAGCGACAGGTAAGGCTTGGCAGGGAAGGTCAAGCGCGCCAGAGTGGTCTTGCCCGATTGGCGTGGACCCGTAAGCGCGAGCACGGGGAACACCGGCGCCATGCGCAGGAGCAGGGCCAGTGATTGCCGCGCAAGGATCTGGATCATTTGTACAAAATCAAAATATCATTTTGAAATTGTACATTGCAGGCCGTACCGTGCCTCAGGGCTCGACAAATTCGACGGGCGCGACGCCTATGCCCCCGTTTTCACCCGCAACCGCCACGCATGCAGTAACGGCTCGGTGTACCCGCTGGGCTGCACCAGCCCCTTGAAGACCAGGTCGGTCGCCGCCTGAAACGCCGCCCCTTGCGGGTTCGCCGCCATGCTTTTGTAGACCGGGTCGGCGGCATTCTGCTGGTCCACCACCTTCGCCATGCGCTTGAAGGTCGCGCGCACCTGGGCTTTCGTGACCACGCCGTGCAGCAGCCAGTTGGCCATGTGCTGGCTGCTGATGCGCAGCGTGGCGCGGTCTTCCATCAGGGCCACGTTGTGGATGTCGGGCACTTTGGAGCAGCCAATGCCCTGGTCGATCCAGCGCACCACATATCCCAGAATGCCCTGGGCGTTGTTGTCGAGCTCCTGCCGCTTTTCGGCGTCAGACCAGTTGGCTTTTTTCACCACCGGAATCGTCAGCAGGTCATTCAACAAGGTCTCGCGCTGCCCGTCGGCGTCGACCTTTTCCAGTTCCTTCTGCACATCGGACACCTTGACCTGGTGGTAGTGCAGGGCGTGCAGCGTCGCCGCAGTCGGGCTGGGCACCCAGGCGGTGTTGGCGCCGGCGCGCGGGTGCGCGATCTTTTGCTGCAGCATGTCGGCCATCAGATCCGGCATGGCCCACATGCCCTTGCCGATCTGCGCCTTGCCACGCAGCCCGCATTGCAAGCCGACCAGCACATTGTTCTTCTCGTAGGCCTGGATCCAGCGGCTGTTCTTGATGTCGCCCTTGCGCAGCACCGGCCCGGCCTGCATGCAGGTGTGCATTTCGTCGCCAGTGCGGTCCAGGAAGCCGGTGTTGATGAAGGCGATGCGGCTGGCCGCGGCCGCGATACAGGCCTTCAGGTTCACGCTGGTGCGGCGCTCCTCGTCCATGATGCCGAGCTTGACGGTGCTGTCTTTCAGGCCCAGCATTTTCTCCACGCGGCCAAACAGCTGGTTGGCAAATGCGACTTCGGCCGGGCCATGCATTTTGGGTTTGACGATGTAGACCGAGCCCTTGCGCGAGTTGCGCAGGCCGTTGCTGCCATGTCCCTGCAGATCGTGCAGCGCAATGGTGGTGGTCACCACGGCGTCCAGGATGCCTTCCGGGATGTCGCGCGCCACACCATCCGCGCCGCTGTACACAATCGCCGGGTTGGTCATCAGGTGGCCGACATTGCGCACGAACATCAGCGAACGGCCATGTAGCGTCACCACACCTTTGCCGTCGGCGGCGGTGTAGACGCGGTCGGGGTTGAGGCCGCGCTGGAAGGTCGTGCCGCCCTTGTGCACCTCTTCGGTCAACGTTCCCTTCAGGATGCCCAGCCAGTTGCGGTAGCCCAGCACCTTGTCGTCGGCATCGACGCAGGCGACGGAGTCTTCCAGGTCCAGGATGGTGGACAAGGCGGCTTCCAGTACCAGGTCGCTAACCCCCGCCGGGTCGGTGGCGCCGGTGGGCGTCGTGCGGTCGATCCGTAGGTCCATGTGCAAACCGTGGTGTTGCAGCAGCACGGAGCCCGGGTCGTTCGCGCTGCCCTGGTAGCCGACAAATTGCCTGGCAACTTTGAGCGTGGAGGTGCCGCCGCCCTGAAGCGAAACCACCAATTTGCCGGCGCGCACCGCGTAGCCGGTGGAGTGCAGGTGCGACCCCTTTTGCAGCGGCGCGGTGCGGTCCAGCACGTGGCGTGCGTAGTCGATGACTTTGGCTCCACGCCGCGCGTTGTAACCCGGGCCGCGCTCGGCGCCATCGGCCTGTGCAATTGCGTCGGTGCCGTACAAGGCGTCGTACAGCGAGCCCCAGCGCGCGTTCGCCGCATTGAGCGCGTAACGCGCGTTCAGGATCGGCACCACCAGTTGCGGCCCGGCCTGGGTGGCCAGCTCCGCGTCCACGTTTTTGGTGCTGGCGCGCACCGTACCTGGTGCCACCACCAGGTAGCCAATTTTCTGCAGGAAACGCCGGTATGCCAGCATGTTGCGGATCGGACCGGGATGGGCGCGGTGCCAGTGGTCGAGTTCGTTCTGCAGTCGGTCGCGCTCGGCCAGCAAGGCCAGGTTGCGCGGCGCCAGGTCGGCGACGATTGCGTCAAAACCAGCCCAGAAGCGGGCGCTGCCGATACCGGTTCCAGGCAACACCTGCTCATTGATAAACCGATAGAGGGTGTCTGCCACCTGCAGGCGGTGGATCTGGGTGCGCTGTGTCATGGTGCAGGGTCTCCTGGTTTAAAGGATGCGGTCAAACGTATTGCAATACATCACGCAGGTTGGTGCCGACATGGCTGGGCTGGGTGCCAAGTTCTTCGAACGGAAGCTGGTAGCGGTTGACCCACAGCGTCTGGTAGCCGTACCAGGTGGCGGCCAGCGCGTCCCAGGCGTTGCAACTGACGAACAGGATCTGCCGTGCCTTCAGGCCGGTGGCGTGTTCCCCCAGGGCGTAGGCTTCGGGCGCGGTCTTGTATTTGCGGATACCGTCGACACTGATCACATGGTCCAGCAGGCCTTCGAGTGCGGCAGATTTGACGGCCAGCTGGAGCATGGCGGGGTCGCCGTTGCTCAAGATTCCGGTGCCCACGCCGCGCGCCTTGAGCTGCTGCAGCACCTCGCGGTTCTCCGGGAACGCGCTCAGGCTGCGGTACTGGTTCATCAGGCGCTCAACTTGCGCATCCAATTCCTGCGTGGCCGCCTGCGGCAGCAGGCGTTTGATGGCATAGATCAGCGCGGCGCGCGTGAGTTGCCAAAATGGCTGGTAGTGGGCGCCGCCATTGCTGGTGGTGACCAGCCGCGTGTATTCGATCTGCTTGTCGCGCCACAAAACCGCAAGCGCTTGCCCATGCCCTGGAAACAGCTGCTCGGCCGCCAGTGCGACACTGTAGACATCAAACAGGGTTCCATAGGCATCAAACAGTACGGCTATGGGTTTTTCCATGCTTGCACTGTATTCGATACCTGATTCTTGGTTTGTGACATAAATACCTGTTCATCCGTGACAAAAACAATCGCAATCAGTTGCTTGGCATGCCCTTGTGCAGCGGATGGTTGTGGCGCAGGCCATACTGTGTTGGCGAAGCTTGGCCTGAATAACCCGGCACTTGGCGTCTTGGCCACCTGTCTGGCCAAACCCGAGGCCCGCAAGGCTGCCAGACGAAAGATGCCTGCGGGTTCGGGCAAATTTCGCACAGTTGGCGCCCACGCCACGGCCCAACAAAGTCCCTGAATCGGTTACAACCGTAAGGACAAGAGAGTTCTTCCTGCCGCCACTTGCGCCACTGCCTTGAACCTGACCTTAGATGCCCAACGTCCCGCCCGCCTTGAACGATGCCGCCGCTCGCGCACTGGTGCTGCGGCATGCACAGACCCTGATCAACAAGACCCTCGCTTTTTTCGCAGAACGGCAAGACGCCCAACTCAAGGCGCTGCGCTTGCATCTGTTCGACATGGTCGACTCGCGGCCACACACCACACAGGCCCAGAATTTGCGCGCTGCCGCCGGCCTGCTCGACAAACAGGCCGCATTGTTCAACCGGTCCTTGCAACTCGCCTTGCGCGAGGCCATAGAAGACGAGATCGAGGCGATCGTGCCGGGCAGTCTGAAGATTTTGCGTCCAGCCGATGAGTCAGGCAACTCGAGCGGCCCGTTCAGCATGGCTTTGCTCGATGTGGACGAGATCGAGCGGCACTTGCTGGTGGACCGTGTTGCGCAGCGGTTCAATGCGCGCTATGACGCGGCGCTCAATCCTTTGACGCAGTCCGTTGGCGTGCTGTTTGGCGAGGAGGATTTTTCGCTCACCGACAACCCGTTTCGGCCGGCGACGCTGATCCGCGCGCACGCGCTGGCCTGGCATGCCAGCGAGTTCGACCCCAAGGTAGTGGAAGACTTCATCTCGGTGTTCGAACCGCAACATTGTGGCGACTGGTCGGTGTTGTACGCGGCGCTGAGCGAGAACCTGGTGCGTGCAGGGTACTCGCCGCGCACTGCACACCGCATCAAGCGCTCGGTTGGGGGCGACTCGGCGCCGGCACCACTGCGCAGCGCGGAATCGGACCACAGTGTGGGCGCCCGCTCTGGTGACTCGACTTCGATCGTGCCTGGCAGTGAGCCAGCTACTGATGCGGCGCCTGTCGGCATGGTGCAAACCATAGCGGAACGGGCGCGCAGTTTTCTGCAGAAGTTGGGTTTTGGCCGGTCTGGCGATGGCTCCGGGCAGGGTGTCGGTGGTGCTGGCAGTGGGTCTGACGGTGGAACTGGGGGTGGGTCTGGCAGTGGGTCTGGCAGTGGGTCTGGCGGTACTGGCTCCGGTGGAGCCACTGGGACCCACGTGGCGGCCGACGCTGGGCTGCTTGGATTCCTCGGTGGACTGCAAGCCGGTACCGGTGAGTCCACCTTGCCGCCTTGGGTGGCCGGGCAGGATTTCATCGGACAGAATCTGTTGCGCCAGCTCGGCGCACGCGACGAGGTCAAGCGGGCGCCCGAGTTGGACCGCGGAACCATCGACGCGCTGGCCGAGGTGTTCGACTATGTGTTCGCTGACGCTGCGATCCCGGTTCAGCTCAAGTACGTGATCGGACGCCTTCAGATCCCGGTGCTCAGAGCCGCCATGATTGACCGGGACTTTTTCCTGACCAGCGAGCATCCGGCGCGCCAACTGGTGGATGCGCTGGCGTCCGCATCGGTCGCGTGGATACCGCAAAGCGGGGACACCGACCCGCTATACCGCAAGATCGACACCACGGTCAAACGGGTCCTGACCGAATTCGATAACGATCTGGGCTTGTTTCGCAGCCTGCTTGGCGAGATCAACGCTTTTGTCGGGCACATTGACGTCACGGCCCAACAACACATCGAGCCGGTGGCGCGCCAGCAGCGCTCAGGCGAGGCACATGACGCTGCGCTTGCCCATGCGGACGAGGTCATCCACCAGTGTATTCAGGCATCGTCGGCACAGGAACCCCTGCTGCCGTTTTTGCTGCCTTTCCTGACGCAACCGTGGCGCGAAGTCATGGCGCGCGCCTGGCTTGATCAGGCGGTGGCACCGGCCCAATGGGCCGGGACGCTGGAAACCATGGATCAGATGGTCTGGTCCACGATGTCCAAGGCCAGTGCGCAGGAGCGCGCACGCCTGGTCGCCTTGTTGCCGGATCTGGTGCGCAAACTGAATCAGCAACTCGATGCCCTTGGCTGGCAGGGCGACGAGCGCGCTGCGTTCACGCGCAACCTGATCGCCACCCACATGAAAGCCATTCGTTCTCCCAAGTCCGCTCCGGCACCGCTGGAGTCCGGGCCGGACGATGCGCAGGCCGAGGCGGGAAAGATGGCATTGCGCACACTCGAGGCCCGGCGTGCCCAACAGCAGCCGGATCAGTTCGACCAGTTCGACGCCATGGCGCACGAGTTGACCCAGGGCCTGTGGTTCGACTTTGCCGGAGAAACCGGTACCGTGCGGCGCTACCGTCTGGGTTGGGTCAGTCCGAAGCGGACCCGGCTTTTGTTCACCAACCGCGACGGTTTTGAGGCGTTTGTACATTCCGAGCGTGACGTCGCAGAGTTGTTGCGCCACGGTCGGCTTGCCGTGCTCGACCAGCAGCCGATCGTGTCGCGCGCCATCGACCAGATCATGGCCGCTGCAGCGACGGCGCCAGCACCAGTGGACATGGAGTTGGCCTGAGGACCGGCGCAGCCCCAGCCGAAAGCCCGACACGCTGCTAGCCGATCACCGCGCTGAGTGCGCGTGCTGCCGCCAGCACTGGCTTGGCAAACTGTTCCTGATACCGCTCAGCTGGCATGCTCAGAGTGAGAGCCGCAGCCAGACGGCCGTCCGCCCGGAACACAGGCGCGGACACACCAGCGACGCCGGCCAGCCGGTCGCCGTTGGCGGCATAGTAACCCTGGGCCCGGATGGTCCGGTACAGCAACCGTTCCGCAATGTTGGGCGCGGGCGTCGGTGCAGTAGCGAAAGCCTGCAGCACGCGTGCCCCGGTGCCCCGGGTCATGGGCAACAGGTCGCCGGCCTGGATGTGGTCGCGTACCGGGTGCGGGGAGTCGACGCGGTACAGGCACAGTCGGCGGGCATCGGCGCCGTCGCCCTGCGCTACATGGTAGGCGGCGCTTTCACCGGTGACGGCGACCAGTTGCTGCAACAACGGCAGCACCACCCGCTCCAGCGAGAACGACGCGGTATAGATGGAATGCAGCCGCGCCACCTCGCTGCCCAGCGCATAACGACCGTCCTCCAGCCTTTGCAGCAGGCGGGCGTGTGCCAGTGAAGCCAACAACCGCAACACCGTACTCTTGTACAGGCGGGTGCGTTGCGCCAGCTCCGCCAGTCCGAGTGACTTGTCGGCGTCCCGGAAAGCCGCCAGCAGGCTCAGTGCACGGTCCACGGCTGCCGCCCCGCCGGGTGCGGCAGCGTTGTCTGCAATCGATGCAAGCTGGGCCTTGCGTGGCATGTCTGGTTTGCGCCGGGACTGGTTGACGGATACTGCCGAAGAGTTGTATGATTCTTTTAGTCGAAACGATATTCTAACTTACAGAACTACGTGATGGTTTCAGTCGATGGCAGTGACACGGTTCTGATCAGTGCAGTTGGCCCGCGCGACGGTCTGCAGCCGGTCCAGGCGAGCATGCCCACGCCGCACAAGTTGCGTTGGATCCACGTTCGGCTGCGTTTGATGTCGGCGTCTGCACGTTTGACAGTTCACTGGGCGGCCTGGGCGGCTGCCCCTTTGCGCCGGTGCGTCTGGCAACCTGGTGATGGAAGACCTGGTCTTCATGTTTGAGGCCATGGGTGTCCACACCGGGGTCTACCTGCAGCACTTGTGGGTGGCACGCGAGCCATTGCGAGCCGGGTTGCCAGGCGAGCCCCTGTGCGGCATTACGGCAACGGCGGGTTTGGCGCGGGTCTGGGAGCAAGCTGGAGAGCGCCATGTCTGAGGCAAACGCGCAGTCCGAAGAAGCCGGCAGCAGCCTGGCGCTGGCGGGCGTGCGGGTGGTCGAGTTCACCCACATGGTGATGGGCCCGACCTGCGGCATGGTGCTGGCCGACCTTGGCGCCGAAGTGATCAAGGTTGAGCCGGTCGGGCATGGCCGATCAGGCGACGCCACGCGCAGCCTGATCGGGTCTGGCGCCGGTTTTTTCCCCATGTTCAACCGCAACAAGAAGAGCCTGGCACTGGACCTTCAGACGCCTCTGGGCAAAGAGGCGGTGTTGCGCCTGGTCGCCAGTGCCGACATCGTGAGTGAGAACTTCAAGCCCGGCACGATGCAAAAACTCGGGCTGGACTATGCCAGCCTCAAGGCCCTCAACCCGCGCCTGGTCTACGTCAGTCACAAGGGTTTTCTGCCCGGCCCGTACGAACACCGCACGGCGCTTGATGAGGTGGTGCAAATGATGGGCGGGCTGGCCTACATGACCGGGCGACCGGGCGATCCGCTGCGCGCCGGTACCAGTGTCAACGACATCATGGGCGGCATGTTTGGCGCCATTGGCGCGATGGCCGCCCTGGCACAGCGCCAGAAAACCGGCCGGGGTCAGGAGGTGCAGAGCGCCTTGTTCGAAAACAACGTGTTCCTGGTGGCCCAACACATCCTGCAGTTTGCGGTGACCGGACAGCCGGCAGCACCGATGCCGGCACGCATTTCGGCCTGGGCGGTGTACGACGTGTTCCAGCTGCGTAATGGGGAGCAGATTTTCCTGGCGGTGGTGAGCGACACCGCCTGGGCCCGGTTTTGCAACGCGTTCGGTTTTGCCGATCTGCTGGCCGACAGCCGCTTGCACAGCAACAACGACCGGGTGCGCGCCCGGGCCTGGATGATGCCGATATTGCGCGAGCGGCTGGCCGGGTTTGCGGCGGCGGAACTGGCCGCCGTGTTCGAGCAGCACGCCTTGCCGTTTGCGCCGATTACCCGTCCGCAGGACTTGCTGAGCGACCCGCACCTGCTTGCGACCGGGTCGCTGGCGCCCATCCAGTTGCCAGACGGGCGGACCGCGCACACCGTGTTGCTGCCGCTCACGCTCGACGGAGTGCGCCCGGGCGTCAGGCTGGACCCACCCAAACTCGGCGAACACAATACGGAACTGCTGCGCGAACTCGGCTACGACACGCAGCAGATTGCCGCCATGGATGCGGCACGCGGCGTCTGACGGCAACCCACGCGGAACCCGGCACGATGGACCACTTCAAGCAACTCGCGACCTTTGCGTCGGTGGCTGCGCGCGGCAGCCTCAGTGCGGCAGCAGCGGCGCAAGGGGTGGCGCCGGCCATCATCGGGCGGCGCATTGACGCACTGGAAGAACGCCTTGGCGTCAAGCTGTTGCTGCGCAGCACGCGACGCATCACCTTGACCCATGAGGGCAGCGCATTTCTTGAGGATTGCCAGCGCATCCTGGCCGACGTCGCAAGTGCCGAGGCAAGTGTTTCAGCCGGGGGCGTGAAAGCCAGTGGTCACTTGCGCATCACGGCGCCGGCAGGGTTCGGGCGCCGCCATGTTGCGCCGCTGGTTCCGAAGTTTCGCGAACTGCACGCTGAGGTCACGATCTCACTCAACCTGAGTGACCGTGTGATCGACATCGCTGGCGAGGCCTATGACTGCGCAGTGCGTGTCGGAGACATGGCTGACTCTTCCCTGGTCAGTTTGCGCATGGCCGACAACCGGCGCCTGTGTGTTGCGTCGCCGCGCTATCTGCAGCAGC
>Ga0105045_10006804_pt1 | contig 10115 bp, 8 predicted proteins | sample MAT02_FD_78089 | JGI IMG/M metagenome (GOLD analysis project Ga0105045, IMG submission 78089) | Freshwater microbial communities from Lake Fryxell liftoff mats and glacier meltwater in Antarctica - MAT-02 (megahit assembly) | ecosystem: Environmental > Aquatic > Freshwater > Ice > Liftoff...
AGCAGTTAAGCTTTCTGAGCCGATGATAGTGCCTACCAGTGCGAAAGTAGGTATCGCCGAATTTTTAAAACCCCCGTAGTTCTTCGGAATTACGGGGGTTTTTTCGTTTCTTCTCGTCTTCGAAATACTGCAAACGCTCGATCAGTTAGGAGTCGTCGTCGACTGCCAACGTGCCCTAGTATGGTGATGTGAATTTTTGTCGTGGGCTGACTACAAACGTGCCGAAGGGATGCGTTTCCCCGTAGCGTGGTGACCAGCAGCATCAGCGACGCAGGCCCACGGGGTGTCTTTGATTCGCGGTAGCTCCGATATTAAAACAGGCTTGCTGGATCGGCGTTGAGTAACCGGCGAACCGTCATGAGTCCGCTGACCAAGCACATCACGACGGTCATTCCGAAGACCAATGCGATTCGCGAGGGCGTAAACAGCATCGGCAGGCCGGCAGCCCAATTGATTACCTGAAACGATAGCCAACTGGTCGCTAGGGCTGGCAAAAACCCAAGAATGGCCAGGTACAGGGACTGTTTTACGACGAGCAACACAAAGAAGCGGTTGCCGTATCCCATGGCTTTCAGCGTTGCGTACTCGGGTAGTGAATCGTGGATGCTGTTAAAAAGAATTTGATAGCAAATAATGACGCCAACCGCGAATCCCATCATGGATCCGACGAAGAAAATGGTTCCGATGGGCGTCTGGCGATTCCAAAATGCGATTTCGCGATCAATCAATTGTTGGCGAGTCATCACCATCCAACGCAATGGATCGAGCTTACTGAGGCGGTCCGCGACCGCGTTCGGGTTAGCATTATTGCGAATTCGGTAGAGGCCTAAATCAATGGTTGCAAGCGGACGGCCCGCCCCGCGATCAGGGAAAAAGTGGGCAAATGAATCGTGCGACACGACAAGCGTACCATCGTTGACAAAATCAGCACCAATATTGATTAGTCCGACCACGTCGAGCGGCTGCTCCGCCAATTGCATCGCTTGATCCATTTCAGCACCAGCACGTGGCCATTGGAATCCGTAGGCCAGCCGACTTTGTCGGTCCAGCAGTGCCGTTCCCGTTGAGCTTAGTTTTTTTATTTCGGATTCGATGGTCTGGTCATTAAACCAGCCGGGTTGCTTTGGAATGCCAACGACTCGAATGGGTCGCCGCGGGAATCCTTCGACCCGAAGTTGTGCGAGTGGCCTTTCGAAGTACAGCGGTGTCGCGGCAACGACATCGGCATCGGTTACCGAGCGTTCGAATAGCGTTTTGGGAAACACTTGATCCGTCGGCAACGAATAGCGGGCGACGCTGACGGCAATCAGGTCGCATCGAAGCAAACGAAGAATCTGGACGGGGCTGTCCAGCAGCGCGTTGCGAAATCCGTTCTGCATGAACATCAACAAGGCGGCGAAGGCGACGCCGGCGACGCCAAGTGCTAGCCGTCGCCAATCAGCAGTCAGGTTTTTCCAGGCTAGCGGGGTCGTTTTCATAATTCAGAAAAGATTCGCGGGTTCGGCTTTGGTCATTTTGCGAAGCGCGAGCCATCCTGCGGTGCCGCACATGGCCATCGATAAAACTGCCACGAGGATCAGGCGAGGAAACGACATTCGAATTTCGACGCCGGAATAGACCGACGTCAACGTATACAGGGCGATCGAAACAAGAATGGCTGGGGGAAAGGCCAGCCCGGCAAGCCAAGCGGCCTGTCCCAGTATCACTTTCATCAGGTAGGAATTGGGATAGCCGATCGCTTTCAGCGTTGCGTACTCGGGCAGGCGTGCGATCACATCGCCGGCAAGAATCATGTAACAGATGACACCACCGACGATGACGCCGATCAAGACACCCGCGCCAAATATGATTCCGATGGGTGTTCGGACGTACCAATGCCACCTTTCATGGTCGATGGCTTCTTGCATTGACATGACTTTAAACGATGACGACCGACCGTCTAATCTTGCCAATCGCTCCTTGATGGCGGCTTCTGCGGTAACCGGGTCCACACCTCCGCTTAATTTGATCACAATCATCGATACACGATCTTGGTCCACCAGGGGCGACAAACGCTCGGGCGACAGCCGATTGAAACCGCCGTGGCTGGTTAGAACCGCGGCATTGGCGGCTAAACCGGTGCCCATGACAAAAGTGCCCGTGATGACGACGGTTTGTCCTGTTATTTCCAGTTTGGTGCCGATGTCATCGATGCCAAACGAGCTGCCGTCTGCGGGACCGTAATCGGCACGGCTCGCGGAATCGACGAGCACGTGCTGCGCCTGCCGCAGGCGTTTGCGGAGCGATTCGATTCCGTCAATATTCAGGGAAGGTCGTTCAGGATCGATTCCCATCAGTGCGACAGGCCGCAGCTCGCCATTGAATGGATTTCGCCAATTGGTCAAACCAAGATCGATGGTTCGGACATCGGCAACCTCGGCAACGGACAAAATCATCGGAACCAGGCTACTGGGGACCGAGCGGGGGTCAAAAATCTGCAGGTATTCGGGAGAGCGAATGATCAATTCACCATCCAGGCGATCGAAAACCTTCACCGCGGTGTCGCCGACCGCACCCATGAATCCGAGTTGCAAGAACATCAGGACAATGGCGAATCCGATGCCGGTCGCTGACACGATCGTTCGCAGAGGTCGATCGGCGAGATTTTTGAGTGCCAGTGGAGTTTGCATAAGAATGTGCAAGACGCAATCGCGGAAAAAGTTCTCAGACGGACGGCTCGTCGGCCTTCGAAAGCGATGGGAGCGGTGCCTCGATCGCGATGTCTACCTGCAAATGGATCCGCTGGGCAGCCTCGGCGTTGGAGGCATCGTCGATTTCAATAATCACCTGGGCACTTCGCCAATCGACCCGGGCCATTGGGTTCAACGTTGGCAGGCGTGGCGAGCCAATCAGTTGGCTGATCGATTTAACCTTTCCGCGAAGTGGTTTGGGCAGCGCGGCGCTGGTGATGGTTGCATTCGCACCGATCGCGACCCGTTGTAGATCGACCACGTTGATTTCGGCACGCGCGATCATCCGTCGGGTATCGGCCAATCGCAGTACAGGAATGTTCGTCGTCGGTTCGCCGGTCGGCGTGTCGATGGTGAGCACGGTTGCGTCGACGGGGCTGATTAACTTGGTCGATCGGATCTGTAACCGGAGCAGCTCAATTTGTTTATCCATCGTCGTGATCCCGGACGCGGATTTAGCCGCCGCGATCGCCAATTGGTTCGCGATGATTTCTTTTTCCGCGCCTTCGATCGCCAATTTGAAGCCATCAATTTTTTGTTCGGCGTCACGGCGTGCCGCAGCCAATTGTGATCGTGATTGATCGACGGACAATTGCTGCTGTTCGATCGAACTTGCCGTAACCAGCCGGCCAGTGTCGCGGTCCGATGACGCAGCTTTTAGTTGTTTGAGCTTCGCATCCGCGATCGTTAATTCTTGGGCGAGCAAACCCAATCTACCGCCATTGGCTTCTGATTCAGCAAGGTTGCCTGACGCTTGTTCAAGTTGCAATTTTGATTGTTGCAGGCCAACCTTTGCGACGTCTAATTTTGCGGTCGCGGCGGCTTCATCAGCCTTCATTTTTGCTTTGGCCTCGTCGCGACGGGCCATCGCGATCTCAAGTTCTAATTCCTTGGCTGCTTGGCCAACGAGCCTGCCGAGCGTTTGGCCAGCCTTTACCTGTTGTCCCTCGACGACGTCGATGGACTCGACTTCGTCCCCGGGCGGGCCGACGATGGAATTGATGCCTTTGGCCGGTTCGAGTTGGCCCTGGGCAACAACGGCGGCCCCCGGTTTTGCCCCAAGGGCAGCCAAGGCGGGCAATGTCGATGACAATTCGGCCTCATCTGTCGTCGTGCGTCCACAACCAAGTGCAAACACGCCAACGCAGAGCGTCGTGGCCATCAAGCGAGCGGTACCACTCAAACCGGCTTCCTCCATGTAGGGCGGGGAAAATTGCGTCTGCTTATCATTAAACATCGGTCGTTGTCGAATGCGAAGTATGGCACAATCACGGCTTCATCCCCAGCGAGAAATGAAAACGAATGACCGGTACCCGAACGGACGCAACACCCGGTCCTCCAATGGCATCTTCACCGGCGATCGACGTCCAGGGATTGAACCACCATTTTGGCACCGGCGATGCGACAAAGCAGGTTTTGTACGAAAACAATCTGCAGGTCCAGCCGGGCGAGATCGTGATCATGACCGGTCAAAGCGGTTCAGGGAAAACGACGCTGCTGACTTTGATCGGAACCTTGCGCCGCGTCCAGTCCGGCAAGCTGAACGTTCTCGGCGAACCGCTTCACCAGGCAACCGACGACGAATTGGTTGCGCTTCGCATGCGGCTAGGATTTATTTTCCAGGCTCACAATCTTTTCAGCTCGTTGACGGCGTTGGAAAACGTCCGGATGGCACTGGAGCTGAGACCGACTGCGGGAACTCGCGAATCGATGAACCGCCGTTGCGAAGAAATACTGACGGCTGTCGGCTTGGGCGATCGAATTCATTATCGACCACGAAACCTTTCGGGCGGACAAAAGCAACGCGTCGCGGTCGCGCGCGGTCTTGTTCACCAGCCAGAAATCTTGCTGGCTGACGAACCGACAGCGGCCCTCGACGAAGAATCGGGCCGAAAAGTCGTCACGTTGTTCCAGCGAGAGGCCCGCGATCGTGGAGCAGCGATCGTCATCGTCACCCACGACAATCGCATTTTGGATGTCGCGGACCGAATCGTTAAAATGGATTTTGGCACGATTGCCCGCAACACGCTTGTTCGCGACGCGTCGCTGATTGGAACGCTTTTAGAAAAGTGCACCATTTTTAAGGACGTCAACGTGAGGACCATGGTCCAGGTCGCCGACCGGATGAGAGAACAATCCCACCCGGCGGGCACACGGATCATCCGCCAAGGTGCGCCAGGCCAATTGTTTTACTTAATCAAAGAGGGAACCGCGGTTGTTCGTCGCGATCCGGGCAACCGATTGGTGGCGACCTTAGGGCCCGGCGATTTTTTTGGTGAGGCAGCCTTGATTACCGGAGAGCCTCGTAATGCAAACGTCGACGCCAGCACCGATTTGACGGTGCTGACGCTCGATGCCAATTCATTCCGCGAGGCGATGGACGACCGTGCGACCATCGCCGAAGAAATGCGGAATTCGATTTTTGCGGACTGAGAGACGAATCACTCTGGCAAACGGGCGATTTCAACTTTGGGGAAATCGCCGACGAGTCCCTCTTTCATGAAAGCGACCAGATCGGCTTTCTCGCCATCGGTCAGGCTCAGCACCTTCATCTTGTCGCTCAGCCAAGCATTCTTGTGTCCGCCGACACTGTACCACTGGACAACTTCTTCGAGCGTTTGCTGGCTGCCGTCGTGCATGTAGGGCGGCGAAAGTGCGACGTTGCGGATCGTCGGAGTTTTAAACGCTCCCTTTTGCGAATCCGTTTGGGTGATTTCGTACCGACCGAGGTCGGGCTTTTCCACCTCCATGCCGACACCGATGTTGTGGTACAGCTCGTCGGTGAAATTCGCTCCCGCGTGGCAAGCGGTGCAGTTGGCTTTGCCGAAGAACAGCACCATGCCTCGCGCCGCGGATTCGCTCATCGGATGTTCTTTGACGGCGCCCTTAACCGCTTGGTACTGCTCGAAAAGTTCTTCATCATCCTCTTTTAAAGCTTCCTCATCTTCGATATCTGCCGCGAACACCTGCTCAAATTTTTGGAGGTCGTTCGCATAATCGTAGGCCGTCGGACCGGTCACGAGCACTCGTTCGAATGTCGCGAGCGCCTTGCCAACGTTGTCGATCGTGACGCCGTTATCAAAGATCGTATCGAATTGCAATTTGTAACCAGGGATCGCTACCAAGCAACTGACGCAGGCTTCGTGTGTGTTGCCCATTTCGATCGTGTTCGCGATCGGTCCGACGGCTTGGTCCTCCAGCGTCGCGGCTCGACCGTCCCAGAATTGTTCGCGGCTGAGCAAACGGTTGTAGCTCGCCGGTGAATTTCGTCCGCCCTCGGTACCATTGATACCGACGCCGAATCGGGTTGCGGCACCGTAACCTTGTAACGGATCGTGACACGACGCGCAACTGACCGATGAATCGGCGGACAAACGAGTGTCGAAGTAAAGTTGGCGACCTAGCTCAATCTTTGCCCGCGTGATCGAATTGTTTTCGGGGATGAAGACATTTGTCTCGCCAGCGTCTAAGCCTTTGGGCAAGATCAGGTCGAGCGGCTGATGGTTGAGCGGATCAGAAAGCCACGTTTTTAGCTCGGCAAGCGTCAGATCACCCGACCCGCGAATGCCGCTGGTGAGCGCTGCGTCGCCGAGTTTTACGGTCGTTGCCCCGAGCTCCGCGGCACGGGAGTGACCTGCGAAGCCAAATGAAACGGTGACGAAAAGCGAAAGCACAATCGTGCTCGACTGAAATCGGTAGGACATATTCGGCGGGATCCCTGGGGTGGAAAACTTAGTGGCGCCTATTATACGCAGCCAGTCTACCTTCGCATCGCCGCAATTTTGCGTCCGGTAACGTTCAGAGGCATCGTCACCAGTTCGCCGGCGGTGACAAAACGAAATTCGCCGGCTAAGGTCGAAATCAGGGACGCGTCCACCGGTTCAGCGGCGTAAACATCCAAAGTAATTCTAAATTTTGTCACCGCGTGTTTCATGGTTGCTAATAGGTTTTCGGCAACGATCGGCAATCCGGTTTGGGACGCCGTCTGTGTCACCAGTGACTTCGGTCCATTGTCCGCGTCCGCGATTCCGCGAGGAAAATCCCACAAACCGGCCCACCTTTCACCGTCGGGGACGCGACGGATTAACCAAGCATCCGAGTCAAGATTGGGAATCACCAGTGCCACCTCGCGACGATCCTCGTAAAGCGTTTTAGTGACTTTCCCGGGGATGGAATCCTGAAGACCTCGCTGATTGGCGACGCACTGTTTTGCCACCGGACACGCGTTACAACGCGGTGCGACTGGTCGGCAAATCAGTGCGCCTAGTTCCATCGCCGCCTGATTGAACCGTCCGGCTCCGATTTCCGGCACCATTGACTCCGCGATTTGCCAAAGGTGTTTGATCCCCGCTGGTGATTTCACGTCATCGCCAATCGCAACCCACCGGCTGAAAACTCGCACGGTATTGCCTTCTAGAATTGGCAACGACGCATCGGACGCAATCGAAAGGATCGCACCGGCGGTGTATCGCCCGATCCCCGGCAGCGCGATGACGGAACCGTAGTCGACTGGAAACTTGCCATCGTGTTGGGCGACAATTCGTTTGGCGGCCTGGTGCATCATCTTGGCACGGCGGTAGTAACCCAACCCCTCCCAAATCCGCATCAACGATTCTTCGTCGGCGGCGGCAAGCGAAGCCACGGAGGGAAATGCGTCCATGAACCGATGGTAGTAATCGATTACCGTGGCGACCTGGGTTTGTTGCAGCATGATTTCGCTGACCCAGACATGGTACGGCGTCGGGTCGCTACGCCACGGTAACGTACGTGCGTTTTGGTCGAACCAAGTAACGAGTTTGCGACGAACCGCGTTTCGCCAAGCCGGCGAGATCGTAAAGTTTTCGGCGATCACTCGCTGGCCATTCGCATCAACTTTAACTTCACCGTCGTGACATCGCCGCGTCGGTTGTACCGAATTTCGATTTCTTCCTCGGGCGAGTATTGAGCGATTTCAGCTTGCAGATCCTCAAATTGTTTCGTCTCGACCCCGTTGATCGCTTCAATGACATCGCCTGGAGCAATTCCGGCACGTTCCGCGGCGCCGCCTCGAACGACGGTGTCAACTTGGCAATCATTCGCCAAGCTATTTCGCTGAACGCCCAAGAACCCACCCTCTTTTCGTACGATTTTCAGGCCCGGCATCGCGTCGCCGAGCATCCTTGTCGACTCGCGATCGAGTCCTGTACCGATCAAATTCAACTGCACGCGGATTGGCAATTTCGCGATCATGGCGGCATCGTCGGCGGACAGCCGGATGTATTGAACCTCCAAATGATCGATTCGTCGCATCCGTTCGAGCGGTTTGAATATCTCCCCATCGATCGTCGCGTTTCGGATGACCATGGTGTGCAAATCGGGCATTCGAATCGCATGATCGATCACATCACGATTGACCGCCGGCCCCTCCAAGACCGCGAATTCGACGCCGCTGATAAATCGGAGCCAACGCAATGCGTCGACATCGCCGTTCCAAGATGAATCGATCTGTACAAGATTTTCATTCATCGGACGAGAGTCGAATACGAATTCGCGATAACCGAGCTTTACGCCCGAGTTCACTAGCCGCTCGATCGCCTGCTGCTCACGCTCGTGGCTGATCGATTGCAGCGCCGACCTGGCCTTCGTCGCAGCGCTTCCGCCTCCGTTTTCGTTCAATGAAGAAAGCTCGCCTATCGCCCCGCCATCATCGTCAGGCGATTGTTTCAGTGCCATCGATTGCAGAATCGCGATCGCTCGTTCGGTCAAATCGAGTTGACCACGGGTCGCAAGCTCCGCCAGCGGTTTGACGGCTTCATCACCAAAGTCGGCGACTCGCTGCGAAGCACTTTGGCGACGCAAGAATTGATCGCTTTCGAGTTGTTCGATCCAATACTGCAGTGGACGCCGATCCTTTCCAGTCGCCTCCGGTTCATCCGCGATTGCATCGTCGCACCGGTCAAAGGATCCGGCCACGACGAACAGAAGGCAAAGACAGAGACGATTGGCAAACATGGTGTTGAGGGAGCGTGCGAGGGCGAGGGCGAGGGCAATGCGGCGGCAAGGATCGCGCGGACCGGTGATCGGTGTCGGGCATATGATTGTAGCGGATCCAGCATGGCCGCGGTCCTCATTCCACCGGCGGTGCACCAGCAAGCCATCCGCGAACCGTCGCTTGAGCTTTGGATCGCAGTTCCGGATCCTGGGCAAAGTAACCGGTGCCGTCAACGATGAACGCGATCCGTGGGTGCAATTCCCCCTGGGTCATCCCCAATTTTTCAAGCGGAATTTCATAGAGGACCGCTATCGCCGCCATCGCAACGTCCCCCAGCGTGACCTGCATCACATCGTTGTCCAGCATGATCGCCATGCCCGTCGCGGCGGGGCGGGGATCCTCGATATATTTGATGAGAATCGGGGCATCCTTCTTGTCACCAAAACGTGCGATCGCCTGCATCGCCAACTGCAAAGCTTCGATATCAGTGGTTTCGCCCAATGTTTGGATCCCCAGCGTACGGGCGGACTCCAGATCCCACTGCATCGCATTCCAAAGGACTTTCGCCCTCTTTTCGATCCGCGCTCGTTGCACCCATTTATCCAGCAATGGCGCCACGGTCGGCCACAGCAGCGCGTCGCGGCGGAGCGACGCCATCTGCATTTGGAACACCCGCAACACCGTATCCTCATACCCGCCGGAGGTTCGGACGTTCGGGTCGACCAACGGCAGCAGCAGAGCGATGCCGTCGGCCAGCGTCGGAAGATCCCGGAACATTTTTGTTTGGATCGCTTGCGCCGTCTGGTCAGCCGCAAGGCTGCGCTCGCGGGTCGATCGATCCAGCGACGCGATCAGGTCGGGGTGGGTCCGCATGATTTCGACAAAGACTTCGCGAACCGCTCGGTTGTCGCCCAACGTTTCCGCCACGGTCAGCCAACCTTCGAAAACGTCACCGTCGTCTTGGCGGGTGAGAAATTTTGCGACCCGGCTTTCAAAATTGCCCATCGTCAATTCGTCGATCGCCCGCTCAACGCGCAGCCGAATCTCAGGGTCCGACGTCGCACCCGCCGCGTCCCGCAAAAACGGCAAGATCACATCCCCGGCTCGAACGATATCCCCGATCGCCTGTTCACGACGAGCGAATGTCGGCGCGCCGAGATCCGCGATCAACCGCTCCGCGTTTTCTTTGGAAATCGCTGAGCCTTTAGAAATAGCCTCGTTTTCTGTCTCCAAAGCGGTGTCGTCACCTCGGACACTAACCAAAAACGCGACCATCCCCACACAAAATGCCACAAAGGTGAGGGTGCGACGAATGGAACCAACGGACCTGAATCGGTCCCATTTTGCGAAACGAAGTGCGGTCGTCATGGAACAACCTCGGGAAACAACATTGGGGAAGATTTTGGTTTCTGTTG
>Ga0105045_10006807_pt1 | contig 10113 bp, 11 predicted proteins | sample MAT02_FD_78089 | JGI IMG/M metagenome (GOLD analysis project Ga0105045, IMG submission 78089) | Freshwater microbial communities from Lake Fryxell liftoff mats and glacier meltwater in Antarctica - MAT-02 (megahit assembly) | ecosystem: Environmental > Aquatic > Freshwater > Ice > Liftoff...
CGCGTCGAGACTGAAAAAATCCATTTTAGGATGCTAAGCCTTATCTTTGCCAATGCTTGCTAGCATTAGTATCGCGTAAAATCGAGCGTGCTAATCAGCGTTGAGCCGATTCCAGTGTGGGGCAATTATTTCGAGAGCTCGAGCATGAAGAAGTGCATTGGTCGCACAGATACTGCTGGCTTGATGCAATGGTAGTGCGAGCCCGTTGCAGTCGGTTGCCTGCCCGCCTGCTTCCGCCAGAATCAGCTGACCGGCACCATAGTCCCACGGATGAAGTTTATACTCAAAGAACAAGCCGTATTGACCGCAAGCAACGTTGCAGAGGTCCAAAGCCGCAGCCCCGAATCGGCGCATACCGTGGATGTTGCTACGAAAAAAATCGCCTATCGTATCGAGCGTCGCCTGCATCATCTGATCTCGGTCGTAATAGAAACCGCAAGTGATCATAGTCGCATCGATTCGGTCGGCGGTGTCCACCTGCATTTTCTCACCGTTGTGCCATGCGCCTTGGCCGCGAACCGCGACATACCAATCATTGCGCATTGGGTTGCAAACGATTCCGATTTCTGGCTGACCATTCCGATAATAGCTAATCGAGATCGCAAAATGAGGGATGCCATGCATGAAATTGCTTGTCCCATCTAAGGGATCGATGATCCAAACATCTTCTGCATCCGCCCGATCGCTATAAGACTCCTCAGCGATAATGGAATGACTCGGAAAGCGGTCGCGAATGGTTTCGACAATGACACGTTCGGAGTCGAGATCCGCTTGTGTCACAAAGTTCGCGAGTCCTTTGAGTTCGACCGCAACGGTAGTCTGGAAACGTTCGCGTAAAACTTTGGCCGAAAGAAGTGCGGCCTTCAATGCCATCTCCAGCATCGGATGCTGAACAGGAAACGTCCTTTCAAATTCATGTTCGTTCAATAGATCACGCTATTCCCTTGTTGGTGTTGGCTTTTCCCGATAGGTAGGCTGGGACCGAGTCCCAAATTTTGAGTAGCGGATCTCGCCAAGAGTTTCGGTATGTTGCCGAATTCTAACGGTGGAGTTACCGAAAACCTTGGCGGCTTCCGCTACGAACGAACCCTAACCCAAATTCTTGACGCTGACGCATCACTGTACTATTGTACGCGATTTGTCTTTCGATCGAATATGCTATGGATGAGATGTTCGTACATTCTAACCATCGTATCAAGGGAGCCATGATTTTGGACGTGTTCTCGTCCATTACTTCCCATCATTTCCGCGGTTTCCTTGTTCCACAACAAGTACTGGATCCGCTCAGCAATCGCTTGGACATCGCCAGGTTCGACGGTAAATCCGTTCCATTGGTCGTGAACGGATTCGGCAACCGATCCGACACGTGTGCTGACGACTGGAACGCCGCATGACAGCGCTTCCAGGATCGAAACAGGGCTCGCTTCGTTATGGCTCGTTAAAGCAAACACATCCATGGCGGCCAAAAGTTTTGGCGTGTCTGACCTGTTGCCAAGCAAAGACACATTCTTTCGGATTCCTAAAGTTTGGATAACGCTCTCGATGGACGTTCTTTCCGGGCCTTCTCCGATGATCACGAACTGAGCTTTTGGGCTCTTTTCAAGGACTTTGCTGGCCGCATTGAGAAACAAGGCATGGTTCTTTTCCGGTCGCAGCGCCGCAACAATTCCGATAAGAGGAGTGTTTGGTTCAAGGCCCAATTCGGAACGAACCACAGCTCTCGATTCTTGGTTAGGACGAAAACGATTTGTATCCACACCGTTCGGGATGACCGCGACCTTATTGCTTGGAAAGTGTTCGAAGTCGACTAGGAATTGGCCGTGTGGTTTTGCTACGGCGATAAAAGCATCTGTGATTGGAGTCAACCATCGGTTCATTTTCCCAACGCCATCTGGCCAGCCCGTTGAGTGCAACGCACTACAAATGACCGGGAGCGAAGCTAGGCGTCCGGCCAATCGCCCCCAAAACATTTTGTCGCCAGCACCGACACTAATGATCGCATCAAACTTTTCCTTGCGCAGATACTTTGCTAATCTTGGAGCAACTCGCAAATCATACTTGCCGCTCAGCCAGTGATCGGTCACGGTGAACTCTGAAGCAATCTCTTCACCCAATGGCCCTTTCTCTTTGAGGCAAGCGATCGATGGGAGAATCCGGGATGCACGAAAGCCTCTCATTAGGTTAACCAACAGAGTTTCGGCACCACCTACAGGCATACTGGTGATCACGAAAAGCGTTTTCAGTGGCCTTTGAGGATTGGGTACAAGCTCGGTGCTAACAGCACTGCGAAGGTCGGCTGTGTTGGTGTGCGAGTTGGATTGAATGCTCATTGTCATGCGAAACTCTCTTAACTATTAAGCCAAAGCGCTTTGCTGCTTTGTGATCCGAAATGCATTCTCAAAAGGGGTAGAAGCGTGGATTTTACGAGGATCGTAAGTAAGCCAATTTTTCAATGTAGCCATCCCAGGGTCACCGTGAATGCGTTGCAAATGACTGGCTTCTTTTCCAGGCCAATTCACCCCGCCCGCTGCGCTCAGGAAACACTTAAAGCCAGACTCAAAAATGACATCGATCGCTTGTTGGGAAATGTTTTGTTTGAGCCCGTACGGAAAGGCAAAATAGTCGATAGGTTGCCCGGTCCAATCTTGAAGCCTTTTGCGAGGGTCTGTAATTTCGAGACGCAGTTCTGAGGCGCTGAGTCGTCGTCCGAAATTTACGTGGGTGTGCGAATGAGCGCCGATTTCAACCCCCAATTCCGCAAACTTCTGCAGCTCTTCGATGGAATTGGGTTTCAAAGGCATACCACGCGAAAGATCGTGGGGAAAGGGTTCACCCGTTTCGACAAAGTGCGTCGACACAAAGTAGTGGCACGGGATCTTGCGTTCAACTAGGGCAGGAATGGCGTGCTCGCAATTCTCTCCATAACCATCGTCGATCGTAATGGCCGCCATTGGCTTGGAACGTCTACCTTCCAATTGAGATGCTCTGATTTCGTCCAATGAAACCATCAGCATTCGCTTGGAAACCCAATCGAGATGCCGCTCAAAGTTCTTTTTCCCGATGGACCAGTCGTTGAGCGAGTGTGTTGCAATTCGATGATAGAAAAGAACAAATGCTGGAAACATTTGCTGATCTGCCATGGAGCCAGCAAGCCTGGATCGCATTCTTCCAGTTGCCCATCGGTAGAGCGACAAACCTATTTCGCGTTGGATAGTTGACATTTGAGAGTAATCTAGCGTTTCTTCAGTCCTGAACCTCGATGCAAACGTTGCTCGACTTTCGAATCCGTGCCAACGTGTTGAAGAAGTTTGATTGCGAAATCAATTACGTGAATGCTGAAAAAACCGTTCGTAGCGGTTGCATTGGTTGGTAGGGAAATGAGCCGGTAGATGCAGTGCATTGCGAATGTCGCAAGGATTTGCATACTCAGTTCGATCCGGTGACGATACTAGCACGACGCGCAAGCGAGTGAAACAGCTCCATAATCACTAGCTTGCGCGTCGTGCTAGGTAAATAAAAATCTGCCGCGCGCTGAAAACAGCACAACTTTCGCATGTCGGCTTGGCCAAAAGTTAGTGCATTGAGGAAAGGAATTGCCGTGGATTTAGTTGTTGTACTGCTGGCATTAGCTGCGATTACTTGGGCAATTGCGGTTGTACGTTTCCATGATGTCCTAACTGGCACGGCCATTTTTCTAGTCGCTACGAGCGTATTTCCTTCAGACTTCGTTTCCGCCAAGATCGGCGGACTCTCTGCGACCGTAGATCGAGTCTGGTTATTCGCATTGCTCGGACAATTCCTGTACGACGCTTGGAATCGCCGCACCCGATTTCGGTCGTTGACCGCTTCCGATGTTTGGCTGTTTCTATTCCTAGGTTGGCTTATCTTACGAACGGTCACCACGCCAATTGGGCACGAAATCAAAGGCCAACAATCGACAATCATGCATTTGCTCAATGGCTATTTGATTCCTGCTTTTCTATTCGTATTGATCCGGCATTCAGACTTAAGGCCAAGAACGATTTGGCCCGCAGTCTCCGTCGTTTTGCTTTTCGGCGTGTACCTCAGCCTGACCGCCATTCTTGAAATTACGAAGCAGTGGTCCTTGGTATTTCCACAGTTCATAAGCGATCCAAACTTAGGCATTCACTATGGTCGAGCTCGCGGGCCTATGTTGCAGTCGGTTCGCTTGGGTATGTGCCTCAACCTTTGCCTAGCATTGCTTTGGACGTTCCCGATTTGGATTTTTGCCAGGGAACGATGGGCGTGGTTGATGGCGATCAGCCTGACTCCCCTTTTCATGTTGGCCATCCTCCTGACTTACACTCGGAGCATTTGGATGGGGGCGTGCGCGATCGTAATCATCTTGCTTTCGACGATGCTGCAAGGGAAAGTTCGAACCGTAATTCTCAGCTCATTGTTCATGTCGGTCGTTGTGTGTGGACTGGTGATCGGCCCGAGCTTACTTTCATTTAAGCGAGAGTATTCCGAAGCAGAGACTTTGGAGAGCACACGCATGCGAGGGGCCTTTGCTTATGTATCGATGAAAATGTTCCAAGATTCCCCGATCCTTGGGTTTGGTTTCAATCAATTTCAAGTCTCAACGGCTCCTTATCTTGACGATCGCACGACCAGCATCCGATTGGAGTCCATCCGCGGGTATGTGCACCACAACACGTTTTTGAGTTTGGTCGTCGACTTGGGATTGATTGGTGCCACACTTTATGCGATCGCTGCGATCAGCTTGATTCGAAATTGTTGGGTGGTTTGGGTTCACCCGACGGCATCTTCCTACGCACGAAGCGGAGCCGTTTTTAGCTTTTGCATTGTCGCGGTCCATGCGATTCAAATGGCGTTCCACGAAGTTTCCTATTCCTCGATCGAAAACACGATGCTGATGCTGGCTCTCGGAATGAGCCAGGTTTTTCGGGACGATTTGGTAGGGGAATCCGAACGCAAACTCGCCTTAATTCGGTCCCAATCGGAGAATCGGCCATTTATTAAAGCCAGCCCGGCATTGCTGGCGGGTGCCGACTATAAGTAGGATAAGACTCGCGTCGATTGGTGGAAAACCCTACAATACCCACAAACAAGGGCCTTTTTATCGCAGTCGAAATTGTTATGCAGACCGAATCCATCGTCAACATCGCCACTTACAAATTCTTTCGATGGGGCGATCTAGAACCTCGCCGCGATGAACTGAAAAGCCTCTGCAAGCAGTTGGATTTGAAAGGGACCGTGCTCATCAGTGGCGAAGGGATCAATCTCTTCTTGGCTGGCTCACGTGCCTCCGTCGATTCGTTTCTTTCACACGTACGGGCCATTCCTGAGCTCGTCGATCTCCCAGTCAAAGAGAGCCTAACCGATTACCAACCCTTTAATCGAATGCTCGTCCGCATCAAACGCGAGATCATCCCCGTTGGAGCCGAGGGGCTTCAAGCTGTTCAAGATGCCTCGCCCAAGATCTCTCCAGAAGTGTTAAAGCAATGGCTCGATGAAAAGCGTCCGATCGCCTTGCTGGACACGCGAAACGACTACGAAATCGAAATAGGTACCTTCGAAAACGCAATCGATCTGAACATCAAGAACTTTCGTGAGTTCCCCAACGCGACCGCAGCGATTCCAGATGATGTGAAAAAGCAACCGGTCGTGATGTTCTGCACCGGTGGTATCCGCTGTGAAAAAATCGGTCCCTACATGAAGGGACTAGGATTCGAAGAAATCTATCAACTCGATGGGGGCATTCTCAAGTACTTTGAGAAGTGCCAGCAGTCTCACTACAAAGGGGACTGTTTCGTCTTTGACCAACGCGTTGCGGTCGATCCATCGCTCGAACCATCGGATACGAGTGAGTGCTTTGCGTGCAAGCGACCAGTGCAACCCGCCGATCTCGAATCAGAGCACTATGTTATCGGCGAGTCCTGTCCACGTTGCTATGCATCGATCGAAGAGAAGCGACAGCTCCAATTTGAAAAACGGAAAGCCTCAATTCTCAAAATTGCAGCAGAACAACGCGGCTCGACTCCATACGAAAACAAACGTTGGATTTCTATACCGCAGCGATGCGCTGGAATGACCTTAATCGACGCTTTGCAAGAGTTTTACCCGGGCTATAGCCGAGAGAAATGGCAACTAGCGATCAACACAGGCGAAATCTTGCTGCCAGCGGCATCGCGGCGTCAGTTTGACACCCGGCCAGTCAGTGCGGACCAAATTGTGCGAGATGGACAAAGGTTCCTGCAAACGATTAAGGACTACACCGAGCCAACCGTTAATTCGAACGTCCAATTGCTTCTCGAAGATCAAGCAATCGTCGTGATCGACAAGTGTGCGCCGTTGCCGGTTCATCCTTCGGGCCGCTTCAATCGCAATACGCTCGAAGGGATTCTTGAGGTGGCTTACTATCCTGAAATGCTGCGCCCCGCTCATCGATTGGATGCAAACACCACCGGGCTCGTTGTACTTGCGAGGAAGCACGTTTACTCGAAGTTTCTGCAGTCGCAATTCGCAGCTGGTAGCGTCAAGAAAACGTATCTAGCAACAGTCGACGGACATCCTGGTTGGGATTCAATGGAATGCAGTTTGGCAATTGGAAGCGAGGCCATTCATGGCGGAAGCCGTCAGATTGATCTTGCCGGCCACCCCGCCTTGACCCGCTTCCGAGTGCTCGAACGACTGCCCGACGGCAAGTCGATCGTAGAAGCCGTTCCGGAGACGGGCCGTACGCACCAAATTCGGTTGCATTTGGCAGCCCTTGGTTTTCCTATTCATAATGACCCGCTTTACCTCGCTGGCGGTGCCGCACGAGTCCAACCGGACGCAAAACGACAATCCGGCGCGATGGGCTTGCACGCTTCGCGATTGGAATTCATCCATCCATTGACTCGACTCGCTGTATCATTCGAATCGCCGCTACAGAAGTTGGCTTTGACTTAGAATGGACGAACTATCCAAGCCTGAGGAACCTCAAAAACCCGTTGTCGACGAACAGATGATCGCAACTGCGTATCATGAAGCTGGACATGCCATCGTAGCCCTCTCGTTAGGGCGAACGATTGAAAAATGCACGATCGTTCGAAACTCGATTCGACTCGGTGCCGTGCAATTGGGCAAAGGCCGCAACCAACGACAACAGGATTTTTTTGAGATCGAAGCGATGATTCTTTTGGGAGGGATCGTTAGCGAAGCCAAACATACCGGTCATTACAATTGGGGAGGAGCCCAACAAGACTTGCGATCACTCCGCAGGATGACGCTCGCCAGAGTCAATACAGACCAGCAAGTGGAACGTCTCGAGAAAAGGCTCATGGACAAAACGACTCATCATCTTGAGCAGCCAGGACATTGGCAAGCAGTTGAAGCTGTGGTTTCGGAGCTGATACGGCAACAAGCCATCAGTGGCCGTTCTGCACGGCATCTATTTGAAGAGACGATGAGGAAGAGCGATAAAAACGGTTAGTATCGGCAATTCCTATCTTGAATACTTTTGCAATGAGTGCGGCTCACGCTCGATAGATTCTATATCGGCAAGTTGCTTGCGAAACGATTCGTCCTCTTTGTATTGAGCCCTTAGGAAAATCTGGACCAACTACCATGCGAGCGATTGACCTGTGACTAGGCTTCCAACGCACATCAGGTTCATCGTATCTTCCTCGACTCCCTGATGGGATGAGAATGAATCCGTGATGAGTGCCGCTCTTAAGCCTGGCACCTTGTTCGCTACGATGTTGGCTCCGACTCCGCTACCACAGCCCCGCGATCTCCAACGCAATCGCCAATTGGTTCTTTAGGTCCTGCCCACGGCCATCCGCCGCAATGCCGACCCGTTGCAGTCTGCACTTGTACTCGATGCACTGGCTGGAAGCATCACTTTGGGCCAAAGCCGCTTCGAGAACGGCCTCATCCGCCTTTTCAAGCATTATCAATGAGCGGCAGCAACAAAACGAAAAAAGCCGATGCGGCTGGAAACCTATCGGTTTTCAACTGCATCGACTTACTGTTTAACGCGTCTCTCAAAGTGCATCGAGCTACGCTTCATTTAGTTTTCCGAATGCGTCGAGCGGAGATGATACTTCGTTCGACATGACCTTACCCTGGCACTGCTGGCTTTCAGGACTAGGGGCAATCGAAACAATCTTTAAAAAGCTTTTGTCCTTGCAACAACAGCGACCAAGCCTACACGCACGCAAGGGCAATCGGCAGAAGGACAAGTAGGATGGGACCAATAGCCCGTCCGTCGAATTATTCGGGACAATAGTCCCAAACTATAAGATCGCCTAAACGATAATTCATTCGGATGACTTGCAATGATGGCATCTCGGCCAAGGTTCGAGAGACCAGCTACCAAGAAAGCCGACGTTGCAAAACACATGGCAATGGTCGACTCGAAGCGACGGAAATTGACGTAGAGGCGAAGCTCGCGGGCAGGATCGGGAAGATCTTGGTGGCTGAAGGGGAGTTTGTGACAATGGGGCAGACTCTCGTTCAAATGAATATCGATGTGCTCAAAGCCCAGCGCGCGGAAGCGATTGCTCAGTCACAGCAAGCCGTAGCGGCAGTGGCTAGCGCTCGAGCACAGGTCACAGCACGTTAAAGCGACACAACCTCGTCGATCTTAGATGTCTATTTGACCTTCTTGACAGAGACAGTCGTCGGAAAAGTCGCTATCGGTAACGAAGTTCGTGTCATTCTGGATGCGTTGCCCCAATACGTCATACCTGCGGAAGTCTCCTATGTTTTCAGCACCGCACAGTTCACTCCCAAGAACGTGGAAACCGCGAGCGAACGGCAAAAAATGATGTGTCGAGTCAAAGCGCAGATTAACCACGAACTGCTCCATCGGCACTTCAAGCAGATAAAAACGGGCTTATCTGGAATCGCATGGCTCAAGATTGATCCCAACGCGACCTGAACCGAGGATTCGCAAGCCAAAGTGCCGAAGGTACCGCTGAGTTGTCAGCACAAAATCGGTTGCGAGCCTGAGCAACGTCAGTCATTGCTACGGCAAATCGTTGGCTCTCAATTCGGTCTCAATCTCATTTCCAGATTATCGATAGCGATACCGGCGGATTGGATAGCTTCGCAAGGGCGCTGAATAGACTCTCGGGGCGGCGTACCCATAACCGTTATTGGGATAGTTATTGTAGCCAAATCCATTGTTGTAATAACCATTCGAGTAGTTGCCGTAACCGTTACCGTAATTTCCATAGAACGAATTACCGTAACCGTTTCCGAAACCGTTTCCGAAACCGTTTCCGAAACCGTTTCCGAAACCGTTTCCGTAACCACCGTAGAACCCGTTACCGAATCCTGAATTGCCAATACGAACACCTCTTCCATAGCCACCGACTTGCACCTGGAGGCCCCCAAACTGCGAATAAACTTCGCCGCTCGAAAAAACAACAGTCGCAGCAAGCGCTGTGGTAACCAAAAGTTTTTGAAACATAATCTATACCTCTACCATTTGAATGAAACGAAACTCATTTATTTAGGCGAGCGGCATAATGAAAGGCACCGTAGGATGGGACCCTTATCCCGTCCGATGACTCGTTCGGGACAATGGTCCCAAACTACAACCAGTATCTCACAGCCTGCCGCTCACCTTACTGTCTAAGAAAGTGCGCCACTGATGCCAAAAACCTTATATTTCTTCCGATTTCCGGATCGTGTTGTAATTGTCAAGTCGTGCCCTAAAACCTGAAGGGTTGGCAAATCCTCTGCCGATGGTGTGAACCAACGGACTGCATTCGAAAATCTGTACCGAAGCCTGAAGAGCCAACACATACGTGTGTGTCGGCCCTTTAGACCTTTTGCATTCTATTGGATACGGTCCGGGGCCTTAGCGGCCCCGGCAGTGGGTGTGTCGGTCCTTCGGGCTTAAGCCAATAAAGATCACTCCGGACGGCGTGCTTAGGACGTAGAGCAACCAAAATGATCGGATTCTCAAATTGACGCTTGGCGGCGCCTCTCTGAACCCTCAGCTTTTGTCTCGAAGACTTCTCGGACATGAGCTGCCACTTGGCGATCAGACATTCTGTCCGCCGGCTCGATATGCGACACTCGCCCCTTGAGATTCATTTCTTCGATTCGCTTGCCAAACTCACCTTTGGCTTC
>Ga0105045_10006808_pt1 | contig 10113 bp, 8 predicted proteins | sample MAT02_FD_78089 | JGI IMG/M metagenome (GOLD analysis project Ga0105045, IMG submission 78089) | Freshwater microbial communities from Lake Fryxell liftoff mats and glacier meltwater in Antarctica - MAT-02 (megahit assembly) | ecosystem: Environmental > Aquatic > Freshwater > Ice > Liftoff...
GACGAAGAGCGCGCCAAGGACATCGCCACCGTCAGGATCGCCGCGAAACGGCGCTTCTGGAGCACGATTTTCATCGCCGGCGTGCTCATCGCCGGACTTCGACTCGGGCTCGCCGATGTGTCGTTGCCAGCAGTGCTCTCGATGTTCTGCATCGCCGTTGCCGCCAATTGGGCACTCGCCGCCATCGGTGCGTCCACTCGATGGTATCGCCGATGGCTGAAGTATGTCTTCGCGGTATTCGATACCGCACTCATCAGCGGCGTAGTCTATCTGTTCGGATCACCAGTGCTCGTGCTCACGTACATCCTGGCGATCGTTCCCTACTCGTTCGATCGGGGACCGGCCCTCGGCTATCTCACGACGCTCTCATCGGCCGCGGGTTTCCTGGTGGCGAGCTACGCTTACGCACAGGCGCGCCCCGCTGACGCTGCCCCGTGGCCGCAGGTGCTGTTGGCCGCCGTGATGCTGGTGGTCGTGGCGCAGCAAGTCATCCAAATGCCGTCCAAGCTGATCACGCGCATCCGTCGCACACGTGAACGCATGGCGCAGGTGGAACGTGGCGAACTCGAGGCCCGTGCCGACGCGCGTCACGCCGATGAACTCGGATTTCTCGAGATGAGCTTCAATCGTATGCTCGATGAACTCACCCTGCTGATCGACACGGTGCAGCGTGAGGCCGATGAACTCGCCGCCGTTGCCACCCAGGTGCATGGTGCGTCCAGTGTGATGCAACGCCGCGCCGGCGATGTGGCATCGGGCGCGAGCGCACTCAGCGATGCACTGGTGCATCAGCGTGCCAACGCTCGCGATGGAGTACTGGCGAGTCAGGAGGCGCGGCGCACCGCCGACACCACCCAGCAGACGGCGGCGACCACGGCCACCGACGCGCACGAGGTGGATCGCGCGGCGGCGGCCAGCCGTGCGGCGATCGAACGTGCAGCACAGGCGCTGCTGCGTGTAGGCACCGATGTCGTCACCACGGCTGAACAGGTACGACTCCTCGCGCCCGCCTCGGAACAGGTCGGCGATTTCGTGGAGACAGTATCCCGCATTGCGCGGCAAACCAACTTATTGGCTCTCAACGCCGCGATCGAAGCCGCACGTGCCGGCGACGAGGGACTCGGCTTCGCCGTCGTGGCCGACGAGATCCGTACCCTCGCCGTCGAAAGTGCGCAAGCTGCCAAGCGTATTGCCACCACCGTGCAGCGCGTGCGCGATGACATTGGGGCCGCCGTCCTGTCGATGGACATGACCGCCGGTGAAGTCGCCGGCGCCGGACAGATTGCGCGTGACGCCACCCAAGCGCTGTCGGCGCTGGTCAGCGGTATCGAGCGCATCACACATCAGAGCGATGACGTGGCTACGCTCGCGCATGCCCAGGCTCAGCTGTCTGCTGGTGTGGCGGAGGCGTTCGAAGCTCTCGAGAGCTCGTCAGAACGCGCCTCGCTTGGCGCACGTACGGCCGCCGATGCGTCGATCGCGCAGCGGGCCAGTATCGAGGAACTGTCGCGCAGCGCCGCGCAGCTGTCGCAGACCGCCGCGCGCATGCGCGCGGTCGCGCTGCGTCACACCAGTGAGTTCGCCACGACCACACAGACCGCGGCATATGCCGCGCTGTCCACTACGCCGATGCGCTCACCAGAGACGGCGCCACGAGTGTCGGACGCGAAATCCATTGCGGCGTAACTTCGACCGGCACGAAGGCGATGAGTTGCTGCTGAAAGGGCAGAATCAGTCGCTGCCGCATATGTTCGAGCATGGCCTCGCCACTATGCGACTTTCGAAACGCGGCCGCTCCACATTGCAGTGAATGCATGACATGCCGCGAGAAGCTTTGCGGCGACGAGTACTCGAGGAGAAACGCGACCTGTGTGAGACTGTAGCCGGGATTCTCGAGCAAGCGCGCGGCGCGGACCAATCGCGCCGTCGCGAGATACTTCTTCGGTGCGGGAATACCGGCACGAAAGAATCGACTCATGAAGGTGGTGGGGACCACACCCAAACGGCGCGCCAGCTCACGCACCGTGGTGAGCGAGCGCGGCGCCAGAAAGAGTTCGTCGAAGAAGCGCAGACAATCATCGTTGGCACCGATCAGATCGGCGCGGATACGCCGGATCGCGATGGCTTCGATGGTGGTGGCTTCTTCACGATTCACGAACTGCCGCAAATCGCGCCATCCGGCGGGATCGCGGGCATCGACCAGCGTTTGCACGCCCTGCTGACCCAAGGCGAGCAGTGATTGAGTGGTGCGTGCCTCGTTGCCTGTCAACAACGCGACGGCGGGGACACGGGGAAATTCGCGCACCATTCGTGCAACCTGATTCGCGTGGTGCTGCTGGTAGCGGGCAACCGACACCAGAACGGCCGACACGGGCTTGGTGCGCAGATCGCGCATCATCTCATCGAAGCTTTCACGATGCACGGTGATATAACTTCCCTGCCCCAACGCATCGACGCGTTGTCGCTCGGCTGGCGTGAGAAACGTCACGATGGCGCGCGATGGGGCGACGGCGGCGAGCGGTGTCTCGACAGGCGCGACCGGCTGGATTGGGTAGACGGTTGAACGAGCCAACGACGATGGCAACGACGAACCCGATGGGGATGACATACGCGCCTCACTCACCTGAGTGTCCGTGGACGGGGCCGGAGCTGCGGGTGCAGTCGGCCAATCACACCGACAGGCTACGCCTGCCTCGTCATCGTCCCGTCACGACTCGGCAATACGATGTATTCATGCGCCGTGGAATAGCGTCCCCACACGGACGTCTCGATGGACCGGTTATATTCCCGGAACTCATGGATTGGTCGCCGGCCGGATGGTCGCGATGTGTGGGCGCAAGTTCATGCACCGAGGAAAGTCCGGGCTCCACAGGGTAGACTGCCAGGTAACGCCTGGGCGCATGCGGCGTGAGCTTCGTGCGACGGACAGTGCAACAGAAAGTAAACCGCCGCCCTATCGGGAAACCGGTCGTGCGGTAAGGGTGAAAGGGTGGGGTAAGAGCCCACCGCGCTTTCGGTAACGAAAGTGGCTCGGTAAACCCCAGTCGGAGCAAGGCCAAATAAGCGGCGAGAGATGACCCGTCTCGCAAGGACGTTGCAAGACGTCGAGCCGCGGGTAGGCTGCTGGAGCGTGTGGGTGACTGCACGCCGAGAGGAATGACCGTCCGGTGTCGGTGTGCGTTCGCAAAGGTCCGCGTCGGCATGTCGGCACTGACAGAACCCGGCTTACAGGCCGGCGACTTTCCGTGAGATCTCGGACTCCTGGTGGAGTAGCTCGTGGTATCGATCGCATGACGCGTTTTCGTGGAATAGTCGTCGGCGCCTCGCGGCGTCTGATTGGCCCATGTCTGTTGCTGGCGTGCTCGCCGGTCGCACCGGCGCCAACGCCAGTGCCCGCTCCAGTCGTATCCGAGCCCACACCGCCAGCGCCCGTCTTCACCACTCGCGTGCTGTTGCCGCGTGTGCAATCGCGAAGCAATTGGACGATCTCAGCCATTACGCGGCTCAACGTCAGCGGTGCCGCGATGCCGGCGGGAGTTCCTGACGAACAACGCATCGACACACGCGCGTTGGTATCGATGTCATTCGAGCGTGCGGTGTCCGGTGCGCTGCGCGGAACCGGTCAGATCGATTCGTTCACCGTGCGCAGCAGCATCGCAGAAAGCGCGAAGCAGCGGGCGGCGATGACAGCGGTCGCACCAACCAAGCCGGCGCTACTGCTCATCGATGCGCTCATCGACAGCATGAATCTGCGCGTGGTGACGCGTCCCCCGTTGGCCAACGAATGCGATCGCCCCGAAGTGAGTGCGATGCAGCTGGCTCGTGAGCTGCTGGTACGGATCCCCGATGGTGTGACCCAAGGCGATCAGTGGAGCGACAGCACCGTGACGCTGGTCTGTCGTAACGGGGTTCCCCTCACCGTGTACACGACCACACGCTCCACACTCGACAAGCTCTCGAAGGAAACACTGGTGGTGACGCGCGACATCAGCACGAAGCTGGAAGGAACTGGCGGAACGGCCTTCCGGGCCTTCGAGCTGACCGGATCCGGCTCAGGGTCGCAACGGCTCGAAATCGCGGCGTCCAGTGGCATTCTGGAGCGATTGCAGGGCACGAGCACGCTCACCCTGCGAGTGGTGGAACGCATTCCGCCCGGAACTCCGCGAATACAGCAGGTGCTGCAACGGGTGGAGCTCCGGGCGGAACGACAGCGCTGAGCGCTGTACGAATCAGTCCATCAAGCGCAACGGCATTACCAGGCAGAGATACTTGGCGGGATCGTCCCACCCTTCGGGCTCGATCGTCGCGGCGCGTTCCGGTGCTTTGAACGTAAGACGCACCTGCTCGGTGGGCATGTAGCGCAGGATCTCGAGCAGATACGCGGCGTTGAAGCCGATATCGAGCTGATCGCCGTTGTAGTTCACCGGCAATTCATCGGACGCTTCGCCCAGGTCGGGCGTGGTGACGCTGAACTTGAGCATGCCGGTATTGAACGACATCTTGATGCGATGCGTCTGATCGGACGCGATCACACTCATGCGCTTGAGTGCACTGGTGAGTGCCGCCTTGTCACACAGGCAAAAACGATCGTTGTCCTTCGGAATGACCTGTTCGTAATTCGGATACGGGCCTTCGACCAGGCGCGTGAACACCGAGGTGAAGGGCGAGCGGAAACCGAGGTGGTTTTCACCGCGCGCAATCTCGAGCTCTTCCTCGGCCGGGAAGAGGCGCTTGATCTGCTCGAGCGCCTTGGGCGGCACGATCAGATCACCCGGCGGGGCGCTGCTCGATTCAACCGGCAGTTCCATCTTGGACAGGCGGTGCCCATTGGTGGCGACCATCCGCATGCGGTCTTCGCGCAGCTCCCAGAGCACGCCATTGAGAATGGGTCGTGACTCTTCGGTGCTGACGGCGAACGCGACATGCGAAATGAGCTTCTGCAGTTCTCCCGACCTGACGCGCCATGAATCGTTGAAGCGAACGGTGGGGAACGTCGGAAACTCATCGCGTGGTAATCCAAGCAGCTTGAACCTGGATCGCCCGCATTCGATGGTGACGCGCTGTTCGCCGCTGGCCGAAACTTTGACGGGAGATGGCGGCAGCTCGCGCGCGATCTCACTCAGCTTCTTGGCGGGAATCGTGATCGCCCCTGGCGTTTCGACATCGGCACTGACTTCCGTGCTGACGGCGATGTCGAGGTCGGTCGCGGAAAAACGAATCCCGCGCTCGGTGGTTTCGACGAGCAGGTTCGACAGGACCGGCAAGGTGGTCTTGGCCGGTACGGCGGCGGTTACCGCCGCGAGTCCTTCTTGGAGTTTCTCGCGCGAGATCGTGAAGCGCATGCCCGTTGTGTGGAAGGACTGCTGTTAAAAAGAGTCTTGGAGATAAAACCAGTAGTAGCAGCAGGGCGTGTGGGCTTGTCTATAAACGCCGCAAGCTACATGTGTCAAAGCACTTCCGCCATGCCGCATCATGTGCATTCCATGTCGAGTGGTGCTTTTTCTCCGCATTGCTGCACATCGGGGTCCCTGGAAGGGGTGAAAGATGTGGACTGCGAAGGCCTTCATGTGGACGACTGGGAATCAGGTCCCGAGTTGTCCAGTGGATCGGAGAGTTTCCAACATGCCTCGAACCTTGAGCACGCGGTCGGCAAACCCAGGTTCTCCACCCATGTCCTCGGCCACCCGATCGAGCGAATGGATCACCGTGGAGTGATCGCGTCCACCAAAGGCGTTGCCTATTTCAACGAGTTGGAGCGCCAGAAGCTCACGACAGAGATACATCGCGACCTGGCGCGGGGTCGTGAGCTGCTTGGTACGAGTCTTGGAACGCAGACCGTCGGGGGTGACGCCCCATTCGCGCGAGACCACCTGCTGAATGGTGGCCACGGTAATCGTGGTAGGTGGAATGTCAGGGAAGTCCGACGTCGTCGCGCTCTTGAGCTTGTCGCGAAGCGCTTCGCGCGCGAGTTCTATGGAAATTTCGCGGTGCTTGAGCGAGGCGTAGGCGAGGAGCTTGATGATGGACCCTTCAAGCTCACGGACCGACGACTTCACGTGCTGGGCGATGAACTCGATGACCTCGTCCGGGATAGTGAGTTCGAGGTGGTCGAGACTCGCCTTCTTTCGGAGGATCGCGATCCGGTGTTCGAGATCGGGGGCATCGACGTTGGCGACCATGCCCCATTCGAAGCGGGACACGAGTCGGGACTCGAGTCCCGGGATTTCCTTCGGGGGTCGGTCAGAAGTGAGGACAATCTGTCGACCGGCCTCGTAAATGGCGTTGAAGGTGTGGAAGAATTCCTCCTGTGTGGATTCCTTCCCCTTCAGAAACTGGACGTCGTCGACCAGTAGCAGGTCGATCTCGCGGAAACGGCGACGGAAGTCGCCCATCTGTCCGGTCTGAATCGCATTGACAAACTCGTTCGTGAACTGCTCGGTCCCCACGAACGCCAAGCGCAGCGTGGGGGTCCGTTTGAGCAATTCATGGGCGATGCCTTGCATCAGGTGCGTCTTGCCAAGCCCGGTCTCGCCATAAATGAAGAGCGGGTTGTAGACCTTACCTGGGGCCTGCGCGGCCCCCTGGGCGGCGGCGGCGGCGACATCGTTGGACTTGCCGATGACGAACTGGTCGAACGTGTACCGAGGGTTTAGTGGCGCTGATAAGCGCTGTTGGTGCGCTGTCAGTGGCGCTGCAACAGGTGCTGGAGGCGGCTGCACGAACATGTCCATCTGCACGCGACCCATGCGTTCTTCGGCCACCTTGAAACGCACTTTCATGGGGTGGCCGAGGGCGACGGCGGCGAAGCTGGTCAGCAGATCGGCGTGCTTGGATTCGTTCCAGTCGGCGGAGAATTGATCGGGGGCGCCGATCAGGAGGGTGTCGCCTTCAATGCCGAGTGCGTCGGTGGGTTCGAGCCAGGTGCGATACGTCTGCTCCGGGAGGACCTGCCGTGCGCGTTGGCGCAGGCGATCCCAGGTTTCGGCAGGCGTAAGGGACATGACAGGGGTTCGGGTTCGGGCAGGCCCGGCGGTAGGAACGCTTCGGGCAAGCATTGGGCGAGCATTGGGCGGGGCGGCAAAGGTTACGCCGGCGTGTGGATAAGTCAATCGCGTCAGCGACGTGACACCAGCATTGCATTCGTGAGCGCAAGCAAGTCGTCACGACGATTGGGTCGTCGAAGGCAAATCGTTGTCGCGGGTGTACTTGGCGGGCTTGACCTCACGCCAGTCCCGCGAGTATTTTGAAAGGCTAAGTCAGCATTCTTCCCGCACGTTGCGGTCATACCGCGTTACCTCGAGCATTATTATGGGCAAGCCCACATATCGTCCGCGCAACACCAAGCGAGTCCGCAAGCACGGCTTCCGTGCGCGTATGGAGACGAAGTGGGGCCGAGAGGTTCTCGCTCGTCGTCGTCGCAAAGGACGCAAGGTGTTGACCGTCCAGATCCCGTCGAAGTACGCAGGCGCCTGATCCCCGATCGTTCCCGCGCGCGCAGCGACTGACGCGCGGGTCCGATCTCGAGCGGGTTCGACACGAAGGGAAGCGAGTGCGCACCGCCTCAATGGATGTGCGCACCATGGCTTCCCTTCACGCGTTCCCCCGTGTCGGCTTCGTGGTTCCCAAGTACAAGCACACGGGTGTCGATCGGAATCGGCTGAAGCGCCGACTCCGCGAGCTCATCCGTGTCGATGTGCTTCCCGAGCTGCCGCCCATGGACCTTGTGATTCGCGTGTTACCGGTTGCTTACACGAGAAACTTCGAGACGCTACGCGCCGAAGTGTTGCAAGCCGTGCGTCGGATCGCACGGTGATCTCAACTCTCCTGCCGTGATCGCGAAGCTGTTCATTCTGGTGGTGCGCGGGTATCAACTCACGTTGTCGCCCATCTTCGGGGGCGCCTGCCGCTATTATCCTTCGTGCTCTGCGTACGCGATCGAGGCGCTGGAGCGCCACGGTGCGCTACGTGGAGGATGGATGGCCTTGCGCCGTATCGGGCGCTGTCATCCCTTCCGGCCCGGCGGATTCGATCCGGTGCCCTGAGCGCTCCCTTATACCGACCATGGAACCACGCCGCATCGCCCTCGCCGTCGTCCTGATGGCGGCGGTCCTGATTCTGACGCCGATCCTGTTCCCTTCGCCTGTACCGGCGCCTGGAACCAAGGCGGCTGTGACCGACTCACTGCGCCGCGCCGATTCGGCGACGGTCGCCAGCACCAACCCGGTCGCCGCCGATGCACCCACGGCTGCCGCCGGTTCCGGTATCGCAGGGCCGGGCATGGGCCCCCTGCCCAACTCCAGCAACGCGACCCCACAGCCCGTCGACATGGCGGTCGATACTTCCGTGGTCACGACCACGCCGGCCGTTTTTCGCACCACGAACCGTGGCGCGGCGCTGATCGGCGTCGAGATGCAGCGGTACGTGGCGCTCTCCAACAAGGGGCGCACCAAGGGCGGTCCGGTCGAACTCGCCAAGGTCGGCGACCGGCTGCTCAGCTTCCGGCTCGTGTCGCCGGGTGACACCGTTGCGCTCAATGCGCAGATGTTCACTACCACGCGCACCGAAGAGAACGGACGCGCCGTGGTCCGCTACGACGCCACCGTCGGCGCCCGCGCGATCACCATCGCCTACTCGTTTCTCCCCGACAGCTACCGCGTGAACGTGTCGGCGGTGGTGAAGGGCGCGCCCGAGAACAGCTTTCTGCTGATCGACATGCCGCCTGGTTTTCGGTCGTCGGAAGCGGATACGGCTGAAGATCAAACACATCTGGCGTACGCCTACAAGCTGGATCAGCAGAACGCGAAGGGTGTGACGTTCAGTTCGCTCGATTCGGCCGAGCGACGCATCGAGGCTGGTCCGATCAACTGGACCGTCGCCAAGAACAAGTATTTCCTGTTCGGTGTGCTGGCTCAGAAGGGTGACCCGGGCTTCACCGAGGTGAACTTCACCGGCGGCGCGCGTGTGAAGAAGGTGGCCGCGCGTAGCGAAGCCACGATCGTCGCCTCGCTCAAGAGCGGGAGTGTGGCGTTCGAGCTGTACGCTGGACCGCAGGAATTCAAGCGACTCGTGGCGATGGGCCGTTCGTTCGAAACGTCGAACCCGTATGGCGGCTGGTTGCAGGGTGTGGTGCAGCCGTTCGCCACCATGGTCATCCGTCTGCTCTTGTGGATGAAGACCACGCTTGGCCTGTCGTACGGGTGGATCCTGGTGCTCTTCGGCGTCGCCGTGCGCATCATCCTGTGGCCGTTGAATCAGAAGGCCATGCGCAGCTCGATGCAGATGCAGCGCATTCAGCCGCACCTGCAGGAGATTCAGACCAAGTACAAGGGCGATCAGACCAAGCTGCAAGCGGAAATGATGCGCGTGTACAAGGAGCACGGGATGTCGCCGTTCAGCTCACTGTCCGGCTGTGTGCCCATGCTGATCCCGTTGCCGGTGTTCTTCGCGCTCTTCTTCGTGTTCCAGAACACCATCGAGTTTCGCGGAGTGTCGTTCCTCTGGTTCCCCGACATCTCGCTCAAGGATCCGTTCTTCGTGATCCCCATTCTGGTGGCGATCACGGCGATGGCCCTGTCGTGGATCGGTATGCGCGGCATGAAGGCGAACGATCAGCAGAAGATGATGATGTACCTGATGCCAGCTTTCATGATGGTGATCTTCTTCAACATGGCGTCGGGACTCAACCTCTACTACTTCGTGCAGAACCTGGCGTCGTTGCCGCAGCAGTGGCTGATTTCACAGGAGCGCTCCAAGGCGCAGCCGGTCGTGCAGGGATAGCGACGTGGTGACCGCTGGCCAGCTGCCTGGTGGCGACGACACGATCGTCGCTCTCGCCACGGCCGCCGGACGCGGGGCGATCGCCGTCATTCGGCTGTCAGGGGCGCGCGCGATCGACATCGCTCGCGCCCTTGGCGCATCCGCTCTCTCGCCGCGCCGTGCCACCCGTGTGGCATTGGTGCACCCCAACGGGGCGCCGCTCGACGACGTACTGATCACCTGGTTTGCAGCGCCACGTTCGTATACGGGCGACGATGTGGTGGAGATCTCCACACACGGTGGCCATGTGGTGCCGGCGCTCGTGATGGCCGCCTGCGTGGCGGCCGGCGCACGGCC
>Ga0105045_10006809_pt1 | contig 10113 bp, 9 predicted proteins | sample MAT02_FD_78089 | JGI IMG/M metagenome (GOLD analysis project Ga0105045, IMG submission 78089) | Freshwater microbial communities from Lake Fryxell liftoff mats and glacier meltwater in Antarctica - MAT-02 (megahit assembly) | ecosystem: Environmental > Aquatic > Freshwater > Ice > Liftoff...
CGTCGCCTGTTGGATATGTGAGATCGCCGGCGCCTTTTACCAGTTGGCCATCCGTCTCGGGGCCGACAGGTGCCTCCTTCCAGGGCCCCGGCGAGCGCACCAGCGGCACCTCGGCGCCAGGCGGCAGCATGTCGATGGGCTGCGCTTCCTGTCGCCCCAGCAGCCACACACCGAGTGCCACCCCTGCGATCAGGCCAATCATGCCGATCGCCAGTGCCCAAAGCGTTCGCCGGCCGATCAGGGTGCTGCCGGCGGCGTCGTCGGCATCGCCTTCCTCCAGCCAGGGCGGACGCGCTGCCGGCCCATCGTCCATGGCTATGCGGCGGCTGGCTTCGCCTCTTGGTGATGGGCTGGACGGAAACGGGCTTCGCGCCATGGCGTCAGCGAAGCTCGTCGGCTGCGGCAACGCCCATCACGCCAAGCGCCGTGCGGATGACCCCGGCGGTGGCGCGCGCCAGCGCCAGCCGCGCTGCGGTCAGGCCGACATCATCGGCGATGATCAGCCGATGCGCCGGATCGTCGTTGCCGCGGTTCCACAAGGTGTGGAATGCGCCGGCCAGGTCCGCCAGAAAAAATGCGATGCGGTGCGGCTCGCGGGCAGTGGCGGCTTGCCCCACGATGCGCGGCCATTGCGCCGCCAGCTGCACCAGCGCCAGTTCACCGTCATCCAGCCGCTCCAGCGGTGGCACTTCGGGCAGCGCCATATCGCCCGCCTTGCGCAACACGGACTGAATGCGGGCATGGGCATAATGCACATAGAAAACAGGGTTCTCGCGCGATTGCTCCACCACATGTGCGAAATCGAAATCCAGCGGTGCTTCGCTGCGCTTGGTCAGCATCATGAAGCGCACGACATCGCGGCCCACCTCGTGCACCACGTCTGCCAGAGTCACGAAATTGCCCGATCGCTTGGACATCTTTACCGGCTCGCCGGCCCGGAACAGCCGCACCATCTGCACCAGCCGCACATCGAGACTGACCCGCCCGTGGGTCAGTGCCTCCACCGCTGCCTCGATGCGCTTCACGGTGCCGGCGTGATCGGCGCCCCAGATGTTGACCAGCGCCGACGACCGGCTGGCCTTTTCGGCGTGATAGGCCATGTCGGCGCCGAAATAGGTCCACTGGCCACTGGATTTGCGGATCGGCCGGTCGATATCGTCGCCGTAGCGGGTCGACCGGAACAGTGGCAGCTCGACCGGTTCCCAATCATCCGACGTTTCGCCTTTCGGTGGCGGGAGCGTGCCTTGATACACCAGATCCCGCGCCCGCAGATCGGCCTCTGCGGCTTCCACCGCGCCCGACGCCTGAATCGCGGCTTCGGACGAGAAGACATCATGGTGGATGCCAAGCAGCGCCAGATCCGCCCTGATGAGATCGAGCATCGCCTCGACTGCCCGCGAGCGGAACAGCGGCAGCCACACGGCTTCCGGCGCCAGCTGGAACTGCCCGCCGAACTCGGCCGCCAGCGCAGCACCGACCGGCACCAGATAGTCGCCCGGATAAAGGCCTTCGGGAATCTCCACGGTTTCCCCCAGCGCCTCGCGATAGCGCAGGTGCACCGAGCGGGCGAGCACATCGACCTGGCCGCCGGCATCATTGACATAATATTCGCGGACCACCGCAGACCCGTGAAACTGCAGCAGGCTGGCCAGTGCATCGCCCACCACCGCGCCGCGACAATGCCCCATGTGCATCGGGCCGGTCGGGTTGGCGGACACATACTCGACATTGATCGGCAGCTGCTGCGGCCGCGCTGCGCCACGCCCATAGTTGTCGCCGGCCGCAAGCATGGTGCGCAGTTCGTTTTCCCACACCGTCCGTTCCAGCCGCAGATTGATGAAGCCCGGCCCGGCCACTTCGGCGGTGGCAATGTCTGGATGGCGGGCCAGCGCCATTGCCATGCGCGTTGCCAGTTCGCGCGGCTTCAGCTTCGCAGACTTCGACAGCGCCATGGCCGCATTGGAAGCCATGTCGCCATGTGCGGAGTCTCTGGGCGGCTCCAGCACGATGGTTGCGCGAGCCGCTGCCTCGGCGGGGATGCTGCCATCGACGACCATTTCATCGACAACGCCGGCCACCACCGCTTCGAAGCGTTCGAAAATGTTCAAGCCCGAAACTCCTGCGCAAACGCTGCTGTTAGCCGGGCGCGCGCCGATCCTCAACCTGCTGGCCCGCACCATCCTGCAACCAATGTCGCGCTCTTTGCATCTGGACGACAGGCACTTGCACGCACTATGGATTGGAAAATGCTGGCAGGGAGGCTAGTGCATGCGCAACGAGACCGATGAAACCAGCAGCCCGGGGGGCGACATCCCGCGGTCCGGATTGCTGCATGCCGCATTGGCATTTTCGCTGGTTGCGGCGCAGGTTGCGCCGTTGCCGCTGCCCGGTTTTTCCGCAATCGGCGTGGCACCGGCTGCTGCGCAGCGCACCCAGGTTGTCCAGTGCTATCCGCGCGACAACCAGACCACCTGGTGCCAGCTTCCCAACGGCACACGATCGGTGAACTTCCTGGGACCGGATCGCTCGGCCCGCTGCCAGCCGGGGCGCACCTATGGCCAGCGTGGCGACCAGCTATGGATAAGCGACGGCTGCGGCGGCAATTTCGAGGCCGCTGTCTATGGCGGCGGCTGGGGTGGCGGCTCTGGCGGCGGCGCCGGCGAAATCTCCTGCCGCAGCAACAACAACCGCACCGAACGGTGCAGTGTCAACACGGGCAACCGGGTGCAGCTTGTTCAGCAATACAGCAATTCTCCCTGCATCGAAGGGCAAAGCTGGACCTATGACAGGAACAGCATCACCGTCCGCAATGGTTGCCAGGCGCGGTTTGCCGTTGCAGGCAGCGGTTTCGGTGGTGGCAACAGCGGCGGCAACAGCGGTGGCTGGGGAGGCGGCAGCAGCAGCGGCCACGGCTTTGCCAATGTGCTCGAATGCCGCAGTCAGAACAACCGCTATCAGCGCTGCTCGGTCAACACGCAGAATCGAGTCGAGCTGACTCGCCAGCTCAGCAGCACGCGATGCATGATGAATCGCAACTGGGGGTATGACCGGACCACCATATGGGTGGATGATGGCTGCTCCGCCCAGTTCGGCTATGGCTATGGCAACAGTGGCGGCAACTGGAACAACGGATCCGGCGGCTCCGGCAGCAACACCGGGGAGGTGATCGGCGGCGTCGCGCTGGCGGCAGGGTTGATTGCATTGCTTGCCGCCGCCGGGCGTTCGGGCAACAGCAGCAAGGCAGGGAGTTCGTCGCAGGTTGCAGCAATCGACGCCGACATGCAGAAATTTCCTGCTGCCGCACGCACGGATGCAAATGCCTGCATGCGGGAAGCCGCCCGGCAGGTGGGCGCCACCGGAGGAACCCGTATCCGGTTGATCGACGTGGATACAGCACAGCGTTCCGGTGACGGCTGGATGATCCTCGCGCGGCTGAGCACGACATACGACAACCAGATTCAGGCGCTCAGCATGGATTGCCGTTCGACGAACGGGAAGGTGACCGCATTTGAAGTGCGCTGATACAAGGGGAATGGGATGGCGAAGCAGAGTGTGAGCACGGCCGCGCCCGGGAAGAAGGCGCCCGGGAAGAAGGCCTCGGTGAAAAAGGCGGCAGTGAAAAAGGCGTCGGTAAAAGAGGCTGCGAAGCCCGGTGCACCATCGGCGCTGGCGCTCGATCTGGGCATTCCGGCTGCCAAGCTGGCCGGCATCACCGACGGGCTGTCGAGGCTGCTGGCGGACACCTACACGCTGTATCTGAAAACTCACAACTACCACTGGAATGTCACCGGGCCGCAGTTCAACACGCTGCACCAGATGTTCATGGGGCAATACACCGAGCTGGGCCTCGCCGTTGACGAGATCGCCGAGCGCATTCGCGCGCTGGGTGCCTTTGCGCCGGGCAGCTACAGCGCGTTTGCGGCGCTCTCGACGGTGAAAGAAGCCAGCGGCGTCCCGACCGCGGAACAGATGGTCGCCGAGCTTGCGGCCGATCAGGCGACCGTTGTCAGAACGGCACGCTCGGTGTTTCCTCTGGCGGACGACGCCAGCGACGAGCCGACGGCGGATCTGCTGACGCAGCGGATGCAGGTGCACGAGAAGACGGCGTGGATGCTGCGGGCGATGATTGCATAGCAATCAACGAACGGCTGCAAATTCGCGGAGCATGGTAAACTGTTGAACCGCAGCCGAATTCGACCCAGAAAAACGGCGCCCGATGATGCACCGGGCGCCGCGAAGGGGAATCATAGGGGTAAGGCTTGCAATAGCCGGGCAACCCTGTCTCAAGTCTGAACAGTGCGTCGGCGCTCGGCCGCCATGCGCGCCTCGTTCAGCGCCAGCAGCAATGCCGCCAGCAGCAGCGGACCCCAATAATAGATGACCCGGTAGAGGATGAGCGCCGATACCAGTGCCGCCTTGTCCACCTCCGGCAACGTGACCAGGATGACCGCCTCGAACACGCCAAGCCCACCCGGAGCGTGGGTGATGAGTGCGATCACGACCGCGACCACATAGGCGACAACGAAATCGGGATACAGCGCCCAGTCCGCACCGGGGATCAGCACCAGAAGTGCCGCCGACGCAATGGCGATGTCGGTCGCGGCGAGCGCGAACTGCATCATCGCCTGCTTCAGCGTCGGCACCGGAAGGGTCCATCCCAGGATGGTGAGCGGCCCGGTCTGCCGCGCGCACAGTATCAGGTAACCAGCCGTTGCCAGCAGGATCAGCGCACCGAGCGTTGCCTGCACCGGATAGGCCATGACCGAATCATGAAATCGCAAAGCTCCCGGGAAGATGAGCAGAAACACCCCCAGCATGACAAAAATGCCGAGCCAGAACGTTACCCCGGCAAGCACCACGATGCGCGCAATGTCGGCGCCGTCCAGATTGGTGCCCTTGTAGGCCCGCCAGCGCGCCGCCGCGCCGGTAATCGGCGCAAATCCCAGATTGTGGCTGAAGGTATAGGCGGAAAAGCTGCCGAGTGCCGCGCGCCAGTAGCGTTGCGGCTTTCCCATCGCGTACAGCGCCAGCACATCGTAGAAGGTGAGCACGAAATAGCTGAGCGCGGCCAGCAGGATCGAGGCAATGATGTGCCGCGTCGAAATCTCTGACATCGCCGCCACCACATCGGCAAAGCTCAGCTCCTTCAGCACCTCCGCCAGCACCAGCCCGGCAACCACGATGACGAAAATGGCAACCAGCGCAGTCAGCTTGGTTTGATGCCTCCGCAGCCAGTCGATTGCTCTGCCGAGACGCGGGTCCAGTTTCACTCGGCCGAAGCTTTCGCTGCACCGCGAGAGACGTAATTGGCCTCCACCCAGGCGCGGTAACTGCCGTCGAGGATGTCGCGCCACCAGGGCTCATTGTCCAGATACCAGCGGAGCGTTCCAGAAAAGCCGGTCGCGAAATCGCGCGTCGGCGCATAGCCCAGCTCGGCCTCGGCCTTGGAGCAATCGATCGCATAGCGCCGGTCGTGGCCCGGGCGGTCGGCGACGAAGCTTTTCAGGCTGGCAGTGGGCTGCCCTTTTGCAGGGGGCGCATCGGCAAACCGCACAGCCAGCGCTGGATCGGCTGCAAAGGCCGCATCCATTGCCGCACAGAGCGTGTCGATGACTGTGAGGTTGGGCAACTCTGCGCCGCCTCCGATATTGTAGGTTTCGCCGATCCTGCCGGCTTCGAGCACCCGCGAAATGCCAAGGCAATGGTCTTCCACGTGCAGCCAGTCCCGCACCTGCATGCCATCTCCGTAGATCGGCAGCGCGCGGCCGTGCAGGGCGTTGATGATGAACAGCGGAATCAGCTTTTCGGGAAAGTGGAACGGGCCATAGTTGTTGGAGCAGTTGGAAGTGCTCACATTCAGCCCGTAGGTGTGGTGGTAGGCGCGGACCAGATGGTCGGAGGCCGCTTTCGATGCGGAATAGGGTGAATTCGGCGCATAGGGCGTGGTCTCGCTGAACGCCGGATCGGTCGCCGACAGCGTGCCATAGACCTCGTCGGTCGACACATGGTGAAAGCGGTGCGGGGTTCCCGGCGTTGCCAGCCAATGTTTGCGCGCGGCCTTCAACAGCGCGTGGGTGCCAATAATGTTGGTCTCGATGAAGGCATCCGGCCCGAGGATCGAGCGGTCGACATGGCTTTCGGCGGCAAAGTGCACCAGCGTGTCGATGGATCGGCTGGCCAGCAGTTCACCCACCAGTGCTTCGTCGCCGATGTCGCCGACCACCAGTTCCGCCGCTACCCCATCCAGATTGGCGCGGTTTCCGGCATAGGTCAGCAGGTCTAGCACAGTGACGCTGCTGCCGGGGTGGCGCTGCAACCAGAAGCGCACAAAATTGGTTCCGATGAAACCGGCGCCGCCGGTGACCAGCAGGTTCTTCAAGCGCCAAGCTCCTTCATTGCCGCAAGCGCCTCGCGCAATTCCACGCGCCAGTGCGCTGCCGGGCCGGTGATTGCCCAGCTCGATGATTTGTCCAGCACGCTCATTGCCGGGCGGCGGGCCGGCGTTGGATAGTCCGCCGTGCGGATCGGCACAACCGGCACTGTGCGGGCAAGCAGGGCGATCGACACCGCCTCTTCCTGTATCGCAACGGCGAAATCATACCAGGAGGCGGCGCCGGCATCGGTCCAATGGTAGATGCCGGTCGCTTTTGCTGCCTGCAGGTGCCAGATGGCGCGCGCCAGGCTGGCGGCGTGGGTCGGGGTTCCAAGCTGGTCGGCAACCACCCGAACTTCGTCGCGCTCGCGCATCAGCCGCAGCATCGTCTTCACGAAATTGTTGCCCTCGGCGGCATACACCCAGGCCGTGCGGATGATGAGCGGCGCGGGATGCAGGGCGCGAACCGCCGTCTCACCAGCGAGCTTGGTGACACCATAGGCGCCGAGCGGCGCGGGGGTCGCGTCTGGCAGATAGGGCGTGGCAGAGGTGCCATCGAAAACGAAATCCGTGGAGATATGAACATACGCCGCGCCGATATCGGCAGCGGCGCGCGCAAGCGTTCCGGCGGCGGTTGCGTTCACGGCGTGCGCCGCTTCGAGATCGCCTTCCGCCTTGTCCACCGCCGTGTAGGCCGCGGCGTTGATGACAAGGTCAGGCCGGTGCTCCGACACGACCCGCGCCACCATGGCAGCATCGAGAATGTCGAAATCCGCCTCGGCAGGCGCTGCGAGCGCAACTCCGTGTGGCACGGTCGCCCGCAATGCCCGACCCAGCTGCCCTGCCGATCCCGCAATCAAGGTTTTCATGCAAAAGTCTCCGCATCGGCAAGCGACGGCGCCGCCGCATCCTTGGCCGCCAGGGCCGGGAGCTTCCCGTCGAGCGGCCATTCGATGCCGATTTCCGGTGCATTCCACGCCAGCGACCGGTCCGACGCCTGATGCCAGAGTGTGGTGCACTTGTAGAGAAAATCGGCAGTCTCCGACAGCACAAGGAAGCCGTGGGCAAAGCCGGGCGGCACGAAAAGCATCTGGTGATTGGACGACGTCAGCGTTGCGCCCACCCACTTGCCAAATGTCGGCGACGAGCGGCGGATATCGACCGCGACATCGAACACCGCGCCTGCTGTCACGCGCACCAGCTTTCCCTGCGGATTGCTCAACTGATAGTGCAGTCCGCGCAACACAGCCTTCTCCGAGCGGCTATGATTGTCCTGCAGCCACTGTGTCGGCAGGCCGGCGTTCTCGAAAACGCTTGCGTTGAAACTTTCCAGAAAGAAGCCACGATCATCGCCGAACACGCGAGGCGTCAGCAGTTTGACTTCGGGAATGGCGAGCGGCTCGACGATCATGCGGCGCGCTCTGCCTGGGCCAGCAGATATTCGCCGTAGCCCGATTTGCGCAATGGTTCGGCCACGCGCAGCAGCTGCGCCGTGTCGATGAAGCCCTGCCGCCAAGCGATTTCCTCGGGGCAGCAGATCTTCAATCCCTGCCGCTCCTCGATGATGCGCACATAGAGCGCGGCATCCAGCAGGCTGCCGTGCGTGCCCGTATCCAGCCAGGCAAAGCCACGGCCCATCATCTCGACATTGAGGTCTCCGGCCTCCAGATACATGCGGTTCAGGTCGGTGATTTCCAGCTCGCCGCGCGCCGATGGCCTGATGGCCCTGGCCAGCTCGACCGCGCGGCCGTCATAGAAATACAGGCCGGTTACAGCAAAATTGCTTTTCGGCGATTTCGGCTTTTCCTCGATAGTTTGGGCCGTGCCGCCGGCATCGAAGCTGACGACGCCATAGTCCGACGGGTTCTTCACCCAATAGCCGAACACGGTGGCGCCGCCTGTCCGCGCATCGGCGCGCCGCAGCAGTTCCGGCAATCCGTGGCCATAGAAGATGTTGTCGCCGAGGATCAGCACGCTGGGATCGGTTCCCACGAAATCCGCGCCGATGAGATAGGCCTGCGCCAGCCCGCCCGGATCGGGCTGCACCGCATAGGAAATTGCCAGCCCCCAATCGGTGCCGTCGCCGAGCAGCCCCTGAAACGCCGCCCGGTCGTGCGGCGTGGTGATGATGAGGATGTCGCGCACGCCCGCCAGCATCAGCACCGAAAGCGGATAATAGATCATCGGCTTGTCATACACCGGCATGAGCTGCTTGGAGACCGGCTTGGTGAGCGGATACAGGCGTGTGCCCGATCCGCCGGCAAGAATGATGCCCTTCCGTTTCAAACCCGGTTCCTTTTCGATTGTGCGCATTGCGTGCGCCTAGATCATGTCCCGATCAGATGGAATCATCTGAACGGGAACCCATGCGGAAAAACAAGGAGCTGGAGCGGCCGATTTGATGCAGTGAAATCGAGTCACGCTCTAGCGCCGGCCCGTTGCTATTCGCCTTGCCGTGCCCACCATGGACTTCAAACTGGCAAGCGGATTCACCTGCCGCATCGCGGCACCCACACCCAGCCCCGATACAACCGGCACCGGATTCAGCATGAGCTTCATGGCCGCCATGCGTGAAGCCGCCAGCTGCTTGCGGCGCGCCTGCGAGGGCTGCATCTTGATGATCTCGCCAATGTCCAGCGGCTCGCTGGCAATGGCGCCTGCCGCCTCCGCCTCGCGCACCAGCGCGTCGCCGGACGCTGTCCTGGTCATCACGAGGGACCGTCCATCGGCTTCGTCGAAGGCCGGATAGCCACTGTCGCCGCCATACCATGCGTCGGCCGCTGCCACATCGGCCGCGCCGCCAACCGCGTCGGGGCAGATTTTGCAGCGGAATTGCACTTCATGCGACAGGATGTCTCCCCAGCTGTCGGCATAGCTCATGCGCCTCGTTTCGCCGTTGGCGAGATGCGCGGTGGCATAGCCGGGCCAGCCGTCCCCGCGATAGCGAAAGCTGCGCACGTCGGTTGGCTCGGCACCCAGATGGCGGATGATGCGATCGGTGCCATCCTGGCTCGGAGTGCCGGCGCAGAAGAAGGACAGGAGATAGGGGAAGCGGGCCGCTACAGCCGGATCGGCGGCCATGAACTCTCGCAGCGCCCCCACATCGCAGGGCTTGCCAATGAACAGAAGATCCCCGGGCGATTCCAGCTCGGCACGCAATTCGGCCAGCGGCGAGGCCGGCGCATAGCGCGATCCGGCCGCCCGCAGCACATCGGAACGGCCCATGGAGCGGACGATCCGGGTGAGCAGCGGCGCATCCGGATCCATCCCCACATGCAGCACGCGCGAGACTCTGCCGGTGCCGAGCAGATGCAGCGCCAATCCCGAAAGTGCGCCGCCGGACGATGCCGTGTGGCGAATGCCGGCATCGGTCGCGTGCGCGGTGAGCACCCGGATATGGGGGCCCCATATCGGATCGATCGTGACATTCGGGGGTGCCGGCTGCCACGGCGACACCCGTGCGCCGGGGCATGCGCGGGCCATCAGCGCATCCGTTTCCGGCGCGATCGGGCCAGTTGCCTGCGGCCGCAGCCAACCTTTCGCATCGCGCGCGAGTCGAATCGCCGGATCGATGCCCGCGCACAGGCCGCAGCCGCTGCAAGTCTGTGCGCGCATTACCCGCTGCAGTGTCGGCGGCAACGCGTTCACGCGCGAAGCTTCAGCGAGGCAAGGGTTTCGGCAAGCACGGCAACATAGGTTTCCAGGCCCTTTTCCACCGCAGCGCCACCGCGCGAGATATC
>Ga0105045_10006810_pt1 | contig 10112 bp, 8 predicted proteins | sample MAT02_FD_78089 | JGI IMG/M metagenome (GOLD analysis project Ga0105045, IMG submission 78089) | Freshwater microbial communities from Lake Fryxell liftoff mats and glacier meltwater in Antarctica - MAT-02 (megahit assembly) | ecosystem: Environmental > Aquatic > Freshwater > Ice > Liftoff...
CCGACCCGAGTGTGGTGCGCCCACGAGTACACCCTCAACAACCTCAAATTTGCCATCACCGTTGACGCCGCCAACCCCACCCTGCAAACCCGGCTAGAGCAGGTGCAGACGGCCCGCGCCCTCAACCAGCCGACGGTACCCGCCGACCTGGGGCTAGAAAAGCAGACCAACCCCTTTCTGCGGTGGGACAGTGCGGCGCTTCAGCGGGCCGTGGGCGGCACCTCAGCGGCCCAGACCTTTGGCAGGCTGCGGGGCAAAAAAGATCTGTTCTAGCCTTTACAGCGGTTTTCACTCGGGTGAAGTACATCACGATGATCCCCCCTGCCCCCCTTACCTAAGGGGGGGACAGAGCGTAACGTTAGACGGCCAGGAACGGGGGGGATCTAGAACTTAGCTAGTGTGTACCTCACCAAATCGGGAACCGCTATATTTTCTGCCCTGATCAGCTTTGAAGTGACCCAGATCACATCCCTGCCGGGGGCATAGCCGACGTTGCCAGGCCCGGCGTCGCTCTGGCTCTGCAATCGGGATATCTGATCCTGGAATCGGGATATTTGATCAGATGGCATATTCTTAGCCTTTGGCGGCGAGGGGTTGCTATACAATCACAACAGCAGCGCCACGCTAGAGTGATTACGTAAAGGAAAGGGCAGAACCCGGCCATGATGCTCAAATCGACCACCCGGCATGTTCACATCTACACCGCCATCGTCGCCAACAACGAACTGGTACCCAGCGACGATAAACTCACCCTAGACATTGACCCCGACGACGAGTTCAACTGGTCTGAAGACGCTGTTAAAGCCGTCTATGCCGAGTTTGATCGCCTGGTCGATGCCGCCGCCGGAGAAGATTTGACCGACTACAATCTGCGGCGCATTGGCTCAGACCTAGAGTATTTTGTCAAGCAGCTCTTGCAGCAGGGGACGATTAGCTACAACCTCAAAAGCCGCGCCCTCAACTACAGCATGGGCCTGCCTCGGGTAGAGCCTGACCCAGCGGCGGCTAGCTAGGGTCACCCCCATCTAGACCCTCCATCTAGACTAGGGCGGCATCCTTTGGGGTTGGGTACTATGGGTACGTGAAGAGCTGTTTATCTGCACCTCAAGGATCGTGATCCAGTGCTCTAACCCAACCTGTCGCGCGGTGTCATCTCCACCCGCGAGCCGCTGTAAGGTCTGCGAGACACCGCTGACCTATCGGTTTTTGCTGGCCGTGAGCGATGGCCCTTTGGCCTCGCGCCCCGGCACTCTGATTGCCGGACGGTTTCTCGTCTGGCGTGAAGGTCAAAGGCCGATCCCTAAGGGCTATCGTCTCTGGCTTGACACCCGCCCCGATACCCCCCTCCCGTCCCTAGAGCAGATCCCGGCTCAGGTATTGGCCTATCTGAAGTTGTTTTATCTGGCCGAGCATGTGCCCCGGCCCTACGCCTATCTGCTTCCTGAGCAAACCGGGCTATCGGCACCAGTACTGCTGCTCGACGCGGCCCCCATTGGCACTCGCTTAATGACTCAGGGAGAGTCATCTCCCGGTGACATTGAAGCAACGCTGCTGCTGTCGATTGCTAAGGCCTGGGCCAGTGGCTCTGCCCTACAGCAGCTTAACTGGCTGCGTCAGGTCGCTGCCCTGTGGCCCGCCCTGTCCGAGCAACAGACCGCCTCGACGCTGCTCAACCTAGATGACCTGCGGGTCGATGGCGCTCTGCTGCGATTGACCACCCTGGCCGTTGACGATGCCCCCCCGACCCTGGCTGCCCTGGGGCAGCGGTGGTGTGAGCTAGTCGCTACGGCTCAGCCTGCGGTACAGCCCTACCTGGGCTGGCTAACCCAGGCTCTCAGCGAAGGCCAGATCACAGAGCCAGCCCACCTGGTAGAAGAACTGGAGGGGGCGATTCAAACCCTGGCTCAGGGGTTGCTGGTGACGGTCGATTGGGCCGCCGATACTGACCAGGGGCCGACGCGCGATCGCAACGAAGACGCCTGCTACCCCCAACAAACCTCCCACCAGCAGCGGCTGATGGGGTCTGCTATTGGTGTGGATACCCCGCCCCTGCTGCTGGTGTGCGATGGCATTGGCGGGCATGAGCAGGGCAGCGTGGCTTCCCAAACCGCTGTCAAGCTGCTGCGGCAAGAGCTAGAACCTCTGGTTCTACAACCCCAGATGCCCCCGGCGGCGGTGGCCCAGCGCCTCAGAGAGGCCCTGATCTTGGCCAACGACAGTATCTCTGAGCGCAACAACGATGAAAAGCGCTCGGCCCGCGCCCGCATGGGCACCACGGTGGTATTGGCCCTGGTGCACTTTCCCTACGTGGCGATCGCTAACATTGGCGACAGCCGCGCCTACCGCATTAGTGCCCACACCTGCTACCAAATCACCGTCGATGACGACGTGGCCTCGCGCGAAGCCCAGATGGGCTATGCCCTCTACTCAGAGGCCACACAGCTGCCCAGCAGTGGGGCTCTGATTCAGGCCTTAGGCATTAACGAGTCGGGCTTTCTTTACCCCACCGTGCAGCATCTGCTGATGGACGACCCGGCCCTGCTGCTGCTGTGCTCCGACGGTCTCAGTGACTACGACCGGGTTGAAGCCCTCGCGCCTCACCTGGTGGCTCCCCTGGCAACCGCCTCCGGCCCCCTCGGGGCGAAGGTGGCCGAGCTGATTCAGCAGGCCAACCGCCTCAACGGCCACGATAACGTCACCGTGGGGCTAATGCGCTTTGCCCCTCAGGTAGCCACCCTGACGACGCTGCCCGGTGGCAGCCTGCGCCAGGCCGACGCGGCCACCGGGCCAGACTTCTCTAAAGTCACCCAGGGGTCTCTAGCTCAAACCCTCCAGAGCACCCCACCCACCACCCTGGCCGTGCCCGGTTCAGACCAGGGTGCTCCAGCTCGCTCAGGCTTTGCCTGGGGCCCCTTCGTAGGCGGCATAGCCGTGGTCTTAGCGACCCTGGGGGCGGTGGGTTTAGCCTTCGGTCGTCGCCAGCCAGCCCCCCTGGCGCTACAGCCCCTAGCGCCAAAATGGCCGATCGCAGCGGTGGCGGGTCAACCCCTGCGCCGCGCCGCCCTAGCGGCCACCGCAGATATTCCGGTGGGGTCGTTTTGGCAGACTGACAATGGTGCTGGCATGGGGATTGCTGGGGGGCCGTTAAGGTTGCTAAGCCAGCCCAGCAGCGCGGCTGGCCCTGAGTCTGGCCCCCCAGATGGCACTGCGGTGGCAACTGGCAGCATTCTCAGGGTTGTCAGCCGCCAAACCGCGTCAGACAATACGAACTGGGTACGGCTACAGGTTTGCTCCATTCCCTCCGGCGCATCCCTAGACCAGCCTCCCCAAGAGAGCGATCAGCCGGCTCCGTCGGCAGCCCCTGATCTCAACCAGCAGCTCCTGGCTCCGGGGGAGGAGGGCTGGGTAGACATTCGCCAGCTCTACACCGCTGCCGCCACCTTAGGCCTGGTTACTCCGGCCCAAGCCGGTCGCTGCGTCTCTTAGGTCTGATCGGCCCCCGCCCGCCCAACCGCCCCAACCAACCATTGAGTGCCCGCCCGTAGCCTCTGTCTTCCCCCTGGCCTAGTTATTTGGCCCCCCTGAACAAGGCTCGCCTATGCTGTCGTCCGATGCCCTTACCCTTAGCCTCGCCATTGATCGACTCACCCAGGCCGACTCAACCCACTATGCTATTTGGGTGCTAGAAAGCCCGTTTCCGGGGGGTTATGCCCACCATGACCGCCTGTGGGATGGCCAGATGGCGCAGATTTGGGAGAGCTGGCAGCAGTTTTTTTCGCTGCGGGGGCTGCCGCCAGTGCCCCATGTGCCCTCGGCCTACGTGCCGCAGTTTCACCTTGACGATCTGCTGGAGCGGGTGTCTCCGGGGGCAGAATCGGGCGGCTATACCGGGCGACTGATGCAGGGCCTAGGGGTCAGCCTGTGGGAGTGGCTGTTTGACGGCCCGATTCGTCAGACCCTGGAGCGCAGTCTGGGCATTGCGATCGGTCAGAACCGTCCGCTCAAGCTGCGCCTTGAGGTGCGCCCCCCAGAGCTGATCAGCCTACCTTGGGAAATTATGCAGCCCGAACCGGGCTGCCCGGCCCTCTCTTTAGGGCCACAGATTTTATTTAGCCGCACCACCAGCGCCGTAGAACCCCTGCCAGAGGCAGCGCTCGAAACCTCCCTGCGGATTTTGCTGGTATTGGGTCACGATCGCCCCAGCGACTCGGCTAACCCTGACGACCCGGCAAATCGACTACAGCTGCCCCAGGAGGCCGAGGCCCTAAAACAACTGCTCGAACTCAGCGCCTCTAGCCTCAGCTACCGGGGCAGCAGCCCGGTGGTTTGCCAGGTGCAAACCCTGGTAGAACCCGATGCCAAGACCCTGCTTACCGCCCTAGAAACTGGTTACTTCAACGTGTTTTTCTACGCGGGTCATGGGGTGCCTGCCCCCGATGGCGGGCTGCTGTTTTTGCAGCCGGGGGGTGGCCTGAGCGGCACTGAGCTGGCCCAGGGGCTGGCCCGCAACGGCATTCGCCTGGCGGTATTTAACACCTGCTGGGGTGCTCAGCCCGACCTCCAGCAGCGGCAGGTGATTCCGCGCAGCAGCTTAGCGGAGGTACTGCTGCACCACGGGGTGCCAGCGGTGCTGGCCATGCGCGACTCCATTGGCGACGAAGAGGCCCTGAGCTTTATTCAAGTGCTGGCTCGGGGCCTGGCCGAGCGCCAGCCGGTGGCCCAGGCGGTGGCCCAGGCCCGCCAGCATCTGCTGACCACCTATCGATTTAACCACCCCGCCTGGAGCTTGCCGGTGCTCTACCAGCACCCCGACTTTGCGGGGCATCTGCTGCGAGAAGCTTCCCTGGCGGTGACCCAGCTGCCTGGGCAGGAGGCAGAGTTTACCCAGGCGGTGGTGCTGCGCTGCCTGCAAACCCCGGCCCGTCTGTGGCGGCTCTACGACGGATATCTGCGGGTGGGGCGGCTGCCCGACAACGATCTGGTGATTTTAGAACCCTGGGTGTCGGGGCAGCACGCTGAGATTTTTTACCGCAACCAGTTTGACAACGGCATCCAAAAAACCTGCTACTACCTGCGCGATCAATCGCGCTATGGCTCCTATTACTTTGACGGGGCCACCTGGCACCATGTGCACCGGGCCGAGGTGCCGCTGACCCTGGGCACCGCCATTCAGTTTGGCAGTCGAGAGGGGGAGCTGATGGAATTTACCCTCGAGGGTAGCCCCAAATCGGAGCCGCCATGCTAGCTGAGGAGCAAAATTGTTCGTCCTGTACGGAATCATCTAGCGGCACCATGTATCCACTATTGTCAGGTTTGTTACCCTCACGTGCATCTATAGTTAACGCAATGAATCAGTCATCCTCTTCCCCTACGCCCGCCGCTGAGTCTGTTATGGCCGCCGAACACGATTTACTCGCCAGCATTCTGATTTCCGAGGGGGCCTCAGAGGGGGCCTCGGAGGGCGCCTCAGAGGGGGCGTATCCCTGGGAACCGCTGGCCCCTGAGGCGGAGGGCTACCTGACTAGCCTAGAGACAGAGTTTGGTGCTCTAGATGACGGCGATCTGACTACTGCGATCGCAGCGGGCTGGCAAATCTTAGAATCTCAGATGACGGCCCTGGCCACAGCCCAGCAGTCAGAGGCTGAAATCGCTGTGGCCGCAGCTCCAATCCTGGGCCAGCTGCGCCAGTTTCAGACGCGCATGCCCGGTGGGCTGCTGCAAAGCTTGGCCACCGCTGCCACCGCCCTGTCCCGCAGCGGTCAGCCTCTAATTGACCAGCTAGTGCATTGTGTGAATGATATTTTGCCCGGTTGGGATGCCGCTGACCTAGCGGTGCTGGCCCGCCCCCTGGCCTACTCGCTGCGCGATGGTCGGGGCGAAATTGTCGATCTAAACCTGCGGGCAATTTCAGATGGCCCCTGGGAAACCCTGTCTGAGGTGGAGCAGGCGCGGCTGACCCTAACCGTCGCCTCGGTGGCGCTCAAGGCGGCCCAAGCGGGCGATCGCCCCGAGGGCGGTTCGGCGGGTAATTCGTAAGGGACTTCGTAAATCTTTCCTTAAATCAGCCATAATCCCGTTACATTCCCGTAAAGCTTCACTGACAGCCTGGGTTCTGCGGGGAAAGATGAAGGGTAACTGCTCCTCCTTCTTTTAAAACTATCTCCATGGGATATGCCCCTACTCCCTGGCTGCGCCGCCAGCTGGCTCGATACCACTATCGTCAGGCCCTGACCCAGGTACGCAAAGGTAATCTCAATGAGGCGCTCAGGGAACTGCCCCGAGCGCTCGGCCACCATCCCTGCCCCGCCGATGTCCACATTGAGATAGGCAAAGCCCACTGGCAAAGCGGGGCCACCGATGCGGCCCTGGCTCACTTCAGCCAGGCCATTGCCCTCAACCCCGCCAGCATTCGGGCCTACGGCAACCGGGGGCTGCTGTACTGCCAGCAGGGGCAAGAAGATTTGGCCCTGGCCGACTGGCAAACTGCTCTGAATCAGCAGCCGAGCCACGCGCTGATTCACTACAACCGGGGGCTATTGCACCTGCGGCACCAGCACTATGCTGAGTCGATCGCCGATTTTGACGCCGCCGTGGCCACCAACCCCAACCTAGCCGAAGCCTACCTGCACCGGGGCCAGGCCCATGAGCAACTGGGGCAGCCCGCCGAGGCCGTCCGCGACTGGGAACTGGCTCTGTGCAACGATCTCAACCTCGACCAGGCGCGGCTCAAGCTTTACCACGCTCAGCAGGCCCACCGCGATCGCCTGCTTTCTCAACGCCTAGAGGCTGAGCTGGGGCTAAGGCAGATTACCGTTATGGCCCAGCACCAAGATGACGGCCTCACCATTCAGGTCTACCGCCCGGTGGGGGTGGGCATCAACTACTTCACCCTGCCTGACCAGCTACGCGCCCTGATCATCAGCTGGCAGATGGACGATGTGCAGAGCTTTGATCTCACTGCCCAGGTCAAAGACCAGGACGTGGTGGAGTGGCGGGGCCAATACAAGCTATTTCAAGGACAGCCCTGTCCTCCGGCCCGTTGGCATCAGGTGCTGCTGACCGCCTTTGTGATTTTTCCGCCCCTGGGCATTCCGGCGCTGGTCTGCGCGATGAACCTGCGCCAGGCCTACCGACAAGGCGACTATCTCACCGCCCTGCGTGCTTCTAGGGCGATTCAGGGACTGTGTCGCGCCGGCGGCATTATTTCGTTGACCCTGGTGACGGGGCTGGCGGGCTACTGGGGCTACCAGCAGCTCCACGACCCACCAGAGGCTAAGGCCCTGTCGCCCGTAGAGCTACCGGCTAAGCCGTCGGCTGGGGCTGATGATTAGCCACCAGTTCGGGGAGGGTCATGGTTTCGTAGCGCTCAAAGGGCTGATGAATCCACGGGTTGTCGTCTAGATAGGCCACGTGGTAGTCGGGCTTGATGATTGATTCGGCCTTGTACCACAGCACCGCCGTGCGCACCTCTTCAATGTAGAAGCCGTACTTGTGGTGTAGCCAGGCCAGGGATTTTTTGAGGCTGTAGCCCGAGTCGACTAGATCGTCGACGATCAGCACCTGGCTGCCCAGGCTGGGGGTGGTCATACTCAGGTCGCGGGAAAAGGTGATCGATCCTCGAGTGCGGCCATCGGCCCCGCCGTAGGAGGCGGTGGACAAAATCGCCAGGGGCACATCAAACAGCCGACAGAGGGTGTCGCCAATGCGCAGCCCGCCCTTGGCCAGGCAGACGATCTGGTTAAATTCCCAGCCCGACTCGTAGATTTGAATGGCCAGTTTCTCAATATCGCGGTGGTAGTCGTCCCAACTTACGTAAAAATCAGCCATGCTCCTTTTCCCCACTGCTCTAAATGAAATAGCCCTGGCCCCTAGAGGGCGATCGCCCAGCCTGATTTAAGCCCACTGGTGGAGTTTTGCCCCCCGGTCGCGCTACAGTTCCTAAGCTGGACTCGGTGTGGGGCAATCTGCGATGGGGAAATAATACACTGAGGGCGCCGTTTGAATTGTTGTTCGGGTGTTGATCTACTAAGCAAGCATTAAGCAAGGTAACCCATGGCGACTAACGTTCCTTCCCCCGCCGCTGCCCCGCCGAAATTTTCCCTGGCGGGCAAGCTGGCCTTTGGGGCTGGAGATATCGGGCCGGGGATGACCGCCAACCTGCTGGCCTTTTCGTTCTTGATCTTTCTGACTACAGCGGCGGGTCTCAGCCCGGTGGCGGCGGGGTCGGTGCTGGCGATCGGGCGCATTTGGGATGCCGTCAACGACCCCTTTATTGGCTATCTGAGCGACAAAACCCGCACCCGCTGGGGCCGTCGCTACCCCTGGATAGTGCTGGGGGCGATTCCCTTTGGGGTGACTTTCTTTCTCACCTGGGTGGTGCCGGGGTGGGAGAGCGCCACCGCTCGGTTTTGGTACTACGTGGTGATGTCGCTGCTGTTTCAGGTGTTTTATACGGTGGTGAACCTGCCCTACACCACCCTCACCGCTGAGCTGACCAAAGACTACGACGAGCGCACCGAGCTAACGGCCTTTCGCCTAGGGTCGTCGCTGTTTGGGGCGATCGCCGCCCTCGGCCTCGGCCTAGTCATTACCCAAACCATCACTGACCTCCGCCAGCAGTATCTGGTGCTGGGGGGGATCTGCGCCGTGCTCTCGGTGCTGCCGCTGCTGTGGTGCGTGTGGGGCACCTACCCCTACGCCGTGCAGCGCAACGCCCTTCAGCCCGCCAGTACTGAGGAAGCAGCGCTGCCCTTTATTGAGCAAATCAAGGTGGTGTTTGCCAACCGCGCCTTCATGTTCGTTATCGGCATCTACCTGTTTACCTGGCTGGCGCTGCAAATGACCGCCAGCATTATTCCCTTCTACGCCACCTTTTGGATGGGCCTAGACTCGTACTTTTTGGTGGCGCTGCTGGTGCAGGGCACGGCCATTGTGATGATGGTGCTGGTGAACCAGCTCAGCCGTCGCCTGGGCAAGCAGGAGGTGTTTTACATCGGCATCGGCACCTGGATCATTGCCCAGATTGCCCTGTTCTTTGTGCAGCCGGGGCAGGTGGCGGCGCTCTACCTGCTGTGTATTGTGATTAGCTTTGGGGTGGCCACTGCCTACGTGGTGCCCTGGGCCATGCTGCCCGACGTGATCGAGCTAGACGAGATCAAAACGGGGCAGCGGCGAGAGGGGGTGTTCTACGCCTTTATGACCCTGCTGCAAAAGGTGGGCCTGGCCCTGGGGCTGTTCTTGGTTAGCCTAGCGCTGCAATTTTCGGGGTTTGTCAGCGAGGCGGCGGTGCAGCCCGAGTCGGCCCTGCTGGCGATTCGGATCTTCATTGGCCCGGTGCCCATGGTGCTGCTGGCGCTGTCTATGTTGCTGACCCGGTTTTACCCCATTACCCGGCAAATGCACGAAGAAATGCTGCTACAGCTGGCCGAGCGCCACCGCGCCGAAGAACAAGACGGTGCCAACGACATTGCCGATGGTTGATAGAAACTATTGATACAGACGCTGCCATCCGTTAGCGTTTTACACTAGCGGGGTATACCTCACTTTCTGACCTACCCATGACCCTGGCCCAAATCGCTACCGACTGGGATGCTCTAGCCCAAGCCTTTGGGGCGATCGAAACCATCCGCGACCCCAACCAGCGCGAAAAGCTCTCAAAAGACTACTACCACTTCAGCCCGGTGCTGAAGGATCAGCTGGCGGATTTGGTGGCCGACTTGATCGTGCGCCCCACCAGCGAGGCCGAGGTGCTGGCGGTGGCCAAGGTCTGCGTTGAGGCGCGGGTGCCCGTGACGGTGCGGGGGGCGGGCACGGGCAACTATGGCCAGTGCATTCCCCTAGAGGGCGGCGTGGTGCTCGACCTGAGCAAGATGAACGCCGTGAAGCGAGTCGAGCCGGGGGTGGCCTGGGTAGAGCCGGGGGCAAAGCTCTCTGCGATCGATAAAGTCACCCGCGAAACCGGCTGGGAGCTGCGCATGTACCCATCGACCTACCGCACCGCCACCATTGGCGGGTTTATTGGCGGCGGCAGCGGCGGCATTGGCTCGATTACCTACGGGCAGCTGCGCGATCGCGGCAACCTCAACGCCGTGCGGGTCGTCACCTTTGAAGAC
>Ga0105045_10006812_pt1 | contig 10108 bp, 9 predicted proteins | sample MAT02_FD_78089 | JGI IMG/M metagenome (GOLD analysis project Ga0105045, IMG submission 78089) | Freshwater microbial communities from Lake Fryxell liftoff mats and glacier meltwater in Antarctica - MAT-02 (megahit assembly) | ecosystem: Environmental > Aquatic > Freshwater > Ice > Liftoff...
GATACGTGTAGAACAGGAACGCGATGCTGGCTGCCGGGATGAACCGCACGGCACCCACCGTCAGCGCGGCGATCGCCGTCTGCGCGAGGCCGCCGATGAGCAGAAGGCGCCACTTCCGCTCGCCCACCGCGAGTACCTGGCCCACTCCGCCCGCCACGAGGCAGAGCAGCACCGTGCCGAAGATGTACCGATACGACAGCAGCGCCGTCAGCGTCGCGCCGCCGTCGATCGCACGCTGCGTGAAGATCAGCGTCGTGCCGAACGACGCAGCGCTGATCAGGACCAGCAGCGTCCCGCGCAACTGATGTGCGCTCGCTGGGGACTCCGTCACGACGGGAGCGGTTGTCACGATGGTACCGTCACGAAACGCAACGTCACAGATACGTGCCGCGCAACAGCAGCAGGGCCAGCGTGAAGTAGATCACCAGTCCCGTCACGTCCACGAGCGTCGCGACGAGCGGCGCCGATGCGCTCGCGGGATCGAGGCCGACCCGTTTCAGCGCAAACGGCAGCATCGCGCCGACCAGCGTGCCGAACGTCACGACGCTGATCAGCGACAGCGCCACGGTCAGTGCCAGCAGCGTGTGGCCCGCGCCGTAGTCCGACCACCCGATCGACTGCCACATCTCGATGCGCGCAAACCCGATCACGCCGAGCAGCGCGCCGAGCAGCAGCCCGCTCGGCAACTCGCGCATCGCGACGCGCCACCAGTCGCGCAGGCGCACCTCACGCAGCGCCAGCGCGCGGATCAGGAGTGACGTCGCCTGCGAGCCGGAGTTGCCACCGGAGCTGATGATCAGCGGGACGAACAGCGCCAGCACCGCGGCACGCTGGATCTCGCCCTCGAAGCGACCCATCGCCACCGCCGTGAACATCTCGCCGATGAACAGCACCGTCAGCCAGCCGGCGCGCTTCCGCAGCAGCGTGAAGAAGCCCGAGTCGATGTACGGATCGTCCAGCGCCTCCATGCCGCCAAGCCGCTGCACGTCCTCCGTCGCATCCTCCTGCACGATGTCGATCACGTCGTCCACCGTCACCACGCCGACCAGTCGCATGTTCTCGTCCACCACCGGCACGGCCACCAGATCGTACTTCGACGTGCGCTCCACGATCTCGTCGCGGCCGGCATGCACGGTGACCGTGACGACTTCCGACCAGGCGATCTCCGACACGACCTGCCCATCCGGCGCGGCGAGGAGTTCGCGCAGCGACATCACGCCATTCACGCGGCCCACGTCATCGGTGCTGTAGATCGTGTACATCGCCTCCTTGCGGCCGATGCGTGCGATCGCCCGGACGCTCGCCAGCGCATCCTCCACTCGCTGCGACGACGGAACCGACACGAACTCCGTCGTCATCAGGCGGCCGGCGGTATCGACGTCATAGGCGAGCAGCTGCTCCATCTCGCGCTGCTGGTGCGGCGGCAAAGCCGACAGGATCTCGTCGGCGACGTCCTCCTCGAGTTCGTCCAGTGCCTCGGCACGATCGTCGGGCGTCATCTCGGTGACGAGCTGCGCCGCCTGGCGCGTCGTCATCGTCTCGAGCACGTCGCTGCGCAGGTCCTCGTCCAGGTATTCCAGCACGTCGGCGGCGCGCTCGGCACCCAGCGCGTTCAGCAGCGCCACGACGCGGTCTCGCGGAATCGCTTCCGCGACATCCGCCAGGTCGGCCGGATGCATCTCTTCCGTCTCGGCGGCCACCGCTTCCGGCGCCTCGTCGAGAAGCACCAGAATGTCCGGGGCCAGCAGCGCGGCGATCGGCAGATCGTCGTCGCGTCGTTTCTTGGCCATCATGTGCCGGTCATTCGAGCGGCTGCTCGGCCAGACCAGGCGAGGCAGTCGACGTCACGGAAGGAGACGACCGTCCGGTCGCCAGGAACCCAGCCAGCCGCACCCGGGGCGCCTGCTCGCTGGGGCCAAGTTAGGCCTGCCCGGCAACGGAGGTAACCCCGACCGGCCGCGCGTCTGTCACAGGCCGCCGGCGATCGGCAGGCGGCGCTCCGACCGCACCTCGCGCACCGCGAAGCCTGCCACGCCGATGGCGTCGCGCAGCAGCGGCTCCGACGCACGGCCATCGTGCTCCACCTCCACCCGACCCATGCTCACGTCGCACCAGCTGATGCCGGGCACCATCGTCAGCGCGGTCTGCACCCCGCGCACGCAGTGGACCGCCTGCATCCCGTCAACCATCACGATCGTCCGCATCCGGCAAAGCTACCATGGCCGTGGCATTAGCTTTGGAAAATGCCTCTCACCGTCGCCTTTCTCGGACTCGGCGCCATCGGCGCACCGATGGCCGCGCATCTCGTGCGTGCCGGCCATTCGCTCGCCGTCTGGAACCGGACGGCGGCGCGTGCGACCGGCAGCGTCGCCGCCGCCGCCGGTGCGCGCGTCGCGTCATCGCCCGCCGACGCCGCGCGCGGTGCCTCGATCGTGATCACCTGCCTGCCGGAATCGTCAGACGTCGCGTCGCTGCTCGAGGCCGATGGTCAGGCGCTGCTCCACGCGCTCGAGACCGGTGTGCTGTTCGTGGACTGCACGTCGGGCGATCCGGACATCAGCCGTCGCATCGCGGCTGACCTGGCTTCGCGCGGGGTGGAGTTCATCGACGCGCCGGTGAGTGGTGGCGTGGCCGGTGCCGAGGCAGGCACGCTGACCGTGATGGTCGGCGGTGCGGCTGCAGCACTCGAGCGCGCACGTCCCGCACTGGAGAGCTTCGCCGGCAAGATCGTGCACTGTGGTGACGTGGGCGCGGGACATGCGCTGAAGGCAGTCAACAACGCGCTGCTGGCGCTGCACATCTGGTCCACGGCCGAAGGCCTCGTGGCGGCGGTGAAGGCTGGCGTCGCGCCGCAGGTCGCGCTGGACGTCATCAACGCGTCATCAGGGCGATCCAATGCATCGATGAACCTTTTCCCCGAGCGCGTGCTGACCGGGGCGTTCCCGCGTACGTTCCGGCTCGCGCTGCTCGACAAGGACGCCGGCATCGCGGCTTCCATGGCGCGTGGGCAGAAGGGCGCCTCGCCCGCACTGCAGCTTGCGGCCGACCTGATGCGCATTGCGCACCTCGAGCTCGGCGACGAGGCCGATCATGTCGAGGCCGTCAAGCTGGTGGAACGCTGGGGCGGGGTCGAGCTCCGCTCATGAACAGGTTGCGGGTGAGATCACGTGTCGCATTCGCCGTGCTGTTGGCTGCCTGCGCGCCAGCCGCGCGTGACAGCGCACGTCCGACCGCGGAGTTCCTGCTCGTGTCCGACGATTCGACCGCATGGGTGCGCAGTTCCGCCGACACGGTCATCGTGCAGCGCGCGCCGATGCTGCTTGCCACGCTGCGTGGACGGCTGATCGAGATCTACGTCGCCGATGAGCCGATTCACTTCAGCGACATGACCTTCCTCGTGAGCCGTGTCTTTCGCCGCGATCTCGTGAGCGGTGACAGCACGCTGGTGTATGCCGATTCCACCGTACTGCGGGACGTGATCGATTACGTCCGCTCGCATCCCGGTGCCGAGCGACTCGAGTCGGATGAACCTGCGGATGACGCATCGCGCGCGGTCGAAGCCAGTATCACGCCGTCGGCGGTGATCGGCAGCACCCTTGGAATCGAGGTGCACGTGGATCGCACCGCCGGTGAGCTTGGCTCGCACGACACCTATCGGGCGACGGTGGACCTGCCGACCGGTCGTCGCCTCGCGCTTGGCGACGTGATCGGCCCGGCGGCCGCGCAGACGGCACTCGTCGCGGCGCGCGAGAGCCTGGCCAGCGCCATCGTGCTCGCCGGTCGCCGTGCCGGTCCGCTTGGCAGGGAGGCGAGTCGGGCCATCTTCGCCCTGTCGTTCGACTCGCTCAGCTTCACGCTGGTGCGCAGTGGTGATTCGCTTGCCGTGCACTTCCTCGTCCATGATGAGCAGGTGATCGACGAGGCACGCGACACCCACCGGTATTCGCTGGAGCCACTGCCGCTGCCGTCGCCGGCATGGTGGCCGACCGCGCGTCGCATGCTGCCCCGGCAGCTGCCCGACTCCTCGGCACGAGTCGATGCGGGACCGATCTCGCTCGACGTGCGGTACGACAGCATGGAGGTCGCGTTCGTCGCAGCGCGCACGTCGGCCGGGTCGCGGCCGGTGACGCGCATGCGAGGTCCCGTGCGACGCGTGATCGTGATCGGCGATTCGCTCGTGAGTCCAGCGGGGAAGTGGCGAGGCGCGCTCGAGCGCGCGTTCAGTGAGTCAGGCTATTATTCCGATCAGGTTCGTGCAGCGTCGCTGCGCAGCCGCGCGCGCCCCACAGCAGCCAGGCAGGCCGCACTATGACGATCGGCGGAGATTCCAGCTCGGGTGCACGTCCGCTTCCCGTGACCATCGAGCCACGTGACGGGCCAGCCCCGGTCTCGATGGAGCTCGCGACACTGATGCTGCCGCTGGTGCGGCGTATCGTGGCTGACCTGCAGGTCGAATGGGAAGCCTGGCGCGGGGCAGTCACGCGCTACGACAGCGTGCTGGCGGAGCTCGATGCCAACATGGAGTCGCCGCGCGCCCGCGCAGCTCGTCGCGAGGTACAGCGGCGGGCCGGTGACGTCGATGCGCTGCGGCAGGAACTCGTGTCGCTCGGCGCCGTCTGCCGGTCGCCACGCTCCGGTCGTGTGGAGTGGCTGTCGTTCGTCGATGGCATTCCTGCACGCCTTCTCTGGGTGCCCGGCGAGGAGTGCGTGACCCGCTGGGAAGGCCGCGACGCGGACGTGGTGCTCGATGACGGTGAGGAGGACGACCCGTCCCGCTCCTGAATTGATCCAGACCGCGAGCCGTCAGCTCACCGCAGCCTCACCGATTTCGCTCTCGTGCGGCACCTCGATCTCGAGGCCATCGCGAGCGGCAACGGTCGCCGGGAAGATGCTCTGCGCCTGCGCGACCAGGTCACCGGGATCCCGCGAGTAGCGGGCTGAGAAGTGTGTCAGCAGGAGTCGGCGCGCCTGAGCGTCACGCGCGATGGTGGCCGCTTCGCGCGCGGTGCTGTGTCCTGTCTCGACCGCGCGCGCAGCTTCATCATCGCCGAACGTCGCTTCATGCACGATGACGTCGGCGTACATTGCCATCTCGCGCAGGGCGTCCGTGGGCCGCGTGTCGCCGGAGATCACGATCTTGCGGCCAGTGCGGGGCGCACCGACCAGCGTGGCGGCGCTGATCTCACGACCATCCGGCAGCGTCACACTTTCGCCGCGATGCAGTTGGCCCCACAATGGGCCTTCAGGGATTCCGATCTCCCGCGCGAGATCAGGATTGAACCGCCCTAATCTTTTTTTCTCAATGAGCGCATAACCAAGCGCCGGTGCTCCGCGATGTTCGGCCGGCAGCGCGTGTATCGTGTACTCCTTTCGGTCGACTGTCGAATTTGCCTCCAGCTCGGCAATTTCTACCGGGAATGTGATGCGTTCGCCCCCAAACGCGATGCACGCGCGCAACGCTTTGTGCGCGCCGGGTGGCCCATAGAGCCGCAGCAATTCCGTGCGTCCCTGGAGCGACATCGTTCGCGTCAGCCCGATCACGCCGAGAACATGATCCGTATGGAAATGCGTGAAGAATATTTCAGAGGCCGTGAAGCCGACGCCATAGCGCATCATCTGCCGCTGCGTGCCTTCGCCGCAGTCGAACAGCATCGTTTCTCCCTCGCGAACCAGCGCAATCGACGTGACATTGCGCTCAACGGTCGGGCGGGCGGCGGAAGTGCCGAGAAATCGAAGCGAAAGTGACATGTGGCCGAATATAGCCAGGCTCATTCTGCCGAGCCCGAGTATATGATTGGGTGACGCTGGGGTGCTCGACCTTCCCGTTCGATCCGGCCATGGGGTATAGGCCCTGAGACCAAGCTCGGCCAGTGGCCCGCATTGTGCATCTGTTTGATAGCGCTGGACCTGCGTGGGCTTCGGAATCGTGGCCTGGCAGACAGCATCATGAACCTGGCGGTGATGGGAGGCCCATCACTGATTGGACAACGCAGAGCAGGATCCGGTCTGACGAAATCTGTCCGTGCCCCAGAGTGAGCGGAGGGGCGCGCGGGTTGGTCACCATCCGACTCTGACCTGGGCTCACGGTGCCAACCTTTTACGGGGCAGGAGGACGCTGCATGGCAGAGACGACAGACCGCGGCTCGGCACCTATGGGCGACGAGAAGCCGCGAAAGAGCACGCGAGGGTTCGCCAGCATGGACCCGAACCGGCAGAAGGAGATCGCCTCCAAGGGCGGTCGCGCAGCTCATGCGAAGGGGACCGCGCACGAATGGTCCCGCGATGAAGCCCGGAACGCGGGCAAGAAGGGCGGCGAGATCGTGAGTCGCGATCGGGCGCACATGGCGTCGATCGGACGTGAAGGTGGTGGTGCACGCAGCCGCAACCGGCGCGGCGGGACCGACGAGACACGGCTTTAGTGCGACACGACCGATCCCTGATCGGTCCTGCCGGCTGAAAGCTGCGGCAGGGTGACATCGGTGGTCGGGCAGGACAAGGCAATGGGTGTTCCGCCTCGGTGACGGAACGCCCTTTGTCGTTCCCGGCTACGTCCATCGCCGCTCGTAGGTGCGCGCATCGAACTTCTTGTATGCCAGATCGATGGACATGTATCGGATGGTGCCCAGCACAGGGCGACGCTGCCACGGGCGATCGAACTTGCCCAGACACCACTGGATGCCGCCGTAGCTGTTCGGGTCGCGACCATCCAGCGCATACTTGTTGTTCAGGGCGATCATGATCTGCAACGCCTCCTCATAGGTCGCGCTCCAGAGCACGATGTACTTGCCCCAGTACATGCGCATCACGTTGTGAATGGAGCCCGTGGCCATCAGCTCGCGCTGCGCAGCATTCCAGAGCGGGTGGTGCGTCGCGGCGGCTTCGAAGGTCGCCAGGTCGTAGACATGCTCGCGCGGATCGGCGGCATGTCGTGCCATGTTCTCGCGCACCCAGTTCGGAAGCCCGTCCAGCGTCGCGAACTTCCGGTTTCGGGTGCAGAAATTGAGCGACAGTTCGCGCCAGGTGAGCAGCTCGTCGAAGAACTTCTCCACTTCGGCGGGTGCACCATGATCGCGCGCGGTGCGCGCCACTTCGGCCGCGCTGATCTGCCCGTAATGCAGGTAGGGCGACAGGCGGCTGGAGCCTGCCACATCGTCGGGCGCGTTCCGACGGACGGAGTATTCCGGTAGCGTGTCGGCACAGAATGCCGCGAGCTGCGCGCGCGCTGCGATGAGACCCGGCGGACGGTGAGCCACGGCGCGCACCGTGTGGTCGATCTCGCAGGCCGCGACCGCCGCCGCCACGTCGATCGTGTCGAGGGCGAGCGGCTCGAGTTCCAGCGACGCGCGCAACGCGCTACTCACGGTCTTCCGGGGCGGTTGGTCGAGCACCGGCTCGAGCGAAAAGTCGCGCAGTTTGGCGATCTTCGGCCGAATCGTGCGGGCGGCGAATTCCTCCTTCTGGAAGGCCGCCGCAGCGATCACGCCATGCGAGTCCACCGCGACCAACCGGCATCCGATCCGAGCCGCCACACGCGCCGACCGCGGGTCGACGCCGGCCGTCGGAAACGCGTCGGTCACCACCAGCGCTGCCCGTGCGGCAAGTCGGTCCACGACACGGTTGTCACCCGCGATCGTGGTCCGCAAATAAAAGAGATAGGTGTAGCCCTGCTCCTCCGCGCGGCGGCCGAGTTCCAGCGCGTTCCCCACGATCATGGTGTGCGTGCGGTCGTTGGCGTGTTCGTAGTGTGGGTTCAGTCCCTGGTAGATGACCAGCGGCTTCCCGATCCGGTCGGCCTCCAGCGTCGCGAACCGCAGCGCCCAGTTCTCCTCCAGCCGCATCGTGCTCTGCATCCAGTACAGCACGTAGTCGCCATCAGGTTGCAGGCGCACCTCGTTCAACTGGACGGCGCGAAGGGCGAGCTGATCGTGGACGAATGTCGAGTCGAGTGAATGCATGGCAGCGGCGTCTGGAACCTGAGGGATCTCCGGGGTACAGATACTCGAGCTGCAACAGGTGTTCCATCGCGGGTGTGAAGAGTCGGGATGAAGAACGGGCTTGCAGGAACGTGTATCAGGAACGGGTATCAGGAACGGGTGTCAGGAACGGGTGTGATCGACTGGTGTCACGGCAGTTGACCGGAACGCCCGTCACGAATAGCTTAAGCTGACTGTGCGAGGTGCCAATCCATCGGTGAGGCGCCTGTAGAGTCGGGGCTGTAGCTCAGTTGGTAGAGCGCTGCAATCGCACTGCAGAGGTCAGGGGTTCGATTCCCCTCAGCTCCATCGTGTGATTGTCTGACGCATTGCCCGCCGCTGCTCAGTAGGACGTAGAGTTCCAACGACGGCGAGCGTGGCTCAATTGTGAAAGGGCGATGAATCTTTTGATTCGTCGTCCTTTCGTGCGTTCGGTCGGGTGCGATGTCCTCATGGCGTACGAGAGGGCGCGTCCATCGCTGGGGCGCCGTAGCGAAGCCCGCGCAGATCCTCGCGCATCGCCTGAAACAGCTCGGCGTTGAACCGGTTCTCCTCGCGCTCGGCGGGACCGTCGAATTCGCTGAACGCCGAGCCGCTGAAGCCGCCCAGAAAGCGCGTGACGGCCGATTCCTGCACTGCCACGCGGAAGTCACGCGTGATGTAGGTCTGTCCACCCGCGCCGATCCGGAAGCTCACCTTGCCCACGACGCCGCCCTGCTCGAACGGGCGCCGGAGCGGTGATTTGAGCATTGCCGTCGCACCCAGCGGCAGCTGCCACTCCGGCGCGTCGTCGAACCGCAAAGCCCAGCCGCGCTCCGCTGGACTGCGCAGGAAGACGACCGTGCCCTTCATGCCGCGCATGCCTACGGTGAAGATCGAGAACTTCGTGCTCGCGTCCATCGTCAGGTGGAGCGTATCGGGCATTGCGCGCGCGACGCCCTCCAGTGGCACGACGCCGCCGTCCTTGACGCGCAGGCGGATCGTGAGTGCCTGATCGCCCGCGCGTGCATCCAGCCAGCGCGCGCCGCGCGTATCGCGCAGCACGATGTGGTACGCTGCAGGGCCGACGAACTTGTCCACGAACTTCGCGTAGAGCGGGAACTTCGGCTTCAGCCACTCGGGATGCAGTCGTGTGACGATGGTGATCGCGGTAGTGCCGTCACCCTGTCGCTGCGTACGCAGCGTGTCGAGCGAGAACATGCGGCCGAGCGCCGTCGCCGTCCGCGGCAGCGTGCTGCGGAGGTCCGCGCGCAGATCAGCATCGGTGCGTCCTTCGGCGCTGCCCAGCAGTGCGCGGAACCCCGTGCCCCAGTCGGTCGGCGCCATGCTGCCGAGCGCGAAGTCCACTGCGGTACGCCATTCGTACTCGCCGTCCTTCGTGAGCTTCGTGAGTTGGGTCAGATGGCGCGCGTCGGCGAGGCGATCCGGGAATGCGGCGCTTGCCCGCGGCGTGAAGCGGTAGCGCCCGTCGGCGGTCGCCACGCCTTCGGCCATCAGCAGTCGCGTGCGCTCGTCGGGCCGGCTCGTCCACGACGTCGTGTCGTCGAAGACCGCCGAGGGTGACAGGGCACGCTTGCCGAGCTTCGCGCGGGCGGCCGCGTAAAACGGGGCGCGCTCCACGATCAGATAGCGCCGGTACAGCGCGTCCGCGAATTGCACGCCGTTCGCCTGTGCGCGAGCCGGCGTGGACCCGAAGGCGTCCCATCCCGGCCTGCAGGCGCTGGTGAGCAGTGCGCCGATGAGGAGTGTGGCGGCGGATCGGGTCTGTCGAAGAAGACGAGTCACTGCGGTCGAATCTAGCCGTACCGCCCGCAATCGCCGACGGCGGCGTCATGATTGCTGCAGAGTCGCACGCTCCCCTTGAAGCGCGTGGGGCGGGAGCCTAGTTTTGAGGGATCCGGCAGCCGCGAGGTGGGCGGGTTGCAGTGCCCCTTGGTGTAACTGGCAACATGTCTGATTCTGGATCAGAAGAGTCCTGGTTCGAGCCCAGGAGGGGCAATAGTTAACCGCCGTCGGCGCCGTGATTTAGGCGCCGACGGCGGTTTGGTTTTGAGACTCGGTCATACGCGGGTTGCAGCATTAATGACCGTGGCCACGACGGTTCGACGGCGGACCGAGACCGCTTCGCCGTCATC
>Ga0105045_10006813_pt1 | contig 10108 bp, 10 predicted proteins | sample MAT02_FD_78089 | JGI IMG/M metagenome (GOLD analysis project Ga0105045, IMG submission 78089) | Freshwater microbial communities from Lake Fryxell liftoff mats and glacier meltwater in Antarctica - MAT-02 (megahit assembly) | ecosystem: Environmental > Aquatic > Freshwater > Ice > Liftoff...
ACACCCTTCGCGCACCACTTTCACAGGAGATTTCCAATGAACCCTACCCCCACACTTTCTCGCCGCCGCCTGATCGGCGCGGGTGCCGCAGTTGGCGCCGGCATGGTCTTGTCGATGCAGGCACTGGCCCAGAACAAGGTCAAGATCAACATGCAGCTAGGCTGGATCGCTGGTGGCAACCAGATCGGCGAGGTGGTGGCCAAGCGGCTGGGATATTTCGACACCGAGGGCATCGATTTCGCGATCCAACCGGGTGGCCCGGCCATCGATGGCGTGGCGATCATCGCGTCCGGTCGATTCGAGGTAGGCCAGGTGTCGTCCAGCCCGTCCAACATGCTGGCGGTGTCACAGGATCTGCCGATCCAGGTGTTCGCCGCCGGCTTGCAGCAACACCCCTTCACCTTCTTCTCGCTCAAGAAAAACCCGATCCGCACCCCGCAAGACATGGTGGGCAAGAAGATCGGCATCCAGTCCACCGGCATGGTGCTGTTGCGCGCCTTGCTGGCCAAGAACAAGATCGACGAGAAGTCGATGACCATCATCCCGATCGGCAGCGACATGACGCCGTTGCTGACCGGCCAGGTGGATACGGTCACCGGCTGGCAGACCAACACCACGGCGCTCAAGCCTCTGGGTGCCGACCGGGTCGACATGAAGCTGTGGGATACCGGCGTCAAGCTGTACGCGCTGCCCTATTACGCGAGCACCGACATGATCAAGAACCGGCCCGAAGTGCTGCAGCGTTTCCTGCGCGCCACCGCACGCGGTTGGGCCTATGCCAACAAGAACCGTGACGCGGCCGCCGAGCTGCTGGTCAAGGAATACCCCAACCTGAACGTTGCGGACGAACGGATCGCGGTCGACTCGCTGATGGCCTTCGCCTACAACGACCAGACCAGCAAGAACGGCTGGGGCACGATGGACAAGGGTGTGTGGCAGGAACAGATCGACCAGTACGCATCGCTGGGCCAATTCACCAAGCGTACGCCCAAGGTTGACGAGGTAATGACCATGGACGTCCTCAACGCCACCCGCGAATACCGGCTGCGCAACTCGTAGTCCCCCGCAGCAGCCGACGCATCATGTCGACTACCACGATGCTTGCGCCGCAGGCGCAAGGAATGGCCGCTGCCCCGATACGGGTGGCGACCGATCCAGCAATCGGCTTGTCCGTCAGCTGCCGCGACGTGACCGTGCGCTTCTTCACCGAGCGGCGCAGCGTGACCGCGCTGCAGAACGTCAGCTTGGACATCCGCGATGGCGAATTTCTCACGCTGCTTGGGCCTTCGGGTTGTGGCAAGTCAACCTTCTTGCGTGTCGTGGCCGACCTGATCAAACCCACCAGCGGCAGTTTGCAGGTGCTGGGCGTGACTCCCGAGGCGGCCCGTATCCGGCGCGACATCGGCTTCGTGTTCCAGGATGCGGCTTTGCTGCCCTGGCGCACCGCGTTGCAGAACGTGGAGTTGCCACTGGAAGTGGCCAAGGGCCGCGCCAACACCACCCGCGCGACGCGGTCAACACCCCGCGAGCTGCTTGAACTGGTCGGCCTCAGGGGCAGCGAAGACGCCTATCCGCATGAGCTCTCCGGTGGCATGCGCCAGCGCGTGGCGATTGCCCGCGCGCTGGTCAGCGACCCGAAAGTGTTGCTGATGGACGAACCGTTCGGCGCGCTGGACGAGATCACCCGCGACCGGCTCAACGAGGAACTGCTGCGGTTGTGGCGCGAGCTCGGCATGACGGTGCTGTTCGTGACGCACAGCATCTATGAAGCAGCGTTCCTGGGTCAGCGCGTGCTGATGCTGGCCGCCAATCCCGGACGGGTCAAGGAACTGGTGCCAGTGGACCTGCCCGCCGATCGCGGCCTGGGCATCCGCGAAACGCCGCAGTTCGTGCAACTGGCCGCACACCTGCGCCGGGTGCTGGAAACCTGCTGAAAGAACAACTGCCATGTCAAGCACTGCACTGCAATCCCCGATGGCGACACCGCAAGACGACGCGGAGTTGCTGGCGCACCAGGCCCAGCAGCAGCGGCAAGTCTGGCGCCGACGCCTCATGCCGGCCATCGGCGTGTTCGTGTTGTTGTTCACCTGGTGGGCACTGGTTGTCGGCCTGGACGTCAAGACCTTTATTGCCCCGTCGCCGTTCCTGGTACTTGAGACCCTGTACGCCAAACGCGCGGTACTGCTCGACAACATGCTGCCGACCGCGATGGAGGCCGCTGGCGGTTTCCTGATCGGCAACCTGGTGGCAATCATCATCGCTACGGTCTTCGTGCACAACAGGACGATGTACGAGATCTTTTTTCCGGTGGCGCTGATGCTCAACGCGATCCCGATCGTGGCCAAGGCGCCGGTACTGGTGCTGCTGATGGGCAATGGCGTCGAACCCAAGATCGCGATTGCAGCGCTGGTGTGTTTCTTCCCGTCGCTGGTCAACATGGTGCGCGGCCTGGATGCCGCCAATCCGCAGGCGATGGAACTGATGCGGGTGCTCTCGGCCAGCAAGACCGAGGTGTTCTTCAAACTGCGCCTGTTCAGCTCTCTGCCTTACCTGTTCTCGGCGCTGCGCATCTCGGCCTCGCTGGCGGTGATTGGCGCGGTGGTGGGCGAGTGGATCGGTGCCACACGGGGCATTGGCGCGTTGATCATCCAGGCCACGTACAACTTTGATTCGGCGTTGCTGTATTCCGCCATCGTCATGAGCGCCTTGTTGACCGGTGCGTTTTATCTGGCCGTCGCACTGGCGGAACGCGCGGTCATGCGATGGCAGCCCGAGCAGATCGTTTAAGAGTGAATGAAACCAGCCGGCAAAGCCATATCGCTTCAAAGCCCGGACCAGAAAGGTACCCCATGAACAACATTTCACCAACCATCCGGCAACAGGCGCGCGACGTGAAGGTCGCATCCCAGTCCGACGTGGTCGTGGTCGGTGGCGGCCCGGCCGGCGTATCGGCGGCGCTGGCGGCTGCGCGTAACGGTGCCAAGGTCACGCTGCTCGAGCGCTACAACCACCTCGGCGGCCTGGCCTCGGGGGGCATGGTGCTGGTGCTCGACGACATGTGGGACAACCATCTGCGCGAGATCTCGGTGCGCGGCAGTTGCATGGCGATGATCGAGCGCATGGCAGCGCGCAAGCATGCCTTCTACCCACGCGAGAACGAGTGGGGTTACGACCCGGCCGCCTACCGGCGCTGGGGTCGCTGGGGCGCGTTCGATTTCCACACCCACGAGAAGCCGCATCCGGTGTGTTTTGCAGCGGCGTTCGATCCCGACGGCTGGAAACGCCTGTCGCTGGAGATGGTGCTGGAGGCCGGCATTGAACTGCGCCTGCATTCGTGGTTTTCGCACACGCTGGTTGAGGACGGAGTCGTCAAGGGCGTGGTGGTTGAGAGCAAGGCAGGTCCACAAGCCATCCTGGGCCAGGTCGTGATCGACGCCACCGGCGATCTCGATGTGGCGGCCAGCGCAGGCGCGCCGCATACCGGCGGCAACTACATCATGACCACCGTATTCCGTCTGGGTGGCGTCGATACCGACGAAGCCGAGCGTTTCGAGCGCGAAGCGCCCGAGCAGTTCTCGGCGCTGGACCGCCAGATCAAGAAAATCCTGGGTGGCTCGTGGGGCTACTGGTGGCTCAAGACGCCGCTACCGGGCATCGTCTGGTGCAACTGCCCGCACATGGCCGGCCTGGACGGCCAGAAGGTCGAGGACCTGACCGCGGCCGAAGTCAGAGGCCGTAGCCACCTGCATGCGCTGGTCGACTTCGTGCGCGAAAAACTGCCCGGCTTCCAGAACTGCTTCGTTGTCGATGTCGCGCCGCAGACCGGCGTGCGCCAGACCCGGCTGCTGGAGGGCGAGTACATCCTGACCAAGGAAGACCTGCAGCAACGCACCCGTTTTTCGGACAGCATTGCCCGCGGCCGCGACTACTACATGCCCTACCGCGTGCTGCTGCCGCAGAAAATCGAGAACCTGCTGGTGGCCGGACGCCACTATTCAGTGACCTCGCAGGCACAAAAAATCTCGCGCGAGATACCGCCGTGCATGGCCATGGGAGAGGCAGCAGGTACCGCAGCGGCGCTGGCGATCAACGCCAAGGTCCTCGTGCGCGATGTCGATGTCGCCGCAGTGCAGAAGGCGCTGCGCGCACAAGGGTGCGACCCGGGCGACCAGGCTGGCCGCAACGCCGACGTGCCTGCGCTGGCCCGTGCGCTTGCCACCCATGACGCGGTTTTGGAGACGGTATGAGCAAGCATGCCACTCCCGCACCGGAACTGCCGCTGGCCGGCATCCGCGTCGTCGATTTCACCCAGGTGATGATGGGCCCGGTCTGTACGCAGATGCTGGGCGACTATGGTGCCGACGTCCTGAAGATCGAACGCAAGGGCGCCGGTGACCTGAGCCGATCGACCTTCGAGCCGGTGCACGGTGCCGATAACCCGATCTTCTGCAGCCTGAACCGCAACAAGCGCAGCGCCGCGCTCGACCTGCGCGATCCGGCAGCGCTGGCAGCGGTCAAGGGCTTGATGCTTGAGGCCGACGTGGTCGTCAATAACTTTCGCGCCGGCGTGATGGAACGCATGGGCCTGGGCTACGAAGATTGCCAGGCGATCAATCCACGCATCATCTACGCGGTGGGCACCGGCTACGGCGACAGCGGACCGTATGCGCACAAAGGCGGGCAGGACGTGCTGGCCCAGGCCATGAGCGGCGTCATGCACCGGCGTGCCGACGATGCAGTGCCGGTCAGTGTCTATCCGACCGCGCTGTGCGACTACACCGCCGGCATGCACATGGTGCAAGGCATTCTGCTGGCGCTGCTGCAACGCGCAAAGACCGGTGTCGGCCAGAAGGTTAGCGTGTCGCTGTACAACTCGATGCTGGCGATGCAGGTGCAGGAGGCGGCCATGATCATGATGGCCGACTCCGAGGTCAACTGGGCGGCGATGCCGCTGTCGGGTGTGTTCGACGCACAAGACGGCGCGCTGGTGCTGGTCGGTGCCTTCAAAGCCAATCCGCTGCAGGACATCTGCAAGGCGCTGGAGTTGCCCGACCTCTCCAGCGACCCGAAATTTTGCAACCTGAACCAGCAGTTCAAGCACAAGGCCGAGTTGCAAGCCCGATTCCGCGAGCGTTTCGCCAGCAACACGCGCGACCACTGGCTGGGCAGGCTGGAGGCGCAGGACCTTTTGTGCGCGCCGGTGCGCGACCTGCGAGAGGCCCTGGTGGACCCACAGACCCTGCACAACGAGATGCTGATGGAAGGCCCGGGGGAAGGCCAGACCTGCAAGTTCATCGGCAGCCCGATTCAGATGTCGGGCGCAACAGTCGGCCTGCGCCGTGCACCGCCACGGTTGGGGCAGCATACGCAGGAAATCCTCGACCTGGCGCAGCTGCAGGCGCAAGCATCATGAGAAGCTGCAGCGATCGCAGGCTCGGCAACACCGCACGCAGCAAGGTGCGGACATGAGCGTCACATTAGCTGTCGAAAACCATGTGGCGACGGTGACGCTGGACCGGCCGCAGGCGATGAATGCGGTCGACCTCGCCACCGAGGCCGAACTGCAGCGCATCTGGAACACGATTGAAAACGATCGCGAGGTGTGGGTCGTCGTGCTGACCGGTGCTGGCGAGCGCGCCTTCTGTGTCGGTGCCGACCTGAAAAATCCCTCGGTGACCGGCATAGAATATTGGGCTGCCGCACGCGTCGGCGGCTTTGGCGGTATCGCGCTGCGCGAGACGCTGAACGTGCCCGTGATCGCACGGGTGAACGGGTTTGCGCTCGGCGGCGGCATGGAAATGGTCCTTGGTTGCGACATCGTTGTGGCCTGCGAGGAGGCCAGCTTCGGCCTGCCCGAGGCGCTGGTCGGACGCATGCCGCTGGACGGCGGCATGACGCTGCTGCAGCGCCAGGTGCCTTTTCGCAAGGCGATGGCGATGATGCTGACTGGCAAACGCATCAGTGCAAAAGAGGCGCTCGACATGGGACTGGTCAACGAGGTCGTGCCGCGCGCCGGGCTGGACGATGCAGTGCAACGTTGGGTCAATGACCTGCTGACCTGTGCGCCGTTGTCGCTGCAGGCGATCAAGCAGGTCGTGCGTTTGACCGGAACCATGTCGCCCGCCCAGGCGCAGGCCACACGATTGCCGGCGGTGGTGACGGCGCTGCAATCGGACGACGCCAACGAAGGCGTGCTGGCGTTCCAGCAAAAGCGCAAGCCGCAATGGCGGGGGCAGTGAGGCGGCATGCCGTGGCGACGCCATTGCGCCACACCCGCGATTGAGAACACGGAGCGAGCACCATGGCCTACGTCATCATCGACAGCTGCATCGACTGCAAGGACGCCAGCTGTGTCAGTTGCTGCCCGGTCGACTGCATCTATGAGGGTCCACGCACCTATTACATCCACCCGGACGAATGCATCAATTGCGGCATCTGCGTGTCGGTCTGCCCGCCGGAGGCGATTTACGAAGACATCGAGGTGCCGCAGTTGCAGAAGCCCTTTATCGCGATCAACCGGGAATTCTTCGAGCCGCAGGTCACCGGCCTGGGGAGTCCGGGTGGGGCCAGCAGCGTGGGCGCGGCCCAGCAAGACCACCCGCAGGTGGCGACGTTCGCAGCCAGCGCTTCGAAGAACAGCTGAGTCGATTCGACCACGCCAACAGGGGTTCAGCTACAGGCGTTTGCCAGGCATATAGTTGACCATTCGCTCTTGACTGGGAAATGCCATGCCCCGATTCGCCGCCAACCTGAGCATGCTCTACAACGAGCATGCATTCCTCGACCGCTTCGATGCGGCAGCCAAAGACGGTTTTCGTGCCGTCGAGTACCTGTTTCCATACCAACACGCTGCCTCAGCACTGGCCGATCGATTGGCGGACAACGGCTTGCAGCAGGTGCTTTTCAACGCCCCACCCGGCGACTGGGATCGGGGCGAACGCGGCCTGGCCTGTCTGCCCGGGCGCGAGCGGGAATTTCGCTCCGGCTTGTTGCAAGCGCTGCAATACGCCCAGACCTTGAATTGCCCACGCGTGCATGTGATGGCGGGCCTGGCACCCCCAGAGGCCGATCGACAGCAGCTGGAACACACCTACACCGCCAACCTGGCCTGGGCGGCCGAGCAGGCTGCCGCGTCAGGACGTGAGATCTTGATCGAACCGATCAACAGCCGAGACATGCCCCGCTTCTTCCTGGTCCGACAGGACGAGGCGCACCGCATCGTCGCTGCCGTCGGAGCACCGAACCTCAAAGTACAGATGGACCTGTACCACTGCCAGATCGTCGAGGGCGACGCGGCCATGAAAATCCGCCACTACCTGCCCACTGGCAACGTCGGTCACCTGCAGATTGCCGGCGTGCCGATGCGCCATGAGCCCGATCTGGGCGAACTGCATTACCCTTATCTGTTCGACGTGATCGACGAAGTGGCGGCCAGCTGCCACTGGCAGGGCTGGGTCGGGTGTGAATACCGTCCAGCGCGTGGCATTGCACCGAACGCCACTACGGCAGGGCTCGGTTGGCTACGCGCACGTGAGGCTCCGGGCACTGCGCCAGCTACCCGCTGATAGCCGTGCGGCGATGCACCAAAAGCGCGCCCAACGAAATCTCTCGGCTTCTTGCGTCGGGACGGCACGACGCCCGATTGCGAACGACAATATGAGCTGCATGCCCTGCAATGGCGCTATCCGTCATGCGCGCGGGCTGGCTTGCGTTCCCATCGCGAGGCAAACATGACACTTCCGCTGTCGTTTCTGTGGCCACAGTTCCTCTGGTTGTTGTGGGCAGTTCCCGCGCTGGTACTGATCTACCTGTGGCTGTTGCGGCGCAAGAAGAAGCTGGTATTGCGTTATGCCAGCGTCGCACTGATCAAGCAAGCCATGGGCACCGGCCCTTCCTGGCGCCGACATCTGCCACCGGCGTTGTTCCTGCTGGCGATGACCGTGGCGCTGCTGGCGGCTTCGCGTCCGACCGCAGTCATTGCCCTTCCCTCAACCCATGCCACTGTCATGTTGGCGATCGACGTGTCGCTGAGCATGCGTGCCACCGACATTCAACCCACCCGCATCGTCGCCGCGCAAGAGGCCGCCAAGGCTTTTTTGAAGGAGCTGCCACGCAATGTGAAGGTTGGCATCGTCACTTTCGCCGGCACCGCACAAGTAGTCCAGCCCGCCACCTTGCAACGCGAAGACCTGGTGGCAGCCATCGACCGGTTTCAGCTGCAACGGGGAACGGCCGTGGGCAGCGGCATCGTGGTCGCGTTGTCCGAACTCTTTCCCGACCACGGCATTGACCTGGGCGAGATGACTTACGGCAACGGACGCCGCGGCAAGGGCATCGATGAAGCGCCGCCAAAGCCCAAGAAGGCATTCGTTCCGGTCGCTCCAGGCTCCTTTACGTCCGCTGCAATCGTGTTGTTGACGGACGGACGGCGTACCACCGGCGTAGACCCGCAAGAAGCGGCCAAGATGGCGGCCGATCGTGGCATCAAGGTCTATTCCATTGGCCTTGGCACCGTCAACGGAGAGATTCCAGGTTTCGAAGGATGGTCGATGTATCTCAAGCTCGACGAACCCAGCCTCAAGGCGATCGCCAATGCCACGCAGGCAGAGTACTTCTATGCCGGCAACGCCGACGCGCTCAAGACCGTTTACGAGAAACTGAGCTCACGGTTGCAACTGGACAAACAAGAAACCGAGCTGTCGGCTTTGCTCGCGATGGCAGCCGCCGTGTTGGCGCTGTGCGCTGCCGGGCTGTCCTTGTTGTGGTTCAACCGGATCGTCTGACGCAGACCGGACGGGTTACGCTTGCGCCATGCATGCCGTCGTCCTGAAATACTTCCTGGAGGTTGCGCGCCACGGCTCCATCCGCAAGGCGGCGCAGACGCTGTTTGTCGCCTCCAGCGCGGTGAACCGCCAGATTCTGCGACTGGAAGAAGAGCTGGGCACCGAACTGTTCGACCGGGTCCCCAGCGGTATGCGGCTCAATATCGCCGGCGAGCGTCTGCGTCGGCATATCAGCGGCACCTTGCACGACTTTCATCTGATGCGCACTGAACTCGACGCGCTCAGGGGCGAGCGCAAAGGCCATGTTTCGGTGGCGGCCATGGACTCGCTGTTGATCGACTTTCTGCCAGCCGCCGTTGAGGAGTTCTCCGGCAGCTACCCGGCGGTGCGCTACACCATCCTGTCGGCCATGCCCAGCGACGTGCCAGACCGCGTGGCCTCAGGCGATGCCGACATCGGTATCTGCTATCTCGGCAAACTTCCCAACGCGCTGGAGGTGGTCGCCAAGGCACCGTTTCCACCTGGTGTGGTGATGGCGCCATCCCATCCTCTGGCGCGCCAGAGCAGTGTGGGTTTCGATGACTGCCGGGGCCATGCCTTCATCCAGATCAGCCGCATCTCGCCAATTCACACTCTGGTGCAGCCCGAGTTTTCAAACTTCTGGGACGAGCTGGAGCCGGCGATATCGTGTAATTCGACTGTCATGGCCAAGCGCATGATCATGGCCGGGCGCGGCATCTCTTTCTTCTCCAAGATCGGTTTCCTTGACGAACTCGATCGCGGTGAAGTCGTCTGGCGCCCATTGGCCAACAAGGCCATCAATACGATTGGCGTCGGAATTCTGATTCCCTCGCACCGCAGCTTGTCGCATGTCACGAAGCAGTTTCTGAACCGAATCACACGCCGGCTCAAGCAGCTCGAACTTGCGGCGTCGATGTGACGCAAACGATTTACAGGCCACAAAAGTCGTAGGCGCACCGCTGCGCAGCGTACGCATCGAATACGCACAACGCACTTGAGAGTCGGCGATTCAAAGAGCGTGGGGCCAACAAAAAGTGCAACATCTGCATTCTCTATCGAGGGAAGACAGCGGACGCCTGGGGAGGCTGCATGTTCTTCGGCAAGCAGGTTTCCGGCACCGGCTTGTGTAATGTGTGGGCCAAGCGAAACTGATGCGATGAAAGGTTAGTCGCCTGCCTCAAGAGACCACCCGTTCTTGCAACGCCTCTTGCGCCAGGGCGTTGATGCTCTTGCCTTGAGCTTGCGCTTCGATCGCAAGTGTCTCATGCAGCTCTGGAGAAATGCGAAGGGTGAATTTGCCCGAG
>Ga0105045_10006815_pt1 | contig 10106 bp, 11 predicted proteins | sample MAT02_FD_78089 | JGI IMG/M metagenome (GOLD analysis project Ga0105045, IMG submission 78089) | Freshwater microbial communities from Lake Fryxell liftoff mats and glacier meltwater in Antarctica - MAT-02 (megahit assembly) | ecosystem: Environmental > Aquatic > Freshwater > Ice > Liftoff...
CAATAGATCAGGAAGGCTGTGAGAGGCCTGAGCATTCCCAAAGAAGCAGGAATCAGGAGACCTTGTGTTCCTCTTTGTCGGGAGCCGCCTTCACTTCCACTTCGGCGGCGGATTTGTGGATTTGGGCTTCAAACTCGTCACGAGCTTTTTTGAACTCGTTGAGGCTCTGACCCAGCCCGCGCGCCAACTCGGGAAGTTTTTTTGCCCCAAAAAGAAGCAAAACGAGCACAAGAATAAAGAGCGATTCCGGCCAGCCCGGCATGCTGAGAGCGAGAGGAAGGTTCATAATGAAATAAGCTAACCCGGATGATTCGAATAACAACATATTCTTTAGCTTTTCTCATCGGGCAGAAACGCTTGGCTGAGGACCAATGAGGATATTGCTGCAAAAACTTGGACGTTGGGTTGAGCCTCCTCAGCACTTCTCATTTTGAAAAAATGACGACCTTGTGCGTGGTCCGACCGGGATCGGCGATCTTCAGTCGCCGCTCTTATTCTTCTCGAGCTTCGTCCGGCACTCTTTTGGCCCGGCGAATAAATTCGCCGATCCCAGTAAAGATTCCTCCCCGCTCACTAAAAATGAGAATTGCTGGAGCATGTTACCTCGTGGGAGCGGTTTTCTTGGAGTAAAACTGAATGGCGGTGACGAGGTCCACCGCTCGCTGAAGAATGGTATCTTTGGGCGAAGGGGTGGGACGTCCGCGCAGGGAGGCCTGGGCCATTTCAATTTCCGGGTTGGTGTTTGCAACCAGGGAGGCTTCATTCATGCGGCGGCGCTCGGCTTCAAAAACAAATTGGCTGACCCCCTTCTCGGTGCTTTCCCGAAAAATTTGCTCTTGGACATCCGCAGGCAAAGAAATCGCGATATCCGGCTTCAGGCCACCCGGAAAAAGCGTCCCGGCTTCGGGAAGCAGCACTTGGGAAACCGCTATTTGCAAAGTCACGCCCTTACCCAACTCCAACGGCTCGAGTTCCACCGCAGCCCCGGCGGTGTCAGCACCAATGATCATGGCATCGGAATTCACCCGCAGTGTGGCTGCAAGGGCCTCGGCTGCACCCGAGGTCCGGGAGTCGATGAGCACCACAACCAGGCCAGTGAAAACCGGGTCCTGATTGGAAGTGAAGATTCGCTCCTGCTTGGCACTGGGTTTTTGCAGCGTGAAAAGAAGCTTGCCACGGGGAGCCAGCCGCCGGGCAAAATCAGCGGCGGTTTCAAAATCACCAGCCCCTCTCGCACCACGAAGATCGAGGACCAAAGCGTCCACATTTTTTTCCAAAAAACTTTTTAATGACGCATCAAATTGATCCAGCGCTGTTTTATCCAGTGCGCCCGGCCTCACGTAGCCAATGTGGGCATCAAGGATCTCGGAGAGATAGGGAAAAGAGGCTGCGCCTTCCTGCGCGGTTACGTTTTGCGAAACATGGAGACCTGGGTGGAGGCGCACCAAAAGGCCCTCGAGCGCGGCACGACGAAGACCGGCCTCTCCTGCCACCTCACTATCCAGGAAGGATTTTTGGATGGCTTGGATGGCCTTCTCCACATCCTCCGCACTCAGACTGTCAACAATCTCCCGCCGGGAGAGAGTCGGAGCCGGGGCGGGTGTGGGCGTGGCCTCAGGGGTTGACTCGGGCGTTGGGATGGGCACAGGCGTCGGAGAAGCGTCCTGGGCTTGGAGTTGGGAGACCCCTGACCCAAAAACGGCCACAAGCAGAGCAAACAAAAAGGATCTCATGGATTAAATGACTGCTCCAGCTTAGGCAAAAGGGCAAGCGGTAAGAATCGCGCCGGGGCAGCTCGGCGAAAGAATCTTCGTTGTTTCAACCCCCGGCCCTCGGGCTCGTCACCCAAGCAAATCACTGACCATTGACCGTTCCTCGACGAGTTCCGCCACGGTGGCATCAATTTTTGTTTGGGCAAAAGCATGAATGGACACTCCCTGAACAATCTCAACAGTCTTCCCGTTCGAGCGGGTCGGGAAGGAACTGATAATCCCCTTCTCCACCCCATAGGACCCGTCGGACAACAGAGCCACGCTGTTCCAATCCCCGTCCGGCGTGGGTGTCACAATCGTGCGAATGGTCTCCACTGCGGCATGGGCCGCGCTTTTGGCGGAGGATAAGCCGCGGGCTTTGATGATCGCTGCGCCGCGCTGCTGCACGATTTTAAGGAAATCGCCTTCCAGCCAGGCTTGCTCCGTGATCACATCGGTCACCGCTTTTCCGGCGATCTTGGCATTAAAAAAGTCCGGGAACATGGTGCTGGAGTGGTTACCCCAGATGGCGAGGTTGGTGACTTCGCTCCAGTGTGCACCAGCTTTCAAGGCCAGTTGGGTCTTGGCGCGGTTTTCGTCAAGGCGCGTCATGGCAAACCAGCGATCCGATGGAACGTCCGGAGCATTGCTTTTTGCGATCAGACAGTTCGTGTTGCAGGGATTGCCAACCACCAAAGTGCGAATGTCAGACGCGGCGTTTTCCGCAATGGCCTTGCCCTGCGCCACAAAAATCTTGCCGTTGATGCCAAGAAGGTCTTTGCGCTCCATGCCTTCCTTGCGGGGAACACTGCCAACCAAAATTGCCCAGTTCACCCCGCCAAAACCCACAGCAAGGTCATCGGTCAGCTTCACGGATCTCAAAAGCGGAAAAGCACAGTCATGCAATTCCATCACAACCCCCTCCAAGGCTTTCATCCCGGGAGTGATCTCAATCAACTGAAGCTCAACCGGCTGATCAGGGCCAAAGATTGCGCCTGAAGCGATCCGTGGCAAAAGTGCATACCCGATTTGTCCGGCCGCGCCGGTCACTGCGATTTTTATAGGAGATTTCATGACATTAGAGAATCTAATAAACCAGCCGGGGGGATGCAATGGTTTTCGTGCGGAGCTTCGAGAAATCTGCGCTCAGTAAGAAGACCACCAGCGCGCCGGGCGGAATTCGCTTCCCGCATATTTCCACGTCCTCAAGGGTGCGGCGCACCGCACGCGGGACAGGCGATTCGTATCGCAAGACCTCCTCCGTTGCCTTCGCCGCCAAGGTGTCCGGGCTGGATTTCAGTTTCTCCCACTGCCCGGAAGGCATCTCTTTCTTCGCGGGGAATGCCGATCATGTCACAAATCACCGTCACCGGGAGTGGGGCGCACAATTTTTCGAGGATGTCGAAAGATTCATCACGCGGCAATTCATCGAGAAAAGCCTCAAGGATTCGATTTGAAGCTTGAGCGAGGCAAGCATGCGTGGTCCGAAGGCTTGATTCAACAGCTTCCGCAGCCGTCCGTGACCTGGATCGTCCGCGCGCATCCGATAGAAGAGGGGGCAGGGGTTCTGTAGTCGTTCGCGGGTGAACGCAAGGTCGCCGGGGTCTTAGGAAAAAGCGGGGGAGGTCAGAGTCTTATTCATGAGAAGGGAATTGTTGGGGAGGATAGTTGTTTCTAAAAAGGAAAAAAATGATGTCGCATTTTTCCCGGATTTTGCGTTAGCGTTTCGTGATGATGATTCTAAAGAACGGCGGACACAGGCTTTTTGAGAACGATCCTGAGACGGCGGGGGTTGTTTCCGGCATGCTTTCAGACCTTGAAAAGGGAGGAATGGACGCGGTGCGGAAATTTAGCGAAAAGTTTGATGATTGGAAACCTGGAAACTTTGAGCTGACATCATCGGAGATCCAGGAAGCCCTGGACCGGGTCTCTGATGAGGTGAAGGAGGACACAGCTTTTTGCCAGGCGAATGTGCGGCGTTTTGCCGAAGCCCAACGGGAAACCTTGCTTCCTCTGGAGGTGGAAATCCGGCCGGGGGTGACGCTCGGGCATCGCCACATCCCGGTGCGTGCGGTCGGGAGTTATATCCCGGGCGGGAGGTATCCGATGTTCGGCTCGGCGCAGATGAGCATCATTCCCGCCAAGGTGGCCGGCGTGAAGACGGTCACGGCCTGCACTCCGCCTGTGAAGGGCGAGGGATATTTTCCTGCGACGATCAACGCGATGGCGGCCGCTGGTGCGGATCGGATTTTTGTCGTGGGCGGTGTGCCTGCGATGGCTCTGATGGCTTTTGGCATGGGCGTGGTCGAGCCCGTGGACATCCTGTGCGGCGCGGGTAACAAATTTGTGGCGGAAGCCAAACGGCAGCTTTTTGGGCGTTGCGGCATCGACCTGCTGGCGGGCCCGACGGAGATCATGGTGCTGGCCGATGATTCGGCGGACCCTGCGTTGGTGGCCTGCGATTTGCTGGGTCAGGCCGAACATGATCCGAATAGCGGGGTCGCCCTGGTGTGTCTGAGCGAAACCTTCGGCGCAAAATGTTTGGAGGAGGTCGATCGCCAACTGATGGATCTTCCCACCCGTGATATTGCGTCACAAAGTTGGGCGGCCAATGGCCGGATTACCGTGGCCGAAAACCCGGAAGAAGCGATCTCCATCGCGGATGACTACGCGCCGGAGCACCTGGAGATTCACGTTGAGGATCCGGCATTCTATTTCGAGCGGTTGACAAACTACGGCTCTCTTTTCATCGGCGAGGAAACCACCGTGGCCTACGGGGACAAATCGATCGGCACCAATCATATCCTGCCGACCAGCCGCGCGGCGCGCTACACGGGAGGCGTCTGGGTAGGAAAATTTCTTAAGACTGTGACGTATCAGCGTATGACCGCGGCGGCCTCGGCCGAGGTGGGTGCTGTGACGGCCCGGCAATGCCGCGTCGAGCGCATGCTGGCGCACGCCATCACAGCCGACGTGCGTGTGGAGCGGTATGGAAAGAAGGGCGGACATGTTTGAACTCACGGGAAAAACCGCTCTGGTGACGGGTGCCGCGACCGGGCTTGGCCAGAGCATCGCGGTCGCACTCGCGGAGCGGGGCGCAAAAGTGATTCTTACGGGCAAACCTGACACGTCCCTCGAGGAAAGTGCCGAACTGATCTCCCGGAAGGGGCGTGAATCTGCCGTGTGCATGCCGCTTGATGTCCGGGATCTCGATCAGATCCGCGCGAGCGCCGAAGAAGCGCTGGCCCGCTTAGGCCGGGTGGATATTCTCGTTAACAACGCGGGCATTAACCGTCCGATGGACGGCCTGCATGCGGAGCCTTCTGAGTGGGACGATCATTACGACACAAACGTGAAAGGAGGATTTTTTCTCGCCCAGCGTCTTGCGCCGCGAATGATCGAGGCGGGTTGGGGCCGGGTGATATGGATCTCGAGCCAGTCCGGCCTCATTGGCATTCCCGGCCAGCCGATCTATTGCTCAACGAAGGGTGCCGTCATCCAACTCGTGCGGACCCTAGGCGTCGAGTGGGCCAAACACGGCATCACCGTTAACTCGATCGCTCCGACGTTCGTGGAAACCGATCTGACTCGTCAGCGCCTGCAAGATCCGGAGTTCCTGAAATTCGTCCTCGGCAAGATACCGTGCGGCAAATTGGCTGAGCCCGGACATATCGCGGCTGCGGCAGTTTTCCTGGCCAGCGAAGAAGCGGCCATGGTCAACTGCCACACCTTGTGTGTGGACGGTGGCTGGACCGCATGGTAGCAGCGAGAGATGCCTCATTTCGGAAATTCTCTACGCGCGCTGCGCAAGACCCGCGGCCAGACCCAGCAGGCCCTGGCCATCGCCGCGGGGATTTCCAAGGGATACCTTTCGAAAATCGAGGCCTCCGCACGGCCCCCCACCTTCTCAACTCTCCAGTCCATTGCCGCCGTGCTCGATGCCGAGGTGGGCGACCTTCTGGATTTTCAAACCACCCCGGCCCGCTCCGCCAATCTGGAAATTCACGAGCCTGGTGAGGGATCCTGGCAGCAGGCGGGCGAGCCCGGCGGGTATGCTTTTCTGCCGCTGGCAGGCCGATATCGTCAAAAATATCTTTCGCCATTCCTCATGGAAGTCGCGCCTGGCACCACGTCCTATTTCAAGCACGATGGCGAAGAATTCCTTCATGTCCTTGATGGAACCGTGGAACTCGAATACGAAGGCCGAAGACATACCCTCCAGGCCGGAGCTTCAGCCTATCTGGATTCACGGATCAAACATCGCTTCCACAATCCAACCCGCAAGCCAGCCAAAGTCCTCGCTGTAAACTTCGTTTACCGGAGATTTTGATTCCCGGCAGGGCCGGTTTCCTCCACGTGTTCCGCTTGCGTTATCCCGAATTTCTGTGGATACTTCCCGCCAAATACCATTCGCTTTCAAACAAAGGTTTTCACACTGCTTCTAATTCTAGTTCTCAAGGGCAAGGCGCAGACGGTCCGCACCCACGCCCTCAAGTCCGCAACCTGAGATCCCGCCAAAAACGAGGAAACTTAAACCCACTCTTGGACTCACACTTTGAGAGGAGGACGTTCAGTATAGGTTTAAGTATGAAGAAAAAAATTCCGTGAACAGCGAACCCCCCCTCTGGTGAGCTTGGCGATACCCTCAATGCCCGCCGGTCGCGAGATGTTCGCGCAATCGGCGGATTTCGTCGAGGAAGCCGACTTCATCGCGGGTGACGCGTGAGCCGGGGAGACGGAGTTCGAGTTGTTCGTGGATGACGCGTTTGTTTTGGCGGCCCCGGTTCCAGATCATGTTTTGTAGAGTTTTCATATCGGGCTTGACTTTGGAGAGGGCAGTAGGACAATACCTGTCCTATGCCAAAAAAAATAAAACTTTTTTCAAGACCCCGTGCTGGCCGGCCAACCCGGGCGAAGACTCCTCACGCCGGAAGGCACTCCCGGCCTCCGATTGCGAGGATGATGAAAATCCATGAACTGCTTGCGGCGGGCGAGTTTCCAAATTGCTCCGTCTTGGCGGGGGTTTTTGAGGTTTCTTACAAAACCGTGCAGCGGGACATCGATTTTATGCGTGATCAGCTCCTGCTGCCGATTGACTACGATATGGGGCGTCATGGATTTCGCTACACCAAGCCGGTGAACCGGTTTCCGATGATGACTGTGAGTCAGGGCGAGTTGGTGGCCCTGTTGGTGGCGCAGAAGGCGGTGGAGCAATATCGTGGCACGTCCTTTGAGGCCCCGCTGCGCAGTGCCTTTGAGAAATTGGCATCGAGTTTGGACAGCGAGACGAGCATTTCTTTGCATGAGCTTTCGGATGCGGTTTCTTTTCGTCCCAGCGGAGTTCCTGTCTCGGAGCTCAAGGTCTATGAGAAGCTGGCGGAGGCTGTGCTAAAATCCGAGGTCTTGGAATTCGATTATCTTGGCCTGCATGCGTCGAAACCCGGAAGGCGGCGGGTGGAACCTCTCCACCTCTCCTGTATTGCCGATCAATGGTATCTCATTGCCAATGATCAAGTGCGTGCCGCCAAGCGAACGTTTGCCCTCACACGCATCCGAAAAGTGAAAAACCTGAAGCGTGTTTTCCGAAAGCCCGCTGGTTTTTCTCTCACCCAAATGCTTGAGGATAGCTTTTCTGCGTTTGAGGCCAGAGAGCCGATTCAAGTAAAAATCCGGTTTACCCCTTTTGCCGCGCGCATTGTTTCGGAGCGCAAGTGGCACAAATCGCAAAAACTGGCGGCCACCCCGGATGGGGGAGCTGTGTTGACGATGCAGGTTGGGTTGGCGCCGGATCTTGAGAAATGGATTTTGGGGTGGGCCGACAGCGCCGAGGTGCTGGAACCCGCCTCCTTACGAAAAAAGATCGGCCTCCGGGCAGCCAAGCTGGCCAGTCTTTACCGTTAGCGTTCCTGCAAAAGACTGAGCACCGCCTTCTGGGCATGGAGCCGGTTTTCGGCCTGACGAAAGATCGTCTCGGCATGAGCCTCGAAGATCTCCTCGGAGATTTCTTTGCCGCGATACGCCGGCAGGCAGTGGAGAACCAACGCTTTGGGTGCCAGGGCCACCAAGGCCTCATCAATTTGGAAGCCACGAAATTGGGCCATCCGAAACGCCGCTTCTTCCTCCTTGCCCATGCTGACCCACACATCGGTGTAAAGCGCATCGACTCCTTCAACGGCCTCCTTCGCATCCACAAAAAGCTTCACATTTCCACCCGCCCGCACCAGCAGGTCTGCGGGGGGGAAGAACTTGTCCGGGGAGGCAATCCGTAGCTCGAACCCGCAACGGGCCGCTGCCCAGACCCAAGAGCGTCCCACATTGCAGTCCCCATCCCCGATAAACGCAATTTTCAGCTTATCCAGGGAGAGCCCTGATTCGGTGAGGGTAAAAAGATCGGAAAGGATCTGACAAGGATGCTCCTCGTCGGTGAGGGCATTGATGGTTGAGATCCCACTGAAGGCCGCGAAATCCTCGACATCGGACTGCGCAAAAGTGCGAATCACCGCTCCATGAAGCATCCTCCCCATCACGCGAGCGGTGTCCTTGATTGGCTCCCCCCGGCCCAACTGGATATCATCAGCCGCCAGAAACATGACATTGCCACCCAACTCCCGGATCCCCACCTCGAAACTCACCCGCGTACGGGTTGAGGATTTTGAGAACATGAGCGCCCAACACTGACCGGCCAGTTGACCCGCCGGGTCACTTCGCCGGGTGGCCTTCATTTCCGAGGCCAATTTGACAATGCTGAGAATCTCCTCGCGGGAGAGGGATTCCATGGATAGGAGGTTTTTCACGTCAGTGTTGGTTAAGTGAACAAAATTTTAGGCATTCTGAGCTGCTGCTGTCGAAGAATAAACACGCGGCACCGTTCGTCGCACAATCTCGACGGCGGCATCAATTTCATCAGCACTCACATTTAATGGCGGCAGAAACCGGACCACACGATCCCCGGCAGGAATCACCAGGAGCCCCTCCTCTTGAAGAGCAAGCACAAGATCCCTCGCAGCAAACCCGACAGGCAATCCGACTGGCAATTCCAGGCCAATGATCAATCCCAGACCCCGCACGGTCGCGTTCTCCAAGCCAGTGCTGAGAATCATTGATCGCAGGGCGTCTGTCAGCCTGGCCCCCATCGTCAGCACATTTTCGAGCAAATTCTCCGCTTGAATGACATCAAGCACAGCAAGCCCCGCAACGCAAGAAACGGGATTCCCCCCATAAGTCGTGCCATGCGTTCCCGGACCAAGCAAATCACAGAGAAGCCCGCCATCACTCAGAGGCCTCGTCGCCACCCAAAACGCTCCCAACGGAAACCCATTGGCGATCCCTTTGGCCCAACTGACCCCGTCAGGTTGCACATCCTGCGCAATGGACTTCCACCCACACAGGTCTCCGGTCCGACCCAATCCGCACTGCACCTCATCAAACAACAACAACAAATCGTTCTCGTCACAAAAGGCACGGAGCTCACGCAGAAATTGCGCCGAGCCAATATGAATGCCCCCCTCCCCTTGCACCGGCTCCACAAGGACGGCAGCGGTCTGAGGAGTCATCGCCTCGCGAACGGATGCGATATTTCCCAACTCAGCATGAGCAAATCCCTCCAACAACGGCGCAAAACCGAGTTTGACTTTTTCCTGACCCGTCGCGGAAATCCCCGCCATCGTGCGGCCATGGAAGGAATTTTTGAAGGTGATCATGCCAAAACGCCCAGTCGCCGATCCAAACTTCCTGGTCAGTTTGATGAGCCCTTCGTTGGCCTCGGCCCCGCTATTGCAAAAAAAGACTTTGCCGGGGCCTGTGATTTCAACAAGCCGTTGGGCAAGTTCCGCCTGGGGGCCAGTGCGGTAGAGATTGGATGTGTGAACCAGCGTGGCGGCCTGACGGCTCACCGCCTCGGTCACCAGCGGATGAGCATGACCAAGGGAACACACGGCAATCCCACCCCCAAAATCCAGATAGTTCCGCCCTTGGACGTCCCAAACATGTGTGCCGCTTCCCCGAACCAAATCCAAATCAAACCGCCCATACGTGGGGATCACATAACGTTCATACTTCTGAGAAAATCCGTCCATCCCCAACAAGATCATGTCATGCAAAGATTGTCCATCGCACAACGGACACCAGGCCACAGGGGAGCGATTAAAAGTGGGTGAGTTCCGGGCAGGCGTGTGGCGGGAGCATCCTGCTCCCATGGCTTCTGGAGGGATCTGGAAGCTCCCGCTACTTTTTTGACCCGGAAGCTGCTATTTTTCCTTCTTCCTCACACACTTTTAATCACGCCCGGCCAGAGAAAATACTAAGAAATTTTTGCGAGATTCAGATATCGTCAGGATGTCTGAATCCTGCCGATTC
>Ga0105045_10006818_pt1 | contig 10105 bp, 6 predicted proteins | sample MAT02_FD_78089 | JGI IMG/M metagenome (GOLD analysis project Ga0105045, IMG submission 78089) | Freshwater microbial communities from Lake Fryxell liftoff mats and glacier meltwater in Antarctica - MAT-02 (megahit assembly) | ecosystem: Environmental > Aquatic > Freshwater > Ice > Liftoff...
CCCAGCCTGTGGCCGTGGCCCGTCCGGCGCCGGTCGCGCCCAGGCCATCGCAGCGCCCTGGGGCGTCTGACGCCAACTCGGAGTACGCGCTCAACCCGCGCTACGGCTTCGAGAACTTCATTGTCGGCACCTCGAATCAGCTCGCGCACGCAGCCGGCATCGCGGCATCGAGTTCACCGGGCAAGCGCTACAACCCGCTCTTCATTTACTCCAAGGTCGGCCTTGGAAAGACGCATCTCGTCAACGCTGTCGGCCATCGCGTACGCGAGGACAGGCCCGAGGCGCGCGTGCTCTTTCTCTCTGCGGAGCGCTTCACCAACGAGTTCATCTCGGCGCTTCAACATCGCCGCATTGATGAGTTTCGTGCCCGCTATCGCAACCACTGCGATGTGCTGATCATCGACGATATTCAGTTCCTCGCGGGGCGCGAACAGACGCAGGAAGAGTTCTTCCATACGTTCAACGCGCTCTACCACGCAGACAAGCAGATCGTGGTCACGAGCGATGTCTACCCGCAGCAGATCGTGGAGATGCAGGATCGGCTGATCAGCCGCTTTCAGTGGGGCCTCATCGCTGACATCCAGGCCCCTGAGCTTGACACGCGCATCGCCATTCTTCGCAAGAAGGCGGAGGTAGAGAATATCCATCTGCCTGACGACACTGCACTTTTCGTAGCGCAGCGCGTGCAGAGCAATGTGCGCGAATTGGAAGGCACGCTGCTTCGTCTCGCGGTGCGCGCTGACGTCGAGGGCAAGGGCATCGACATCGCGTTGGCCAAGGCGATGCTCGGTGAGCCGAACCGTGAGCTGCGTGAGCGCCAGACGAGCGTCGAAGACGTTCAGAAGGCGGCTTGCGAGTATTACGGCCTGACGATGAAGGAGCTGCTCTCCGACCGTCGACATCGCGGCGTGAGCCTGCCCCGCATGGTGGCGATGTACGTCACGCGCGAGCGCTTGAAGCTGAGCTATCCGGACATTGGGCGTCGCTTTGGCGGCAAAGATCACACGACGGTGATCAGCGGCTATCGCAAGATCCAAGGGCTCCTTGAGACCGACGAGCAGGTGCAGCGCGCGGTGGAGCGGATCGAGAAGCAGCTCGGTCTACGCTGATTCGACGGGCTATTTCAACCGCGAAGGACGCGTCCCAACTTCACATCGAAGTCGACGCGGGCCTCGCGAAGCTCGATCAACTCGGCGCGCGTTGTGGTCAAGAAGACCTGGCCGCCCATGCGCGAGAGGATCTGAAAGAGCCTTCGATTGCGTGTGGAATCGAGTTCACTAGTCACGTCGTCGAGGAGGAAGATCGGCACGCGTCCGGAGCGCAGAGAGAGCACCTCGAGCTCAGCGAGCTTGAGCGCGAGCACCAGCGCGCGTTGCTGACCTTGGGATGCGCGATGTGTGGCCGTGCGCTCTTTCACGCGCAGCGCGACATCGTCGGCATGGGGACCTTCAGCCGTGAAGCCTCGAAAGACATCCTTCTCGTAGCTTGTCTCGTAGGCCCGCAAGAGCGCTTCTTCACCTGGTTCCACGCGCGGTGAGAAGGCGATCTCGATCGGCACTTCGCCATCAAAAAGCTCGTGAAAGACACGTGTGGCGATCGGCGCGAGCTCGTTGACCAGACGCGCGCGCGCTTGCCCGAGGATGGCCCCCGAGGCTGCGAGGATCGGATCGAAGGCCTGCACTGCGCGCTTCTGGACGGGCTCGCTCTTGAGCAATCGATTGCGGCTGCGGAGCGCCTTCACGTAGGTCGCGAGCGTGCTCGCGTAAAGGCCGTCGAGCTCGCTGAGCACATCGTCGAGGAGCCGCCTTCGACCCTCAGGGCCGCCTTGGGCGAGCTGCAATTCACCCGGGTGAAATAGGACGGCGGGGAGCACGTTGCGCCAGACCTGCGTCGTGCGCGGACGCTTGCCGTCGAGCCTCGCAGAGCGCGGCGCATCTCGATCGAGGCGCACCTCCATCTGCTTCGGGAGTGGCGTGGCCTCGAGGGTGAGGCCGAGAAAAGCGCCTTGCTCACCGGTCTGAATCAGGTCGTCGATCGCGCCGCCGCGAAAGCTCGCCAGCGTGGCCGCGTAGTGGATGGCCTCAAGCACGTTGCTCTTGCCTTGTCCGTTCTCGCCGGAGAGCACGTTGAAGTGCGCGCCAAGGGGAAGCTCCAGCGGGGCGAGGTTGCGAAAGCCACGGGTGTGAAGCGCAAGAATGCGGTGCGACATCGGGGCCTGGAGATCCGTCGTGCTGAGAACGCGCGGATCAATCCTTCAGATCGTTGTCGCTGCGCTCAATGCCGTGCTTCTTCGCGAGCTTGTGCAGGTATTTGCGATCCATGTCGGCCGAGCGTGAGGCCGCCGAGATGTTGCCGCGGTGCTTGCTCAAAAGCCATGTGACGTAAGCTTTCTCGAAGCTTGTCTCCCACTTGGCGCGGGTCTCGCGGTAGCTCTGCGCGGGGTCGAATTCGAAGCTCTCGGCGCTGCCACCGAGGGGGATGTCGAGGTTCGAGATCTTGCGCTCGTAGGCGGCTCTCGCGGCGCGCTCAATGACCTGACGAAGCTCGCTCACGTTGCCTGGCCACTCGTGGGCGCTGAGCACGGCGAGCGTGTCGTTGCGGATGGAGAGCTCGTGCTTGCCAAGCTTGGTCGCGATGTCGCGCAGCATGCGGTGAACGACCACGCGCGTGTCTTCGGGGCGAGAGCGCAGGGCGGGCAAATCGACGATCGTTCCCGAGAGGCGCTGCATCAGCTCATTGTGGAAGGTGCCGCGCAGGACAAGCACTTCGAGCTTCTTCGAAGTGGATGCGAAGACGCGTCCTTCGAAGCGCTGATCTTTGGAGCTGCCGAGCTTGCGGAACATGCGCTGTTCAAGCACACGCAGGACGCGTGGCTGAAGGTCGAGCGGCAAGTCGTTGATGTTGCGCAGGAAGAGCGTGCCGACGCGCACCTGCTCCAGTGCGCCCACACGAATGGTGAGGGCTCCTGGGAAGGCGCCGCGCTCGTGCCCGAAGAGTTCGCTCTCGCCTGCGGTGCCGAAGAGCGTGGCGCAGTCGATGACGACAAAAGGTGCGTCGCGGTAGGACGAGAGGAGGTGAATGCCGCGGGCGACGCTGGCCTTGCCGGAGCCGGGCTCGCCCTCGAAGAGGACGTTGGTGTCCGTCTTGGCGAGTCGCTCCATGAAGCTGAAGACGATGCGCATCAGGGCCGAGGTGCCGACCAGGCCGACCAGCTCTTCGCGTTGGCTTGGGACGACTTCGACCCGCTCGGTGAACGGGCGCACCTTGATCTCGACCTTGCCGACCGTGATCACGCCGCCGGGCTTGAGCCAGGCTTCTTTGATCTCGGCGCCGTCGAGCAGGGTGCCGTTCGTCGAGTCGCGATCGCGAAGCAAGAAGCCCTTCGCCTCGCGCACGATCTCGCAGTGGGCCCGCGAGACGGTCGTGTCGGTGAGGATGAAGTCGTTCTCCTCACTCTTGCTGATGCGAAAGACGTCGCGATCGATGATGTGCTCACGCCCTCTCTCCGAGCCGGAGAGGACGGTGAGCGCACAGCGAGCGAGTTCGAAAACGCGCGGCGTGCGAGGGGCGACGCTGGATTCAGCGACGGTGGACTCACCTTTGGGTGATGGGCGAACTGGGGGTGATTGACTCATGCGTCCGCTTCGCCGGGGAAGGCCGCCGGACCCGTTAGCAACTTCGCTGTGCAAGGCCCCCGATTCACGGGCGCTCCGCCAAGTTTACCCGAAGCGCACCCTCTGTCGGCACCGTGAAATGCCCTTCGTGTGCAAGTACCCCGCGCATCTCGATAATTGCTCTGTATTCGCCGGGTGGAACGTTCGCGGTGAAGCGAAGATTTTCGAGATCGGGGGGCAAATGGAGCTCCGTATGCGTCATCAGCGCCCCATCTTCGGCCAACACCGAGACGGTCACGCGCTCGGGTCGTGGATATGCGTCTTCGAGGATCGGCGCCAGCGCGAAGACGAGTTCGGTGTCTTGGAAGTTAGAACTCACCAGATCGACGACGGCGTAGAGCACGAAGAGACCTACGCCGTAGCGAAGCAGGCGGAGGCGATTCTTCTGGAGGTACGCGCGAAAGCGGGTGAGCGCGGTGTCGTCCATCAGTCGCGCACTACCTCGACCTCGGTCGTGCCCATACGCACCTCTTGCTCAGGCAGCGCGTCGAGACGCTCGCGGCAGAAGGTCGAGAAATGGCGCATGCCGGGTGGCCTGTCGGCGTTGAGGGAGCAGGCGCGGTAGGCCGAGCGAGCGAGCTCAAGGAAGGGGCGCGCTTGGCTGCGCACGAGGTTTTGGAAGATCTCCATGATCTCCGGCTCGGAGTCGAGATCGACCGGCGCGGGCACACTGCGGAGCACACGCGCGATGTCCTCATACATCAAGCCGACGATCGCGCCGCCCAAGATGCGCTGGCGGTGGTTCTCCTCCGAGGCGGCATCGAGTTCTCGGCGCGCGGCTTCGATCGCGTGCGATTTGGCCTCGAGCCAGGTGCGCAGCGGGCCGTTCGACCAATGCTCCAGGTCATGTGCGGAGCGGCTCACTGGCGCCGAAGGTGCGGCATCTCCGAACGAGGCCTCCGCCAACGCGATGCCCTGACGCATATGCTCTGTGTAGCCCTCTGGGGAGCGGTCGGTGTCAGGGATGCACGACATCGACGGTGTTCCGTCGACGCGACCCATGAACGTCGGTGTGTGGACGTAGGGATCGGCGGCTCCGCAACCGCTGAGGGCGACGCCAAGGAAGGCGACGGCGAGTCGAATGGGCAAGCGGATACGGCAAAAGCTCATGGCGGAGGATGGTGCCACGACGGGCGCCTCTCTGTCGCTCACTCGGAGAGGAGCCAGACAATCGGCTGCAGCACGGCGCGGACCACCTCGCGGCGGCTCTCGCTCCCGCTCACCCACTCGGCCATCGAAGGACCCACTTGATAGTAGGTGTCGACCAGGGCCTCGCCGACGGCGTTGGAGCGAAGATGACGATCGCGGAAGCGTCGCAGCACGCCGATCTCGTCTGCCATCGGCGTCCCGTAGGCGGCGGTCGCGACAAAGCAGGGCGAGACGGTGGTGAACTCGATGGAGGGCGTGGTGTATTGGAAGACGGCGACGGGGCTCGCTGCGTTGCAGTCATCGAGCGCGCGGACACCGATCCAGTATTCGGTCTCGTAGGCGAGGCCGCCGAAGTCGACCTCGATGAGATCTCCGGCACTGCCGCCCACAGGCAGTTGGAGCGCCTCGATCTCCAGGCTCGCCGCGTTGGCTGGGCGGGCGCGCTCGAAGCTCGCGTTGTCAATGATCGGCTCTTGCGAGATGCGCACTTGGTATTGAACGATGCCGTTGTCATCGCTGGGGATGTTGAACGCGAGATGCGCGTAGCGATGCGCATCATGTCGCTCCTCGTATTGCTCGACGATGAGACCTTGAATGGCCGTTGGGCTCTGGTTGCTGACACAGGCCTCGGCGCTCTGGGAGCGCACACGAACACGCGTTCCATCGCTGCCCGCACGAAGGCGATCGACACCGCTGCCCGCCATGCCGACGGGGTCATTCACGATCGTGGCGTCCATCGGCTGGATATCGCCGCCCGTCGAGCCGCGCCCAGAGACCGAGCCATAGCCTTCCGCCATCGCGACCGCCGTCGTGCCGCTCTGACCGATGTCGACGGGGACGCGGTAGACGACGGAGGGCTGACCTCGGAAGGGATAGCCGTACGTCGTGGCCCAATAATCCCACTGCCCACGCGCGCCTTCCCCCGGCGTTGGGTATTGCGTGGGGCCGTGGGAGGGGCCGTAGTCGCCCTCGACGTTCACTTCCACTGCGATGAAATAGCGACCGTTCGCGATGCCCTCGGGGACGGTGAACAACAACCGCTGCGGGGTATCGCCTGGCTGTGTTGCGACGGTGACTGAGTCGATCTCGGGCATGGCGCGCCGTGCGTCCGTGTTGTAGCGGTCCACATCAGGGTGATCAAAACAGCCCGGCGCATCGCATCGGGTCAGATCGCGTCTGGGCGGGTAGAGCGAGAGGCGATCGAGCGCGAACGTCGTGAAGACACCCGCAGAGCTCTCGCCAGGCTCAAGGTAGCCAGCGTTCACATCCTCTTGGGTGATGTAGCGACCCTTGTCGCTGTTGAACGCTGAGGCGCAGGTGATGGCATCGAGGGCGCCGCGTTGCGAGGCGGAGCTGTCGAAGGAGAGGCAGAAATAGTCGTCGCGGGAGAAGTCATTGGAGGAACGCGATGCGTGCCCCTCGCTCGTGCGGTTCTGAAAGATGACGCGGTTGAAGAGCTCGGCCCCAGGTGCGCTCGCGCGCGCATGCGCCCAGACCGGAAGAACACCCTCGCGGCGTCCATAGGGCCATCGGAAGCCGCTGTTCATCTGGGATGCGCCTGGGCGATTGCCGATGCCGTAGAATGCGACCGCTTGGGTGAGTGCGATCGTCTGGATGTACGTGCCGTCTTCGCGCGTGAGCCAGACCGCGATCTGCGCGCGACGTGTCGGGGTGAAATCCACCTCCACCACGCGTTGTGCCTGCGCGGTTTCGGCACCGACCACCAGGATGGCAACGCCAAGCCCGAGAGCGGAACTGCAGGCCATCGAAATTCTGAACGAAGAAAATGCGCGCATACGAATCAAGTGTGGAGCGTTCCGCTCATTCCGGAAAGCCCCCACTTTTGGGATTGGCAAAGGCCTGTGCGCTTCCCCGCACATCCTTGACGCTCGCATCACCTCAAGCAAAAAGCCCCGCATGCACCCGATTCTGTTTGAAATTCCGACGCCCTGGGGAGCGCTGCCCATCTACTCGTATGGAGTGATGCTGGGCACGTCGATGATCCTTGGCTGGAACCTCGTGATGTATTTTGGCAAGCGCGAGGCCTACTTCAAAGACCCCAAGGTCAACGAAGACTTCCTCGCCAACGCGTTCATCGTCTGCGCCCTCTCCGCCATCCTCGGCGCGCGCATTCTCTACATGATCACCGTGCCCGAAGAGTTCACGAGCTGGACGGACGTCTTTGCGCTTCGTCGCGGTGGACTCGTCGCCTACGGCGGATTCCTCGGTGGCTTCTTTGCTGCGATCGCCTTCGTGCGCATCTACAAGGGCGTGGGGCTGCTTCAGTTTGCCGACAGCACGGCGCCCGCGCTGGGCCTAGGGCTTGGGCTGACGCGCATCGGCTGCTACCTCTATGGCTGCGACTTTGGAGGACGTCTCGACCCGGACGCGCCAGCCTGGCTCCGTACGATCGGCACCTTCCCGCACTGGCATGACAACGCTGGCTCGCCTGCGTGGAGCTGGCATGTGCAGCAATACGACCTCGACTACGCTGCGGAGGCCTCGTTTCCGGTGCACCCCACGCAGCTCTACGAGAGCCTCTTTGGGTTCTTCTTGCTGGGCCTCTGTCTCTTCGTTTGGTCACGTCGGCAGTTCCACGGGCAGGTGCTGCTGGTGCTCACGATGGTCTACGGCGTCTGGCGCTTCTTGATCGAGATCGTCCGTGATGATCCAGGCCGAGGTGAGGCGTTTGATTTCACGACCTCGCAGCTCATCTCGCTGGCGCTCGTGCCCCTCGCGGCCTTCTTCTACATGGCGCAGTACAACGCCTGGAAGGCCAAGCCCTACAAGGTGGTTCGCCTCTTTGACCCGATCCCGGAGCCCGCGCTGGTGACGGGCGCCAAGGCCGCAGCGGACGACGAGAGCGACGCTGATGAGAGCAAAGCAGAGACGACAGCGGAGCCTGCAGCGGACGATGGCTCCAAAGACGAGCTGAAGAAGACCGCCAGCGAGACACCGAAGTCGAAGAAGAAGAAATAGTCTTCGCGCAGAACACGAAGGCCGTGAGCGAGGGATGCAGCGAGGGCTGCGTCCCTTTTGCTTTCCGTCGCCGAGAACGATTCGGGCACGCTCCTACGCATGATCACGCCGAGTGAGTGCCTCGAAGGCGTGGACGCACTCGGCAACGCGGCGCGTGTTTACGGGCTCTGAAGCTCGACGTCGGAGACCCAGAGAGAGCCTCGGGGTTGTTCGGGCTCGGGCATGACGAGCTCGATCGTCGTGAGGCGTGTGAGGTCGATCGTGGGGGCGAGCGCGCGAAGCCTGGCGATGGGGATGCGCACAGTAGAGAGCACTTCAAGGGGCCTGCGCGCGGGGTAGCGGTGGGCCACGCGTCCGATGTCGGCGATGGGGATGGATGCGCTCACACCGGCGGCGTCACGCACGCGCACGGAGAAGTTCTGCACGCTCAGGCCCTCGTTGATTGTGGCGATGCGCGAGGCCACGCGGAGGGCGATGGCTTCTTGGCCGGAGGCGTCGAGGGTGCCGAGGTTGAACACGGCGGTGGCGGGCGCGGCATCCCAGGCGAGGCGGGCTGCTCCGCGCACGTGCGGGTAGTTCGCGGCGCATGCACCCGTGCACTGCAGATCGGCCGTGTAGCCGGCGAAGGCGTTGGCTTGGCTGAGGGCGTTGGTGGTGAAACCTGCGCGTGAGAAATCATCGATCGTGGTGCGCGTGGCGCTGGCGTAGCTCCATCGAAAATCAAGCGGCGCGGTGGACCAGGCCTCGACGATCGAGGGCGTCTCCTCGTCGGTGCGCATATAGCTTGGGAGGCGTGTGCGCGTGCTTGTCGTGCGGATCCAGTCGCCAAGGAGGATCTCCATCCCGGCGCGTTGCTCCTCGGCAGGCAGGGCGTCGCGCAAGAGGCAGACCGAGCCTCGGTTGTCGTCGTTGCGCCACTCGCTGTTGAAGTAGTTGTGGTTCGCAGAGGCGAAGAGAAGCTGCGTGCGCTCGAAGGCATTCATCGTCAGGCCGCGGTCATACATGCGCAGGCCCTGCAGGTCTTCAACGTCGCCATCGCAGCCTGGGAGCAAGACGAGATAGGGAACGCCGCGTGGAGAATTCTCCTGGTAATCGGTGGGCGCGAGCGCGAAGACGGAGCGCAGTGCCACGCCTGCGATCGGCGTGCGCATCAACGCTTGTGGCGCTTGCGAGACCGCCTCGCCTCCGCGTGAGTGACCGACGAGGCCCACATTCATCATGTCGATGGCGCCTCGAAAGCGGCCCGCGAAGGGCGCCTCATCGGTGGTGGACCAGCGCTGCCAGCGACGCAGATGTTCGAGCAAGAGCTGCGTGCGCTCGGCGAGAAAGAGCTCGCGACAGTTGAGCGCGTTGGCCGAGATGCTCACCGAGGCGATGCCCTGTGCGGCGAGCATATCTTGCAGGTAGATGTAGCCCTCGGCGTTGGGCACGGTGGTGAAGCCAGGCTCGGTGCAGGCGTACTCGGTGATGTCGGCGCATTGGTCGTCCGAGCCATCCGCTGGTCTGCAATTGCCGTGGTTGCCGTGCATGAAGAGCACGAAGGGGCGCGGTGAAGTTGCGGCCGCGAGGGGCATGCGGATGACGCCGTAGAGCGTGGTGGGGAAGGGCACGCTGGCGACGGTCTGCGTGGGCAACTCGTATTGCGCTTGGTCGATCGCGAATACGCGCAGAGGCTCGGTTGCGCCGCCGAGCTCGCCTTCCGGTCCAAGGGCTGTGAGTCGGTAGTAGACGATGGGCGCGGGCAGGTTGCGGTCGGTGAACGTGACCACGCTGGAGGCGCTCTCGGCGAGCATCATCCAGGGGCCGGCTTCACTCGTTGCACGCTCGACGCGAACGCGCGGTGCATCGGCGCCGGTGCTCGCGCGCCAGCCAATCGAGACGTCGGTGCCAGCGGCAGTGCGCTCGGCGGCGAGTGTGCGTAGCTCTGTGGGCGCGAAGACATCGAGCACGCTCACCTCAAGCGAGCACTGCGCGCGGTTCGTTCCGTCGCTGGCGGTGGCCATCACGCTTGCGGGTCCGCGCATCGTTGGCATCGGAGCGAGCACGACCTCGACAGACGCGGCGCAGGCGTCGGTGGCGGCGATCGTGGGGAGCGTGATTGGGCTGGTCGCGCTCGTGCGGACGACCTTCGTGCTTGCAGGACACGTGATGCTTGGCGCGATGGAGTCGGTGACCTCAACCGACGTCGTGCATTGAACGGCGGCGCGCTCAGTGGAGGTCGCGTTGAAGACGACGCTCGTGGTGCCACGCAGATAGCCGAGCGTGGGCGCGTCGCTCGTGATCGAGAAGCTCGGGAGCGCGCA
>Ga0105045_10006820_pt1 | contig 10104 bp, 10 predicted proteins | sample MAT02_FD_78089 | JGI IMG/M metagenome (GOLD analysis project Ga0105045, IMG submission 78089) | Freshwater microbial communities from Lake Fryxell liftoff mats and glacier meltwater in Antarctica - MAT-02 (megahit assembly) | ecosystem: Environmental > Aquatic > Freshwater > Ice > Liftoff...
CAAGCTTACTTCCGTCTGCTCAGAAAATCGAGACAAAATCCCCAAATGACTGCGCTCCGCTCCTGCGTTGACTAGGGCGTCTTGGGTGAAAAGGAGTTTCAAATTATAGAAAAGTTTTTATTTGATTAGAGACTGAATCGTGGACAAACAGCGCATTTGAAAAGTGAATTTTACGATTAATCTTTCGAATATCCGTCTGAAAAAAACCTACAAATACATAATCAAGTGAATTCAGATAAGATAAAATTTCGGGAAAAAACACATGGTATGTATTTATCGGATCAAGTCCACATTCAACATAAATAAGCTTTATTAGTCCTTTCGTCAAACTTTTCTCAGATCCTTTCAACACTTTCAAATCAAATCCTTCTGTATCTATTTTTAAGAGGTCAATAGATTCGATGGTATGTTCCTCAATAAACTTGTCCAGCGTATTAACCTGTATTGAAATCTTGTTTAATTTATTCTTGGAATCATTCGAGTGGGTCAAAGAATTGGTATCCGACTGATTTTCCTCATTTTGAAAAACCCATATTGTTTCCTCCTTGTCGCCTAAAGCAAGCTGAAAATGATGAAAATTCGATTTTAATAGATTGCCTTTCAGTTTGTCAAAAGTCCCAGGGAATGGTTCAAAGCAATAAAACTCAGTTTTAGGATGATACTGATGTAGCTGCTTCGAGAAATGACCTTGATTTGCTCCTACATCAAAAACCATTTTAATATCAAACTTTAAACGATGACTGGTGAAAAGCGGAAAGTGTGTACCTACGGGTAGCTTAGGAGCAGAGTAAAACCATAGCTTCGATTGAGATACAATCCATTTCTTACCACTTTTTAATAGGTGCTTTAACATTTAATATTCTTTCAATGTATTCAAATCCAAAGACCTCCCTTTCTTTCCCAAAACTCCAGCTCGAATCCCCAACATTCTCATTTTTGTGGTTTGCCAGCCATTTATAGTGAAAAACCCACCAATCACACGCTTACTTTGCAAGACCACGCAATCGAGCAGGTTCCACCAGGTAAAATGCATTCGGACAAAATGGATAAAATTCCTACTCTGATAATAGGAACGCCAAAGATGAGCATGGGACACTCCACCGCCCCAACCTTCATGCAGAATCTCCAAATGAGGATTTGTGACAACTCCGATCTTAAACCCAGCTTTGCGAATCCGATAGCAATACTCAAAATCATCAAACATCATAAACCAATCTCGAACAGGAAATCCAACCTTCAGTAAATCACGAAACCGGACTATCGCTCCATCAAACAAGGCAAAGTCAGCCGCCAAGATCTCCGAAGCATTTGGCTGCAAAGCTGTACGCTTTCCCAAACTCACCTTTGAACCCGCAGAGGATATCATGGTGTAGCTTGATTCTTGAATTTTTGATATCAAAAAATCTAAATAGCTAATTTTAGGAATACTATCATCTTCCAGAAATACCACATAATCCAACTTCAGATTCATAGCACTCAACTGATCCAAGCCTGCTGCCAAGCCTGCTCCGTGGCCTATATTTACATTAAGAGCTACTACCGTGAGTTTTAAAACGAGTTGGAACTCTTGCAAAATCAACTGGGTATCTGGATCACTGGCATTATCCACTATCACAAAATGCGCATAGTGCCACTCAAATTGTGTGATAGCTCGCAGTAATTGGCGCAGTAAATCAGGTCGATTGTAGGTGACCAAAAGCAAACCTACTGAAGAGGAACAGGGATCAGTCAAGCGACAACGTTTTTCCTTTGATGCCTTTATAATAATGAAGAAAGGCTAAAAATATATATCGGAAATTTTTCGTACCATAAACAGGCCCGTAACGAAATCCATAAATCGATTTTCCTAGCCATTTACGGATAAGGCTTCTTTTCATCGTATCCAGAGTTAACCCGTCGGAGATATAAAGTAGATTTCGAAGACTGTAATATTCTCGGACAAGGTTTGATTTCCTTTTGTAAACTGGACGCTCAAAATCAGTTCGATTGTGTTTGGCCCTTAAGGCTAAAAAAAGGCCGCAATGCACTAGCATGGTAAAACCTCTGCGCTTAGCTTTCAAACAAAAGTCTAATTCCTCAAAACCGAAGAAAAGATCCGGATTGGGTAAGATACCTGCATTGACCACATCACGGTGAACCAACATGCTCATTCCTCCTGCGATCACTTCGACTTCCACACTGGTTTTACGTTCCAGTAAGTTGCTTTGAATTCGTTTTATTTCTCCTTTTTTGTGATCGAAAAAATGCCCAACAGCTCCTAAGATTCCACAATAAGGATTATCATCTTTGACAGAGAGTAATTTCTCAAAGGTATCTGAATGCTGCGGCGGATCATTATCGTCCCCCCAATAGATCCAATCCAAACCCGAGTCTGAACAAAGTTGTAATCCCTTTGCAGCTCCACCGGCTGGGCCGGCATTATAGCCCATTCGGTGATAGCACAATCTAGGATCGAGTAAACTAGCAATAGCATGGTCTGTATCCAGATTATCCGAATTGTCTATGATCCAAAGCAACTCGGGAGATACTGACTGCTCAAATACCTGCTTAATAGTATCCAATAGAATTTGGGAACGATTATAGGTAATGATAAAACCACCTAATCTCATGAAATAGGTACTTCGGGCGTATACAGCTTTTTAGCTAGAGCAGTGGAGAGCGAAATCAACAATCTTCCTAAAGTAGAGATCTTTGAAGGTTTCAATGAATAAGCCTTCCAAAGGTGCTTTCTGGCTTCTGGAAATCTTCGAAATCGTAATTGATTTACGCCAATCACTTGGTGGTACAAATGCTTGGTATGATCGGATAGTGTAGTATTATGTTTTTCCAAAATCAATAAATTGGAATCGATCATATTTTGAAGATTTCTGGAACCACCATACAAACTATCATAATATAAAATCATTTCTCGCTTTATAATTATTTCATTATATCCATGCAATCGAACTCGATGAAATAATTCAGTGTTTTCAGAAAATTTTAGTCTAATATCAAAACCATTTAGTTCTTGGAAAAGTGATTTTTTTAAGCAATATGTACCAGGAATTTTTGCATTATAGACGCCTGCATCTGCCATCTTAGTTGTTTTAATATCTCCTTTTATGATTGAAAGCCCTCCGGCAAACACAGATTTACTTGGGTTTGTTAGAATCGATTTGCAATAAAAACTTAGCGCATCTTTTGTAAATTCATCATCGGAGTCTAAAAAAATCAACCATTCACCAGTTGCGTTTGCAGCTCCTAAATTCCTAGCTGCACTTACTCCTTTGTTGGTTTGACTAAATAGCTTTATTCTACTATCAATTATGAATTTTTCGGCTATTCCCCTGGAATTGTCATTACTTCCATCATTAATCAAAATTAATTCCCAATCTGAAAAGTCTAAACCAATCACAGATTGGACTGAGCGCTGCAAAGTAGCTGCTGAATTAAAAAAGGGAATTATGATTGAAATATCAGGATTCATCTAAAATTGAAATTAAGGTCTTTGTCCACTTTTCAAAAGAATAATCTTTCATTAGCCCATCGAAATCACTTTCCACATTTTCCATATTCAACCCATTTAATATTGCGTTAACCCATTCTGAGATACTAATTGCGGTCGTCACCAAACCACAATTTTCCCATTTCTCAAATCCTCGGATCCCAAATGGAGTGCTAATAACGCGTCGATAATGATATAATGCTTCACTCAATTTCACATTACTCCCTCCTCCAAAAAAAACGGGGACTATGCATAGTGCATGGCTCCTATATTCCGATTCTAAATCAGAAACATTAATTTTAAGTATCACTTCCCTATTTGACTGAATCAATTCCAAAAGTTTACGTTCAGGCTCTATTACCGAGATAATTGTCAAGGAAATCTCGCTATTATTGCTTCTTATTTGTGGCCAAACTTCCTTCAAAAACCATGAAATGCCTTCCTTATTAGGCGCATAGCTTAGTTTCCCAACAAATAAAATTGAATTAGTAGAGGGCCTTGAAAAGATTCTCTCTTTACTATTTAATATACTTTGAAATGGAAGGTTCGGAAGTATACTGGTAGGAAATAGAAATTTCTGAGGTTTTACTAAGATTATTCTCTTGGAAGATCTTAGAATTCTTTGATAAAAAATCTCATTCAATTTGCCAATTTGCCAAAATCTAGCCTTTCGATGCCATTGATTTTCTGATTGAATTTTAGAAGCTGTCAGCTCTACATAATCATCATCTAAATCAATGATAAGGTTGTCCAATCTAGGCAGATCCTTTGCAGAGCTAGCGTACCTGCATAAGATTTTTGCATACTTCTTGTCGCTCAAGAACTCATACAAACGTTGTTGATTGGCAGCATTAGGATAAAAGCTTAAACCTAGTTTTTTAAGAATTCCACGATTAAAATTGTTTTGTAAAAAGAAAAAAATGAGGTCTGAAGTCCCGAACGCTAATGCTTCTTCATATTCATTTCTACTTCCAAGTATTAAATAATCTACTTGATAGCTTTCCTGAGCAGCAGTAACAAGGGCTAAGTTTCTTTGTCTCTTTCCATCTCTGGGTGGAAAGGGACCCGAGTTTGAGACAAAAAGCAATTTCGGCTTCAATACCAATTCAATTTATTCTTCACTCCACCTAGTAGTTTACCCCATTTTTGATGATTGCGTTTCTTCAACTGAGGTGCAAGAACCAGTTTAATGAGCTTATCCGATTCAATTTTGGAATAACCCAATCCCGAAAAAAAAAGAGCAAAGCAAGGTCGTGTTTCAGTCAATAGTTTTTGAATTTCTGTTCTTTCAAAAAAATAACCCCAAGAAAGGTAGCTGGAAAGTCGCTTCCAGTCAGAGCCTATGAGCTTCCAATTCCATTTTTCATTTTCTACTTGATACCAGTTCCTTGCCTGTTCTGCTTTTCCTTGGTGGAGCATTACTCCAAGCACGGTGATCAAATGAATTTTTTGAATTTCGGGGTAATCCAATTTAGTGATCCGATTATTCAATGCTTCTTTTGGCAATCGGGAATCTGGCTGCCCGGCACTTCTGCTTACCTCAGTCAAGGCCTCATACATCACTCTGGGATTTCTGCTCATACTATTTGGCACATAGCGATAGGCTACCAAAACTTCAGGGATAGAATGAATTTTAGCCCCCATTTTCCCTGCACGAATCCAGAAATCCCAATCTTCACAACTTTTTAATCCTACATCAAATCCTCCCACATTTCTGGCTAATTTGGCTTTAATAACTATCGAGTGACAAGGTCCTAGATTGTTATAGAGCACATCGGGATAAACTAATGCTTCCCCTTGGGGTAGATGAGTATGATATTTATTTCCCTGAAAACTGTTCCAATAGCTATATCCAAATCGGTAAAGTTCAAAGTTTGGAAACCTCAAAATCCAATCCAAAAGACGACTTAAGCAATTTTTTTCTAACCAGTCATCGGCATCTAAAAAAAGGAGCAATTCACCCTTAGCTAAGTTTATTCCGACATTTCTAGAAGCAGATAATCCTTGATTGGATTGATTAATTAATGAAAACCTTGAATCCTCGGTAACAAAATATTCCCCTATTTGACAGGAATTATCAGTACACCCATCATTGATGATAATAGCCTCCCAATTTGGAGACGTTTGAATTTGAACAGATTTCAAGCATTCAAAAAGGTACACACCATGATTGTAGCAAGGGATAATAATGGAAACAAATGGGTCTCTCACCGGAATTTTGGTTTGAGGAACTTAATCTCAAAATTCCGTTTCTTCCTAAGAAGTGTCCCGATTTGCTTTCGGATACCCCTGACTTGAGTTTCTTTAGAACCTGAAAAAATCATATCAAAAAATATTCGGATCCGATCAACATCGAAGTAAGTGGAAATGATATTGTTGACAAAAACAGGTTGGCGAATAAAGTCCAAATAAGCAATTTCATTTTTTTCTAAGTAAATAATACGATCGATTAATGATTCATCAGATTCATAATCCATTCGGTTCAAAATCCGCTGTGGATTAAAATCAGCCTCAATCCTGTCACTTCCCCAATAAATCGGAATGGTATTTGTAAAAAAACACTCGTAAATTTTTTCCGTCACATATCCTGGAAAGCTGCTGTTTTCGAATGCGATCATAAATCGGTAAGGTCTCATAAAGTCTAGTTTGTTCGAAATTGGCCCACTGATCGTGTTCAAAACCTTACCTCCAGAATCAACTTGCTTATATGTAGTTAATTTTTTGAAAAATTCAATTCGATGTTTTGAAACAGAGTTAGAAACAACAAAACAACAAAATTTAGTTTTAGGATTATTCTCAATTACTCGATTGTATTTTGGAAATACTAAATCATCAGGTTTAAAATCTTTCCAATAGACATAAAGAGGCAATCGGAGATAATTTTCTCGATCTAAAAAATCAAAACCAAGGGCATAATCACAGTGAAAAAAATTAGGGCGAACATTTTCTCCTGTAACAAAAATCTTCGTACATGAATAAGTTAAATGAGTATTTCCCCAGCAAGAATAAAAAACAAAATCAGGTTCATCAGAAATCTCCAGATTATAAAACTTGGAAAGCAAGGTATAAATCCCATTGTCAGTTTGTATAAAACCTAGAAAAAAATCAACAAACTTAATCTTTATCAAATCCATTTTCTTAATATTTTTCTCAAACCCAAGCTATGGAGATAAATTCTTCTGTCTATTTTAAATAGAATTAGTCTAAATCTGATTTCTATTGAATAAAAATCGCTTCGGATATAAACTTCATCACAGGACAGCCTAGTAAGACGTAAGTATTTGAATTTTGAAAGATATGCGAAGATTTCCCGATTATTATAATTATTCTCAACCAAAATCACTTTTATTGACAATTGATTGAAATCAATTGATTTTAAAATTTCAAATTCATTCCCTTCCGTATCGATACTCAAAAAGTCTATTTCATGATTTTTGGCTTTAAAAAATGATTTAAGAGTTTTGGAAACAACTGAAATTTGAAATATTTGTCCATCGTTTGATTTCGTTTCCTTTACTATTCGTTCAACGTGCCTAGGATCATAAGTTCTAGATATGCCACTAAGCATTTCAGAATTTCCTATAACTTGAGTGAAAATAACCATTCCTTTAGAATCGCCAATACAAACGTTAAAGCACTGACATTTTCTATTTTTAATAAGTTTAGAAAAAACTGTAGGGTTGGGCTCAAAACAAAACCCATTCCAATTGCGATTTTTTTCAAAAAAATAAGAATTACTTATTGAAATTCCATCATAAGCTCCTATGTCTATAAAAAACCCATTTTTTTTCCTCGAAAAGATTACTTTATCTAAAAAATAATCTTGTTTGTATTGGGAATAGTACATTAAATCATAGATATGTAGCAAAAATCAATAACTAACTTTGGGTTTAAATATTTCTTGAAAAACTTATAAAAGAAGAAGGTATATAAAATCTAGACAAATTAAATTTCACAAACGAAAGAAGTCGATTAAAAAATGACTTATTCTCATTATCAATCCACGAACCAGCCCAAAGATGAACGGCGATTGTATCTTCTCTTAGAAATTTTCTATAGTGAAAATCCTTTAATTTAAAAGGTAAAGGATAAAAAACCATGTAGGGCAAAATAATACCGCCCAAAACATTGCCTGGAATTAATTTACCTGCTACTTTCGAAGAAAAATATTTATTTAAAATCCCAGGTATAATCACCTCTTCAAACTTATCAAACACTAAGCCATTATATACATCCAATAAATTACTCATAATTAAATGATCCTTTTCTATACCAATAACACCAGCACTTAAAGAATTAGAATTCTCCATACCTATAAAAAACTGATAATCTAAAAGGCTAACTTCAAGTTGCTTCACAAAAAGCATATCCGTATCCAAATAAACACCTCCTTTCTCCAATAATTTTTGAATGCGAACAAAATCACTTAAAAAAGCCCATTTTTCTTGCCTTACAGCTTCTTGCAGGAACGGATGAGATAAGTCTGTGTTACTTTCATTCCATTCAAGAATCTCAAATCCAGGAAAAAATTTAACCCAAGACTTATAGCATTTGAAAAAATAGCCCGGCTTTATAGCAGAACCAAACCAGCAATAATGAATAATTTTGGGGATCAACTTTTAGATCGGCAAAAAATCCAACCATTATTTACTTCTCTTCGCTCTTCAGAAAGATGAAATTTTTCTACAAAAGAAAGTTTACAATTTGAAGGACTAAATACAGGACGTTTATCGTTTGTAATCCAATTAATTACCTGAATTTGATGAGTTGATTCAAATCTTATCTGCAACTCATTAGTAAGTCCCGGTCTAAAACAATCATGTGTTTCAATAAGAAAATCAGCATTTTTAAATTTTTCTATTACTTCAAAGCTGAAAATATCTAATTCAGCACCTTCACAATCAGAAAATATTAGTATGTTGTCCATTCTGTCCAATCCAAGTATGGAACTTTCATCTGCGTTTCCGAATATCTCAATTCTGCCAGATACATTATTCAATTGGCTCATCCTTCGGCTCAGATCTCTATTAGCTTGTTCTGTTTCAAATCCTATTATATTTGAACTTGGGATTTTTAATGCAAACCCAACTAGATAATACCCTTCAGCGCTGCCAATATTTAGAATATTTTTATAATTTTTTTTTACAAGTTGATTTATTATTTCTTGAATTTCAAATTCATACGAGCCAGATAATTTAGGTAAAATTGAATCTATATTATAATTAGCTTTCAAAAGCTTCATTGCTTTAAAAGGACCTCTTTTCACTTCAAACTCAGAAAAATATTTTTCTAATATATTTTGTTTTATTTTCTTTCGTCCAGTTTTCAAAAGAAATTGACCATAAGAGAATTTTGAGAAAAACAAGGAAATCTTTGGGGTGAAAATTATTTTCCAGATTGTATATTTTATTTTTTTAATCGACATATATATCTATTCTTTCAGTCTTAACTATTGATTTAACATTGATTAATCCAATTGCTTCTTTATCAAAATTAATAGAGCTTTTTTCGAACACTTGAAAAGAAAACAATTGATCATACCACATCCATTGTTTATTAATAATATCTGATCCAAATCCTAAATTATAAATCCCAGGACGAAAAAAATCTGGAGGGAAAGTAAATTTAGAAGTGAAAGATCCAAAAGCTCTCTGACCCTCAACAAAATCAAAGACGCTAAGTAATCTTATCCCATCTCTTGTTATTCCTATGGTAGTTTTAATTGGATCATTTATCACACTTTTAAAAGAAAGTTCGATTTCGAGTGGAAAAGTAGGATCTATTAAAAGTTCCTGCTTTAAAGCATCTGATTTATTAAACAAAACGGAAATTGGAACAATTTCATCAACTATAGTACCTTGAAATGGTATTTTTAAAATATGATTATCAATTTTAAAAGATTTTTTTAAATAAATATTTAGGCACTCTTGAACATTTCCTGAGTAACTCAACTGACCTTCTTGCAGCAATATAGCCATATTACATAATTGGGAAACAGCTCCTAGATTATGGCTAACAAAAATCACAGTTCTTCCTTGATTGGCAACATCCTTCATTTTACCAAGGCACTTTTTTTGAAATTCAAAATCCCCAACTGCCAAAACTTCATCAACAATCAAAATCTCAGGCTCCAAGTGAGCAGCTACAGAAAAGCCCAAGCGGACTTTCATACCTGATGAATAAAATTTGACTGGCGTATCTATAAACTTCTCTACTCCAGAGAAATCAATGATCTCATCCAGCTTGGTATCTATCTCGCGGCGCGTCATTCCTAGAATAGTCCCGTTCATATAGATATTCTCTCTTCCGGATAGCTCAGGATGAAAGCCAGTCCCTACTTCTAATAAGGAAGCTACGCGGCCATGGATTTCGATTTTACCAGAAGTAGGATCAGTGATCTGAGAGAGGATTTTAAGTAAGGTAGATTTACCAGCTCCATTCTTTCCTATAATTCCTAGCACTTCCCCCTCTTTTACTTCAAAATTAATATCCTTCAATGCCCAGAATACAGATTCGTCTTCAACTCCAAATCGGCTCATATCACGTAGTCGCTTTAGGTTTTGCCAAGGCGATTTAATCAAATTTCCAATTTGGCCAACTAAGGTTTCAGCTTGTTTTTC
>Ga0105045_10006821_pt1 | contig 10104 bp, 5 predicted proteins | sample MAT02_FD_78089 | JGI IMG/M metagenome (GOLD analysis project Ga0105045, IMG submission 78089) | Freshwater microbial communities from Lake Fryxell liftoff mats and glacier meltwater in Antarctica - MAT-02 (megahit assembly) | ecosystem: Environmental > Aquatic > Freshwater > Ice > Liftoff...
GCCATCGCCATCGCCATCGCCATCGCGCGCGCCGATGCGCGCGCCAGAACCTGGCTGCGTGCGCTGGTCGTGCTCACCGTGCTGGCGCTGTCGGCCTGCACCACCGCGCCCTTGAAACCGGTGCCACTGGCCGACCCGCCCGTGGTGGCCACCACGCCACCGCCAATGCCGGTGGTCCCGGCGCCCGCTCCACCGCCGCCCGAGGTGCTGCCCGCACCCGAAGCTTTGGCGCGCGACCCTACCCAGGGCCTGCTGCGCTTTCACGAACGCATGCGCGAGCTGCCGGCGCCGGAACTGGCGCGCGAGATCACCCTGCTTGACGCCCGGCTTGAGGCCCGCTCGCCGACCAACCCGACCAACCCGGCCAGTCCGCCCGGTGCATTGGCCGCTGCCCAGCCTGCCAGCGGCGCAGCGTCCACCCCACCGGCTGGCCGCGACACCGGCAGCGCCGACCCCCAGCTCAGCCTCGAGCTGGCCCTGCTGCTGGCCCTGCAGCGTCAGAACGGCGATCTGGCGCGCGCGCTCAGCCTGGTGGAACCTCTACAGCGCGCCGGCGCGCCCGCCGCCACGCAGCCGCTGGCGCGGCTGTTGTACAGCCGTCTGGCCGAACAACGCCGGCTGGAAGAACAGCTGGAACGCCAGGCCCAGACCGTGCGTGAATTGCAGCGCCGCGCCGACCAGCTGGCCGCGCAGCTGGAAGCGCTGCGCGCGATTGAACGCAGTCTGAACACGCGCCCCTCCATGCCTGTCACATCTGGCACGCCAGGCGTTTCGGGCTCGCCTGGTGGCGGCGTGCCAACTCCTGCTCCCCGATGAACGCACGTGTGCTGGTCGTCGACGACGACGCCGACCTGCTGCGTCTGCTGGCGATGCGCCTGACCGGGGCTGGCTACCGCGTCAGCACGGCCGAATCGGCCGAAGCCGCCTGGGCCCAGTTGGCGCTGGAACGCCCGCAACTGGTCATCAGCGATGTGCAACTGCCCGGCGAGGACGGCCTGGCGCTGTTCGAGCGCATCCGCGCCAAGCACCCGGCGCTGCCGGTCATTCTGCTGACCGCCCACGGCACCATCCCCGACGCCGTCGAAGCCACCTCGCGCGGCGTCTTCAGCTACCTCACCAAGCCCTTCGACGGCAAGGCGCTGCTGGAAAAGGTGGCGCAGGCGCTGGCCATATCGCCGCCCACCGCCAGCAGCGACGCCCCTGCGGCGCCGTGGCGCGCGCACCTCGTCAGCCGCAGTGCGCGCATGGAAGAGCTGCTGGCCGAGGCGCGCATGGTGGCGCAAAGCGACGCAAGCGTGCTCATCCGCGGCGAAAGCGGCACCGGCAAGGAACTGCTGGCGCAGGCCATCCACCGCGCCAGTCCACGTGCGCAGCGCCCTTTCGTGGCCGTGAACTGCAGCGCCATCCCTGAATCGCTGCTGGAAAGCGAGCTCTTCGGCCATGTGAAGGGCGCATTCACCGGCGCGGTGAAAGACCACCGCGGCCTGTTCCAGGTGGCGAATGGCGGCACCTTGTTTCTGGACGAGATCGGCGACATGCCGCTGGCGCTGCAGGTCAAACTGCTGCGCGTGCTGCAAGAGCGCAGCGTGCGCCCGGTGGGTGCCAACCAGCCGCAGCCCATCGACGTGCGCATCCTGTCGGCCACGCACCGCGACCTGGACGCCGCGCTGACCAGCGGCGAATTCCGTGAAGACCTGTTCTACCGCCTGAACGTCGTCAGCCTGACCCTGCCCACACTGGCCGAGAGGCGCGAAGACATTCCCCTGCTGGCCCAGCACTTCCTGCAGCAGTTGGCGGCCAAGCACACGCGTCCAGATCAACGGCCGGTGAACGGCTTTGCCCCCGAGGCCCTGCGCACCCTGGCCACCGCCGCCTGGCCGGGCAATGTGCGCCAGTTGCACAACGTGGTGGAGCAGGTGTGTGCATTGGCCACCACACCACTGATTCCGCTGGCCCTGGTGCAGCGCGCCCTGCGCACACCCTCGGTGGCCGTGCTCAGCTACGCCGAGGCCCGCCACCGCTTCGAGCGTGACTACCTGGTGGGCCTGTTGAAGCTGACCGACGGCGTGGTCGCCGACGCCGCGCGCCTGGCTGAACGCAACCGCACCGAGTTCTACCGCCTGCTGCAGAAGCATGGCCTGACCGCAGGGCGCGCCCGGGGGGAAGCCGGTACGGACAACACCGTTGTCGACGCCGCAGGCCGACCCGACGACGCCCGGGGCTGAACGCGGCCGAGTCTGCCCGGGCAACCAGCCCGTGAGCCAGCTGTCGCCAATCAGCGACAAGCACATTTCTGAATGTTGACAGGTACTTGGCAGCACCGCGCCGCGCCAGCTGTCGCCGTTCAGCGACATCCAGGCTAATCAGGGTTAACGCGGTAAGCCCTCGAATCGATGTCAAGTCCCTGATTTCAAACGCTTAGCTGTGCTACGGCATAGACATTGCAGAGACCAAGGGAGTCATCGGTCCGATGGCGCCTTGTCTTCTCTCTTCCTCTGCCTCTGCCTCTGCCCATGCGCCGCACCTTCGTCACCCTCGTCATCGCCCTGTGCGCCAGCCTGGCTGCCGTGGTGCTGACCGTGGCAGAGGCCGCACCGACGGCCGCCAAGGCAAGAAACGAACAATCGACTGCGGCGGCCTTTTCCTTCGACGACGTGGCCGCGCTGGCGCAGCGTTTGTCGCAACAACCCTGGCAAGCGCCTGTGGACGCCCTGCCTGCCGAGTTGGCGGCCTTGGGCTACGACGCCCTGCGAGACATCCGTTTCCGGCCAGACCGCGCGCTCTGGCGCGCCCAGGGCCTGCCGTTTGAAGTCCAGTTCTTTCACCTCGGCGGTGGGCTGCGCCAGCCGGTGCAGGTGCACGAGGTGGTGGACGGTCGGGCGACGGAACTGCACTACAGCGCCGACGACTGGAACTTCGGCGGCAACCGTTTCAGCCAGGGCCCCGCGCGTTGGGGCGCACTGGGCCACGCCGGACTGCGGGTGCACTACAGCCTGAACTCGCCGGCCTACAAGGACGAGCTGGCGGTCTTCCTGGGCGCCAGCTACTTCCGTGCGCTGGGCCGCGACCAGCAGTACGGGCTGTCGGCCCGGGGCCTGGCACTCGACACCGTGGGCGGTGCCGGACCTGAAGAATTCCCCCGCTTCAGCGCCTTCTGGCTCGAACGCCCGGCCGCCGACGCCAGCGCCGTGGTCGTGCACGCCTTGCTGGAGTCGCCACGCGTCACCGGTGCCTACCGCTTCACCATCACCCCGGGCGACAACACCACGGTCGACGTGCAGGCACGGCTGTTCCTGCGCACAAGCGCCCAGCCGGCGCTGGCCACCGTAGCCACTTTCGGTATCGCCCCGCTGACCAGCATGTATCTGCACGGCGAGAACCAGCCCAGCGCGGCCGACTTCAGGCCCGAAGTGCATGACAGCGACGGCCTGCTCGTGGCGGCCACCGGCCCGGGCGCTGCCACAGGTGCCGCCCCTGAATGGCTGTGGCGTCCGCTGGCGCGGCCTGGCCAGCCCCTGGCCAGCAGCTTTGCCGTGCAGCGCCTGCAGGGCTTCGGCCTGATGCAGCGCGAGCGCCGCTTCAGCGCCTATGAGGACACCGAGGCCCGCTATGACCGCCGGCCCAGTGCCTGGGTGGAACCCCTGGGCGACTGGGGACCTGGGCGTGTGGAACTGCTGCTGCTGCCCACACCCGACGAGACCGAGGACAACGTCGTCGCCTACTGGGTACCCGCCAGCCTGCCAAAGCCCGGCCAAGCGCTGGAGATGGCCTGGCGCGTGCATTGGCAGGGCGACGCGCTGCAGCAGCCCCCCGCTGGCTGGACGGTCCAGAGCCGCCGCGGCCGCAGCTGGGCCGAGCCGCTGCCCGGCGAGATCAAGTTCGTCGTCGACTTCGACGGCCCGGCGCTGCGTGCCCTGCCTGCCGACAGCAGCGTGGACGTCGTCGCCACGGTGCCGAGCAACGCCCGCGTGCTCGACAGCCGCGCCTGGCGCCACCCCCAGGGCGGCTGGCGCATGCAGCTGCGTGTGCAGCGGCAAGACCCTGAACAACCCGTCGAGCTGCGTGCCTTTCTTCGGCAAGGCAGCCAGACCTTGACCGAGACATGGACCGCCTTGGTCCCGAAGGAATGAGATGAAGACCAGCGCCACATCCACCGCCTTGCCCGCGTCCCGCGCTGCGGGCGCACACAGCCCCCGTCGCCTGGCCACTGCGGCCGTGCGCCGCTATACCCACGCCGCTGCGCCACCCCTGCAGCGCGGCAGCATGGTGCCCACGCCCTGGCGTGGCCTGATGACGGGTTTGTGGGTTGGATTGATGCAACTGTTCAACGCCAGCACGCCCACCGCAGCGCCGGCCTTGCGCCGCGGCTGGGAGCGTGCCGCCGCACGCCGCCGCATGACGCTGATGGCCCTGGTGCTGCTGGCGGCTGGCAGCGCAGGCGCCGTGCTGATGGAAAGCCAGCCGCTGGCCCCCGGAGCCGAGCCATCGGCACTGCACATCGCCCAGGTGCTGCTGTTCACGCTGTTGTTCGCCTGGGTGGCGGCAGGCTTCGTCACGGCCTTGATGGGTTACCGCGTGCTGCGCCGGGGCGACAAGTACACGCTCAGCCATGCGGCGGTGGCGCACAACGCCATCGCAGCCGACGCCCGTACCGCCATCGTCATGCCGATCTGCAACGAACATGTGCACACTGTGTTCGCCGGGCTGCGCGCCACGGCTGAATCACTGGTGGCTGCAGGCGGTGCGCGGCTGGCCGAGATCTATGTGCTGTCCGACACCTCCGACCCGGTGGTACGCGCCGCCGAGCGCGCCGCCTGGGTGGTGCTGCGTGACCGCCTGGCCGGTGCCGGGCTGCAGGTGCACTACCGCTGGCGCCAGCGCCGCACCCGCAAGAAGGCAGGCAACGTGGCCGACTTCTGCCGCCGCTGGGGCCGCAAGCACCGCTACATGGTGGTGCTGGACGCCGACAGCGTGATGAGCGGCGAAGCCGTGCTGGGCCTGGTGCGGCTGATGGAAGCCCACCCGCATGCCGGCATCATACAAAGCGCGCCCATCGCCTGTGGCGTAGACACGCTGCATGCACGTGCGCAGCAATTCGCAGCGCGTGTCACAGGGCGCCTGTTCAGCGTGGGCATGCAGTTCTGGCAGTTGGGCGAATCACATTACTGGGGCCACAACGCCATCATCCGCGTGGCGCCCTTCATGGCGCATTGCGGCCTGGCACCGCTGGCCGGCCGTGGTGGGCTGTCGGGCGACATCTTGTCGCACGACTTCGTCGAAGCCGCGCTGATGCGCCGCGCTGGCTGGCAGGTGTGGCTGGCCGCCGACCTGCCCGGTAGCTGGGAGCAGCAGCCGCCGCACCTGCTGGCCGAGCTGCAACGCGACCGCCGCTGGTGCCAGGGCAACCTGCAGAACGCGCGTCTGATGGCCGAACCCGGCCTGCACCGCGTGCACCGTGCCATGCTGGCCACTGGCGCCATGAGCTACCTCTCGGCGCCGCTGTGGCTGGCCTTCGTGGTCGTGGGCGTGGCCCTGTGGCTGACCGGCGGCCATGCGCTGTTGAACCTGCAGCACGGCCTGCCCTGGCCGGTGATGACCCTGTGGGCCGGCACCCTGGGCATGCTGCTGCTGCCACGTGCCCTGGGCGCAGCCCTGGTGCTGCATGAGGGCCGCCAACACCTGTTCGGTGGCACGCTGCGGCTGCTGGCCAGCAGCGTGCTGGAAGCCTTGTTGTCAGCGCTGCAGGCTCCCTTGCGCATGGCCGGGCACACGGTGTTCGTGCTGGGCGCGCTGACCGGGCTGAAGCTGCAGTGGAAGTCGCCCCCGCGCGAGGCCGTTCAACTGCCCTGGGCCAATGCCGCACGCTCGCTGCTGCCGCTGTCGGTGCTGGCCGCCGTGGCCTTGCTGGCCACGGGCTGGGCTGACCCCAGCGTGGCCCTGTGGCTGTCGCCCGTGGCGTTGCCGCTGGTGCTGGCACTGCCCCTGGTGGTGTGGGCTGGCCGCCCCAGCCTGGGCCGGTACCTGCGCCGTGCCGGCCTGTTGCTGACGCCGGAAGAAACAGCGCCGCACCGCGTGCTGCGCCAGGCCTGGGCCGAAGCGGCCCACCCTGCAGCAGCCACCCTGGCCGCCACCGCACCGCCGGTGGGCGAGGTCATCGTGCTGCGTTCTGCGCCCGCCTGGACCCCCAGCCCGCTGGCCGTGGGCGCGCCGCGCTGAGCCTCGCGGCTCGGCGCCGGCCACGCTTCAGCGCAGACCCATGCAGTTGGCGTAGAAGGTGACGGTGGCCGGCCAGTCGCTGAACACCCCCAGCACGCCTACGTCCTTTGCCAGCACCTCCAGCACGCGGTACACGTCGCCTTCCCTCGAAATCGCGCTGTCGAAGGTCTGGAAGTAGAAGCCGTTGTTGCCGTCGGCCAGGATGCCCGAGCGTTCCAGGGTCCAGGTGATGATGTCCAGGCCCGCAGTGCGTGCATCGCGGGCGTGGTTGGACGCCACCAGGCCGCCGTTGCCGTCCGTGGCCACCAGGGCAAAGGTCGCCGGCGCCCAGATGCGGATGCCTTCGGCCCGGTAGCCCGCCAGCTCGGCAGCGCTGGGCAGATCGGCCACGGTGTTGGCGTCGTCCAGGTACACCGCCTGACGCCCGAATTCGGGTTCGTTGTTCACCCAGTACAGCACGTCGGCCTTGTTGAAGGACTGGGGCCAGACGTTCGCGGGCGGCACCTGGGCCTGGCGATACTCGTCCACCAGCTTCTGCGCGTAGTCTTGCTGCGTGAAGCCGTCGAAGGGCATCGTGACGCTGGCGCTCTTCAGCTCGGGCGTCATCTTCACGGTCAGGCGCTTGAACAGCTCGATGCTCTCGGCGTGCGTCAGCAAGGTACCGCTGCTGGGGCCGGAGTACAGGTCGGTACGGAAGTTCGCGGTGCCGGCCAGATACTCGGCCACGGTGCGGGCACGGGGATTGGCAGCGTCCATCTTGCCGCGCAGGGTGCGGAACTCGGCCAGCGTCACCTCACTGGTGCGGCACTCGGCCCTGGCCGGCGCCAGCAACTGGCCCTGGGCGTCGAAGCTGGCCGGTGTGAAGGGCGTGATGCAGGTGGCCGCCAACGGGGTGGCCAGGATGTTGGTGGTGGTGTGCAGGTCGTTCTGCGCGTGGCGACAGACCAGTTCCTTGTCCTTGGTGAAGGTAACGTCGCATTCCATGATGCCCGCACCCATGCGCGCCGCCGCCTCGTACGACTCCTTGGTGTGCTCGGGAAACTGCAGCGGTGCGCCGCGGTGGCCGATGGAGAAGTCAGTACCTCGGAAGCTGCTGCCACGAGCACAGGACTGCAGCCGGGTCTTCAACGCACTGGGCGCCATCTCCTCGACCAGGAAGAACGGTCGCGGCCCCAGTTGGGCCGGGCGCTTCAGGCTCTTACTCACATTGCCCTGGCCGACGGGCTGGGTGCGGTCGTGGTTGCGATCGTGGTTGCGATCGTGGCTGCGATCGGTCGCGGCAACGCTGTGGCCGGTGAACAGACCGGCCAGCGCTGCGCCGGCCAGCAACGATTGAAATGTGCGGTTCATGCAAGCCCCTTCATCCATGAGCCCCGAAGAAGACGGGGCACCCGGGGAACCGGCCCTGTGCCGATCACCCCGAGGGCATGCTGGAAGGGCGCCGTGACGTTGCTGTGAACGCGCTGTGACAAGCAGCGCAACCCCCTACTTCGGTGCTGCCGGCCCCGTGCCCAGCACCTTCTCGATGAACTTCACCGCCGAGTAGAAGTAGTAGTCGGCGTTTTCCTTGCGCCGAAAACCATGGCCTTCGTTGTCGGCACGCAGATACCACACCGGGGTGCCATTGGCCCGCGCCTTGGCCACGATCTGTTCGGCCTCGGTGTAGGGCACACGCGGGTCGTTCTTGCCCTGCACCACGAACAATGGCTTGCTGATCTTGCCGGCGTTGGTCAGCGGCGAGATCTGCTTCAGGAAGGCGCGCATGGCCGGGTCGCGCTCGTCGCCATATTCCACCCGGCGCAGATCACGGCGGTAGCTCTCGGTGGTTTCCAGGAAGGTAACGAAGTCGGAGATGCCGACGATGTTGATGGCGCCGGCAATGTGGTCGGCGTAGTGCGTGCTGACGGCCAGCGCCATGTAGCCGCCGTAGCTGCCGCCCATCACCAGCACGCGGCTGGCGTCCAGGTTGGGCTGCGTCTTGATCCAGTCCAGCAGCGCGCCGATGTCCTTCACCGAGTCCTCGCGCAGCATGCCGTTGTCCAGTGTCAGGAAGGTCTTGCCGAAGCCCGACGAGCCGCGCACATTGGGCTGGATGATGGCGATGCCCATCTCGTTCAGGTAGTAGTTGTCGCGCCCCATGAAGCCCAGCCTGGCCTGCGCCTCGGGGCCGCCGTGGATGTCGATGATGACCGGGCGCCTGCCCGTGAACTTCGCTGGCGGCAGGTTCAGCAGGCCCGAGATGCTGCGGCCGTCGAAGCTGGGCCAGCGCACCACCGTCTGCTCACCGAAGCTGGCCATGTCCACACCCGGCGCGGCGTGCGCACGCGTCCACTGCTGCACCTGACCGCTGGCCAGGTCCAGTGCGAACAGCTGGTTCGGCCCCTGGGCGCTGTCCAGGCCCAGCGCCAGGCTGTTCAGCTGCGGATGGAATTCGCTGCTGTTGACGCTGCCAGCGGGCAGTTGCGGCTGCGGCGTTTCCTGCAGCGTGCGCCCGTCGAACAGGCGCAGCTCGTCGCGGCCGTCGACGTTGAAGGTCAGCGCCATGGTCGCGCCGTCGCGCGTCACGTCGCCACCGCTCACGTCCCAGGGCACGTGGCTGCTGATGCGCTTGACTTTGCCGCTGGCCAGGTTCAGCCGCATGGCTTCGCGGAATTCGCCGGCGCGGTCGCTGAAAAAGTCCAGGCTCTGGCCATCTGGCGTGAACTCACCGGCGAAGTGCGTTGCCTTCAGCGTATGGCCGGGTGCGGGCAGCAACTGCCGGCGCTCGCCGCTGGCCAGGTCAAGCAGCCAGATCTGCGACTCGTTGGCCGAGAGGTAGCGGATGACGGCCATCTGCTTGTCGTCGGGCGAGACGCTGCCGCCGAACCAGCCGCCGCCGGGCAGCTCGGCCAGCTTGCGCTTGGCTGCGGGGTTGGCGGGGTCCATGATCCAGTAACTGGTGGTGACCTGTGCACGCGTGCCGCCCTGTGCCGTGCGGTCCAGCGGCACGGCGGTGTACAGCAGTTGCCCGCTGCGCTCGAGCCAGCCGACGGTGTCGTGGCGCTCGTCTGGGTTGGTCAGCAGCACCGGCTCACCGCTGGGGCGGCCGTCGGCCAGGTCCAGGCGGAAAAGCTGCCCGGCCTCGTTGCCGCCGCTGCTGCGCTCGAACACCAGGTAGCGGCCCTCTTTCGGTTCGAAGGTGGCCTCAGTGACGGGTTCGTCGTCCTTCGTCAGCTGTTCAGGTTCGGCCAGCGGGCTGCGCAGCAGGTACAGCTGCGCCAGGTTATCGCCGGCCTTGCGGTGTGCCACCAGCATGTGGCGCTGGCGCGGATGCCATTCCACGAAACGGTGCCCGCGGAAGTCGGTGTAGGCCTGTACGCGCAGCACCAGTTGCTGGGTGATGGGCGGGATGCCCTGCACCAGCAGGTTGGGGTTGGGCGGCAGCACCGCGCCAGCCGTGCTGGTTGAAGGCGGGGTGGTGGGCGCGGCGGTAGGCGCTATGGTGGGCACTGTGGTGCAGCCGGCCACCACCAGCGTCAAGGCAGCCGCAGCGGCGGCGAGCAGGCGGATTGTCACGTTCGTGCTCCGAAAGGTTCAGGGGAGGCGCCAGCAGGGCGCCATACAAGCGCTGATTCGGATCTCAGACGGCGCCTCAGGCGGCGCTCAATGCGAGCCCTTGGCCCAGGCGGCCGGGCGCTTGTCGATGAACGCCTGCACGCCTTCCAGCGCGCTGTCGTCCATCATGTTGCAGGCCATGGTGCGGCCAGCGTCGGCGTAGGCGTCGGTGATCGGCACTTCCAGCTGGCGGTAGAACAGGCCCTTGCCCAGGGCCAGCGCCGCGCGCGGTTTGGCAACGATCCTGGCGGCCAGGGCCTCGACCTCGGCGTCCAGCGCTTCCCCGTCGACCAC
>Ga0105045_10006822_pt1 | contig 10104 bp, 11 predicted proteins | sample MAT02_FD_78089 | JGI IMG/M metagenome (GOLD analysis project Ga0105045, IMG submission 78089) | Freshwater microbial communities from Lake Fryxell liftoff mats and glacier meltwater in Antarctica - MAT-02 (megahit assembly) | ecosystem: Environmental > Aquatic > Freshwater > Ice > Liftoff...
GAGGCGATCAAACCCGGCTACCACATGAACAAGCGCCACTGGATCACCGTCACGCTGGATGGGTCGCTGCCGAATGACTTCATCGAAGACCTCGTCGAGTCGTCGTACGCCCTCGTCGTGTCGTCGCTGCCGAAGCGCCTACGCCCAGCTGAGTAACCACCCAACGGACGTGCAACCTCCTACGTCGACAGGGCAGTCCCTGAGGCACATGAGGTCGGCTTGGCTCGCGCTCTCGTGGCGCCGCCCGCTTCCAAACGCCTTCTCCCGGTCGCAGCGCGGCAGGCCACCCAGATGGGGGGCAGGTGAGCGAACGACCTGACGAGGCGCGGAACCGATAGCAGCCGCTAAGCCAGAGGCGACACACCCTTGGCCAGACTTGCCCTCTGACTCCGTGTGCGCTGTACTACGGTATACACAGTACCGCGGATGGAGGAGCCCATGGACTCGACTCAACTGCTCAAGGGAGTGCTGGACGCAGCCGTCTTGGCGATCATCGCCGAGCAAGACGGGTACGGCTATGACGTCGTTCGCCGTCTGCGCGAAGCCGGCCTGACCGAGGTGGGCGATGCGTCGGTTTACGGGACGCTCCGTCGGCTGTTTCAGGCCGGGGCGCTGACGTCGTACGTCGTAGCGAGCGACGAAGGGCCGCACCGCAAGTACTACGGCGTGACCCCCGCCGGCGAAAATCAACTGGTTGTAGCGCGCGTCGCGTGGAAGGACTTCGCGAGCGCGGTTCAGGGAATCTTCGAGGGATCAAGAAGCGCGGCGTGAACGACACGAAGAAGGCGGACGAGCGGGTCGAGGGCTACGTCGACGAGGTCGGGCAGGCCCTCATCGGGCTCGACTCCGAGGAAAGAGGCGCACTCCTTGAAGACGTGCGCGAGCACGCAGCGGCGATCCTGAGCGACGAGCCCGGCGTCGACCTTTTCGAGCGCCTGGGATCGCCACGTGCCTTTGCCCAGGAGCTGCTGGACTCGGCCGGGATCTCCGCGACGAACCGATCGGCGAGACCGAGCTGGCGCACTCGCTACGGGCACGCCAAAACGAGCCGCCTCGGTGGACTTCTAGCCCGCGCCGGAACCGAATTCACACCAGCCTGGGCTGCCCTTCGCGGTGTTGCCGCGGTTTGGCTGATCACGCGCCTGCTAGGTGACGAGCCGGCCCAGCAGATGCCGTTGCTCCTAGTGATCGGTGCTGTGGCCGGCTGGATGCTGTCCGGCCGCTATCGCGAGGTCGTGCGGCGTGGCACTACCGGTCGCCTAGTCGGATACGCCGCCAACTCTGCGACGGCGGTCGTCGGTCTCGTTCTGCTCTTCTCATGGATGAACAGTTTTGCGCCCCAGGAGTACAACGAAGCGCCGGCGATCACAGGTATCGCGTTCAACGGTGACACGGTTTCGGCGATCCAGGCATTTGGTCCGGATGGGAAGCCGATCCCGGTGGCCCTGTTCGACCAGAACGGATCGATGATCAGTATGGAGTTCACGCGCTTCGGCACCTTGACCTGCACGGACGAACTCATGGTTGTCCCTGTCCCTTACCTCAACAGCGCAGGCCAGCCCGTTGCCAACACCTTTCCAGCACGTGGCGTCTGCGTGAACGCGCAGAATGTCGTGGTTGGGGATGCCACCGCGGAGACCAACGGGGCGTCGGTTCAGAAGTGGAACACGTCGGGACTACCCGCCTCGGGCCAGAGCATCCTCATCGACGAGAGTGGCTCTTACGCTGGGCTGACTGTCGGCGCACCGATGGCAACGCCATCGCGGTCCGGATCCGCTGCGGCCAAGCCCCTGATCTCGCTGCCCACACCATCGGTTGACCCGTCCAAGAAGTAGAGCGGTAGCACGGCTGGATAGAGCTGGCCTACGGGCACGAATCGGCTAGCGAAATCTACTATTCCGCCTATGGCCACTATCCCCGATCGTTCGAGCTACTTCCCTGCAATCGAGAAGAAGTACGGCCAACCAATGTCCTACTGGTTCGACCAGATGGGCGAGATCTCCGACCACAAATACCCAGAGCAGATCGCGTTCCTGCGTGAGAGCCACGGATTCAGTCAGGCACATGCGAACGCCCTCGTCATGTACTCCCGTGGTTCCAAGAGCGCTCACCGTGTCAGCACCCTCGATGACTATCTCGAACCATTCGACGACATCAAACGAGCGACCGTGCGCGCGATCTTCAAGGCCATCACCTCGAAGTACCCGACGATGGAACTGGTCATTGCCTGGAACCAACCCATGCTCAAGCTCGATGGGCACTACATCTTCGGGGTCAGCGTGCTGACCAACCACATCCTGTTGGCACCGTGGAGCAAGGCCGTGCTGGAGGAGTTCGCCCCACGCTTAATTGGCTACAAGGTCAACAAGAAGACGATCCAGGTGCCGGTCGACTGGACCCCCGACGCCAAGCTGCTCCAGGACATGGCAGCAGCGCGCGTAGCGGAGACCCACGGTTAAGGACCCTGCTGTCGTAGCCGGTCACCGGATACGGAAGCCAGGTGCCGTGGTGATCTCGACTCCCACAATCGTCTGGAGCAAAAGGGAAGAAGGTGCGAAAGCAGAGGCCCTGATGTGTCGAGCCGCCTCGCCTACTCTCAAGCGGCTCCTCACCTCAGGATCAACGCGGCCAGGGAGACCTTCGCGAACGCTGCTACGTGTGTAGGAGGACTATGAAGTTATGAGCACTGTGGTCACGATCGCGAAGTCCCTTATCGAGGCCGAGATGATCGTGGGCATGCTCCGCAATTACGGCATCCGTGCATCCGCGTCGGGGGTCGACGACTGGAGCCAGTACCCAAGCATCCAGGCTCAGGGCGTTCGCGTGATGGTTCCGGACGGCAAGGTGGACCAGGCACGCCGCTTGCTCGGCAATTCGGCCGGGAGCCAATCCGGTGCCGGGGACCTGAACAAGTTCCAGAGGTTGATCCTGCGAATGCTGGGCGGATCGAACCCGCCTTCGTGACTCGACAGTCAGCGGCAGCGAGATGCTTCAAGAGAGGTTGGTGTCCGCCAGGATCACCTCCGGCACCAGCAGCGAAAGCCACGGTGCGCGACGCGGAAAGAGGCCCGAGTTCAAGAGTCCTCACTAGACCATGATCGAGGACCGGGCTCTAACGCGGCAAGACCGCGTCGCGCGCGCACCTGGTTGGCTCGCTACCCGGTTTGGGGGAGGCCACTCGAGGCGTCCACGTGCCCACGGGGGACGTCATTGAGGAACTTCGGCAACGCCAAAGGGACCCTCGTCCGCGGTTGGCCTCAGGCGGGTGCCAACTCCGTGCAGCCATCGGTCCGGATCTTCCCGGCGTCTACCCGGAAGTCACACGTTTGCTCAAGGATTCGCGCACCGGTACCCGCGAACTTGTCGGCGGTCGCGTCGAGGCGCACCCTCACACTGCCGGGGGCGACGACTGTGTACGTAGTGGCGATCGCGTCACCTTCAGTCGTCGGGCGAACGACCGTCAAAGTACCCGGTCTGCCGGCCTCAGCTGCTGTCGCGATGCACGTCAGGTAGGAAAGCGGGGGCGACTCCTCACCCTGGGCCAGTGACACTCGGCCGCAGTCGCGGGATGCCACTTCGGTTCCTGTCTGGCTGCTGTCGCCCTGAACAGCCTGTGGCTGGGCTGCGCAACTGGCGGGCAGCCAGGCCACCGCCATCGCTGCCACCGCTATCGCAAGAGGCACTTTGCGCATGCCCGTCACCCCCTCCTGCCAGTCTCACGCAGACAACCGTGCTCAGACGACGATTCCCTCGACTTTCGAGCGGCGCGACCGAAGTGCCCCCTGGGACGGCTGCGAACGACGCACCACGCCGTCTGTTGAATTCGCCGTGACGGTCACTGGGTACGGAAGCTCAGATCCCGGAGGGAAGATGGCTCCGACGAACTTGTTGAGCTATGGCGAAGACGCTGCGAACGTCAGAGCCTGTTCGACGGTCTCGCTCGCGTTTGTGATGTTGAAGGCATTAATGACGCAGGGGTTCGCCGGGCCACACGAATCGGCCGGAGGCGTCCAGTTTTCGATCGGACCCACCACGATCGTGATCGCCGTCGTTCCGACACCTTGAGCATCCACTTGGATCAGGCGCTGACCACCAGTTTGCGCCGCCGCACAATCTCCAGGCATGCTCGCGACACGGCCCAACTTGCACAACCGCACGGCCATCGGGGCATTGGGTGAGAACCCCGTCACTGTCACGGTGACTTCCTCGCCTCCCGTGTAGGGACCGGCGGGGTTAATGGTCATCGTCTGGCCCGAAGGCTGCTGCGACTCGGTGGCCGGCAACTCTGTCGTGACGTTCTGCGTCGTGGTGATGTCCGGTGTGCTAGTCGGCGCCTGGTCTTGGGCGGACGCACCACCGCTGGCCACCACGGCTATCCCTGCAATCAGCAGAGCCCCAGCGACACCAGATGCCGCAACTCGTCGAGCTGAATACCGTGCCATCGCTGACCCCAATCCTCGCAACGAAGAAGGAACTCAAATCACGCTAGGTACTAGACCTGACCGTAGATCGTTTGGCCGATCGAGCGCAAGGGAAAGTTCGCTCGCAGCCAGAACTTCCCACCCGGTGACCCGTGTCTTCTCCAGGCCCGGTGGGTCGGGGAACCTCGTCAACTCCTAAAGGCCCCCTCAAAGGACTCGGGATCCGCGCTATGCACGATTGATGCCGAACCACTCGGCCAAGCACCTCCGTGCCTGCGTCTTGGATGGTTACGGCGCCTCTCCCGCGACCAGATGCAGAGCCTCTTCGTAGGCACCGCCGAACTCGACCCGTGTCACATCCTCAAGATCGAATCGCGAGGCCTTGCGCGCCCAACAACCGCCACGGTCGACCTCGATCAACGACAGGGTCCCCTCAGCCACTTCCCGCACGGAACCGATCCAGCACACGTCAGGCCGGTCGAACTCAAGGTGGACCGTCAGCATCGAAGCACTCTGCGCGGCCGTGGTGACGACGGCGGCAACATTGTCGAGCTCGACCGTCATGGGGGCGACGGGCGGCCACTCGCCGCGCGCACGTAGCGCCTTCACCTCAAAGCAGTCGGGATCCGGATCGATGCCGACGGATTGGATGTCTTTGATCCGCAATGTGGTCCAGCCGTCCAGGTAGATGCCATCCGACACTCGGGCCAATAGGACCCATCGGTCGCTTCGAGCAACTACGAAGCCCTCCAGCCGATCCGTATCCGGTATCCACCGCCGAACTCGTACGAGTAGTTGCCCGACCCTCGCGCGATCAAGGCGCTCAGCAGTCCTCGCCTTGTCGATCGGCGGCTTCTTCGCCACTGCTCCCCCTCACTCGTGCGACGGTCACCCCGCCGATCAAGCCGACAAAGTACCGGGCTTGAGGGGCGCCCGGTAACAGTGCTCACCTGACTTGTTGCGGGGATAGACATCGCGACGGGCTGGCGTCGTGAGGAACCTCGTCAAGGTGAGGCTGCTGCTAGGAGTGGCCGAGCTCTTCGGTAGGCGCGGACGCGTCGATCGAGCCGCTGGTCTGTTCGCCGTGAACGGCGATGACGTCGAACCCGACCTCGTCGACGATCGGCGCATCGGACGACTGCGCCACCGGCTGCACCTGCGCCTCCGAGTGAGCACCGCAGCCATGGTCGAGAGACACGATGCGGCCATCGCTCGGCGACATCTCGTTCGCGCACACGCCGAACGCTTGGCGCATGACACCCGACACCGGCACTAAGAACCCACACGACGAACAACGAGCAGGAGCTGCCTGAGCCATCGGTGAACTGGGCCCTGAATCGCCGCTGTACCAACGGTCTGCGGCTTCATCGCGACCCAAGTCGCTCAGCACGCGAACTCGGCCAAGACCGAGCTCCCACCCTGGCGGGTTCAGCGGGTCTTCTAGCTCGTCAGGCAGCGTTAGATCGGCCCCGGTGAATCCGGGCGCGAGGCGAAGGTCGTCCTGACGGGTGGGGAGCAGATCGCCGACGCCCAAATCGCCCGGGCGGAGCCGTTCGCTCCAGGGCAGCCACGTTGGCGCGAGCACCGAATCATCACCAGGAAGCAGGACGACGCCATCGACCGTGATCACCTTGGATCGCGAGGCGCGCGCAACGGTGACGGCCCACCGCCAACCGATGTAGGCCGGGTTGAGGCAAGCGAAGTAGTGCGTGACGACGCGCTCGTCGTCGGCATCGAACCCCAGGTGCTCGCCGACGCGCTCCGCGCCTTCGGTCTCCTGCGCCGCAGTCAGCGCCAGCGCCACAGCACCGGGATGGCTGCAGGCCGCGTCGACCTTGTGGGCGCGCGGCTGATCAAGGGTGGGAGTCACGGGATCACGGTAGCCGCTGGGCACGCGGGCGGATGGGCCGGTCGGCCCCTACGGTGGGGCACGTGCGGGTTCTCGTGATGTGCGCAGTGGCCGATGAGGCCCGAGCGGCGGTGAGGCGTCTGGGTCCGACGCGCCCCACCACCGTCGGCCCCTACAGATCGGCTGTGGCCTCCGAGGGTGATCCTGCCGTCGCCGTCGTGGCCGTGGCCTGCGGAATCGGCGAGGCAGCTGCCGCCAGCGCCACCGCAACGGCCCTGGCGCTGGACCCATCCATCGACCTCGTCCTCAACGCCGGTATCGCCGGTGGCTTTGCGCCTCGCGTGGCGGTCGGAGGTGTGGTGATCGCCGATCGCATCGTGGCCGCTGACCTGGGGGCCGAGGAGCCCGGCTCCCCCGGTGCACGGGTCCCCCTTTCGGCACTGGGCTACTCCGGCGGCGACATCACCTGCGATCCCTCCTTGGTGCGCCGTGCAGCCAGCCTCACTAACGCCCACGTCGGCACGATCCTCACCGTCAGCACCGTCACCGCAAGCGCCGAGCGGATCGATGACTTCGTTCGCCACCACCCCGAAGCTTTGGCCGAAGCCATGGAGGGCCACGGCGCTGCCGTCGCCGCTGTTGCCTTCGGCACCGCATTCCTGGAACTGCGCACCATCTCGAACCCCGTCGGCGTCCGCGATCCCAAATCGTGGTCGATCGAGGACGCCCTCGACGCGCTCGCCGATGCCATGCACGAGCTGCTGATGGCACCCGATTCGGATCGGCTTGTGCGATGACCACGCTGAGCATCGCCTACTCCCCCTGCCCGAACGACACGTTCGTCTTCCACGCCTGGGCGCATGGACTGATCGAGGGCGCTCCGAGCCTCGACGTCACTTTCGCCGACATCGACCTGACCAACGGCTGGCTAGAGAGTCACGAGTACGACCTGCTCAAGATCTCGGCGGCCGCCTTGCCAGCTGCCCAAGCCGCGGGTTACCAGCTCGTACCAGCGGGGGGCGCCGTCGGTCGTGGCTGCGGACCTTTGCTGCTGTCGGCGTCACCGACCACCGAACCTGCTGGGCTGCGGGGCGCGACGCTGGCGATCCCTTCCGAACAGTCGACCGCATACCGAGTGGCGCGGCGATGGATCGCAGCCAACGTTCCCAGTGGTGTCGGCACAATCGTTGTGATGCCGTTCGTCGAGATCATGCCGGCGGTGGCTGCGGGAAAGGTCGACGCCGGGTTGGTCATCCACGAGGCGCGCTTCACCTACGCCGACTACGGGCTGCACAACATCGTTGATCTCGGCGACTGGTGGGAGACGCAGACCGGATTGCCGCTGGCTCTGGGCGCCATCGTCGCGCGCGACGACATCGTGGAGAGCTACGGCATCGCCGCTATCACCGACTGGACCTCGCGTTCGGTACAGCACGCGTGGACGCACCCCGAGGATTCACGCGAGTACGTCGCCGAGCACGCCGACGAGATGAGCCCCGAGGTTCAGCGGGCCCACATCGCGCTCTACGTGAACGACTTCACCCGCGACCTGGGCGTCGAGGGCCTCGAAGCCTTCGACGCGTTGCTCACCGACTGACAGCAGGAAGAGCCCTAGTCGAGGTCGTCGGCCACAGCGCGCAGCACTGCGCCGATCTTGGCGGCGTGGTCGGGTGTGGGTCGACGTCCACGACGAAGTCCGTTACCGACATCGTCGAGCAGTTTGATCAGGTCTTCGACGATGATCGCCAGGTCGTCGGGGCTCTTGCGTGAGGCAGCGGCCACCGAGGGAAGCGGGTCGAGCACGCGAACCGACAGGGCCTGCTCGCCGCGTCGGCCTTCGGCCACGCCGAACTCCAAGCGGGTGCCGGGCTTGACGCTCGCGGTACCGGTGGGCAACGCCGATTTGGGCAGGAAGACATCGCCGCCCTCATCGTTGGCGATGAAGCCGAATCCCTTATCGACGTCGTACCACTTCACCTTGCCGGTGGGCACTGCGCACCTCTGCTCTGCTGGCCTTCGTGGCTCAGGCCACGTCGTGATGCGCGCCGGACGACGCCCATGTGCTTGCTCATTGGCTTTCGCATGAATCCACGAGCCAGCCGAGACGACCCGCGGGATCCCACGATACCGATCATGGCGGCGAGCGTCGCCGTGGTTTCGTCGCGCCGCTCCGGCCGAGGCGCCTGCGCCGGAGCCCCGATGCGGAGGCTGGGGTGGTCGCGTACCGTAGTGCGGATGTCCACCCCGCCTAGTTCGCCCGCTTCCGACGCCGTCGCCGGCTCCGCCGCACCCGCGTCAGAAACCTCGAGCGGACGCCCCCGGAGCCTGGCCGACGACCTCCGGCGACGCAGCGATGATGCGCTGGCCACGCTTCTACGGCTGCGACCCGACCTTGTGAACCCTGTTCCGGCCGACCTCCGGGCCCTGGCCGCGCGAGCCACGGGGTCGCCGTCGATGCTGCGGGCTCTCGATGGTTTCGACGCCTTCGGACTGGCGGTCACCGAGCTGGTCGCTCGCATGGATGATCCGATCCGCCCCGACGATGTCGTGCCCAACGTCATGGTCCATCGTGCGCGCGCCGGGGCAGTGGCCGACGATGCCGACGTCGTGGCCCTATGCGAGCGCCGGACCCGTGAATCCCTCCAGCTGCTCCACGCGCTGGGCCTGTTGTGGGGAGCTGACGATTCGCTCACCATGGTGCGGGGCTGCCGCGATCTGCTGCTGCCGAGCAGCCCTGAAGCAATCACCGACGGCCTCATTCGACCCGTTCCTCCCGATCCCGCCGACGTCGTCGTGCGGGACGCGGATCACGTCGCACGCTCGGCGGCCCAGAACGCGCTCGATGCGGTGCGGCTCGTCGAAGAGCTGTGCCAGCAGTGGACCACCACTCCCCCGAGCAGCCTGCGCACCGGCGGCCTCAGCAGCCGCGACCTGAACCGCGTGGCCGACGCGCTCGATGTGGATCCCGACACAGCAGCGCTGGTGATCGAGGTGGCGTACGCCGCCGGCCTGGTGACCACCGACGGCGCGGCCGATCCCGTATTCACCACGACGACCGGCTTCGACACGTGGGAGCAGGGCGACATCGCATCCCGCTGGTCATGGCTGGCGCGAACCTGGCTGACCAACGATCGCGTCGCCGGCCTAGTCGGCACCAAGGACGCCAAAGACAACCGACTGTCTGCACTCTCCAACGACATCGAGCGCAGCTACGCCGCATCGATCCGCGACGCGATCCTGCAGGAGTTGGCAACGCTGGCCGAAGGGGCCGCGGTGGGCGATGCCTCACTCATCGCGCGCATCGACTGGCGACGCCCGCGCCGGGTGAACCAGTCCCGCCACGAATTCATCATGTGGACCACGCGAGAAGCAGCCACACTCGGCATCACCGGCTTGGGGGCGCTCACTCCGCACGGCCGCGCGCTGATCGACTCCTCCATGCCACTCGCCGTCGACCAGGCCAATGGCGCGCCGGTAGAGGATCCAATCGCGGATGCACTGCGCGCACATCTGCCCACTCCCGTCGACCACGTGATCCTTCAGCCCGACCTGACCGCGATCGCGCCAGGCCCTCTCGAAGCCGAACTTGCGCGCGAGATGGCGCTGCTCGCCGATGTGGAATCGACCGGTGGGGCGACGGTGTACCGCTTCAGCGACCGTTCGGTGCGTCGCGCCTTCGATAACGGCCGCGAGAGCGATTCGATCCTGGAGTTCCTCGGCGAAATCTCTCGCACGCCCGTGCCGCAGCCGCTTTCCTACCTGGTGGCCGACGTCGCACGTCGTCACGGCCAACTACGCGTCGGCACTGCGGCGAGCTACATCCGCTGCGACGAC
>Ga0105045_10006823_pt1 | contig 10102 bp, 7 predicted proteins | sample MAT02_FD_78089 | JGI IMG/M metagenome (GOLD analysis project Ga0105045, IMG submission 78089) | Freshwater microbial communities from Lake Fryxell liftoff mats and glacier meltwater in Antarctica - MAT-02 (megahit assembly) | ecosystem: Environmental > Aquatic > Freshwater > Ice > Liftoff...
ACCTACGCCTTTATGTCCTCTTGTTTTACTTCCATCCTTAAATGAAATATTAGGTGCTAAAAACGATTTAAATTCTGAATAATTAAATCCAATCCCATTGTCTGTAACGCTAAGGGAATTATTTTTTAAGTTAATGCTTATGTTGATTTTCTTTTTATATTCTGATTCATTTAGACGAGTCGACCTAATATCAACTGCATCCATTGCATTTTGAATCAATTCAGAAAATGGGTCATATGCACTTACATAAGACTTTAAAATATTCTTGATTTGTCTTTTTTTGGCAGCAGCCAATATACCTTCGTCTTCAAGTTTTTCTTGTAACGGGTCCCAAAATTGTTCTGTCATATTTCTATTTTATCATTGATTTGTATGTTGCTCTGCCACTGCTGGTAACGCCCGTTGGCTTGCCGAAGTTTGTGAGCGTAGCGAAACAAATTTTGGCAAGCCAACAGTTAGGCGAAGTGCCGCCCTTAGGCGGTACTTGACAAGTTGAGGCCCAGTGAGAAAAGTCCCGGCCCCCGGTAAAACTATGGCGTAAATCGCCGATTTACGACGTTGTTTTCCGGGATTCGCTAACGCCCTGGATGGCCTAAGTTACTGACAAACTTGACTTTATGGTCAATTTTCCGTAACTTCATCAAGCTTTTTTTAAGCGATTAGCTTTGAAAGGACTTCCTTTCAGCGAATCCCATTCGCAAAAGCTTGCCAAACCCGACCTTCTGTCGGTGTTCAGGCCATCTCTACCGCACTCAAGGCTGGGCTTTTCGGGGTCTCAATTTCGCCCTAACTCTCAAATAGACGCACTTTTTGGCAACCGGGCAAATATAGTAGAAGATTAGTGCTACACAAGTGGTTTTGAAAAAACTTTCTGTCTTTATCTCTATACCAGCTTGTTAACGGTCACGTACACACAGATTCAGGCAAAAACAATACAGAATGCGCATATTCGCATTCTGTATTGTTTTTGCTATTTCAACAATGCAAAATGCGCGTATCAACTAAAGCCTATCCAGCGGGCTTTTGATATTCTTAATGCTCTTTTCGCTTACGTGTGTGTAGCGCAAAGTTGTCTTCAAATCGTTATGGCCCAGAAGCTCCTGAATGAATCTGATATCGGTACTGACTTCCAGTAAGTATGTGGCAACGGCTGCACGAAAACAGGTTCGAGTATTTTGACGAGAGCGTTGTCAATTATATTGGTTCAGCTAATCACGTTGTAGGGGATGTAATGGCATGGAACCAGCGGCTGGCGGAGTTAACGCCGTAGCGTAATCAAAGTTTTAATAGGAGCCTAAATCACGTTCATGGTCTGCTCCTTGATTTTCTCCAGTTCGTCTTTCATCTGTACCACAAACCGCTGAATGGTGGCGTCGTTGGCTTTGGAGCCGATGGTGTTGATTTCGCGACCAATTTCCTGCGCGATGAAGTTCAGCTTTTTGCCGTTGGCTTCGTCGGTCGCCAGCACTTCCAGAAAATAGCTGAGGTGACTTTTGAGCCGGACTTTCTCTTCCGAAATATCGAATTTCTCGACGTAGTACATTAGCTCCTGCTCAAACCGGTTCTGATCGAAACTGTCGCTGTCCAGCAGTTCTTTCACTGAGTTGCGCATCCGTTCGCGTACGGCGGGGATGCGCTTAACGTCCTGCTCTTCAATGTCGCTTAGGCGGTCGCTGATGAGCTGGATGTATTCCTGAAATTTGGTTTCCAGCACGGCCCCGTCCTGCCGCCGAAACTCGTTGCACCGCCGGATGGCTTCTTCGACCGCAGCCCGCACGGTGGCGTAATCCTGGCCGTCGGCGGTGGGGTCTGCCGATTCGGTGAGGTAGGCGTTGGGCTGTTGCAGAGCCAGTTGCAGCACGTCGCTGTCCGATACGCTCATCAGCATGGTGTTGGCCGTTTCCTTGATGTCGCTGACGTAGGCCAGTACCAGCGGGCGGTTGATGGTCACGCCGGGACGCATGGCACCGGTACGCGCCACGTTGACATTTAACTCTACTTTGCCGCGTTCCAGTTGTTGCGTGAGCAGGGCGCGTAGTTCAATCTCTTTGTCGGAAAACTGACGGGGCATCCGGCAAAAAATATCCAGAAACTTAGAATTCAGGGTCTTTACTTCGGCAGTAACAGACAGCCCTTCGGCGTCGATCGTTGCGTTGCCGAAGCCGGTCATTGATTTGAGCATTTGTATGGTTGGTTATGTAGGTTGGACCGGTCCAACCTACTTAAGCGCGTTGGCGGCCAGTTCTATGGATTCCTTGCGGGTGCGGGATACGTCGATGGCAGTGTAAATTGCCTGAAGCATGGAGGTTTCGTCGGCGAGGTTTTTGCCCGCAATGTCGTAGGCCGTGCCGTGGTCGGGCGAGGTGCGTACCACTGGCATACCTGCCGTGAAGTTGACGCCTTCTTCAAACGCAATGGCCTTGAACGGAATCAGCCCCTGATCGTGGTACATGGCCAGCACGGCATCAAATTTCAGGTAACTGCGCGTACCGAAGAACCCGTCGGCGGGGTAGGGACCAAACACCAGATGGCCTTTTTTCTGCCAGTCGGCCAGCAGCGGCTTGATGATGTCCTGCTCCTCGTTACCCAGCAGTCCTTCTTCGCCCGCGTGGGGGTTCAGGCCCAGCACCGCAATCTTGGGTTTGTCAATGCCGTAATCCTGCTTCAGCGACTGCATCATCAGGGTCAGTTTCTGGGCAATACGTTCGCGGGTTATGTTCTGGCGTACGCGCCCCAGTGGTACGTGTCCCGTTACAACGCCCACCCGTAGCAGATCGCTGACCAGAAACATCAGGTTGTCAGACACGCCAAACTGCTCGGCGAGGTATTCGGTATGACCCGGAAATTTGAAGGCCTCCGACTGAATGTTTGACTTGTTGATGGGGGCCGTAACGAGAGCGTCAATGGCGCCGGCTTTCAGGTCATCAACGGCGCGTTGCAGGGACGCAAAAGCGGCCCGACCGGCTTCGGGCGTTACCTGCCCCGGCAAAATATCTTCGTCCTGATCGGGCCAGCAGGTAATGACGTTGGTTAGTTTAGGGTTGATTTGTCTGGCGTTCTGGATGCCGTTCAGATTCCAGTCTTTGAGGTCGAGCAGGTTCCGGTACCGGTTCAGTATCCGCAGCGAGCCATAGACAACGGGCGTACAAATCCTGTTTAACTGATTATTCTTCAGGGCTTTCAAGATGACCTCTGGGCCAATGCCGTTGTAGTCGCCGAGGCTGATGCCAATTACGGGCCGGTCGGTGCGGTCCGGTTCTGCGGCAGGCTGTTCGTCGCGGTTACCATCGTCGCCCATCTCGAAGAGCCGGTCGCGGGAGCGGTTGCCGTCGTTGCGGCCAGGTCGTGCATTAGCCTGATGGTCGGGCCGGTCACGGTCTCGCCGGTTGCGGTCATTGCGAGGCTGATTGCGGTTGTTTTGGTCGTCGCGGCTGGTGGATTGGTCGTTGCCGGTGGATTCGTTTTCTGCTCCGTTAGCTACTCCTGGCTCATCGTTGTCCGTACGATCCTGCGTTGCCGGTTCCTGCTGATTCCGATTGTCGGGGCTGCGGTTGCCGGACTGCCGGTCGCGGTCGCGCCGGTTGCGGTTTCGGTTGTTCCGGTTCGGGCGGTTGCTACGTTCGCCATCAGGACGCTCAGACTGGCTGCCGCTGTTGGCTTCGGAGTTGGTTTGACGGGTTTCGCCGGACTGCGAAGCCGGTGCCGATGGGGTATTGGCTTGTTGATTCAGGTTGTCGGATTGGCGTTCTTCCATAGACTTTTGTTAGTTTCGCCGAAGGTCCCCGGTGAGGGTACCTTTGTCCTGCAAGTTACGAAAAGCCCCCGGATGTCTTCCAATACGCCTTCCATTCTCATTGCCGACGAGATGCACCCGTCGCTCTTTACGATGCTGACCGATGCCGGTTTCGGCTACGACTACCAGCCCGGTATTACCCGCGCGGAGTTGCTCACGACCCTCGCACCCTACAACGGGCTGATTATCCGCAGTAAAACCACCGTCGATGCTGAGTTGCTGAGCCAAGCGCCCAACCTGACGTTCATTGGCCGTGCCGGGGCCGGGCTGGATTTGATTGACCTCGCCGAAACCGAAAAGCGCGGTATTCGGGTGTTTCACGCGGGCGAGGGCAACCGCGACGCCGTGGCCGAACAGGCCGTTGGGATGTTGCTGGTACTGCTGACCAGTATTGGGAAAGCCGACCGCGAAGTGCGGCAGGGTATCTGGGACCGCGAAGGTAACCGGGGTTATGAACTCGGCAGTATGACCGTTGGCATCATCGGCTACGGCAACAACGGACAAGCTACCGCCCGGCGACTCAGCGGCTTTGGGTGCCGGGTGTTGACCCACGATAAGTACCGTGCTAATTACGGTGACGCCTTTGCCGAAGAAGCCACAATGGCCCGGATCATGGCCGATGCCGACGTACTGAGCCTGCACGTGCCACTCACCGATGACACCCGGATGCTGATAGATGATGCGTTCGTGGCACGGATGCAGAAGCCCTTTTATTTGCTCAACGTGTCGCGGGGTAAGGTGGCGTCCCTGTCGGCGGTGGTGCGGGGGCTGGAAAGCGGCAAAATTCGCGGGGCCGGTTTGGACGTGCTGGAAAACGAAAAACTCGCCAGACTCACCCCCGATCAGCAAACCGCGTTCAATTACCTCCGCCAGTCGGACCGGACCGTGCTGACGCCCCACGTAGCGGGCTGGACCCACGAAAGTTACGTCCGCATCAATGAGGTGCTGGTTCGGCAGATGGTATAGGGGCGCCCGTCTCTACTTCGCCGGTACAAAATTCGCGCTCGTACACACGGTACCGGCCCCATTGACGAGGCAAATCTGCCCCGTGATTGCGCCTGCCGGGACCGTGACGCGGATAGCGTTTTCGCTCGTGAAAAACGTTTTGGCGGACAGCGATCCGTCATTGAATCGAACATCCAGCACCGAAGCGAAATTGGTACCGGTCAGGACGATGTCATCGCCAGGTTTGGCTGACTTCGGCGTGAAATCAGTGATGGTTACCAGCCGGAGAACCGTGAATGCGTCGGAGAGGGTAGGTTCATTCGTGACGTTGGTAACGCGGAGCGGTCCGGTTTGTGCGTTGGCCGGTACCAGCACCCAGTATTCGGTATCTTCGTTTTTGCCGCCGTTCACTGCCGCCGTGGTCGTTCCGGCAAAAACTACCTGTGCATCCGCCAGGAAATTTCCCCGCAGCACAACCCGCTCGCCAGGCCGCGCGCGTTGCGGGATAATCCCGGTAATGACGGGCTTCTGAGTCACAATCAGTGGAGCCGGTGCGGTGGCGGTTCCGGCGCGATTTCTTACCGTTACGGGGCCGCTGGTGGCTGTGGGTGGGATGTTTACTTTCAGTACACTGCCCTGCGTCTGGTCAAAGATTTGAGCCAGGGTGCCGTTAATACGTACCTCGGTGATCCGGTGCATAAACTGGCCCGTAATGGTAATGGGACGGTCGCGGAGTTGGCGCGTTGGCGTAATGCTGGTGATAACCGGTGCGGTATAATAAAAGAACGGTTCCTGAATGGTATAACTGCCGCCGGGGCCGCTGAGCACGATGCTTACGTCGGCCGGAGCGGGCAGGGTAGGCACCGTAATCTCGATTAGTGTATTGCTCAGGACCCGAAACGAAGCCGTAAACCTATTGAACGTCACGCCCGTCACATCGCGCAGGTTGGCTCCGTTGAGCATCAGTTTATCCCCCGCAATGCCGTCGTAGGTAGTTAGACCCGCTACGGGGGGGCGAACAATTCGGATGCTGTCGGTGCTGATGGCCGTCAGGGTTTGGAATACGGTTACCGTTACGCGCCCGGTGGTGGCTTCGGGCGGGATAACCGTGCGTATTTCGGTGTCTCTAACTACGGTCCTGGCGTTGTCGGTGAAGGACCCGTTAATGCGTATGCTGCCATCGGTCAGGTTGATGCCCCGCACAACGAGTTCTGAGCCGGGTGTGGCGACCAATGGGCTAATTGACGTGATCTGGGGCGTTCCGGACACCAAAAAGCCAGTTGTCTGTGCGCCACCCCGCGTCTCGACGGTGATAATGGCTGGCCCGCGTCTGGCATTGGAAGGCACTGTAATCGTCATCGACTGCGTGGTGCTGTCTTTTGGCGTGACCTCAGCGTCGTTGAACCGTACCCGGAGGATCTGATTGAGGAATGAACCGCTGATAATAATGGGCGTACCGGGCAGCCCGTTGGTCGGAGAAACAGCAGCAATACTGGGTTCGGGCTGGCGTATTTCGATTGGCAGCGGGTCTGACGTGCCCTGATCGTTCTGTACGCGTACCTGCGTAGTACCCGGCGATACAGGCGGTACCATAACGCGCAGGAGTGTTTCCGATGTGCTGGTTACGGTGGCCGACGTGATTGAACTGGCGGTACCAAATAAAACAACAGGCTCTTTACCAAACTGGTAGCCAGAAAGTGTGACCTCCTGCCCTACAAGGACACGGTTGGGCGTAAGCTGCGTCAATTCTGGTGGGGTTGACTGCACCCGGCAACCAACGAAGACAAAACCCAGAAATAGCGCGATAAAACAGGAATAGAGAAACTTCATATACCAGAAGTCAGCGACCCGGTTTGGTGGCTGGCCGACAAAATTACCCATTTTCAGCCACCAAAAACCATTTCATTCCAAAGCCTGTTAGCCCTATTAATGATGGGTGATGAGTGAAAAACGAAGAACGGGGTTGTTAATTTGGCAATCGGTCTTCCACCGCTCTTCGCTCTTCATTCTTCACGCTTCACCCGAAAAGAATGAACTACCGCAGCCTGAAATCATCTAATCTGCTAAAAATCAAGACCCTTGGCGAACTCAAGGCCGCTGGCTACGAATCCCGCTCCATCAAGCAGGAACTTCGCGACAACTTAATCGAAAAAATCACAGACAAAGAAGTCGTTTTTCCGGGTATCTGGGGCTACGAAGATACCGTGATTCCCGACGTAGAACGGGCCATTCTGTCCATGCACCACATCAACCTGCTGGGGTTACGCGGACAAGCCAAGACCCGGATTGCCCGGCAAATGATAAACCTGCTGGACGAGTACATTCCGGTGGTAGAAGGCTCCGAACTGAACGACGACCCCCTGCAGCCGCTGTCTCGGTTCGCGCTGGAGCAGATTGCCAAACACGGCGACGATACGCCCGTTGGCTGGATGCACCGCAGCGATCGCTACACCGAAAAACTGGCCACGCCCGACGTATCGGTAGCTGACCTGATTGGCGACGTGGACCCCATCAAAGCCGCGACGCTGAAACTGCCGTATTCCGACGAACGCACCATTCACTTCGGGCTGATTCCACGTTCGCACCGCTGCATTTTCGTGATTAACGAGCTACCCGATTTACAGGCCCGCATTCAGGTATCGCTGTTCAACATCTTGCAGGAAGGCGATATTCAGATTCGGGGTTTCAAACTGCGTCTGCCGCTCGATATTCAGTTTGTGTTCACGGCCAACCCGGAAGATTACACCAACCGGGGCAGCATTGTAACACCCCTCAAAGACCGGATCGACAGCCAGATTGTAACGCACTACCCGAAATCCATTGAAATCGGGAAGAAAATCACCATGCAGGAAGCCGTCGTGAAAACGGAGCAGAAAGGTATGGTCAAAACCAACGACATCATTGCCGACCTGATCGAGCAGATTGCGCTGGAAGCCCGCGAAAGTGAGTACGTCGATGCCAAAAGTGGCGTATCGGCCCGGATGACGATTTCGGCCTACGAAAACCTGCTGTCTGCCGCCGAACGACGGGCGTTAATCAACGGCGAGAAAGAAACCTACGTCCGTATTGCCGATCTGTACGGCGTGGTTCCGGCCATTTGCGGTAAGGTTGAGCTGGTCTATGAAGGCGAGGTAGAAGGCCCCGTCATTGTGGCGCAGAACCTGATTGGTAAGGCCATCCGCAACCAGTTTCTGAATTACTTTCCGAACCCCGAAAAGGCCAAGAAAGACAAGCGTGGCAACCCCTACCGCAAAACCACCGACTGGTTTGGCGAAGGCAACACGATGGATATCCTGAACGATCTGACCAACCGCGACTACGAAGCCCGGCTCCGCACCATCGACGGGCTGGACGATCTGGTCGATCAGTATCAGGAGAAGCTGAGCAAGCCCGAGAAGCTGTTTATGATGGAATTTGCCCTGCACGGTCTGGCCGAACACTCGCTGGTGGGCAAAACCCCAATGGACACCGGGCAACAGTTCAAAGACCTGCTTGGCTCCATGTTCAACCCCGGCCAGTTTGGTGAGGAAGAAGAAGTTGAAGACGATACCGACCGGTACTAAGCTGGTTTAATTTTAGCCAGTAAAAGGCCCTTTCCAGATATAGGAAGGGGCTTTTTTGCTTATGAGTCGAACCACTCCGCTGGTAGAACAATGCCATCGTACACGTTGGTCATCGGAATGATAATATCAATCAGTGGCAGGTCAATCAGCGCGTCGGCTCCTTCTATGAGCCGGTACTTCCAGAAGTTAACGTTGCGCTCGAACACCTCGGCCCGGTAGGCCGTCTGGTGGATAAGCACGTAGTACAACAAAGATGGGAGTTTGGTGTAATGCGGTCGTTTGTCGTGGGTGTCGATACGCTCTGTCGATTGAGAAATAACCTCGATCAGCAGCGACGGCGATGCCACCGAAGCGGCCATGTCATTGTCAATGTCGGCGGGGTCGCAGGTGTAGATGACGTCGGGATATACGTAGCGTTCACCCTGGTTAAGTTTCTGCCGGACGTTCTCGGTAAAGACCTCGCATCCGTTTTGTTGACTAAAAGGATATAAAATTCGGGATAATGACTGAACGATTCTATTGTGCCGTTTGGTCGATCCGGCCATCGCAAAGACTTCGCCATCCCAGAACTCGTACCGGACGCCTTCGTTTTGCTCGAGTTGTACGTATTCGGCAAACGAGTACGTTTTGTTTTCGGGCTGAACAGTGGTCATAATAGTCGTTGGTTTACAATCAAATTTACTGGTTTCTACCTGAAAATCACCACCACTTTTCGTAACCGGCAGCGGGTTTCCAGGTCGATTTTGGCTCGAAGTGGTGCCAGAGAATGTCACCCACGCTTCGCAACAGCGCGAAACCTTCGTTGCTGCGTTCCCAGCTTTCGTCCTTTTGGTTCTTCGTCATGACGCAATAAACGTACTCGCCGTGGGGCGCGTGAACCAGCACCACCTCCGACCGCGACTGGTTGACCGCACCGTTTTTGCTGGCCGTTTTCACGTCGGGCGGCAGTTGCGCCAGGCCGTCGTTGTCCCAGTACTGACGGCCCAGGTTGCGGTACATCTCGTCGCTGGCGTCGGGGCTAATGGCGCGGCCTTCGCGGATATAAACCAGCAGACTGGCCAGTTCGCGGGGGGTGGTTTGTCCCCAGCCGTATTGTTTCTGCGCGGCCTGTCGGCCCGGCGTGCGGGAGTTGACGCGTGTTTGTGGAAACCCATTCTGATCGAGCCAGGCGTTGATGGCCGCACCGCCCCCGGCCAGGGCCTGACACCATAAACTCGCCGTATTATCGCTGACGGTTTCCATGAGCATAATCACTTCGCTGAGCGGGATTTTGGCACTGTCGCGCAATGACCCCGTAATGCCATCGTCGTAGTGCAGCGAATCGCGATAGATCAGTTCCTGCCCGTACTTGAGTTTACCCTTGTTAATCTTGTCGAACACCCCGCACTGAATCGGAATCTTGACGGTGCTGGCCGTTGGAAACAGCGTATCAGCGTTGATAGCCACAGTCTTGCCGGTCCGTAGGTTCCGAACGTACACACCTACATCGCCCCGGAAACCACTCAGCGCAGCCTGCAGTTTACGTTCGAGAGCCGGATCACTCGCCGTTTTTTGGCGGTCTGGCGGTCCGACGGTTCGGCGTTCCGGTTGGGCAATTGTTGTTGACGTTGTAGCAAGCAGAAACAGACAGAGAACAAAGCGCATCAGTGCTGGCAGATTGGTTGGAGAAATGTGGGCGTATTGTCAAAACTGCTGTAGCACGTCGGATTCGTACACGTGCTTGCTCTCGTGGTCCTGCTGGGCGGTGGTGAGCATGGCCTGCGCTACTTTGCTGGCTTCCACACCTTTGTATTTCGCCGGA